>Ga0247806_10000153_pt1 | contig 45622 bp, 48 predicted proteins | sample UWRJL059202B1_FD_179935 | JGI IMG/M metagenome (GOLD analysis project Ga0247806, IMG submission 179935) | Plant litter microbial communities from Arlington Agricultural Research Station in Wisconsin, United States - UWRJ-L059-202B-1 | ecosystem: Environmental > Terrestrial > Plant litter >... | reverse complement strand
AGGATCAAGCGGGTAGCGACCGACGAACGAATAGCTCTTTATGCCGATCTCCTTGCAGCAGACAGGGTTTACCTTCTCCATATGTCACCATATGACGCTGTGGGCTCTTACCCCACTCATTTCACCCTTACCTATTTCTAGGCGGTTTTGTTTCTGTGGCACTTTCCCTACGGTTGCCCGCGGTTGCCGTTAACAACTGTCATTATTCTATGCTGCCCGGACTTTCCTCTTACTTTTTAAGGGCAAGCGGTCGTCTAGCGAACTGCCTGTCAAATATTATACACTAAGCTGAAGCATCTATCTGGTCACGAGCGTGTTGATCGAGCGTTTTATTCACCATTCCATCAGCAAGTTGATTAAATTCACGACGCACATGCATAAAGGTTACTTTATCAAATTGTTTCATAAGTTCGCGGATGCGTTCATGGACTGGCCATAATTCTCGGTTCTTAATTTTATAAAAACCTTTCATTTGATTCACCACCAACATGCTATCGATTTTGAAATCGACACGCTTGTATTTTAATTCGATCGCCTTCTCTAGCCCAATGCGAACGCCATGATATTCCGCTTGATTATTCGTGGTGATACCTAAGTATTCTCCACCCTCAGCAACGACTTGCTGCGAGTAATCGAGGATGACAAATCCTGCAGCAGAAGGTCCTGGATTACCCCTCGATCCCCCATCTGAAAAAATGGTTACGGTTCCAGATGATGTACTTTTTGCACCAGAAACCTCAACCGTTTTGAACGTTTGATCTGTTATCTCTTCTTGCTGCACAATCCCCAAAAGAAGTTGTGTCAGATCCGTCAAATCATCTTGTTGAAAATTTGACATCACATGCCATGTGTACTTATTGTAGTTTCCACTCAGTCTAATGGGCTTCGATTCTTCAGTTATCGTTACGACATAAACAATCACCGCGTACTGCACACCACGATCGTCATGGTCGATATATGTCACCGCATCAAATAGTTGAGACGACTTAATATGCAGCCCCGCGTCGTCATGAAGATAGCGTCGAAGCGCGTCTTCTGGCTGCTCGTTGTACGCAAGCTTTCCGCCAGGTAATTCAAATTTTCCAAGAATAGTTGGGCGCCCATTTGAACGTCGAAGGACCAATGCCTTCCCGCCTTCGTTGATGATAGCTCGTACTGATAATCTTTGTTTCATAATCTAGTAATCCGTCTGTGCTTATTGTAGCATGTCACTTTCATACCCTGGGATACAAAAAGCTCACGACGTGCGTGAGCTGAATAAGGTCTATGTGCCTAAAGGAAAACGGTAAGCGTTATGATATTCCCCGCTTGTGTGCAAAGGTGGTTGGCCTCAGCTTATCTCCACAGAGACAAGCAATTCGACTTCCCTATCATATGATATCGGAAAATCATATGCACTTACAGTTTTGAGCCCCTTAGGCACTTCTTATTGTAGCACCAGCTACCTGAAGATTAGGTTAAATACCTGCAGGAAAAAGTCCATTATTGCCAAAATAAATGTGCTGATCTGGCCACTAAAGAGAAGCACGATCGCAAAGACGAAAATAATCCCGAAACGTTCGATTGCACGCATACCCGTTCGGACGAATTCTGGTGCAAGTGCGTATATTACTCGTGATCCATCAAGTGGTGGAATCGGAATGCTGTTAAAGATAAAGAACCCGAGGTTCACTGTATATGCAGTCACAAGGATTTGCCCAGCCAATGTCGCTCCTGATGGTGCCCCGAGGAGCGCCCAGATACCAAAAGTAATAAATGCTAAAACGAGGTTTGTTAATGGACCACCGATCGCAACTAGCGCTGCACCCCAATCGCCACCCTTAACCCTATCAGGGTTGAATGGGACAGGCTTCGCACCACCAAAGATAGGTGCACCGATCAATGCTAACCCTAGTGGCAAGATAACCGACAAGAAAGGATCAAGGTGTTTGATTGGATTAAGCGTGAGTCGGCCTTCGCGCTTTGCGGTATCGTCACCCAGCCAAAATCCGATAAAAGCGTGCATCGCTTCGTGCAGTGTCATCGAGAGTAAAATAACCCCGATAACAATTAAAAGATAGATAATATTAATTTCCACTGCTGTTCATTATAACAGCTTGACTCTTGAGGTCAAAAAGTGTAAAATGAGTAACATTGTCTAAGAAGATTAAAGAATAATTAATCACAAGGAAGGAAAATGTCATGGTTGCACGATGCGAACTCACCGGTAAGGGAAAACAATTTGGTAACAACGTTAGCTTCTCTTTGCGTCGCACTAACCGCGTTTTCAAACCAAACCTTCAAAAGAAGACTTTCATGTTCGAAGGTCAAAAAGTAACAATGGTATTGTCTACACAAGCTATTCGTACACTCAAGAAAAAAGGCATCCTTGCCAAAAACGGCATTACTGCGTAATCCGATTCTTGAAAAGAAAACCTCCCATCACTGGGAGGTTTTTTGTTGCCCTACTTTCAGGCAAAGATGTAACGCGATTAAGCGCGCGTTACATTAATGACAGTCATCACCACAGGAAGCCCCGCCGCTGCCTTTAGCTTATACTTTGGCACTTCTTCTACCGGAGCGCCAAGTTCTTTCACAAATATCTCTAGTGGATCTTGTGCAACTTCGTACTTTACACCGCTATCAGCGTAATGAATTGGAATCACGACCTTCGGGTCGATCTTTCGCGTCACGTTTGCTGCGCCGGTTGCATCAAGTGTATATCCGTTACCACCAACTGGGATTACGAGCACGTCGATAAGTCCGATCTCTTCAAGTTGTGTCTCAGAGAGCTTTTCGTAGATGTTACCGATGAATGCGATACGCACATCGTTCACTTCAACACGGTAGATTGTTGAGGCAAATGGTTCTGTTTCGCTATCAAGGTGACGCTGTGCAGCGATACCTTTGATGTCGAATTCACTGACACCATATTCGCCCGGACCTTCAATGTTAAGTTTCGCGAGGTCGCTGTTGAGCGCGAATCGTGCTTCAGTCGCGAGTTCTACTGCGTCTTTTGTTGAGACATCTTTCAGTCCTGCAAGTGAAAGCTTTGGATCAACCACGAGTGTTGATTTCTTAGTTGAAAGAACAACCGTATTTGCACCTTTATATTCAATATCAAACATCTTCTTTTTCTCCTTTATTTCTGACTGAGGACGTTATCTTTGTCGATCGCGACACTGTGTTTGGACGCCAGGATTTCTGTTATAAATTTATCACGAACACTCAATCGATAATAGAAGTCTTCGTACGACAGTACACTGTAGTTCAATTCACGACCTTCCATTTTCTCGATGACACCCATTGCTGCTTTGACCTTTGTCTTTGGTAGTGTGCCCACCAAAAGCACGTCAACTGCACTAGTTGAACCCTTTACGAGTACACCAGAGAGCAATGCGAGGCGAAGTGACGGGATGCCACTGATCGCGCTAAGGTACTGTTCGCTGACACCTTCGTCAGTTGTTGCCGCAGGCTTTGCGACATCAATTGGCTCGTTGGCAAAGATAGCCCGGAGCGCCGTGTAGTATTCGTAGCGCTGATTCACTGTGTAGTACAGTTTGTTGTCACCTGAATCGCTGGTGATCACACCAACTTCCAGCATGTTAGAGAGTTCGCGGCGAACAGAATTAATTTGTTCGTCGATAACCCGAGTAATTTCGCGGACATAAAAAGATTGTCCAGGATGGTTCAAAAACAGGTGCAGTAGCTTCACCCTTGTCTTTGACCCGAATAGTGCATCAATCATATCTATCTCCCCTATGCCTATGTATGCATAACTTTCGTGTTCTATAATAACACGCTACCCCCTCTTATTAATAGACTAGCTGAGGTGTTCGGCGATGTATTTTTTTACATCTGCAAGTGGCATCCATGCGACAAATTGGTTTCGCTTCAACCATGTCTGCTGGCGTTTTGCGAGTTGCCAGTCTGCCGTCTCGTTACGGAATTTTAATTCGTCTTCTGTGATCAATCCATCAACGAATGCATGCGCTAAACGATATATATTTCCGGTCATTGCTTCAATTTCCCAGCCATAAGTATCGCCCAACATTTTTGCTTCATCGACGACTCCATCGTCAAATAATTGTTCACTCCGCTTTTGAATTCGCCGACGAAGTTCATCTCTATCTGTTGCAATTCCAACAATGATGCAATTATTAATTGGTTCAGCTGACCTCTTAGTGCTTACGCTTCTAAGCTCTATTGCTCGGATGACGTAGCGTTTATTCTTGTCATTTTCTGGTAACGAAATGTTGTTTTGAATACAATAATTATGTAGCTCTTCAAGCGTCATCGCCTCAAGTTTTGCCCGTTGTTCTGGGTTTGCAGTTGGTCCGAATTCGTAATCAAATACGACACTATCAATGTATAACCCAGTGCCTCCGACTAAAAATGGTACTCGCCCGCGTGCACGAATTTCAGCTATTTTCTGTACTGCGTAGGATTTAAAATCAGCTGCCGAAAATGGCTCACCCGGCATTACAATATCAAGCCCCCAGTGCGGAACACGTGCTTGATCAGACTTACTTGGCTTTGCCGTTCCAATGTCCATGCCTGTATAAATTGTGCGTGAATCGGCACAGATAATTTCGCCGTTATATTGTTCGGCAAGTTCAACTGCGATCCCCGACTTACCGCTTGCCGTAGGACCGGCAATCACAACAAGTGGCTGCTCTAGAGTGGTTGCCATCGTATCTCCTTAAAATTATCGACAATAAAATCCGTACAGGTAATACCTTCAGCCAGCAAATGCTCTGCCTGAACTTCCCTGCCGCCGTAATAGCCACTTGCCAGTCCACCAAATCGATTCACGAGACGGTGCCACGGTAATTCCATATCACCATGATGTGCCATGCCACCGACGACACGTGCAGCGTAGGGATGTCCGGCGAGTGCCGCCAAGTCACCATACGTCGTCACTTGCCCTTTCGGGACCTGTGCCATGAATGACTCAACCTTAGTACGGAACTCGCTATTTGCTTCGACCATCGAGATATTCCAGTGTTGCTGGCCAATCCTTACAGTTAACCGCACCCTCTGGCACAGAGTGGTGCCATCCATAATCTCCGAATAACACAGCATCAATGCCATTATCGAGTGCACTCTGGCAATGATCGATATTGTCATCAATCAGTAAGGATACACCCATTTCTTTGCAGAGTTCACCTTTTGATTTACCTGCATTCATGCGCATATTTTTGGCGAAGTATAACTCAATACCTCCACCCATATGAGTGTCCACCCAATTCTTTGTACCCTCCTCTAGTGCAGGGTTACGAGAAGTGAGCAGAATGACGGTATATTTCTTCTGTAGCTCTTTAATTGCAAAACTTGCACCAGCCAGAAGTGGTACATTTGTCTGATCCTTAAGTAGCTCGGCCTCAAAATCATCGAAGTTCAATCGATCTTCGACACCATGCGTTGCCCAGATGCGTTCATAGTATGACCAGTATTCACCAGGTACCTGATAGTGTTCCTGTGCTAATTCAACTCCACTTACCTTATTGGCCCACAATCGCATCGCCTCATTCGAGTCGGCAAGAACGTCATCTATATCAATGGCAATCTTTTGCTTTGTCATTACAGTCCGCGCAAATATCCCGCCAACTCATCAAGCGCAACCTTCACTTCGCCAGCTTGTGTACGTACACTGACTTCGCGATTGTCTTTATCTTGTTGTCCAACAATTAATTGTGCGGGTATTTTCCACAACGTCGCTTCACGGATCTTCTTGCCAAGTGATTCATTTCGATCATCAACAGTCACGCGAAGTTCGTTGTATTTAAGTGGTGTCATAAGAACAACACCCTTTAGCACCCCTGTTATTTCACTGACGTAATCAAGCACTGTGTCGTTAATCGTAAGGATACGGATTTGTTCTGGAGCCGCCCAGAATGGGAACCAGCCGCCTGTGTGCTCGATGAACACGCTCAAGAATCGCTCGATAGAACCCAGTAGTGCACAGTGAATCATAACAGGAACTTGGGCATTCCCTTCCTGATCTGTGTATGTCAAACCGAAGCGTCCCGGCTGTACAAAGTCTAATTGGACCGTCGCAACTTGGTGCTCACGGCCGATTGCGTCGGTCGCCATGAAGTCGATCTTTGGACCATAGAATGCAGCTTCGCCGTCTTGTTCGAAGTACTCTAATTCATTGGCAATAACGGCAGCCTTTAATTGTGATTGTGCAGATTCCCATAGTGCAACGTCGCCCAGGTAGCCTTCGCCTTCATCGCGATATGACAAACGAACGCGCAATTTCATATCGATGGTTGAATACAGTTCGCGGGCACTTGCGAGCAAGTTGTTAATTTCTTGCTCAATTTGGTCAGGTCGTGCAAATACGTGACTGTCATCTTGAGTTAACGAACGAACGCGGTTTAATCCACCTAGCTCGCCTGTCTTCTCGTCACGGTAGTCGGTTGTTGTTTCGAGGTAACGTATTGGCATATCTTTATAGCTTCGTGGGTTCGATGCGTAGATTTGCGTGTGGTGAGGACAGTTCATAGGCTTCAACGCGAAGTTATCGCTGGTCTCTTGGCTCGTCACAAGGAACAGCTCGTCACCGAACTTTGCCCAGTGCCCTGATGTCTCGTATAGCTCTTTCTTTGTGATGTGCGGTGTAAATACCTTCTCGAAGCCATAACTCTGACGCAGCTGGTTTGAGTAGCCGCTCATAATGTCGCGCAGGACAGTTCCTCGTGGAGTAAAGAGTGGCAACCCAGGACCAACAAGGTTTGAGATCGTATATAGATCAAGTTCTTTCCCTAACTTACGGTGGTCACGAAGCTTTGCTTGTTCCAAGCGCTCAAGGTATTGATCGAGTTCTTCCTGAGTTGGGAACGCGACACCATACAAACGTTGCATCTGTGGGTTTGTGTCCTTCCCGCGCCAGTACGCGCCAGCAACACGAAGCAATTTAAATGCACCGACATCTTTGGTGTTTTCAACGTGTGGACCACGACAAAGATCGACAAAGTTCCCGTTCTTATAGAATGAGACGTTCTCAATAGCTGCATCGCCTTCTGCTGCCAACCCTAGTTCATCCGCGTCGAGGTCTTTTGCAATGGTTGTCCCAGATCGTTTCAAGTCATTCAAAAGCTCTTCTTTGTATGGCTGGTTATTCTGGCGTGCCCAATCAATTGCTTGATCAACGGGCATCTCAAAACGCTCAAAAGTATCGCCATAGTTAATGATGCCCCGCATTTCCTTTTCGATCTTGGCAAAGTTAGCCTCTGAAATCTTACGTTCACCGAGGTCGATATCATAATAGAAGCCGCTCTCTACAACTGGACCGACGCCGAATTTCGCGTCTGGCCAGATTCGTTGTACTGCAGCTGCAGTAATGTGCGCCAAGCTGTGTCGCATTGCATGTAGTTGTTCGTCGTTCATGTTGGTCTCCTTTTAATGAGTTTTTAGAAAATAAAAAAACATACGATAACGAGGTTTATTGGTATAAATCTACATATCGTATGTCTCGGGTCCAGCTACTGCCAGACGGTTCCACCGGACTTTTACTTATGAGAGACGTTACGTACGTCTGCACACCGACGGAGTTCGAAAGCTAGTGAGGCTTCGTCATCACTCTACGCATAATTATAGCACGCACCCCGTATTATTGATTCCCGACCCCTATTCTGGTAAGATTATAAGGCTTTACAGCAATGCCATGCATCGGCACGGGTCCTTAGCTCATTTGGCTAGAGCGCCTCATTGACGTTGAGGAGGTGAGAGGTTCGAATCCTCTAGGACCCACCAACATTATCTAAACCACCCCTTTTAACAGGGGTGTTTTCTTTTCCCCACAGTCTCATAGACTTATCCACCACCCTTCCCTGTCCCAAACCATAAACGATATATCACAGGCGGTATTTCACGTGAGTATCTGTATCATTGACAATCTATGCCCTTTATGCTAATATGTATACATGGTTAAGAAACAACAGATTGAATCCAGCCACAACCCATCAGCCCTTGAACGCTTCTCACTCGGTTTCGAGTACGATAAGACGCTTCAAGAGATCAAACGTGAAGTCCGTATTCGCACCATCTAATTCGATATTCAATAAAAGAACCTCCCTATCAATGGGAGGTTCTTTGTTTTACGAGGCAATAAGCACTACTTCTTGTGTGCGAGTGCCTTCTTCTTGGCAGCAGTAGCATACGTCTCTTTACTGGTGACATCGAACTTGGTCAGGTAACGACCAAAGAAGAGACGTGTCTGTGAGTACAGTGCTGCCGAGGCACTATAGCCAATTGCAGTCACGGGCATCAAGAACCATTGCAGCAACATACCGATAGTACGGTGGCGCTTGTAGCGTTCTGGCCGCGGGGGCAACATCTTGAATGAGAGGAACACAGTGATAAACAAACCAATCAAAGCGATACGCTGCACGAAGCTAATCGTGTCAGGCAACTGATGCGCCACAATGTCGTGATACGCCTGGTTATTAATAAGGAGTGGCACCCAACCCCCTACCGCAACAAGAATCGCCACTGTTGCAAGTGTTAGGTGTCCATCGATCAGCATAATAAGCCGTGAGAGCCCCGCAAAGAACGGTACGTTCCGATTCTTGCTCAATACCCGTGTTGCAACGTATGGTACGTCAGAAGCACCGTAGGCCCAGCGACGGAGCTGTATAAACTGCGCCTTCAGAGTCTTTACATACGTACTGTCGAGTACAGCGTCTTGGTAGATCGGTACGAACACGGGAATAACGTCGTAGTTCCCATTAAAGTAAAAATAACTGCGCCAGTATTGGTGGCCGTCTTCTACAATCGTTCGCGTGCTCCAGAAGTCCATCTCCACCAGTGCTTCCATCGGTTGTGAGTGTGACGCAAAGTTGCGCAGACTGTGTGGGCGCATTGAACTAATAATGTTCCAGAATGAGTTACCCGTTGCGACAACACGCATTGGTGCCGGTACATCCCAGATATTGTTTAGGAACAGAGAGATTGGTTGGAACGCGAGGTGTTTGCGGTCTTCGTGCACGATGAATTCGTAGGTAACATAATCAAAGTACGTTGCGTGTGGACGGTTGTCCGAATCCAGTGTCGTGACAATCACGTTCTTGTACGCAATTCCCTTTTCGTCCATCCACTTTTGCATGTGCTTGCCGGCGAAAGTAATGTTTCCACCCTTTCCAACAACTTCGTTTGGTAAATCACGTGGGTGTTTCACGAGGACGAAATCGACGAACTTTGAAGCGAACTTCTTTTGCAGACGAAAGGCGGTCTTTTCCATACCCTCACCACCACGCTCTTCGTATGCGAGCGCAATAACGAGACGAGACTTGTCATACGTAGTGGCCAGAAGTGACTGTACGGTTGGTTCAAGGATCTCGTATGCCTCATTATAGGCAGCAATAATTACCAAATTATAAAGTTGAGACGGTTTCGGGAATGCCTCAGGGTCAGCAGCGGCTAAACGCAGGTTATCGATGTGTGTCCCCATCGCAAAAGCTTTTGATTTTGAACCTGAACGAAGCTCAAACGACTCGGTTGGTGTTTCGAGGTCCTCGAGGCGTTCACGCCAGTTTAATTTCTGTGCCCGCTCTAGGTTATTACGTCCGCCAATAGTGTGATACGCGATACCGACGGCTTTCACAAGCAGCGTCACAATAATAAGCATCAGATATACTGCAGCGAATAATGGTGACACAAGCGACAACACAACAAGTAGAATCAGCGCGCCCCAACTCAGCATAGCCGGTAACATCTCAAAAAAGCGGTAGGCTTTTGTTCGTTTGCCGAGAGGAATTTCTAAATCAATCATGTGTTATTCCTTAAACCGAATTATATCGGTGACCATACGTTAATAATTGAAAATGCGGTGACCCATGCGAAGATGATGATCCCCACGCCCATCCAGGCGAACATAATCGCAAGTGGGTGGCCTTTTGTTAGGTAGAGCTTGAGTGAAAGCGTCACGTGGAAGAATGCCGCAAGCAGCGCGAATCCACCGAAGGTAAACAGATAGAACCATTGGTCACGATATAAGTGTGTCACGCCGTAGGCTGTGTAATGCGTCACCAGCTGTAGTTCACTTGGACGGACAGAGAACAAGATATAGATAATAAAGCCAAGTGACAAAATTAATGTGACAGCTGTCAGAACCGTTAAGTAACGGTTTGTGATAAGTTCTTTGAATGAGGTTTTTATAGTGTCTAACATATATTGATGGAGCCGTTGTCCGGGATCGAACCGGAGACCTACGCTTTACGAAAGCGCCGCTCTACCAACTGAGCTACAACGGCACGTTTAGCTTTAATGATTATAGCATCTGCTCTGCTTAAAATAAATGAGCCCGCCAGAGGTTGCCATCAGGGGCAAAAACTGCTAAAATCTGTAGAGTCTTTGGCCGGACAACCACAATTGTGGGCTCGTAGTGAAGCTGGCCTATCACGTCTCCCTGTCACGGAGAAGATCGCCGGTTCGAATCCGGTCGGGCCCGCCAAGAAAACACCTCATCGCAAGATGGGGTTTTTTCTTGGCAATTGGTATATTCGATTTTCTATGCCATTATTAATCTAATTATGCCCAATTTTGAAACCGCTCCTATCGTAGGCCTTAGCGCTTCTCGCTACGAAAATCCAAATGATCCTAGGTATCATGCTGCGCTTGCGATGATAGAGGGATATCAGCGATCAGGATTACCAATTATTATCGTTGACGACTCAAACGAGCACTGGGTCAGTGACTCCTTTAAACTCTTGGGTGCAGACGTTATACAAGCGCCTGAACATGGTCTCGCCACATCATACATACATGGGATCGAATACGCATTAAAAAATGGAGCAAAGCGAATCATGCACCATGAGCCAGAAAAAGACATGGCTCGACATGCGGCAGTCATTAACGATGCGCTCGACGAATATCCAATAGTCATCATCGGACGCACAGAACGTGCCATGAATACACTGCCCTCTACGCAACAAAAAACAGAAACACTCGCTGGGAAAATACTGAGTGAGAACATAGGGTTTCCAGCCGATTCATTTAGTGGCGGACGAGCATACACTAATACAGGAGCTCAATACTTTTTGGATTACAACCCAGACGCCAAGGGCAAAACTTGGATGCTCGGCTACGAGACTGTCGTCAGAGCGATGCGCGCCAGCGTGCCTATTGGTGGCGTGCTAGTGGATTTACTTCATCCAAAAGCAATGACGCAGCAGGAGCAAGACAACCCCGACTGGGATGCAAAACGCTTCATGCAATTTCGTACACTCGTACCAGCAATCCTTGCGGAAGCAGGAATTGAGTATAAACCCGTAGACTTTAGCTAGAGAGCTATTTCTCTACTTCAATAATCACGTGTTGCCACGCATCGAGCTTGATGCGCGATCCGTGCAAAAACTTCGAAGGTTCAATCGCACCATCAATAATCTGTGTCGCGCCAATCACTTCTTTTCTATCTAGAGGAATCCGACCATGGGCGGCTTCAGCGCTATAGTTTACACACACGATGAAGCAGCTTGTTTCGGTCGTCCAACTCCATCCAAGTATTGAATGTGATTCCCGGTGCAATACACCCGAAGATACCTTCAAAGGTTTCCATTTTGCTTGAGTGAATGAATGCTCGGCAGTGAATGCCCATAGCTTTGTATAAAAGTCTTTTAAGGATTCGTCCGTCACTTCCGCTACCCGTCGCCCTAAGTGAACAGGCACATGCGACTTTCGGCCTTCGCGCTCACCTTCGTGGTACATGTGTGCTCCAGGCAATGTGGCCATTACAACCGCAGCAGCTGTGTGTTTATCAAAAGAATATACACTCGCGGCACGATCCTCGTCGTGGTTCTCGATGAATCGCAATAAGTGGTTCTGATATAAAACAGGTTGATGAATATGCTTGTTAATATCGTGTGCGGTGCCCGCTAGCAAGTAATCGTATAATTTCTTATCGTAACAAAGATCAAAGCCTTGATCCAGCAATGCTTCTTCTTTATTCCAATATACTTCCGCAAGGAAAAGAAAATCCGGACTCATACTTCGCACGCCGCTAATAACCTGTGGCCAGTAATCGGTATCAGGCACTGCACCCGCGCGACTTCCCCACGTCCCCGTAAATATAGTATTCATCATCAGCATTGCCATATCGCAACGAACGCCATCACACATACCTGCAATTGTTTGCAAAGTACGAATAACTTCTTGGCGCAACTCAGGTGAAAATGCATTAATTTGTAGTACATCAGACCAAGGTTCAAAGTTCGGGTCTTTTGCCTTTGCGAAGACGGTATCACCTACCTGGATGAATGCTCCAGGTCCAGCTTGTAACTCTTCGGTAGTACCTTGAAGTAAATATTCCGGGTGTTCAGTTGCCCATAAGTGATCGATCGCAACGTGATTTGGCACGTAATCAAGAACCAGCCCAATCCCTCGTTTTTCAAGTTCAGCCCGAGCAATTGCTAGGCCTTCATTACCGCCAAGTGATTCGTCGACCGTATAATCCTGAATACTGTACGCAGACCCAAGCAGATCTTCATCGCTCACATCAGGGAGCGCAGCCTTCAACCAAGGTTCGTCCTTTGCCATTTCGCGCGCAACAGGACTTCGCTTCCACACGCCCATAAACCAGACTGCATCAATTCCTTGTTCGGCAAGTGTATTCCAATCTGATTCAGGTACACTCGCAAATGTTACGACGCGCTGCTCACGAATACCAATCTCATTCAAAAAGATCGGCGCATTAATTTCATAGATTGTTGGTTTGTTTTGTATGTTCATTGCGAATTAACTCTGCGTATAACGACTCGCGACAAAATCCCAATCAACCACGTTCCACCAAGCGGCAACATAGTCGTCGCGCTTGTTCTTGTAATCCAAATAGTACGCGTGCTCCCACACATCGAGTCCCAAGATTGGCTCAGGCTCACCTTGCATAAGCGGTACATCTTGGTTCGACGTTGTCACGATAGACAGGTCTGGTTGGAGCCATGCCCACCCACTTCCAAAAACCGCAAGGGACTTCGCTGTAAATTCATCAACAAATGACTGATAGCTGCCGTACTTAGTAACTAACCCTTCTAATAAAGCACCGGCTGGCTGTCCACCACCTTGTGGTGACATCACCTTCCAAAACAGACTGTGGTTATAATGACCACCACCATGGTTGCGGACTGCACCACGAATTGCTTCAGGGATCGCATCGAGGTCACGAATAAGTTCAACAACTTCCTTCCCCTGAAGTTCTGGATAACTTTCGAGTGCAGCATTCAGCTTATCCACGTATGTTTTATGGTGCTTGCTGTGATGCAACTCCATGATTTCTTTGCTGATGTTTTCACCAAGTGCGTCGTAGGCATAGCCTAATTCAGGTACTGTAAACATAGGTCCTCCTATTGGTTTGTGTTTGCGGTGACTTCAGGAATCTTGATGTGTTCAGATACTTTTTTGCTCGCTTTTACTGCATCGAGTTGGCGATTGAAGGCAGTGAGCGGAATCAGTACATATTCGTAATTCACTTGTGTATCGTTAATTTCAACTAACTTGACGAAGTAGTATCCTTCACCCGTTGCTGATTTAACAATGCCAGAAACTTGTCCAGGTTGAAGCTTTACGGCAGCCGCTGTCAGTCCACCATCTTGGTTCGTCTTTGGGACAAATCCAGGTGAGCCAAATACCACCTGTACGCTTGAGCCTTTGCTTGCTTCGTCGGCAAGTGTTTTCAAATCTACATTACCTGCTTTGGTTGATGAGCCAATTGATTCAGCAATGTTCTTCGCCTGTGAATCAACGACAAATGAAACTTTTTGGCGAAGTAATTTTGTCTTCATTGCGTGTTGGTACTCTTCAGGTGACCAACCGTAATAGTCTAGGATCACTGCGTCGTATGTTACTTCTGATACTTCGCCATCTGCAGAGCCCCGTTGTTGTTTCAAGAACGTTTCAAGTTCAGCTGACGTCACACTGACATCATTTTCTTTTGCGAGCTTCATCGCATAGGCATCAGCTAACGCGTCTTCCATCGCTTGTTGTTTTACGAAATCAGATTGTCGCTTGCCGTCTTCTGTCTTAAGGTTCACGCGCTCTTTTTCTTGTAGGTAGTGAATCGAGCTGCGGTACTTCATCAAGTAATCGCTATAACGAACACTTTGCCCGTCGATTGAGGCGACCGATACCGGAATAACGCGTGTGACACGGTACATAAAGTCACTGGTGTTCTGGGCTGCGTAAAGCTGTTGGTAGCCAACTCCAACCAATACAACGAGGGTTGCAACTGTAATTATGATTGCGTTGATCACAAGCTTGTGGCGTGCGTACTGCACAGGGTACTTAAAGCGTCGACCGCCTGCAAGAATGCGTTCGCGGTGCGCTGCAATCGTTTCAGTCGTGATACGTGACGATGAATCTTCGTTCGGCGTCTTTCGGCGTATCTTATTGAGTAATTTCTTCATGATCTCCTTGTTCGACTGCATTGGCTACAGCGTCTTGTAACTTGTTGTATGTTTTCTCGGGATGTTCAACATTCCGAATCACCAGATCTCCGACAAATGTCTGAATCACGATGGTTCCAAACCCCAGTATCTCGCCACTAAATCCAGGTATATTATAGCTTATGTTTTGGATCTTTGACAGCCGTAGCTCGACAACATCCTTTCCGAAGATCCCCTTTTGGGTTACCTGACGGATACGCTGATTCGTGACAAGGTACACCGTAAAGTACCACATAATGTAGTGGTACATGAATAGAATCAGCCCTAATGCGAGCCCCCCAATTGGTAATAGGAATAATTCCAAGTTATTTTGCCAGATAAGTGGTGGGATTGAGGTAATCACCAAAGGGATAAGCAAGAGGTAAAACCCTTTTCGCATCGCAATGATGTGGCGTCGAAAGACGAACAGGACTTTCTCACCCGGTCGCTGACCCTCGAAATCAAGTTGTGTTGGCGCTTCAGTGTTCTTTGCCATAACTACTCATATAGTACAGCATTTAAGGGGTTTTGGCACCTATTGAAAAACGCCGGCACACTCATCCAAAAGCGGAGAGTGTACCGGCGTGAGTCAGGCCCGCGTGCGGGTCAACTTTTATAGAACTGGTTTCAGCGGCTCGAGACCTAGATCGGATCGAAGAATCTCATCCTTGATCCTATATTCGACCGGCCAGATCAGAAAATCCAACTCGTTTGACACGAAAGTGCGGAATGCGGTGTACGCAAGAACCAGCTCGTCATAATCACCTGAGATGTATTCAAGCCGGGCTTTATCAATGCGCTGATTTGGTTTCGTCACGAAGACCGCGATATTACGATCCGACGTAACGACAAAGTTAGCCTCCTTGAATTCCCAGTAAGCGACCTTCTTGAACGAGCGCTTTTTTCGCCACCAAAGAACCCGAAAGAAACGCTGATCAGCCCAGATGTACGCCAATTGCCCACCCCTGAATCCATCAGCATCTCGGCGTGATAGGTACGCGTCAATCAAGGACTGGAAGGCCTTTACGAGAATTGACCATCGATCCTCGAGAGCTCGTTGTTCCTCGCTTTGACTGCGTTTCTTTTCGCGCCTCTCCTGCCTCTCAAGCTCGAGCAAAGCCTCAAAAGCCTCCCACTCTGCTTTCTTCTTCGCATGAGCCTCTGCCCGTAGTCGCTCGCGAATAACTTTTTCTGCCCTTCCCATGATGATTCCAATCTAATTGGCACTGTTTCAAAGTTCTTGCGGAGCTCTGACAGTGAAATGAATAGTACAAACACCTTCGCGTTAAGCTCAACGCATTAATAGATAGTATGAATTCGATTCAACATTTTGCAAGCATAAACAAAAAGACTTCATACAGAAGTCTTTTTCATAATCTTGGTACCCCAGGCAGGAGTCGAACCTACAACCATATCCTTAGGACGGATCTACTCTATCCAGTTGAGCTACTGGGGCATGTGACCATTTTAACAGATGTCGTAAGGAATCACGTTGGCGAACGATCCGAACAACGGCTTCGCTCCGGGTTCGATAAGGGCACCGGCGCCTTATCTCGCTCGGGCTGCAGATGTTGTTTGGACCGCTCACCGCCGCAATTCCCTAGCGTTATCTAGTAAACTTCTCGTTTAGAACACTGTAGTCGTAGAGTTCATCTTCAGAGAACCAGTGTGGGATTTCTTGTTTTGCATCGCTGGCATCACCAGATGCGTGAATAAGGTTTGGAATTCCCTTTTCTTTGGCGTCACCGTAGCCGTAGCTCATGTGCGAGAAGTCACCACGGATTGTTCCAGGTGCTGAAGATTTTGGTTCTGTTGAGCCAACTAACTTACGAACGAGTTCAACCGCTTCGATACCTTCAAGTACCATTGCAATCACTGGACCTTCGTTCATCATAGCTAGAACGTTGTTGAAGGTTGCTTCACCACGACGTGTAATCACTTGGCCGATTTCTTCGTAGTGCTTGTGATAGTGTGCTGTGTCTGGAGCGATCATCTTTGTTCCGACGATCTTTAGACCAACGCGTTCAAAGCGGGTTAAGATTTCACCAACGACACCGCGTTGTACTGCATCGGGTTTAAATAAAATAAGTGTTCGTTCGATATGACTCATGAATTCTCCTCTTGTTTGAATCTATTGTACCAAAAGTATGACCGTCAGCACTGCCGCCAGTCCAACTCGATACCAACCGAAGACGGCCAGCGAGTGTTTCGCAAGATAACGCAGTAAGAATCCAACAGCCAAAAGGCCGCTAATAAAGGCGAATAAGTTCGAAACAGCAAGGACACCAAGGTTAGCCAGGAGGTAGTCCGAATCAGTTACGAAAATCTTAATCGTTATACCGATCATAATCGGAAGTGATGCCAAGAAGCTATATTCAGCCGCAGCAGCTGGGGTTAGTCCAGACAAGCGCCCTGCAATAATCGTTGAACCAGATCGTGATACGCCAGGGATCAATGCCATCATCTGTGCTGCACCGATAGCGAATGCGCGCCAACCACTTAGTTTCTCGCCGTCTTCAACAGGCGAAGCGTGCGGGAGTTTCTCGAGTACAATCATCACGATACCAACGACAGCCAATGTCACCGCGACAACGACTGCACTTCCAAAGAATGACGGTGTTGCTTCAATAAAATCAGCCAGCAAGAACCCAACGACCCCAGCCGGAACCGATGTAATGATAATGTTCCGCGCCAATTTATACTGACGGTTCACAAAAATATCTTTGATGATGCCAATAATGCGTTTGCGGAAGAATACCAGCAATGCGAGCAATGTTCCGATATTAATAAACTCTAGTAACAAGTGGTCTGACGCACCTGAAAGGAACGTCTGTGCGATCACAAGGTGACCTGAACTGCTGATTGGTATGAACTCGGTGAGTCCTTGAATCAGCCCTAAGATAATTGCTTGTAGCCATTCCATCTGCTCTATTGTATCGTCACCGCCTGTTTTAGGCTATGCTTATTGTATGTACATGTCTGAACTAATTCTGGATTACATCGAATCGATCGAAGTCGAAGGCGGCCGCTCTGCGAAAACTGCCGAGAACTATCGACTCTATCTCGAGCGTTTTGTTGAGTTCAGCGAAGATATTATGGTCGAAAAGATCACAACTGAAAATATTCGTAAGTATCGCCTGTGGTTGAATCGTTACAAAAACGTCAATGACGATGAACTCGCGACGATTACGCAGTCATACCACTTGATCGCACTCCGTGGCTTCCTAACCTACCTTGGACAGCGTAATATCGTTTCACTCTCGCCTGACAAGATTAGCTTACCAAAGGTCTCTCGCAAACAAGTCACCTTCCTGCACTACGATGAAGTAGAACGCATGCTTGCTGCGATCGATATCGACTCAGAAGCCGGCCTCCGTGACCGTGCAATCGTTGAGCTGCTCTTTTCAAGCGGACTTCGTGTATCAGAACTCACCAATTTGAACCGTGACCACGTCAACACAAAACGCCGTGAATTTATGGTGCGTGGTAAAGGCCAAAAAGACCGCCCCGTATTTATTAGTGAGGCAGCCGCCGATTGGGTTGATCGCTACCTCGATGCTCGTCAAGATAGTTTGCCTCCGCTCTTCATCAGTTACAGCAAAAGTGTTGAGCAAACTAACAGCGGTGATTACCGCCGTTTAACAGCACGTAGTGTCCAACGCGCAATCGCGAAGTACACGCGCCTCGCAGGCATTACAAAGCATGTGAGTCCACACACAATGCGCCATAGCTTTGCAACTGACTTATTAATGAATGGTGCAGATATTCGAAGCGTGCAAAGCATGCTTGGTCACAGCAACATTAGCACTACTCAGGTCTATACACACGTAACCGACCAACACTTACGCGAAGTATATGAAAAGTTTCACAGCGAATCAGGTGACGCGTAAGTAACTACGGCTGACAGTTTGTAGCGAAGTCGCTGGCTGTATCAGTCACAATAAAGTCTTTACACAAGTTACCTGTCAAATCGACAGCGGCTTCTGGGAATGGGAAGTTCGTATCAACTAGGTCGACACGCGATTCAATGCGGCGATACAAATCGTTTGCACGACCGGTAGAGTCGACGCTTGGTTGGACACCATCGAAAAGCGCGCCGTTATTCAGCGTGACACGGAAATGCGAAGCGTTATACAGCGGTGTTAAACGAAGGAATGCTGTTCGGTTATTGTCAGACTGACCTACCGCTTGTGGAAGGTCGATCGTCACCATACATGCGTAGCCTCCACCGACGAGTGCACCCTTACAATGCACTTCTCTTGGTGATCCTGTAGGAGTTTTGCGTGTGTCATCAGTTGCAAATCCGTATGAATTCGCAGAAGGTGCGGTTGTTGAGCCTGTTGTGCCGACGGGATATAGGAAAAGAGTATTCGCATTACTATTGATAGCTGTTGAGTTGTCGAAGTCGACAAGATTAAATGTTGATCCATACTGCATCAGCTGTGCACGCATCAATGACGGGCGACTTTGGACCCAATCTGTCTTTGAAAATAACGGCAGTGATGGCGAACCCTTACGGAATAAGTTCACACTTGTTGGCGCTCCACCGAGGTCATCTGCAACGTACCATTCAATTGTAATCGCAGTAATTGGCGCGGTTGATTTTAGCGGAATTAACTTTGAGGTATTCGCTTTTTGCGCACCAGCACTGACATAATCAACCGTTTCCAGCTTCATCTTTACACAGGTATACGCTTGGTTCAAAAGCGCATCGTTCGCCGCAGATTGAGATTGCTGCACGGGTACTTCTTGATTCTCGGAATACGGAACGACATTTTGAAGTCCTTCATTACACTTAGGCGAGTTCACTATGTTTTTTGTATCCGCACACAGGCTTACATCACCACTATTACATACAGTTCGGTAATGAATCAGTGCACGCTTGGCGTCCTCTACTCCAGCGAGTGCTGAATCACGGGCACTTTGCGATAAGTCATTCGCCGTCGCCTGTTGCTGGTCGTTGACCATGATACGAAGGAAGCTCAATGTCACAATAGTGATAAGGAGCATCGCAAAAATAACGAGAAATAGTGAAACGGCTCCAGATTCATGACGTCGAGTAAGCATAACCATACTAGTTAAACCCACTTACTACCCGTAGGACAAGTGTAAATTGCTGAATTGCACAATAATTAAAGTCTGCACCCGGCTGACCTGGCTCTAAACACTTGGTCGGAGGCGTTGTGGCGTTGCCGTTCAAAGCATCTATCTTGTCGGTCCCCAAGGTGTACGAGATCCTGTATAACTGCTGCCCAGACTGTTTGTCTTTAGCAGTTGTCGTCGTTTCCACCTTTAGTGAATGGAGCACGAGTCCGTGATCACCCGTTCGAAGTAATTCGGTAGCATTCGTTGGCACAACGGCTTTGTATCGACCCTGTCCGTCGGGCGTACAGTACGCATTACTACTATCTGGTACTTTTACAAATCCAATCTCGTATCGTGTTGCGCCGTCTTTCGTTACAATATTTCCACCTATCACCACAGAACCGGTCACGTACATGTTCCGTGTTGATTTCACTTCGCTCAGTGCACGTCCATAATTCCAGATGTAACTATATTGCCCTAGGCACAGACGTCCACCTTCAGCAGACGGAACATAGCGACTTGCAGATGGTTCAAGCGAGAAGCCTCCGCTCGAACGAAGCGCCAAACTCAGTTCAGTATCAAGCGCGCGTGATGTCGTATTTAATTCCTTGGTGATACTTCCCCTGTTATAGATCGTTGCGATTTGAATAATAGTCAGCGCAATCGTCAAAAGTAATATCGCGATGAAAGCAAGCGCTAATGAAAGCTCAATCAGCGTAAAGCCCTGTTCTTTTTTTCTCTTATCCACGTGGTTCATATAGCCTCACAATCGTTCCAATAGTCATCGGTGGTCCTTGACCAGGGCCATCCCAACAGGCACGCAAATGGAAGTCAATGTAACGTGTGTTCTGTTGATTCGCATCAGCACTGGCGGCCGACCTGACCGCTTCGATCCAAACACCCTGAGATTCTTTTACCTCAGTCCCGTCGTAGACAACTTGCGCAAAGGTCAACGCAGGAGTAAATACAGCTGGCGTATCAATATAGGTTGCAGCAGATGCATTCAAAATAAAACTCTTATCTGGGCGCTCACATGTTTCGGTATTACCAAACTTAGAAACGGGTGTGGTCGTAACAGTATCTGCGAGCTTTTTCCACTGACCAGCCGGTGTCGTCACGGGATATGTTCCATTTGGTTGATACGCGGTAATATACGCATCGTGAAGGAAACGTAACGTCGTTGCTTGAGCGTCGATTTCATCTCGCACGAGCGTCGTCTCGAGCGCCCGTTGTGACGCAACAGTTCCCTGATTCATAATTGCCATTGCACCCACTACAACTAGGCTCAAGACAGCAAAAGCAAACAGCACTTCAATGAGCGTGTCCCCTCTTTCAATGCGACGACTTAACATTCAGTCGTTCCGCCCAAGTCTTTGGTTGTATTGTTTGTACGCGTCTCGATTGAAGTTGCGCCAGTGGCAGCTTCATTAATAAACAACGCGAATCGTTCGGGCACGACAACACCGTCCGGATTAATACAGACGCTGCGTGCAGACTGGCCTGGGATCGTTGCAGTACCTTCAATTAATAATTCTTTTAATGCGTCGGAACTGATTGTATCGATCTCGGTTACAGTAGCAAGCGGGCTACTCGTAAACGTGTACAGTGCGCCTGTTTGTGGCGAGCGAACGATCAGGATTCCAATTCGATGTGGAGTTTGGTCTGAAAGTGAACCAGTTCCCTTCACCGGCCATGATATCGTTGAACCCCATTCAATCGTTGGCGTTTCGATGCTATCTTTTGCAATACCGAAAGTATAGTTATCTTTCATCTGCTTTACGTCGCTTGTGCCTGTTGGGCTGGTCGTATTATTGCCATATCCGACGACGGTTGCCATAGAAATAGCACCGTCACTAATACTCAGATACCGCCCCAGCAGCACACAGTCGGTTTGTCCTGGTGCAATACCCGAATTGGCAGTACTGACAGGTGTCGCAGATGCATCACATGTCCAATTCTCGTTGCGATCATTGCTGACATTTGTCACGCGAGCATATTGATCCTGCACTAATGATTTCAAAGAAGTGACTGAGTCACGGTAGCGTTGCACACCAATTGACGCGCCAATTCCTGTCAGTAGTCCAGCGATCAAGACTCCTGTAATTGCCAGAACCAGCATTGTTTCAATGATCGTAAAACCGCGTGTATGTTGTGTGCCCATTGTACCGCCATTATAGCATAAGCGGTACGACTGTGACCTCTTTGAAGTGATGGCTACATCAAGCTTAGTGTGTAAAACTCGGCGATACCCGCGCCAACCAATTTTGTGATGACTGCACCGGCAATCAAAAGTGGTCCAAATGGGACGCGTGAGTCGCGTTTCAACTTACCCGACACCATCAAAGGAATTACAATCAGACAGCCGATAAGGTTCGCAGCAAAGAGTGCGATCAACGCCAGTTTCCAATCAGATAAAAGCAGTGCCAGCCCTAGACCAAGCTTGATATCGCCAAACCCAATCCAGCGACCTTTTGAGATAATGTAGAGTGCAAAATAAATACCACTCAGTACAGCGACAGCACCCAATATGCTCAGGAGTGTCCCTATCTTGTCAGGACTATCAATAATCGTCAGTACCGCAGTAGCTAGTCCAAGTCCAATCACCGCGAAGTTAATCTTGTCTGGAAGCAAATACCACTTGCTGTCGTAAGCGAACATAATAGCGAGCCCGATACCTGACAGTAGCCACAGTGCAAAGATTGCAATCGGCAGTGCACCTACCAGTTCAACTGGCCAAAATGCGTACGAAGCGACAAAGAACGCGGCCGTTCCTAGCTCGATCAATGGCTCCATACGACCAATCTCTTTGTGACAGTTGCGGCAACGACCGCGGAGTGTCAACCAACTCACAAGTGGCACAAGATCATACCACTTCAATTCATAGCCGCAGTGCAGACAACGCGAACGATCTTTCGATGTCTTTTCACTGGCAAGTTTTTTCAGCTTTGTATATTCAGCGTGATCAACGTGTTCACCGGCTTTTTTATCAGCGACAAGTTGACGTGCACGTAAACGCCAGACAGTTGCGCCGGCAAAGCTTCCAAGTACCAAACCGAGCAGCACGAGCCCTACATATATAACGATTTCCATAACCATTATCATAACAGATTGTGTCCCCTATAAAAAAGAAACGCCTCAGTTTTGCTGAGACGTTTCATTGGAGGTGATAGACCTAGCTATCTTGGCAGTACGCTGTACCACTTCCAGCTTCAAGGAAGGTAACGATTGCGAATTGACGAGCGCTTCCCTTTTCGAGGGCTTGGTTGGCAGTGTCACCGCTTGCTGCGCTTGATGCGGCACATTTTGAACCCTTATACACTTTAATTTGACCTTGTGAAACAGTCACAGATGTAGCTGCTGCAAGCACAGTGATCTCGGTTGTGTTATTTGAGACAGACGTTGCATATCCACCGAATTTACCAGTGTCAGTATCGAATTTACCGTTCTCATCACCAGTTAACTGTTGAGTCGTAGGTAGAAGCCCACGGTTGTTACCTGTGTACGCCGTAATTGCTGATGAGATTGATCCCACATCGGCCTTACGAGCTGTATCACGTTGGCTACTTTGCAGCGCTGGAAGCGCGATGAACACCATCAAGAAGATAAGTCCTGCAATCGCAAGTACCAAGACGACCTCGATGATCGTGAATCCCTTTTGGGCTTTGTTTCTGTTGAGAACGTTCATAGGAATTTTTTCCACCTTTCAAATGAACTAAATTATTGCATAACTGCTTGTGTTTATAGTAGCTGACCTCGGAAGATTTGTCTACTATTTTATACGTTAATGCCGTTAACCAAACCGTAGATTGGCAGCAAGATTGCCCCAACCATTCCCCCGGCAACAACAGCCAATACAACCATCAAGATTGGTTCGATCGCTGTCGAAATCGTTTTAATTTGTTCGTCGAGTTCGTCTTCATATACTTGTGCAACACGTCCCATCATTTCGTCGATGCGACCTGATTGCTCACCGATCTTGATCATCTGTGGAACCAGGGTCATAATAATCTCTTCTGGCTCAAGTGCCGCAGACAATGCTTTACCACCTTTTACCTTTTCAGCCGCACGATCAATGCTTTCCGCGATAATCGAGTTATTCACAGCGGTAGAACTAATCTTGAGCATATCAAGCATACTAACACCCGTTGCTAGTAGTGTTTGTCCAGTTCGAGTAAAGCGCGCCATGTACAATTTACGGATCATATTTCCAAAAATCGGTACTTTGATCTTAAACGTATCTTTCACGCGGATTCCCGAATCAGTTTTGAGGTACTGCAACAAGAAGTACACCCCGACACCAACCGCGATCAATACAAGCCACCAGAAGTTCGCCAAGAAGTCAGCCGCCGATACCATAATCTGCGTCAAGAATGGCAACTGCTTGCCAAGGTCTTCATATAATTTCTCTACCTGTGGAACAACGGTGAATAACATGAATGCCAATACACCACCAATAACGAATAGCACGATAATTGGATACGTTAACGCACCCTTGATCTTACTCATTGTGGCGGCATCTTTCTCTTGTTGTGTCGCGACACGTTGCAATGAATCATCGAGCGTTCCAGATAACTCACCTGCTGATATAAGTGAGATAAACACACCGTCAAATACCTGTGGGTGTTTCGCAAATGCGAGTGAAAGCGACTTACCACCTTCTACATCCGTAACAATTTCTTGAACAACTGCTTGTAGTCGCTTGTTATTTGTTTGTTCCATCGCAGTGTGAAGGCTTTGACTCAGTGGAAGTCCTGCGCCAATCAATGTTGCGAGCTGACGCGTAAAGACAACGCGGTCTTTGGTGGTGATACGTCCAGTGAGGCGTTCAAGGAACGAGCCGTCACCGATTTGTTCCTTGATAGAAAGCGGCACGAATCCTTGTTTGACCAACAATTGCGCAGCTGAGCTTTCAGACTCAGCTTGGAGGCTGGCCTTAACAAGCTTATTGCTGGCGCGGTCACGGGCTTCGTACGTATATTTCTTCACGTGTGACTAGCCTCTCATTAATCTTTCGAATTCAGTTAAGTCGACGGCGTACTCACGAGCACTGTCATAGGTAATCGTTCCGGCTTGCACAAGCCCAACGAGTGTACGGTCCATTGTCTGCATTCCTTGGTCTGCACCGGTCTGAATAATCGCATCAAGTTGGTGCGCCTTACCTTCACGAATAATGTTGCGGACTGCAGGGTTCGCAACAAGAATCTCGGCAGCAACGACACGTCCGCCACCAATTGCAGGCACAAGGCGCTGCGACACAATTGCCATCAAGATATTTGAAAGCTGCGCGCGGATCTGTGGCTGTTGGTGTGGAGGGAAAACGTCGATCATACGATCGATTGATTGTGCAGCGCTGTTTGTGTGAAGCGTCGCAAAGACAAGGTGTCCTGTTTCAGCGATAGTGATCGCCGCTGAAATAGTCTCAAGGTCACGCATCTCACCAATAAGCACGACGTCAGGGTCTTGGCGAAGACTTGAACGAAGCGCAGCCGAGAAGCTGTAGGTGTCATAGTGTACTTCACGCTGGACAATAACTGACTTCTTTGACTTGTGTGTAAATTCGATTGGATCTTCGATGGTGATAATGTGATTTGATTTCTCGGTGTTGATCTTGTCGACAAGCGCCGCAAGTGTCGTAGACTTCCCTGATCCAGTTGGTCCAGTCACCAACACAAGTCCGCGTGGATAGTCAGCAAACCCAAGCACAACGTTTGGCATACCAAGTTCAGTGATTGATTTAATTTCGTTTGGAATCAAACGCAGTGCAGCAGCCAAGTTGCCACGTTCGTGAAAGGCGTTCACACGGAAACGCCCAAGTGTTCCAAAGGCGAAGCTGAAGTCGAATTCTTTATCCTTTAGGAGGATTTGGCGTTGGTCTTGGTCAAGAATGGCAAAAATAAGTGTTTCAACACCTGCTTCGTCTAAAGGATTAAAGCCTGCGATCGGCACAAGAGACCCATCGATACGAAGCATCGGTGGAAGACTCACCTGCAAGTGAAGGTCAGACGCTTTACGACGGACGACTTCTTCGAGTAGTACTTCGATCCTTAATTGTTGATTCTGCATAGTATTTTCCACCTTATTCTTTTTACCTTAGGCCGTATCCGACGTTACCCTGTTCACTTCTTCGAGTGTTGTGATGCCAGACAGTGCTTTGAGGTATCCGTCTTGGCGCATCGTGATCATCCCCTGTGACACTGCAAGCCGTTGAATTTCTGAGCTGGATGCCTTTGAGACAATCAGTGCTTGAATTTCTTGGTTCACATCCATCACTTCGTAGATACCGGCGCGACCACTATAGCCGTGCGGTGTCTGAGGGGTATCGATTCCTCTTACCAAAGTATAAGCGCTTTGGCCAGCCAGGGGAAGATCTTTGTAGCCTAAATCTTGTGAAACGCGCGCAACGTCTTCTTTTGTTTTAGGGAGTAAGTGACCAATTGTTGCCGCAATATTTTGTGTTTCAATCGGACTTGATTGATATGTTTCGCGCTTGCCTGCGACTTTACGCACCAATCGCTGACCAATAATTGTGTTCACCGTACTGGCGATCAAGAATGGCTCGATGTTCATATCAAGCAGACGCGGAAGCACGCCGGCTGCACTGTTTGTGTGGAGTGTACTGAACACAAGGTGTCCCGTCAGAGCTGCCTGCACCGCAAGTGCCGCAGTCTCACCATCACGGATCTCCCCTACCATCACGACGTCGGGGTCCTGACGAAGAATTGAACGCAGCCCGTTAGCAAACGTTAGTCCAACATCAGCGTTCACTTGGATTTGGTTCACGCCATCCATCTTGTATTCAACTGGGTCTTCAAGTGTCACGATATTTACGCTGTCGTCTTTAATTTCTTTAATAAGTGCGTAGAGACTGGTCGACTTACCCGAACCGGTTGGTCCAGATGTCAGCACCATGCCGTTTGGTCGCTTTACGCCGTGACGAATTACACGAAGTCCACGACCGGCATACCCCATCTCTTCAAGGTCGAATGAGTTACCTGATTTATCAAGCAAACGAATCACAATTTGTTCACCCCATACAACAGGGCTGATCGCGATACGAAGGTCGACTTCTTTTGCAGCAATCTTAACGGTAAATTGACCGTCCTGCGGTACACGGTGTTCGTCGATTTTCAGGTTTGCGAGAATCTTCACACGACTCACAAGTGCAGGCTCGATGCTTTTTGGAAGTTGCATAATTTCACGAAGCACACCGTCAACCCGAACACGGATCTTGAGCGTTCCTTCAAGCGGTTCAATGTGCACGTCACTGGCACGTGACTTTACGGCGTATTCAAGAATCTTGCTCAGCGCTTGGCTAATTGGTGAATCTTGAACAATTGTCTTAACATCACTCGCCTCTTCAGCTTGCGCTTCTGCTTGAGATACTTCAGCCGCTTTGTCGACACTAGAAAGGTCGGTACGGTACTGATCGAGGACGTGACGAACACCAGGTTCGGATGCCATAAAGACCTTTAATGGGCGCTGAATAAGGTTTGCAAGGTAATCAACTGCCTGTACGTTGTTGGCATCAATCATCGCCACCGCGAGGCGATTTTGCACTTCTGCCAGAGGTACAGCCATGAAGCGCTCTGCAATATCTTCTGGGAGTAACGTCAGGATGTTCTGATCAATTAATGTGTTCGTTAGGTTTACATACGGCACACCCGAAACTTGTGCAATGGCGTGCGTCAGTAGCTCGTCATCAATAATGGCCTGCTCAGACAACAGACTAAAGAGTGGTTTTTTCGCTGCGGCCGAGTCAGCCTGTGCTTTTTGTAGGACATCAGAAGTAACTAATCCCTCATCAATGAGGAGTTTGATTAGTTTTTCTTGGATATCGTCAGTGAGTAGTGGCATGTCACTCCTTAAGGTGTGGTTTCCGAATCAGTATCTGTCGTGCTAGGCGTATTTGTACCTGTTCCGGTTTGAGTCTGCGTTCCAGTTTCGGTAGTTGCAGCCGGCTCACCGCCGTTAATATCAACCCTAATTGAAGGGTTAATTGCGTTCTCGTTAAAGACAGCTGTGGCAGGTGCCTCAATGTCACCCGTCATGGCATCAACGGTTTGTACTTTCTCGCCTTTTTCGCTCGTCATACCAACGAAAACATTACTGGCAACGAAGTATGCCAATCCAGCACTAAACGCTGCAATCAGAACAATAAGTGCTATATCTGTGCGTTTCATGGCCGTACCACCTTGCTGTAGAGCATTATATTTTTTGCTGGTTCGTAGAAAGCACGACCTTGCACGGTCATCACTTGTGTTGCGCCCTTGTTTTCAATCTTTAGGTTCGTAACATCGATGGTACGAATTGATCGTTCGAGATTAGTCAAAGCTTTCATAAGTGCATCCTGATTACCTGTTACAGAGAACTGGAAGGTAATCTCGTTGCCGCCTTCAGCTGAGTCTTCGCCATTTGCTGAGAGTGATTCAACGCCAATGACCGGATCGACTTGGAGGCTATCGATCGTCAGACCTTCGATACCCGCAAGCAGTTTGATTTGTAGTGACGCACCAAGTGCAGGTGAATTGGCATCTGCAGGAAGCGCATCCAAAATAACTTGGATTGCTTGATCACTTTCATTTGCTTTCACTTTGGCTAGGTTTTCGTTGGTATCAAGCACCTGGACTTCTGTTTTGAGTGATTCAACGAGCCCATTGTTCGTGTTCAGGGTGCTGATCGTCTTGTTCTTTTCCAGCAAGACCTTCTCGTTAAAGATCAATTTCTGTGCCAAGAAGATTGATGCAACTAATGCAAACGCAACCAAGGCTGATGCAATCGCGATCGCAATAAACATCGTTCGGTTCGCTTTTGAAATTTGTGAACGCTTTCGCAGCGCGATATCATTTGGCTTCATTAGTTGTCCTCTCCTGTATCAGCTGCTCGATCAACAAAGATACTCTTTGGAATACCCAGGTACGAGTCGGTGACGTTACCACCGTTAATAAGTACGATAGTTGGTGACGCGACCTTCGTTGAGAATAACTCTTCTGCGTTCGTAAAGCTGACGGTAAATCGAAGCACTTTCGCGCCTGTTGCGTCTTCACCAAAACTAATGTTTGTCAGACTGACATTTGTTGCGAGTGGAATGTCTTGCTGTACACCGTCTGCATCCTTGTAACGAACATGTGCTGCACCAATCGTCTTCTTGAACGCTTCGAGGGCTGGATACGTCCCTGTTTGACCTTCGAGTGTAATCGTCTTGGTCTCAGCGTCAACTGTGACATCAGAAACCTGTACGTTGTTCGGTGCTGGCGGAAGCACTGCCTGAAGCATTGTAAAGATACGTGAATCGACCGCCTTGGCGTCATTTAGTGCGTTGATCTTAGTTAGCTGATTCTGGATCGTAAGAATCTTTGAAAGGTCTTCGACAGAAGCCAGTTGTGCCCCACCCTTTTTAATTGCATCGTCAGCAACAGTACTGCGAACAGTCTGGACACCAAAGACGTAGATAGCAAGGAGTGCCACAATCGCAACTGCGATAATAGTTGCAACGATAGAACCAGATACGACCGATGAGCGTATCATGCGCGCTTTGATAAGTTCTTGTTTTACATCTGGGACAAGGTTAATTTCAATCATCGCTTGTTCCTTCGTTGTGCAAGACCAATCACAGTCGCAAATTCAGATGCTACTGTCATCAGTTGTTGCTGATCAGATTGCGAGACACGAACTTTTTGCCATGGATTCGCAATACTTGAAGGTACACCTGTCTTTGCAGTGACATATTCACCGAAGAGTGGGACGATTGCCGCGTGACCAGAAAGGAGAATCCCTCCAACCGGAGTACTTGGGTAGCGCGTTTGGAAGAACTTGATTGATTTCGTCAGTTCAGTCGCAAAGTTCTCGAGAGTTGATTCCACCGCTCGATATACCTGGCCTTCGAGGCGGTCAGGCGCAAGTCCAAACTTCAAGATGAATTGACGAGCTTGGTCTTCTTGGACGTTCAAATTCTGTACAGCTGCTTTCACAAGTGAACGAACACCCATTGGGATTGTGCGCACTAAACGTGGACTATCACCAAAAGTAATCGCAAGATCAGTTGATTGCTCACCTACATCAATAATCAGACGAGCGTCAGGTGCACCAGCTGGCAGTAGTGAACGAACCATAGCCAGTGGGTCTGGTTCACAAGCGATTACATCAAGGCCAAGACTTTCAATAAATTCGAGGCGCTCTTCAGCGTATGCATTTGAGGTACTCGCCAGAAGGACTTCTTGTTGTTTCGGGTCGTGCAATGATGTTCCAAGCAGTGCCCAGTCAACCTTTGCCTCATTCACTGCCATAGGGATGTATTGATCGATTTGATATTTCAGCGTGCTCTTAAGTTCAGCTTCGGGCATAACCGGAAGTTCAATAACTGTCGTAAAAGTTCGACTTGAAGGAAGACCAATAACGACGCTTTTCGTCTTGATGCCGCTCTGCCCTACTGCAGTCATGATAATTTCGCCTAGTTTGCGAAGACTTTCGGGTGAGTTGCTTGTCGCAGTTTTCTCGTCGAGAGGGGCATATCCAAAGTGTTCGAGCGCCCAGCTATCAGGCCCGGTTGAGGAAAGTTGCAGTACGCGTACCGCATTCGTTCCAATATCCAGTGCAAAGAAGTCGCCCACGCCTTTTAGTAATGCCATATTGTCCCTCATTATACCGAAAGCATAAGGGAAATAGCAAGGCGAAATGATCTAGAAACGTGGAGGTAATTCAGTTTCGGTTGCGGTTTGGAGTCGACCGCTCTTGGCTGCTTGTGCTAATGCCCATAAATAGACGTCCGCACGAAGGTTAAATACTTCACCTGCTACCTCGTCACTCCCCGTCTGTGCACCTGCAGTGCGCCAAAGGAAGAGTTTATTGGTCATCACTGGACCATTCACAACAAGCTGTGTTGCACAGAGTGCCGTTGTTAGTGCGCCCGCAGCAACATCCGAACAGGTATTTACATAATCGGTCGCAATTAACCATGCATCGATATTATTAACTGCAGTGGCGCTATTTGCACCACGGATGTTAATTGTTTTCGCAATAATCACCACTTGAGGAATCTGGTCGGCATTTGCGTATGGACCACTCGCGTAAGTAATGTCGCCACTAATCGTTACGTCACTATTCGGCGCGTTAATAATAACGGAGCGTCCAGCAGGAATTGTCCCGCCCGTAATTGTCAGTGCATCCGGTGCTTTATAAAGCCCATTCAAGCCCGAAAGCGCAGTACTCGCAGGGAGTGTCGGGGTCGTCGCTGCTGTCGCGAATGAACCCATCACGTTCGGAATCATCTGGTTTGTATTGTACTTCCCCATTGCAGACTCCTGGCAGGTGCCAGAAGTGAGTGAGTTTGATAAGGTCAGTTTGCCCACAGCACACGCAGTTTGATCTGCACCTGCCCCATTCGCGTACCCTGAACCTGTTCCAAGATTCGTAATGGTGCCCGTTGCAGAACCCAAGTATTCAACCCAAGATCCGTAAATACTATCTTTCTTTGTGATCGAAGCTTGAATTTTTGAATTTGGAATTGCACCTGTTGAGTCTGAGAACAATCGTCCAACAAACAGGTCACTTCCCAGAATCTGCACCTTTGGCTTTTTGGCAATCAATGTACAGTCGATAGCATGACGCCAGGCATCGTCACCAGAGTTATTTGCGTAACGATTAATCGAGAAGATATAACACACCCTATCGCCAGCCTGTAGTGCTGGTGTCGGCTCTCCGAATGTACCTATTCTATGTGGACCTCCTGTTTTAAAGGAGGTTGTGCCAGAGGTTTCTTCTCGACAATTCGCACCGAGCGCGCGGTACGTCTGGAGTCCGTTGGTTTTATTATCTGGCGCTTTCTCGTGTGCACTTGCCGCGAGCGCACGCGGTACGATACAGCGAACCAACTGCCACGCACTGTTATCACTGGCACCCAAACGTGCGTTGGTCGTATAGTATGAACCCGAAAGTGCCCCTAATGACGCCTCTGTAACAGCAGGATTTATAGACACAGTTGGAGTAATGTCATAATTACAATCTGTGATTGATTCGATGCTGTCGTATGGCAGTTTGAATTGAATGACATTGTTGGTGTATACATCGCTAATACGGAATTCGTATTTTGCTCGAGGCTCGGCATCAAAAGTATATGTGTAATTTTGATTATTACCAGCGTCACCTTTTCGTTTCGTCGTAACAAGCTTTCCTTTGGCGCTATCAGTTACATCATATAGCGCAGCTTTAAAAGATTTATTTCCCTGAATCCTATATTTCGTACCTGTACTATGGTTGTCGTTATCATAAATAATAATCTCTTTTTCCAAGGTGCCTGGCTGCTTACACGCCGTTCCGAATGGCAATACATAGTCAAAGTATTTATCACACCCAGTAGTATCACCGCCATAGTCACATCGGGCTTGAGGTGCAATCGCAACTTTCGAGCCGTTTGCTGCAGAGTATCCAATCTTGCCAATCGTTCCCCTCTTCGAGTCGGATGCGACAAGTGATGCAGCCGGCTGCGTGACATACGCACGGAATTGCTTTTTTTGTGTACCAGAGCTAGACATACGCACGATATAGTATGATTCCCACCCATTAATATCAGCTCGGTACGTAAAGTCATCTTTTGAGATTGTCCGTGTCCCACCACTTGATATAGTATTCCAGGTACCTGTCGACGGCGTATATACCTGCAAGTTTGCTCCGAAGTTTTTAAATTCCTTAAACTGAATAATCATGCTAGTTGGCGGTTTGAAATTTGTCGTATCCTCGGGAACCGGACCATCATTCAAATAATAAACTGGGAATGTAACGTTGTTTGCATTTTTGACGTTATTCGTCTCTTCAAGCGCATACCGCGCAGCAGAGTTGGAGCCACCGAACTCAGCCTTGTCGGGACCATAGTAGGTAATCGCCTGCGCAGCACCATTGGTGAATAAAAGCCCCCCAACCAGGAGTCCAGCTAGCAGCAACAAGAATTTTGGAATCGATACACGTTTTCGAATCATAACTACCATAAGCATAAAGGATTTTCCCTGCTGTGGCAATCAGGAGTGGAAAGGTCGCCTCTTATCTGTTAAAATAAGGGGAATTATGAGTTTATCTATCGGAATCGTCGGCCTTCCAAATGTCGGCAAATCAACCCTGTTCAATGCACTGACCGACAATGACATTTTGGCGGCTAATTATCCGTTCGCTACAATCGAACCAAACACAGGTATTATTGCCGTTCCAGACGAACGCCTAGCGGTTCTCCAAGAACTATACAGTGCAAAGAAAGTCCTTCCTGCGACAGTCACCTTCGTCGACATCGCTGGCCTCGTCGCCGGTGCCAGTAAGGGTGAAGGCCTTGGGAACAAGTTCCTCGCCAACATCCGTGAATGTGACGCAATCGTCCACGTCGTACGTGCCTTCGAAAACCCCGACGTGATTCATGTTGATGACACTGTTGATCCTAAAAAAGATATCGAAACGATTAACACCGAGCTTATCTTGGCTGACCTACAAAGCATCGAAAAACAAATCCCCCGCCTCGAACGAGAGATTAAAGCGCGCCCTGCTGCCAAGGCAGAACTTGCCGAAGTTCAAAAATTGCAAACCCCACTGCTTGAAGGTAAATTAATCAGCGAAATCGAAGGATTGAACACTGAACTTATCCAAGGCCTGCAACTTATCAGTGGTAAGCCAGTTATCTACGTATTCAACGTCGACGAAGAAGTGCTCAGTAACGAGGCCCGCAAACAAGAACTTTCTGCGCTTGTCGCCCCTGCCCTCAGTGTTTTTATCTGCGCCAAGATCGAAGAAGAACTGCGTGGACTTGACCCAGCCGATGCAGCTGAACTGCTCGAAGCATATGACGTAAAGGAATCTGGACTGTCCCAACTTGGTCGTGTTGCCTATGAAACACTCGGTTTACAAAGCTACCTGACTGCCGGTCCACAAGAAATTCGTGCCTGGACAATTCACAAAGGCGATACTGCACCAAAAGCAGCTGGCGTTATCCACGGTGACTTCGAAAAAGGCTTCATTGCTGCACAGATCGTCGACTTTGATGACCTCATTACCGCGGGAAGCGAAACGGCAGCCAAAGCTGCCGGAAAAGTTCGCACTGAAGGTCGTGACTACGTCATGCGTCCTGGTGACGTCGTCGAGTTCCGCTTCAACGTCAGCAAGTAGAATCGTTCCTGATTCCCCTTCGCACCTGCAACATCACTGTCGCGCTTGTCACCTATAAAGAATAGGTCTTTCGCCCAAAACTCAAAGTCTTTCAAAATCTGACGTCGCACGGCATCATTTTTAATAACTCCTTTATTCGCTTGGTCACGACCAGCTTCAAATTGTGGCTTCACCATCGCGACGATCTGCGTATTGGCATCTGCAAGCTCGCGTGCGATATGCGGCAATATTTCGCGCAAACTAATGAATGAAACGTCGATCACGACAATCTGTGGCACATCTTTACGAAGATAAAAGTCACGAATATCGGTCTTTTCATGGAGATAAATTTTAGGGTGTCCCTGGAGGCTCGGGTGCAGTTGATCTGTCCCGACATCTACCGCGAACACCATTTTCGCACCACGACGTAGCGCGTAATCAGTGAATCCACCAGTGCTACTGCCAACATCAAGGACAATCTTGTCCCGGAAATCGAGTTTCAAAATCTGTGCCACACTAGCAAGCTTCAATCCTGCTCGACTGACATATTGTTCATCAACATCAAGTTTAATCTGTGATGTCGCAGTCACAAAAAAGCCCGGCTTCTCGATGAGTTGCCCGTTTACTTTCACTTTTCCAAGCTTAATAAAGCTCTCGGCCTGCGAGCGCGTTGGCACTAACCCTCGACGGGTCATCTCGGCATCAAGGCGTTTTTTCTTGTCCAACTATTTCTTTCGTTCGCGGTATTCACCAGTTGATGTATCAACAGACAGAATATCACCCGTTTTAATGAACGCAGGAACCTTAATAACAAGACCGGTTTCGAGTGTTGCATCCTTCAGGACACTGCTAGTTGTATCACCCTTTACGACGTCTTCTGAGTACGTCACTTCGAGGTATACATTCTTTGGAAGCTCAACGTTAATCACGCGGCCATCAAAGAATTGTAGGCTGAGTTCGTCGGCTTCTTTTAGGTAGCCCTTCGCTTCATCAACAACATCAGCTGGAAGCTGGAACTGCTCAAAAGTGGTTGGGTCCATAAAGTAATAATCAATACCGTCGTTGTACAGGTACTGGACAGTTTGACTGTTTACATCGGCAGACTCAACACGCTCTTGACCCTTGAAAGTCTTTGGAATCACCGATCCGTCGATCAAGTTTTTGATCTTGACGTTTACGATGCTTCCGCCGCGTCCCATAACCTTTTGATTATATTCGATGACACGAAAAGGCTTGCCGTCGATTTGCACGACAGCACCTTTTTTTAGATCAGTTGGTTGGTAGTACCCCATGATCTACTATCCTTGAGATACGAATGGTAGTAGCGCAAGGTGACGTGCACGCTTGATAGCAGTTGCAAGTTGGCGCTGTTGTTTCGCGCTCAAACCAGTCTTACCGATTGGTTCGATTTGTCCGTAAATGTTTACGAAACGTTGTAGAGTTTTGACGTCTTTGTAGTCAAAATATACAGGTGTATCTTTCTTTAGTCGTTTTGGCATAATCTTCTTATTCTCCTTATTAATTTTCTAGAAGGTCTAGAAAGGGATTTCACTTAAATCAATTGGTTTGTCTTCGATGTCTTCAATAACAACATCATCAGATTTGTTCGAGCTGCTAGAGTTCGAGCTTGAGCGTGGTGTGCTTTGGCGTTGGCCATCGTCGTCACCGTTTGGTCCATCAAGGAAGGTAACGTCAGTTGCGGTTACTTCAACGCGTGAGCGCTTTTTACCGGTTTCTTTGTCATCCCAGCTATCTTGGCGAAGGCGGCCTTGTACAAGTACGCGGCGTCCTTTTCCTAAGTATTGAACGACGAGTTCACCGAGCTTTTCCCATGCAGTCACATCGAAAAAGTCAGCTTGGTCACTTTCACCACCGCGGTCGACAGCGATGCTAAAGCTCGCAATTGTCTTTCCGCTGGTTGTTGTACGTTGTTCAGGATCGCGGGTTAGGCGGCCCATGAGAATTACTTGGTTGATGCTCTTCGCCATAATTATTAGTCCTCTTTAGTGTCGTTTTTAGCGTCTTCGCTTACTTGAGCAGCTTGCTCAGCGAGTGCTTTTCGTGCCTTTTCGTTCACAGTCACTAGAAGGTATCGCAATACTTCGTCAGTAATGTTGAAGATGTTGCTAATCTTTAGTGGTGCGTCTGCTGGAAGTGATACATCCATGTATACATAGATGCCGAATTCTTCGCGACGGATAGCGTAAGCTAATTTCTTCTTACCCCAGTTGTCTTCGCGAATAATTGTTCCACCAGCGTTTGTGATGATGTCACGTACTTTCGTTAGTGGTGTTTCGAGATCTGCTTCCAGATCAGGGTGAATCACAACGGTGAGTTCGTATTCTTTCATGTTTCTCCTTTTGGTATCCTAGTCGTTTCCAACATCGGATGCTTATACTTTCTATAAAATCATATAAGCTTGAGTTATTATCTCTGTTATTATACCGTAACTCACCCCTATTAGCAAGGTGCCGATCAGTCACCCTCCCTTCTAGTCTATGCAACCAAAAAGATCAGGACAAGCCTGATCAAGTTTTGGTTTAGACTCGTTTAAGATTTAGCCTAAATCGTCACCGTTTAAGTCTGTCGCACCATCAGGTGTTTGTGCTGAGCCAAACACATCATCAAAGCTACTGACAAGGACGTCACGAGGCCGTGCACCGTCCGCTGGGCCAATAATCCCCTGCTCTTCCATGTTCTCAACGAGACGCGCTGCGCGGGCATAGCCAACGCGGAGGCGACGCTGCAACAGGCTGGCACTGGCTTTACCGCTATCGATCACGACACGGACAGCATCACGATACATATCGTCGTCACCATCACCGCCATTGCCGTCAAAGTCCATTACCACGCCACCCTTACCGTTAAGGGTCACAGGCATACTGACCACTTCGTCGTTGTACTGAGGCGGAGATTGCGCACGCAGGTGATCAGAAATCTTGATCACTTCTTCGTCGGTTACCCAGGCACCCTGGATACGCTTTGGCTTGCTCATTGAAGGTGTCAGCATCAGCATGTCACCTTGTCCAAGGAGTTTTTCGGCACCAACTTGGTCAAGAATCGTTCGTGAGTCAATCTGTGACGCAACTGTAAAGGCAATACGAGCAGGCACGTTAGCCTTAATAAGACCGGTAATAACGTCGACAGATGGACGTTGTGTCGCAAGCACCAAGTGAATACCGACAGCACGCGCCTTTTGCGCCAAACGTACGATCAGCGCTTCCACGTCACGAGACGCAACCATCATCAGGTCGGCAAGCTCGTCGATCACGATCACGATGTATGGCATTGCTCCATCAGAGTGTTCTTGAGGAATTCCTGCTTCATCAGCAACAGTGATTTTCTTGGCACCAGCCTGAATCATTTTGTTATACGTTGCAATATCGCGGAACTTATTCTGCGCAAGCAATTTATAGCGGCGCTCCATCTCGTTCACGGCCCACTTCAGCGCACTAATAGTCTTTTCTGGTTCATTAATAACTGGGGTCAAAAGGTGTGGAATATCTTCATAGGGCGCCATTTCCACTTGCTTCGGGTCGACAAGGATCAACTTCATTTCAGAAGGGCTATTGTGGTACAACAGACTCGTCAGAAGCGTGTTAATCATCACAGACTTACCCGACCCAGTTTGACCGGCGATCAAAAGGTGAGGCATTTTGTTCAGTTCACCAAGGGTTGCTTGGCCAGAAATATCTTTACCAATCGCAAACTTCAACGGCTCGCTATTCCCCTTCCACTGCGGGCTGGTAAGGATAGAGTGCAAACGCACATCAGCTGCTTTGCGGTTTGGCACTTCGATACCAACGGCTTTTTGACCAGGAATCGGCGCTTCAATACGCAGGCTTTGCGCTGCGAGGTTCAAAGCGATGTTGGTTTCAAGTTGCGTAATACGCGTGAGCTTCACACCTGAAGGTGGTTTCAAGGTGTATTGTGTAACCTTCGGTCCAATGTTGGCACCTTCCATGTCGACGTCGATATTGAATTCACTTAATGTGTCTTTAATAATCTGGGCATTTTGCTGCACGTCACCGGCATCAGCAGGAGATTGCTTCTTTTCAAGCAGGTCAACAGACGGGGCTTCCCAGTTAGGGTCGCTCACCGTCACAAGTGCAGAGCCTTCTTCGGCAGACTTATCACGAGGTGTTGCGCCCTTGAAGCTTGAGAGACGTGACGGTTTCTTGTCATCATCGTTACTATCAAGTGTTGGAACACCGGCGTTCAATTTGAAGTCAGCGGCAATTGTTGATTTAGCAGGTGCATCAATCGCGGCAGCGTTACGCATAACTTTGACGTTTGCTTCTTGCTCGGTCGTGTCACGACGAGTCATTTCCCAGATCTTTTTAATAATCGTAATTGGAGACACGCGAATAATGAACAATACCGTGATCAAAATAAGCAGAATATAAACAAAAGCAGCGACGCCAGAGTTTACCAGCATCAACATACCACTATTAACGGTGTCCCCAACGAACCCACCAGTTGTTTTGCCGTCAGCATTCTTAAGAAGCCCAAATAGACCTGCAAACCAGATCAGTGAAACTGCGGTTGCGAGTTTCATGACAAATGGCAGGCGGTTCTCTTCTGCACGGAAGATTTCAACCGCGACGTAGATAAAGATTAGCGGTGCGACGTAGGTTGCGTACCCTATCGTGCTGAGTGCGGCCATATTGAGCCATTCAAGGACTGGTCCACCGATTTGGAACCAACTTAAGATAAGGATTAAAGAGAATGCAATCAGAAACAGCGCGCCAACTTGCGCCCAAAAACCCTGTGGCAACGTATGTTGTGGTGCCTGAGGTGCTGATTTTTTCCTATTCGAACTTCGTTTTTTTCTTTTTGCCATAATCTTTATTATTATAGGGGCTTTTACCCGTTTTCCTGAACAATATTATAGCAAAATTTACCACATTTTGCAAGAGGCTTATGTTTGCATACTTCCCTCCCTCGACTATACTAAGATCAATTGTCCCTACTACAGTATGAAAGGTGGTACGGGCCAATGAACCCTGTATCGAGATTAACCCGTGGTGGTCTGGGAGTTGTCCTCAACGACGAGACTCAGCTGGAAGTTGTCAGAACTGGCCACACACCTTCGATCTACATCATCGAAGCAAGCGATCGTCTCAAGGCGGCGCTGGACCCGCACGTTCACGTCCACACAGAGCCGCTCATCCAGCCGAGGCTGCGGATTTTTTCCGGAGACAGCAGCTGGAAGATCCCTCAGTTCATCCCTGGTGAAGTTGTGTCGCTGTACATCATCGGCCTCGACAAGGAGCTGGGCAGGATCTACACCGATCACATCAGAGAACTGTTTCGAAAGTAACACCCCGCACGACGCGTCGAGCACTTCCTTAAAAAGAAAAGCTCCGCTGAATGCGGGGCTTTTTCTTTTGTTATGCGGAACTAAGGATTAGTATCCGCGACCCTCAGGCTTTGCCTTTGGTTCAACTGTTTCTGTGTCGGGAACTTGAGGTGCTTGGAAAGTCTTTGTTTCAAGACCTAATGCTTCAACTTCTGGCGCAGCAGCCGGAGCGTACTGTGGACGTCGATCAGGACGTGGACCACGGTTGTTATCGCGACCTTGTTGGTGACGAGGACCTTGGCCATCGTTCTGTGGTTGGCCTTCGCCGTTTTCACCAGCGCGTTGTGGCTTTTGACCACCGCTGCCACCACCGCCAATTTCGTTGATCACTGGGATCACGATTGGAGTTCGGCGAGTTTGGTCATACAGAACGTGCGTAAGTTCGTCCTTAATTTCCTTTTTCACCGTATCAAGGTCAACACGGCGACCGTTGAATGTGCGGGCAACTTTTTGCTTCAAGTATTGGCGGATGATTCCCATCAACTCTTCACTATCACGCAAGTAGATAAATCCACGAGAGATAATGTCAGGACTGGTAAGCAGACGTCCACTTCCCTTTGAAACGGTAAGGATCACGACGAACATACCTTCTGTTGCCATGTGGATACGGTCTTTAAGAACGACTTCTGACACGATTGCACCAGAGTCATCGTACATAACACCACCAACAGGGACACGTCCGGCTTTCTTTGCGCCTTCAGTCGTGATTTCAACGACGTCACCACTGTCACAAACAAAGATGTTTGAACGAGGAATACCAGCTTCTTTTTGGGCAAGTTCGGCGTTGTGAACCAACATGTGGAACTCACCGTGAATTGGCAAGTAGTACTTCGGGTTAAGGGCGTTGATCAGCTTGACGTGGTCGTCATAGTAACCGTGTCCAGAAAGGTGGAGTGGGCCGATTTCAGTCAAGTGAGTCTTGCCGTTTTGGATAACACCACTACCTTCACGCATCAAACCATCAACAGTACGAACAACGTTCTTTTCGTTACCAGGAATGGCGTTTGAGCTGAAGACGATAATGTCGCTACTCTTAATCTTGATGAACTTGTGTGTACCAGATGCCATACGGTTAAGAACGGCGCTGAATTCACCTTGTGAACCAGTACAAACGATTGTTACTTGGCCGTCAGGGAATTTGATGATGTCTTCCATTTTGACGATGACGTCTTTTGGAACCTTGATCATGCCGTTGCGAAGTGCAACTTCAACGTTTTGGATCATGCTGTATCCAGCGAAAGCTACCTTACGGTTGTGCTTCTTTGCTTCGTCGAGGATGACCTGCATACGGTGAATCTGAGATGAGAAACAACTCAAGATAAGGCGGCTTTCAGGATATTTCTCCATAACCTGTCCCATGCTTTCTTGGATGTCGAACTCACCGTGGGTGTGTCCACCTTCTGATTCACAGTTTGTTGATTCGTTCATGAGCATCAAGATGCCTTCTGTTGAAGCGATTTCAGTCAGACGTTCAAGGTCGAACTTCTTGCCATCAACAGGTGCATCTTCGAAACGCCAGTCACCTGTATCAACAACGACACCAAGAGGTGTACGGATCACAACCGCAGTTGCGTCAGGGATTGAGTGGTTTACTCGTACGAGTTCAATTGAGAAGCTATCACCAAGCTGTACACGTTCGTGAAGATCAGGGTCAAGAATGTTGTATTCAGGAACGAATCCAGTTGTTGCTTCGTCCATATTCTTTTGAACCATGGCGAGAGTAAACTTAGATCCGTACACTGGTGCAGGAATCTTGTCGATGATGTGACGGAATGCACCAATGTGGTCAAGGTGTCCGTGCGTAAAGACAATACCGCGGATCTTGTGCTTGTTCTCTTCGAGGTAGGTTGTGTCAGGGATAATATAGTTAATGCCTGGGTAGTCAGAACCTGGGAACAAGAATCCCATGTCGATCACGACGATATCGTTCTCGTATTCGATCGCCATCATGTTCTTACCAATTCCCATTTCGCCAAGTCCACCAAGTGGAATAATGCGAAGCTTTGGACCGTTTGTACGTGGTGCTTTCTTTTGGTCAGCAAGGCTGTATGACGACCGTCGTAGCCGTTAAAGATAGACTTGTTCACTGGAACATTAATGATGTGCTGTGAAGCACGGAGGTTTACGCCTTCGCTAGTACGGCGTTGCGCACGAAATACTTCACCACGACGGGTTTGTGTACCAGCAAGAACAGTATTGTTCTGCTTTGGGCGTTGTGTGTTGCCATTTTGGTTGTTGTTATTGCCGCGGGAATTGTTTCCACGTGGTTGTTTTGAGGTATCGTCACCTTGTGGCGATCCGAGTCGTTGTTGACCCATATATATTTATTCTCCTTTATGAAAATAATTGTTATTTATCAAAATTAAATGTTTTACAAATTCAAGCTTGGGGAGGTGTTTATCCGGTGTGGTTTCTGTTCCCTCTCCGTATCAAGTGGTCTCAGTATACCAAATCCTGACCCTTCTGGCAATTACTTGGCGTTTTTGATTGCGTCAGGTACTTTCAGAAAATCGTCAAATAATGTTTGTCGAAGCTTGCCATTGAAAAGTGCCGCAGCAGGGTGAAAAAGCGGTAAAACTGTTGTCTCTTTCCCATCCAAAGTAATTGTTTGAACTTGCCCATGGACGTCACTAATTTTTACTCCCGGAAGGAAGTATTCCATACCGTGACGGCCTAGTGGTGCGATAACTTTTGGTTGAATCACCTCTATTTGGCGTAGTAAATATGGCAAAAAGGCAGCTTTTTCAGCTGGTGATGGGTCACGGTTATTTGGTGGTCGATATTTTACGATGCTCGTAATAAAGACTTCGCTGCGCTGCATCGCCACAGATGCGAGCATTGTATCGAGCAACTTACCGGATGCGCCAACAAATGGCAGTCCTGTTTCGTCTTCTTTTTTACCGGGAGCTTCGCCGATGAACATGATATCCGCATCTGGATTGCCATCCCCCATTACCAAGCGGTGTCCCTCGGCCAAATCTGGACAGACATTGTTTTTCACAATATCTGTCGCAATTTGCTCAAGTTGAGAGTGCTTGTCCACGAATGCCTACTTTGACTTTTCGTCAGCCTGTTTCGACATGTTTTCTAGTTGTTTCGTGAAGTCAGCTTCTTCCCAGGTTTTTGTGTCTTTTGCGCCAATATCTTTCACGATAGTTGTATATCGAGCGACTGATTCGTCGTGTTCTTTCTTTGCGAAGGCGCTATATCCTGATGGGTTTGATTTGTACTCTGCGACAACTTTAACAAGTCGTGCACGTGTATCTGGAATTGTTGTTCCGAACACTTCGACGATACCGCTCATTGCTTCGTCTTTCAGTGGGAGGTTTGCTGCCTCAACTGCTTTCTTACACGCAATATTTACAGGGTCGTTGTCGAAGTTTGGCACAAGTGTATCTGGGTTGAATGCACCACCACTATTCGTCAGTGAAGCCATCAAGTTGTCGAGACTCGCAATGACGCTATCGATGTTATTCAATAAGTTATTGTCAGAACATTCAAACATTACCTTGGTGGCAATTGGTGATGATTCGGCAATATTAGAGCCCTTGGCAATTGCCTTGTCGCTTCGAGCGATGAATTCATCGTACTGTTGCTTGAATACAAGATCGTTAAGCACTTTGTGATTCGCGAGCTTATCCCGTGATGCCTGAAGTGACGCAAGTGATGATTTGAGTTCATTCGCAAATATTTGTGACTGTGCCACCTGTTTACCTAAGACGTTTTTACTTGTCACAACCGAAGCTGATGCCTGTGCTTTTGTAGCAAACTCTTCAGTACGATCCTCTATCTCTTTGAGAATTGTTTTTGCGTCAGCGTAGTCGGCTTCCGTAGGTTGATTGCTCACATATACGGCAGCTGCAACTCCTCCGGCAATGAGTAATGCACCGATCACACTCGCAAGAATGATCACAAGTTTCTTTTTAGGTTTCTTTGGAGGTTGTGGAGTTTCACCAATCGGTGAAGACACAGGTGCTGGCTGTTCCGGAGCATCAGCTGGTGCTGCGAACGGATTTACCGGCGGTGTTGATTGTGGATTTGGTGGAAACGGGTTGTTCTGCGGCGTATTGTTGTCCATGTTTTCCCTTCGGTTATTAGTTTCTATTATACCTTAAGGAGCACACAGTCGTATGTTGCGCCGGCTTGTCGTTTTTGCCAACCTTCTTTACATTCGTAGACCGTCTCTGGACTTTGTGTCTTTTCTTCTTCCTTCGCACATTTCATTGATTGACCTTGTCCGGTCTGTTCAAATCCATCTGGACATTGGTACGTTTTACCTGGGGTGGTCGTTTCTTTGTTACCGCCAACAATGCGTGAACATTCTGTAGCAGCTAATGTGTAGCCTTCAGGACATGTGTAGCCTTGTGTTGCATCGTTTGTCACGCCCTTGCGGCATTTATCGCCAGATTTTGTATAGCCATCAGGACAAGCGCCTGTGACTGTTGAAGGCTTCGTTTCAATCGAGACCTTGAGACATGTTGTCTTGCTTCCGCTCCCAGATTTTGCGTGTCCTGCAGGACATGACAGCGTGGCGTCTGCAGAACGAGTACACGTCTTGCCTGAAAGTGCGTAATTATCTGCACATGAATAGCCTGTGTTTGAAGTTGCGTTAATCGTTGTTTTACATTTCTTTGCAGCGCCAGATCCTGATGCTGCGCCACTTGAACAGACGTAATCCGTTCTCTTGATAGCATTTCCGTATACGCAGTACGCACCAGATAAAGACCCCTTTGTGCAAGAATATTTCTTGGTTGCATCTGTGACACGTTTACATTGTGAACCGGTCTTTACATATCCACCTGTACAACGAGTTCCATCAATAAGTGGACCAAAACTCACACAGGTTGAACCAGACACAGTACCGTCTGAACATGTATATTTCATACTCGCATTAACGCCACACTTGCTTGTAAGGATAAGTACGCCGCCATCACAATCATAAGACACCTTAGCGGTCGCATTAACTGTTTTACTACAGGTTGCACTTGATCGTGTGTATCCCGATGGGCATGAATAATATTGACCAGCAGTTGCTGCTTTGCTGATCTTACAAGCTGTTGACGCACCACTGCCGGATTTTGTGTAGCCAGATGGACACGCAGCGATAACTGCTGCGGTCACAGTACTGTTAGTTGATTTCGTACACACTGTTCCCCCGCCAGTTCCTGATTTAACGAAGCCAGTTGGACATGTGTATGTATTGTTTACACCAACAACTTCGTACCGAGTACATTTTGTTGAAGCACCGTTACCTGAACGCTCTTGGCCAGCTGGACAGTTATAGCCAGAACTCGCTGGTTTGGTCTCTTTTTTGCCACCAACAATCTTGGAACATTCAGTTCCCGGGCCACTCCCTGACTTCGTATAGCCAGCTGGACAGTTATAGACTGTAGGGTCCGCGGTTTTTGTTTCTTTTTTGAAACAAATATCTTCGCCTTCTTCAAAACCAGCCGGACAGGCAACAACTGTTGTTGCTGGTGCAATCTGCAGAATGTCTGTACCATCACCTTGATATAGATTTTCAGTTTCTTTTTGAACTGCTAACTGTGAAGCAAGCTGCGTCTTTTCTTTATCAAGAACACCAAGGACAGTGTGTGCGCCAAAACCAAATCCACCCAGCACCGCGAGTAAGGCAACCACAAATCCAATACGTCGTAGCACAACACCTGCTCCACCGCGGGTTGCGCCGTGATCATGTTGCTGTGGCGCGAGGTATTCTTCGGCTGAAGGGGCCGGAGGAGGTACGGGCTGCGGGGTGTACGAAGGAGGTTGGTTTGGGTTCATGCTTATCCTTATTTATTTTAAGATAAGTATACCGTATCACCCCTTTTAACCAAAATTTAAGCTAAAGCTGTATAGACTGCTTATTCTTCGATGTTTTTAAGACTTAAACTCAGGCGTCCACGTTCGTCGATACCAATAAGTTTCGCTTTCACCATTTGACCTTCGGTTAGTACATCTTCGACTCGTTCAACACGTTCGTTTGAGAGTTCAGAGATATGTACCATACCATCTTGGCCGGGGAGAATGTTGATGAATGCACCAAAGTCTTTAATGCTCACAACTTTACCTTCGTAGATTGTGCCGATTTCTGGTTCTGTCGTGAGTGAACGAATCCAATCAAGTGCTTGTTGAATCTTTTCGCCACTGGCAGCAGCAACAGTAATCAGACCGTCTTCCTTGATGTCGATTTCAGCGCCGGTTTCAGCAGTAATCTTGTTGATCACTTCTCCACCCTTACCAATAACTGCACCAATTTTTTCAGGATTAATCTTGATCTTTTCGATACGTGGCGCGTATGGGCTCAATGCCTCATTTGGTGTCGCGATCGTCGTTAGCATGTGCTCGAGAATGTGCGCACGACCTTTTTTACCAGCCATAAGTGCGTCACGAAGGATTTCAACAGGCAGTCCGTGAACTTTCATGTCCATTTGAAGTGCCGTCAAACCGTCGGCTGTACCAGCACACTTAAAGTCCATGTCACCGGCGAAGTCTTCTGCATCAGCGATATCAGATAGAATGTACGGCGTGTCGCCATCCATCATAAGTCCCATTGCAATACCAGATACAGGTGCCTTGATTGGCACTCCGGCATCCATCAGTGCTAATACAGAGCTACAGACAGCAGCCATTGAAGTTGAGCCATTTTGACTCATGATTT
>Ga0247806_10000152_pt1 | contig 45658 bp, 42 predicted proteins | sample UWRJL059202B1_FD_179935 | JGI IMG/M metagenome (GOLD analysis project Ga0247806, IMG submission 179935) | Plant litter microbial communities from Arlington Agricultural Research Station in Wisconsin, United States - UWRJ-L059-202B-1 | ecosystem: Environmental > Terrestrial > Plant litter >... | reverse complement strand
TTCATCCCAGGGTTCATTGCTTATATTCGGTGCATATGCGAATGCCGAGTCCAGGAATCTGGATGGGATGTTCTTAATGAAATTCCGGCCTGACATGTCACTTGAATTTACAGTGAAAGAGACCTTCGATGCTGTATTTAAACAAACTGCAAATTCCGAAGTAAAGCTGGCGGGGTTTGCACTACCAGCCTATAAAATGCACGACATTTTACTAAAAGATAATGGGGATATGACATTGTTTGTAGAGAAGTGGACTTACTATTCAGAACCGAGAAGTCAGTACAGTGACGTTAAGAACTCTTTTATTTATGGGAATATAACCGTATTAAATTGTTCATCCACAGGACAAGTATTCTGGAAAGGCGTAATCCCGAAAGAGGAGACTACTTATAACAGCGCGAACGACTACTCTTCCTGTTCAGCCTTTCGGGCTCAGAATAATATCTATGTGGTTTATAATAAATTTACCGATTATCACCAGGGAGAAAACCTGAAAGAAAAAAAGGAACTTAAAGGAACCTGCGTATCCATGATCACTTCAATTGATGAACATGGAAATATACTCACTCAGCAACTGGATAGCTCGAAAGGCGACGAGGTACGTGTTGTGGTTCCTAAATTTTGTAGACCTGTAAGTGACGGGCAATTTTTGCTTTACAGTGTATATCCGATTGTAGAAACGAAAGGCTGGGCGCTGATCAGCTTTTAGTATGCAATCTGGTGCATGCAAGTCAACGGATAGGATAGAAGTTTCCTAAACTTTAGATATGGGTTCGATTCCCGTCGGGACCACCAAGTATTGAAAGCCTTGTCCCTGTTGGGATGAGGCTTTTTTTGTCGAATTTGACTTGGTGGGACAATTGGCTTGATAAATTTTTCCTCGTTCAGTATTTACAGGCATTGCCAATAATTTGATCGGTTCGATAATTCCTTTGTCTGATTTGGAAGGTATTGTATTTCAGATTTTTTTGTAGTATTGAACTGTAACAGAATAATCAATCACATAAATACATGATCAGAAGAATACTTTCAAAGGATTTAATTGAAAAAGAACCATATCAAAAATGGAACGCTTTTGTCGATCTATTGTGTATGACGGAATTTGAAGAGTTAAACGACGTTCAAAAAACTGCTTCGTCGATTTTCTGGTATAACAATGAAGTTGAAAATGGAGGTCATATGCAGTATTTTCTTAATCTTGGATCTAATCATGCCAACCACACGCTAAAAGCACTAAGGTTGGTAAAAAAAGATGACTATGCTAATATATTGGAAAGTGCCTTAATGAAATTTAACTGCATTGATCTTAACGGAATTGAAGATGTGGAAGATTATGTAGAGGAGGCTTTGCAAGATCACTTTGGAGAATACGATGACAAATTCTATGAAGTTGAAAATGATTTGGTTCAAACTCTTGAGAAATACCTTGATGACTTTGAATCGGAATTTATTGAATTAAAATAATCATGTATTGAGAACCTATACAAGTCGAGGTAAAAGAATGTTTGAGATTCATGCATAAATTTTCTCAACGAATTTGTTAGGAACTCAAAAACAAATAAGCCTAATATCCTCACCCAAATAGTTCGATATTAGACCCAACGACTCCACAAGTATTTGAAAGCCTTGTCCCTGTTGGGATGAGGCTTTTTTGATTAACTTGACCAGAAAAATAAATTAAAGCGATGCGAAAAAGTAATAATAGCACTTCTTATCCATTTTTATTGGGCATCAGTATCTGTCAGTACCGCTTACAGCCATTTCCGGATATTATGGGGCTGTAAGGAATGACGTCCCGAATAAGAAGGTTTATTTCGTTTCGGCATACGATGACACAATTGATGGAAAACTGATCAGAAAACGGATTAAAGAATAGAACGTTGCCGATTCAACTTTAGACATGCACGCAGCTGATTAACCTTTGGTCATTTTAATCTAACATTCCGTTAATAACTCATCGGTAATTTCACCGGGTGAAATACCTTATATTCGTAATTATTGGCTGGTTTCCTTTGCTCCAGGTTCAGGCAATGAGCACATCTGATGCCGATACACTATTGGCAAATGCCGAAGCACTTCGTTATGCTGAACCTGGCAGATCATTGAGTTTGACAAAAAAGGCCATGCATCATTATTCCATAAGTGGAAATGCTGAAGGAATGGCTAATAGTAATTTTTTACTCGGACGTTTGTTTTACTTCAGTGGAACATTTTCGCAAAGCATTCGTTATCAACAGGAAGCACTCAAATGGTACAGTCGCTTGGTAAAGAAACAAGCAATCGCTGAAGTTCATTCTTCTTTGGGAACAACTTATTATTTTGCCCGCCAACCCGAAAAAGCCATGCAGGAACAACAAACTGCAATGGCCATTTATATGAAATTGAACGATTCAAAAGGAATTGCACGCACACTTACACGAATTGGACATTTACGTGAAAAGGAAAAAAAAGCCGAACAAGCACTTCAACTGCACAATCGAGCGCTCTTTTATGCCCGAAAAAAGAATGATTCGATCTTGTATGCTGAAATTTACGAGAACATCGGAAGTGTTTATGAAGATCAGGAAATGTTCACCAAAGCATTGGAGTATTATCGGCTGGCATATGCATTAAATCGTTCTCAAAAGGGAAATGAAGCGCGGATTACCATCATCAATAATATCGGCGATTGTTACCGGAAAATGGGTGATTTCAAGCAAGCGATGCAATTTACCCGGGAAGCACTTCGTGAAGCGCGTAAATCCAATAACCATTATGAGGAACGAAGTGCTTTACGCGACTTGTCGAAATTTTATGATCTGAAAAAAGAGTACCGGTTTGCAAAAATATACCTCGATTCGGCTTACCAACTCACGGAAATGATTTATACGGATGAAGGAGCCCAACAGGTGGCATTGCTTAGTACGTTTTATGAGCTGGAGCAAAAAGACCGTCAAATAGAAATCCTGGACAAAAACAAACGCAACGCAAAACTTCTTGGGTGGCTTTACCTGCAAACAGCTCTTATCGTATGTATTTTACTCTTTGTGATTATCTGGAGGCAGCGCGTACGATTGAAAAATGAACGCAAAAACCAGAAGGCACAAGAACTTGTTCTGGAAACCCGGCAGAAATTGATGCAAGTTGAATTAGACAACGCCTGGCTTCGCGAAAGTAAGCTTTCAAGCGACTTGCAAAATCAATACCTGCTTGAACGGGAGCTTCAACAGGAATTACAACTCCGAAGTCAATCACTTTCCAGCCATACACTTCAATTGATCGAAAAAAACGGATTGCTTGAAACGTTGCAGCAATCACTGCTCAAAGCGATCAAGGCCGAAGGTGCTGAAAAAAACAAACAACTTCGCGAAGTATCCCGGCAAATTGATTTCAGCTTTCACCGGGATCGCGACTGGTCCAATTTTGAGCACTTTTTCGCTCAGGTACACACCAGTTTTTATGATAAACTCAAAACCCACCTTCTGGATATTTCACGAACAGAGCAGCGGTTGTGTGCACTCATTAAACTCAAACTGGAATCGAAAGAAATAGCAATCATTTTGGGTATTACAGTCGATAGTTTGCGTATTGCACGCTATCGTTTGAAAAAGCGCCTGAAGTTGGATGAATCAGATAGCCTGGGTTCATTCATCGAATTGCTCTAACACAATGGAAACAGATTGGTAATCTGCAATTAAAACAATGATAATGGTTAAAAATAAATATACAAATACCTTATTATCAATTAATTGCATCGAAATTATTATGCATGTTTACGCGCTGTTTACGGTAGCAAAAACCGTGTTGCTCTTTTGTAACGCGTCAATCGATCGGTAAGCCAAACGGATAAGCCAACCTTTGCAGAAAAAAACAACTTATGAAACACAGACAATTTTATGCTGTTTTAATGATGTTGCTCTTTCCGGTAATAGGATTTTCCCAGCGGGTACTAATCGTAGGGAAAGTAACCGATCAGGAAACACGACAGCCATTATCAGGTACAATCATTTCAGTTTTGGAAACCGGAAACGGAGTAGCTGCCGAACTGGACGGAACCTATCAGGTCATCGTAGCTCTGGGAACCTATCATCTGATTTTTTCCTATACAGGTTTTGAGCCAGATACCCTGTTACTGGAAAACTTGCAGAATGATGCTACCATTGAGCGATCTGTTCGGCTCAAACCGAACAAAGGACTCGATGAAGTAATCGTAAGCGGTAAAAGCACGGCACTTAACCAGCAAAAATCAGCAGACAATATCAAAAACATCGTATCCGCTGAACAAATAGGCCGTTTTCCGGATCCCAATGTGGCAGAAGCACTTCAACGTGTACCCGGAGTGAACATTGAACGCGATCAGGGAGAAGGACGTTATGTATTGGTACGTGGACTCGCACCTAAGTTTACCAATGTCAGTATCAACGGAGAACAAATTTCATCACCCGAAGCTGGTGTACGCTATGTTGCCCTGGATGCTATTCCGGCAGATCAGTTAGCTTCGATGGAAATCAGTAAAAGTTTATTGCCGGATATGGACGGTGATGCCATTGGTGGGTCTGTAAATTTAATTACACGCAAAGCATTGGATAGTTTGTGGCGATTCAGCGGTTCCGTTGCAGGTGGTTACAATGCATTGATGAACAAGCCGAATATTCAAGGTAGCTTACAATTAGGAAAACGTTTCGGGAAACGGGATCAATTCGGGTTGATGCTCAATCTTACCCACTACCACAACGATCTGGGATCCGATAATTGGGAGCGTGATTTGAATGGAACAACCGAAACGGAAGATGATGTATTTGAATTACGTGATTATCAACTTACACGTACGCGTTCATCAGCAAGTACGACACTGGATTATCGTTTCAATAAAAACAACGAGATCTATTTCAGAGGCATGTATAACCGTTTTACAGATCGTGAATGGCGCAGATTGTATGCATTTGTGCCCGAAGATGATCAGGTAGAACGCGAATTGAAAGACCGTTTTGAAGAGCAGGTTATCTCTTCGTTCAATCTGGGGGGAAAACACGTGTTCCCTAAAATTAAGGTCGATTACGAAGCTGCTTACTCCTATGCATTCCAAAATACACCATATGATTACGCCGTAAATTTTGCAGGAGATATTCCTTCTTCGGTTGATTTCCGCAATACAGATTTTCCGGCAGTTACTTCATCAACGTATCTGGACAATAGATTATATGAATTCGATCAGTTTGAAGTAGGAAAAACCTTTGCTAAAGACCAAAATGTAACTGGGAAAATCAATATTGCAGTTCCTTATTTCGTGGGGACCAGTAAAGGAGAATTGAAATTTGGGGGAAAAGTACGCTTCAAACAGAAATCATTTGAAATCAAACAAAGCATCTATGAAGGAATGGGGAATGTTCCTACGCTGAATACATTCGAAGGAGGTTTACTGGATGATGATTATCTGGGAGGACGTTATGAATTAGCCAGCGCAGTATATATGCCGGATTTTGTTGATTATTTCAATAACAATCCTGCGCAATTCGAGTTACAAATTGAAGACAAAGCAATTGATGAAGCACTCGAATCCTATGATGCGGAAGAAAATGTCTATGCAGGTTATTTAATGACCCGTCAAACAATCAAACGCCTGACCCTGATTGGCGGTGTGCGCTATGAATATTCGAAAGTCTCTTACAATTCATCGGATGTAGTTATTTCTCCGAATGGTGATTTGCGTGCTATTCTTCCTGTAAAAGGTGGGACGAATTATGGTTATTTACTTCCGCAATTACAGGCACGCTATGCTGTCAATCGCACTACAAACCTGCGTGGAGCACTTACATGGTCGTATGCCCGCCCCAACTTCGATGAGATTATTCCCGCACAGGAAGCAAATCTGGAAGATGGAGAAGTAACGATCGGAAATGGAAATCTAAAACCTGTTTCAGCAATCAATGCCGATTTGATGTATGAAAAATACTTCGGTGATGTGGGCATTCTTTCGGCAGGTTTGTTTTTCAAGCAACTGGATGGGTTCATATACAAACGCACCGATTTCAATCAACCTTATCTAAATGACCCTGCTGTGTTGGTAGATGTAACACAGGCGCAAAATGGAAATACAGCAACCTTGTTTGGAGTGGAACTCGCTTTCCAGAAATCATTGGATTTCTTGCCGAAAGCACTAAAGGGTTTCAGTATTTATGCAAATTACACCTACACGATATCTGAAGCTGCTATTCAAAACAGGAAAGAAAATGCAGAAGCAGGAAGCTTTGAAAAATTGAGACTTCCGGGTCAAACAACGCATCTGGGAAATGCAGCCTTCATGTATGAACATAAAGGATTCTTTGTGCGTGCAGCATTGAATTTCAATGGCTCTTATTTAAGTGAAGTCGGTTCTACTGCAGATTACGATTTGTATGTTAAAAACCGGATGCAGTTTGACTGCTCTCTTGGTTACACCATCAAAAAGAGACACCGCATATTTGCCGAGTTTATGAACCTAACAAATCAACCGTTCGAATCTTACATGGGGAATAAAGAAACACTTGTTCAGCGCGAATTCTATGGATTCTGGATGCGTGCAGGACTCAAATTTGACCTTCGATAAGCGGATCAGCCGCGGCTGACCGATAAGGAATCCGTCACAACGGGTTGGACATAAATCAAACACAAAAAAATATGAAACAAAGATTAATAATTTCATTTACACGCTCATTAATTGTAGTGTTTGCAGTATTGATTACCGGCTGCTCAAAACAGAAATTTGAACATAGTACGGCTATCGACGCTGCTGATTTCCCGAAACAACTGGTATTAGATGAAGAAGATGCCGGCGATCTGGAAGACACAGATAAAGCATCATTCGAAATCAAACTGACGGATGGAATTGATCCCGAAGGAATAGAACTTGCGGGGAAACCTCAAAGATTAGAGAGTGCTGTAACAATTCAGTTCCAGCTTAAAGAGGCCGAAGGTTTTGCCAATTGGAACGATTATATTGTGGGCGGAACTGCTTTTTATGAAGTCGATGATTGCACGAGCTCTGAAGACCTGGGCGTTGATTTGCAGTTTACTTTTGATGCGGCTACAGGCTTAGGTTCTGTCATTTTTCCTGCTCAGGTGAATAGCATCGAGATTGAATTGGAATTGGATCCAGCGCTAATGGATGATGGAGTTGAAAATACAGCCGATCGCGGATTTACGTTTGCGCTTATTGGCATGAGTGAAACAACTGAAAACCTGGTGCTTAATACCGATATTGAAACCACTTTTCGTTTATACGACGATGAAAAAGTATTCGGCAGCTGGGAGTCTGATCACAATAATGTGAGCGAATTGACCAACATCATAAACCTGTTTAACATGGCCAATAGCGACCTCAATGGTTTAACTGCCGCTGAAATTGACAACATTGAAGTGGAATTTGCCTTTGACGAATTCAAATTAGTGATCACTTTGGTAGAAACTGAAACAGTTGACGCATGTGGAACCCCGGAACAAGTGCAGGTAGAAATCGAACTGGAAGGTGAATGGGAAGAATTGACCGATGCCACAAGTGGCGATTTACACTTCATGATAGAGCGTGAAGAAGACAACGGTTTTATAACTGAAGTGGAATATGAAGGTACATTCGAGCGGATTGGCAACACAATCACATTGACTATCAAAGGAACGGATGGCAGCTCCGAAACAGAAGAATTAACAATAACATTGACACGATGATCTTGAATAAAAAAACGAATACACTTTTGGCGGTGGGCATTTTCTTAGGAACTCTATTAGTTGCTTGCTCACCTGGTGAGAATAAAAAAGCAATTACTTCTAAAGTTACCTTTCCGGTACATGACACCATTCCATTGAAACCGGTTATTGTAACCGATACAACCATTCACGATACCGATGATCCTGCCATTTGGGTAAATCCCAATGATCCTTCCAAATCGCTTGTTCTTGGAACAGACAAAAATGAAGACGGAGCCGTTTATGTATATGATCTTACCGGGAAAATTGATCAAAAACGCACCGTTCGGGGTTTAAAAAGACCCAACAACATGGATGTAGAGTACGGCTTGGAATTGGGAGGCAAAAAAGTAGATATTGCAGTCGTTTCTGAGCGATTAACTCACAAGGTACGTGTGTTCTCATTGCCTGATATGCAGCCGATCGACAATGGTGGATTTCCGGCATTTGAAGATGAAAACGGAGAAGAATTCCGCGATTTAATGGGGATTTCGTGTTATAAGAACAAAAAAGGACAAATTTACGTGATCGTAGGACGCAAAAATGGTCCAACCAATGGTTACCTATGGCAGTATTTGCTGGAAGAGAAAAAGGGGAAATTGACCTTTACGTTAGTCCGAAAATTCGGAAAGTACTCAGGTAAAAATGAAATAGAGTCCATTGCCGTAGACGACGAATTGGGTTATGTTTATTATTCGGATGAAACTGTGGGAGTTCGCAAATACTATGCTGATCCTTCCAGGGGAAACAAGGAGCTGGCTTTATTTGCAACCACCGGATTTAAAGAAGATCACGAAGGTATTTCGATCTATAATCTAAATGATAAAGAAGGCTATATTTTAGTTTCCGATCAACAAAACAATACCTTCCATATTTTCCCGCGAGAAGGTACCACAGGCAAACCGCACGATCACCCGCTTTTGAAAACGATTCGCGTTTCTACAAATGAAAGCGACGGTTCCGAAGTTTGTGCTTTACCATTAGGCAAACAGTTTCCAAAAGGATTGTTTGTAGCAATGTCTGACAACAAAACCTTTCAGTTTTACTCTTGGGAAGCAATTGCGGGCAAAGACCTTCGCATGATTCCATAATCATACTGGTTTTTCATTTTTTTTCTTAACAGGCCACAGTCGTTAGTGATTGTGGCTTTGTTGTCTAAACATAATATACTGGATCTTTCTTTTTGTTCTTCATTTTCACGCGCATTCTTTTTCAGAGCGAGGAGCAGAATGAGAATGAGGAAGAATCCCGGTTCGAAATTTCGATTTTGCCTCCTCCGGCAAGGACCGATTTCATTCGGTTTCCCCAAATTCATAGCGGTTCCATTTCCGTTCGCTCTTCTCCACCAGTATTTGAAAGCCTTGTCCCTGTTGGGATGAGGCTTTTTCTATAGACGTAGCGAATTTAGCTGCATACATCCAAAGACAATCCAATCCCAACAAACGACCATCGACTTTTTAACCTCCAATTACAACCTAAACACACACAAAACAAACAGGAATTTTGTAGCTTTCGGGAAATAAACATCCTTTGAAAACGATTGTCATGCTGAAAAACATACTCTTGCTTTGCATTCCCATCCTTTCTTTCGGGCAGTTGAAAGTCAACTACAAAGTATTTTACGCCGGGAACATGGCTTCGGAAGGCATCAAAATCCAGGTTTCTTTTCAATCCAAAACCGCGCAGGATTCAACCTTTTTCCATTATTCCAACGAAGTTTGGGGACAGGAAAACCTGACCGATTGTTTCCAGGCGCTACAGTCCGAAAATCCGGGATACACATTCAGGATAATACCCGACAGCAACCGGATTGTGGTTCACCATCCCAGAAGCAAAAAGATTTCCTTTTTTTACCGCATCCGCCAGGATTACCAGGGCGACAGCCTGGAGCTGATTTACAGGCCACGGATCAGGAACAACCATTTTCACATTTTGGGCGAAAACCTGTTTCCTGTGCCGGAAGCTGTTTTTGAGAGTAAGGCAGAGAACCATGAATTTACGCCAACCATCGAATGGATTGGATTTCCAGGCGATTACGTCATTCACAATACCTTTGGCACCCGCCAGCAAAAACAAGTGCTTACCAGGGTGGAATTGTGGGAAGAATTCTACCATTCGGTCTTTGTGGGTGGAGATTACAGGATCATTCCTTTCGAATATGCTGGAAAACCGATTTACTTTGCGATTCGCGGAACCTGGCTCAACGAATACCAGGACGAACCCTTGAAGAACGCGCTTCAAAAAACGATTACGGCACAGCGCCAATTCTGGCAGGATGACGACTTCACCTATTACACGGTGATCATGACGCCAACCGTCACCCAAAGTGACAGTCTGTTCCGGGGACAAAGTACGACAGGTTCCGGTGTCCACAATGCATTTGTGATCCAATCGACCAACAATCCTTTCAACAGTTGGGAAGTTATCGGCTACATTTTCAACCACGAAATGATGCACAACTGGATCGGCGGGCAAATCAAAATGAAGCATGAAGCACTGAATTACTGGTTCAGTGAAGGTTTTACAGATTATTACACGTATAAAAACAGGTTGAGGAACGGGGATTTAACCTTTACCGAGTGGCTAAGCAAGTTTAACCAGGAAGTCGTGGAAGCGCACTGGAAGAACCCGGAGCGGAAGAGGGCCAATTATACCATCAAGGATGATTTCTGGAAAAGCAGGAACGTAGAGAAAATTCCTTACCGGAGAGGGGCAATTTTCGCCTTTTGGCTCGACAACCAGATTCTCAGGAACAGCAATTACACCCAATCGCTCGATGACCTGATGAAAGAATTGTTGCGGATCTGTACGACCGAAAACAAAAGATTTACAGATGAATTGTTCCTGGAGCTGGCCCAGAAATATACGGGTCAGGACATCAGCTATTTCTTCCAGAAACACATCCTCAGCGGGATCGATTTTGATTTCAAAAGCGAAGACTTCATCGATGGTTTCGGCGTAGCATATACGGAATCCGTTCCACGGTTCACGGCCACAAAGGAAGCTGAAGCGAAATACCTGCTGCATGGACTGCGGAGATAGGGTAGTTTTTTATGCCTTTAATTCCAGCTATAAAAACATTTATTTTTTACAATTAATTAACCCAGGTTAAAATGATTTGTTGCAGAATGTACCACCTTTGTATCAGCTAACAACGAGGTTATTCACAATTAAAAAAAGTAAACATGAAAAGAACAGCAAATGCACACTGGAACGGAAACCTGCAAACAGGTAAAGGAGAAATCTCCACACAAAGCACCGTCCTCAACGAAACACAGTATTCCTTCAACAGCCGCTTTGCGGAAGGCGTAGGGACAAATCCTGAAGAATTGCTGGGTGCAGCGCATGCAGGATGCTTCACAATGGCTGTAAGCGCAGTGCTCACGCAATCCGGATTCGTAGCGAATGATCTGTCCACGAAAGCGACGGTAACGCTTGATCCGGCTGCACAACAGATTACCGGCATCACCCTCGAGCTCACAGCTGCTGCGATCGACGGTGTTTCCGAGGAGCAATTCACAGCCATCGCGAACGGGGCCAAAGAAGGCTGCCCGATCTCCAAAGCACTGAGCGCAACACCTATTTCCCTGAAATTGATCTACGGATAAAATTACGCTCCCTGATAATGAAAAGGCTGCCCGCAAGGCGGCCTTTTTGGTTTCCCAGTACCGGACACGGATTGTCCGAAATATACAATCAAAACAGGTGTTTTTATGCCGCTTTTGAAATGAATTCTCCTTACATTCGCATTGATAGAATGAGGTCGATGAATACCTGTCGACAGGAAGATTAGTTAGCACAGCCCAAAAAACACGACACCAATGAATGAAAATCTGATTGAACAACTCACCAGCTGGCACAACAAGAGCCAGTATACCAAAATTATTCAGGCCATTGAAAAACTGCCCGCATCTGAATTAACCTATGAACTGAAAAATCATTTGGGACGGGCGTATAACAATGAATCCGAATACGGGAAAGCGCTTGAAGTACTGCTGTCGGCAAGTCTCCAGGGTGCCGATGATGCCTTGTGGAATTTCAGGGTGGGCTATGCTTACTATTACAACGATGAACCGGCGAAAGCATTGCCTTTTTTTCAGCAAAGTGCCGCGTTGGGAGATACAACAGCACCGGGTTTTATAAAAGATTGTTTGCGTGATGCCGAAAAGACCATGGAAAATCAACCGGTAGCGCAAAGATCGGCAAAGACGATCAACAACATTGCTTGGAGTTTTTCAAAAATCAGGTATACAGATGCGGCGGAATTTAACCAGGAAGTCGTGCGCTATCAAAAAGCAATTTTTCAGACAGATGAACACTGGAAACCAGCTGAAATTGCATTCGGTTTTCCGGAATTGCAGATTCAGTATGAGGCCTGGATTATGCAACCTGCTGACTTACATGAAAATGAAAGCTTAACCGAGGATGATGAAAATGTCTTCGAACAATACCCCGATGAAAAGCAACACCAGGTAGAAATCATAGCGAAGCTGAAGGCCGATAACGGAAGCCATTTTACGGCCCTGGAATTTTTGATGAAAGCCCACAATCAACAGGCGAACAAAGAGCTTGGAGATCATGTGTTTTTCGAAGGTACAGATGAAGATCCGGAAATGGTGAATGGCTTACCTACCTGTTATATTGCGTGCGGAAGTTAAAATATGGATTCAGAACTGTTTTTTAAACAGCATGTAGGGAGCGCAACACTTATTCCCTGAAATTGATCTGCGGATACGAATCACGCGAGTATAACTGAAAGGGCTGTCCACAAGGCAGCCCTTTTTTAATTTCATCCTTTTTGACTACAGCATGACTACTTTTGACTACATCCGATCGCAGATAACGACCGACCTTTGCTGTAACCAAATAGCAGAAAATGGAATTAAAAAACAGCACCATCCTGATCACAGGCGGCACAAGTGGAATCGGCCTTGAATTCGTAAAACAACTGACCGCACAAGGCGCCAGGCTCATCGTCACGGGGCGCAATCCGGACGCATTGAACGAAACTAAAAAAAGATTTCCGCAGGTTCAGACATTTCAAAGCGATGTGAGTAACCCAAGAGATATTGAAAGACTATATGCAGCGGTTACACAACAGTTCCCCGATTTAAATATCATTATCAATAATGCAGGACTCATGCGGCTCATTGATTTGCAGGATGCATCCCTAGACCTGGAGAATATCAGCCGTGAAATAAGCACCAACCTGACAGGAACCATTCAGATGGTGCATCAGTTCTTGCCACATCTGATCACCCGGAAATCGGCGGCCATCGTCAATGTCTCGTCGGGCATTGCGTTCATGCCTTAATCGGTCGCACCTGTTTACAGTGCTGCAAAAGCAGGCGTCCGTGCCTATACGCAAGCACTGCGTTTGCAATTGGAAGACACTCCTGTAAAAGTATTTGAAATGATCCCTCCGGGCGTGAATACAAATCTTCAAAACGATTGGGCAATTGCACCGAACCCCAAGATGATGATGCCTGTCGACAAAATGGTGGCCGTGGCCATTCGCGGGCTTCTGAAAGATAAAAAGGAACTTAAACCGTTTTTAATAAACGCAATCGCGGCAGCAAGCAGGCTTGTCCCGAATTTACTGATCAAGTTTGGCAACGGCGAATTTAAAAAGTTTAAAGCGCAAAAGAACGCGCAATCCTAATCCATGAAAGTCATCACCAGCTTACTCATTTTGGCATCCGCATTCCTAAGCCTGAAACACGGTTGGGATGCGATCCGGCCGATCCATGCAGAACAGGCGCGGGCCATGGCCAATCTCGGTATCACCCAAAGCGCCATGCCTTATTTCGGCGTATTTTCCATGCTCCTCGGGTGTATGTTGTTTTTCCCACAGACATTTTGGATCAGCAATGTGCTCAATGCTTTCGCGATCGTTTTGATCATGGCTTTGTCGCTACATGCAGGACAGTACAAAATGGCATGGATTGAAATCCTGTTTTTGGCTATGCCGTTGATATTGATTGCCTTGAAATATCCATTTAGTTTTAAATCGTAAATTTGTCTAATGGCAAACGCAGTACCCTATAGAATTCAATCCATTATTGAAGCGCACCGCTTAGCCGGATTTGAAAAACCTAAGCATCCGCTGATCAGTATCGTGGATGTATCCACGTTCAAAAATCAGTCGGATCTCAACGCAGTGATTTTTGAATTTTATGTGGTTTCGCTCAAAAGAGGTTGCAACAATTTAGTATACGGACAGCAGAAATATGATTTTGATGAAGGCTTAATGGCGTTTATGTCGCCCGGACAGATTTTACGCGGTGAGGAAGGCGGCATGCCACCCAAGCTCGAAGGCTGGATGCTGTTTATACATGCAGATTTTTTGTGGAACACACCGCTTGCCCGGAAAATCAAACAATACGAGTACTTCGGATATGCAACGAATGAAGCTTTGTTTCTTTCCGACAAAGAGGAAATGCTGATGAACGGCATCATCGAAAATATAAAACAGGAATACGATGCCAATATCGATAAATTCAGCCAGGACGTCATTATTGCACAATTGGAGCTATTGTTCACGTATGCCCAAAGATTTTATGAGCGACAATTTATCACCCGAAAAATCACAAATCACCAAATTCTAAGTCGTTTGGAAAATGTATTGACGGATTATTTCAATAAGGAGGATTTAATTTCCAGAGGATTGCCAACCGTGCAGTATGTTGCCGATACCTTGCACATTTCTGGTAAATATTTAGGTACTTTATTAAAACAACTGACCGGACAAACCACGCAGCAGCACATTCACGAAAAGTTGATTGAAAGGGCCAAGGAAAAATTGTCCACCACCGAACTGTCTGTTAGTGAAATTGCTTATGCACTTGGATTTGAGCATTCGCAAAGCTTTAGCAAATTGTTTAAGACCAAGACCAAACAAAGCCCCTTAGAATTCAGAGCAAGCTTTAGTTGAAGGACAACGGGGCTATTACAACAGTTGAAAGCTTTTGCTGTCGATTATGTTTGTGGTGCATCTAATTCAAAACAAGCTTTTCCACAACTGCAAATCCATCGCCTGCCACTTCCAGCAGGTAAATCCCCGGAGGAAAGAATATTTTCTCGACCATTGTACTTTTTCCGCTGACCTGTTTTTGCAACAGGGTTTTTCCACACAGATCCCTGAGCGTAATCTGCCGGATTGCTGTTGTTGCCTGTACAGTGAAAGCGCCCTGGGCAGGATTCGGAAACAGGGCAACGCGGTTTTCGCTTGTGTTTGCTGCAATCGTAAGCACATCCGCCACTTTCCAGGTCTCTTTGGATCTGGCAGTCGTGGAAACACCTGTAGTCAGGTAGAAAGTGCCGTTCCCTGCGAATGCCAAACCGCCCTTTCGGGCTGTAGCCGGAAAATCAGGAAGTACGTGAAACTGGAAAGTCTCGAGATCTAATCTGAGAAAAGTATTCAGAAGAGTTCCCGATGCATCCATGCCGCCGTATAAAAAGGCGTGGTTTTCTACCTGCGTAAATGCTGTGTAAGTGGTCCCGCCTGTGGTAAGGGCGGGCACGATTTCCCAGGAATCGGTTCCCGGCGTGTAGGAATACCAGGCTTCGTGCAGGTTGCTGGGGTTGTCTTTGCCGAGACCGATCAGTCCTTTTCCCTGCCAGCTGAAAGCGACACCGCGCCAGGTACCGTCAAAAGGCAATGCTGCGCGCTGGATCCAGGAACCATTGGAAAGGTCGTATGCCCAAACCTCGTTGAGCGCATTGGCAGCAGCATTCCTGCCGCCAATGATGTAAGCTGTGTCGGCGATCACAAAACAGACCGCTCCCGATCTGCCGGTAGCAGGCATGGATGGCAACACAGCCCAGGTTCCGGTTTCCGGATCGAGCTTCCAAAGGTCGTTGAGAAAATTACCAGCGGCATCGATACCGCCAAAAATGTAACCGGATCCGTTGTGTGCAAATCCATTGGCATACTGTCGCGCAGCTGCAACGGGCAATTCCGGCCCCAATGACCAGCTTTCCGTACCGAGGTCAAATACCTGAAAATCGTTGCTGCAGTCAAACCACGCGTTCATGCCGAGTCCGCAGTAAACCTGGCTACCGATCACAAAAACAGTTCCGTCGTCTCTTTCAGTTCCCGGAAAATCGGCCAGCTGCTGCCAAGTTTGACTATGAACGATGCCTGTGATACAGCAGATCAATAGCAGGAAGTGTTTTTTCATGCTGGAATAAACGGTGAAATGGCCGATTCATTGCCTGAGAAGTGCCTACAGCAGACAATTTAGTCTTCATTAGCCAATTGCTTCCACGAGTAAGTGTTTGAGTAGAGAGAAGTACACTTTTTCAATGAAAGTGCTTCTACACACGTCTAAAAATATTTAATTTGCACATTTTTAGAAAACATGGCCAACATTTGCAGCACCTATCTGCGCATTTATCCGAAAGAACGGATTCATAACCACGTAGAAGAATTTCAGTTTTATAAGATTGCCCGGGATTTGTTGGAAACTTGGGGCTACCCCTATTGTACGCCGCTGTTTATGTCTTCCGGGCCGATGGGAAGTTATCTCGAAGTCGCTTTCGGAGAAAAATGGAGCCCTTCCGGTATGCATAACCTGTTTGAGCACCTGAAGGACAAGATCGACGCGATATTTTACAGGTATTATGACGATGGTGGCGACTATGATTTTGTACATTGTCTATCTAATAACGAATTGCTGGATGAGATCTGCGATCCAGATAAAATAGAGCTGTGCAGGTATGGCTTTGACGAAATCCGGTTTCATTCAGCTATGCGCATCGATCACCCGCTTGTAAGCCAGATCAGCGGAAATCTTTACAGGGCGTCCATCCATGGAGATTACTTATCCTTCAGCGATTATACCGACATGTCGCGTTCGGGCTTTGGAGAATACAAGATCGATGATTCTTCCCTGGCGCGTACGGACGAAATGAAGATAACCTGTGTCCAACCTGAACTATTGCATACAATTATTGCGCAGGCAGTTCTGATGGAGTATTATTACAAAGGCAGATTGGTTACTTATTGCATAGACAGTGATGAATATGTACAAAGGGGCTACACAAGCAGGATGCGTGTGGGAGAACGCGGATGGATGCGCTTTCCTTTCGATCGCTGGCACAATTGCGTAGACCCGATCTACCTGAAATACGTCGGGGAGATCAATACGCAGACAAGAACTGTAAAATTGGATTGAGCATTAGATAAAACAGCGGATAAGGTGTTCGAGATCCATCGTGGTACAGCAGGTTAACTGTTGCCGGACTGGCGCTCTCTGATCGCCTCCATTTTTTGCCGGATCATTGCTTTTTCGGGAGCGGTTTTACAGAGATGCAAGGCGCGCGTTAAGCTTTCCATTGATTGCGTGGCATCCACATGGGCATATAGCTCGGCCAGCAAAACAAAATAAAAGTGGTTGGTTTTGAAATCCAGGCGCTGAGCTTCGCCGATAGCAGCTACATCCCCATAAACCTTAGAAAAAGCCCAGATCCTGTTTAAAGCTGCAACAGGAGAATAATTGGTACATAACAATCCATCGTACAACTTTAAAATACAGACCCATTTTTCAGGATGGTCGTCATCGATCGTATGCCAGTAGGCGATGCTGGCTTCCAGGTAATACTTCGAGGTTATTTCCCACCGGGATGCCTGTTGTAAATAGTAAAATCCTTTTTCAATGAACGCGGTATCCCACAGCTCTCTGTCCTGATCCTTGTAAAGAATGAGCGCGCCATTTTCTGTCCGGCGGGCCTCCAGACGGGAGGATTGAAAGCACATCAAGGACAGCAGTGCATTCGTGGAATGCGTGTTTGTGGATGCGTGTTCCAGGAGCAGGTAAGCCAGGTTCAGGGCTTCAATGCAGAATTCCTGTCTCACAATGGAAGGATGGCTTTCTGAATAATAACCTTCGCTGAAGAGCAGGTAGATCGTTTGCAGCACAGTTTCTAAGCGTTGCTGTATCTCGCCGGTATCCGGAAGCTCGATGCGGACCTGCTCCGAACAGAGTTTTTTCCGGGCGCGTTGCAGCCGCTTGTGGATCGTTTCCTTATTGGATAGAAAAGCGCCCGCAATTTCGTCCAGACCTAAACCGCAAAGTGTTCTCAACGCTAAGCAAATCTGCGCCTCTGTTGAAATGGAAGGATGACATACTGCAAACAGCATTTGGAGCTGGCTGTCTGAAATGTTTTTGTCGGAAAAATCAATAACGGGCTCATCTGAGGAGTCAACACTGAGCTGTGCCGCGATTTTACGCTGGAAGTTGTGATTTCTGGCCAGGTGATTCGTGAGCTTATTTTTGGCAACCTGGTGAAGCCAGGCAACCGGGTTGGCCGGAACACCTTTGTAAGGCCAGCTGTCAAGGGCCGATAAAAAAGTCTCACTGGCGATATCCTCAATCGTTTCCAGGTTGGCGATTCCGAATCTTTTGGTCAGCACGGCCACGAGCTTTCTATACTCTGTACGGAAGAGATGCGGAATCAGATCGGTGCCTGTCATAATGGAAAACAGGGCCCCGACAACGCGGGACCCATGATTTTTAATGGTTTACGGTTTCTCGTACTTCGACAGTGTTGCCTTCACCCTGCAGGATAGGTGCGCCCTTTGCAAAGGCTGCTGCTTCGTCGGCGGATGCGGCTTTCACGATGATATAGCCGCCCAGAGTTTCCTTGATGTCGCCAAAAGGTCCGTTCGTGACCACTTGATGATGATCGACTACTTTTGCGTTGTCAAACAAAAGACCTGTTCCACTCACAAATTTACCTTGTGCGGCAATGCTGCCTACCCAGTCCATCTGCTGTTTCATCCATTGTTGCATTTGCTCAGGTGAAACCTTGCCGTTCGCATTTTCGTGCCTGAAAAGAAGAATGTACTCTTTCATTGTTTTGTTTTTTAATGAATATCTATAGACATAACAATTGGATCAACTCAAAAGGGACAGGGTTCCCCAATTCATTTTTGAAAAGGCATCAGGGCCGAAGCCATGGCTTCAAAACCCGGGTCAGCAAAGGCATGACGAGCCAGGTCAGCAGGGCGACCATCAATGCTGCATTGATGAAAAGACGCCCGACCAGCGGCACGGCTGTAAGTAGCGGTCCGACAACAAATGCCAGGAACAGGCTCGCCGGAAATACGCCGCAGAGCGTCACAACGGCCATTTTCCAGCGGGGAGGCGGAAGCGGGGAGCGGAACCAGCCTTCGAGACCGGTCAGCTCGCGGTAAACAGGCGTTTCGGTCAATTGGGATGCGTAGGCTTCCCATTCCCTGAAGTGGTCTGAATTGTAGAACGCGTCGCGCTCGGCTTCATCTTTAAAAGTTCTCAGGATGCCGATCTCCCGCTCGTCGCTGCCCGGCAGGGCGGTCATCATGCTGGCGCCATGCACGCCGTCGTGTGCAAATGACTCGGCCATGAACCGGCGGAGCGCCTCCTTGAATTCAGCTTCTTTACCAGGCAAAACCCGGCGGGTGATCGCAACGTGTACTGGCATGTGTTCTTTTTTGCGAATGTATTAAAAATGCAGGTATGTGGGTCAGGTTATCGCCCGTTTCACGGTTTTTGAAACCAGTACAGGAATATTACAAACGTCGTCTTATGTATCTTCTGATCTTACCTGAGCGCGGAATGGTCTTTAAAGAATAGCCTTCAGTATTGACCAGATCAGTTCGAACACCTATTTCAAGGAGCTTCCGGATAGCTGCAATGGCAATTTTCGGATCAGCATCTGGGCTTGAGCCGGCAATGTTCATGATCATCGAGTTACCCAGGCTGTCTACCCAGTCCAGATCGTAATTTAGTTGGTGTAAACGGTGAATGTATTTTTCACCATCCACCATCACAAAAGTAGTGGGGTCCAGCACATGCCCGCCTTTCGCAATTAAGATGGGCGTGATCAGGTTCAGAGAGTCGCTTTCCGGATAGGAATACGAGGACATTAAATCATCCAGTATGCTTTGCGGAAGCGGATAGCTTAAAAATGTGCGCATGATCTCAACAGAGTTGGACATCTCTACTGCATCCTGGATACTGCGATAGGCTGCACCACCGAAGTGCCCTCCCGAAACTGCTCCATAATAACAATGGAATGCAGGATCCCCGCCATTGTCCATGTAATCTTTCAATGTCTGGATATCTCCCTGCGTTATTTTCTCAATGATCTCCCAGACTTCATCCGAACATGTCTGCGCACTGACCGGGCAGAGGACGAGCAGGAAGAAAAATAGCTGAATGCTTAACTGTCTTTTCATTTATTTGAGGTGTTTGGAAGGTACCGGGTTTTTCGGAGGTGCTGGCAGCTCGCTCCCGAAGTATTTCCTGGTAAACTCCTTCATATCAGAATGGGAATCTACGAATTTTTTTAAACGGTCGGCTACTTTATCTGTTGGCTTATTATGGGATTTAAGCCAGTTTAAGAGATCTGCATCGTGAAAATCAGAAAATTTTGGATGCACAAACAGATGCGCATCGGCAAACTGGATCAATTCAGTGGCCTTATTGTCCTTGGCCTGGCCGGAACCTGCGTTCCAGCACGAGCTCATATAATTACCCACTTTTTTCACCGCCAGCTTGGCCAGATATCCGGCCAGGGGATTCAGAGGATGATCGGCAGAATCCTTGGCCAACTGGGTATGCGTAGGATCGGTCTCGTAATCGGAGGCATTTTGTTTCAGCTCCACGAGCATTGGTACGGTACCAAAAATAAGGTGCATCATCAATTTGGGATAATATGTAAGGCTTTCAACAAGAAAATGCGTTGTTTTTCCCAACAGATCTTCCAGCCAGTCGGGTATGATTTTATCTTGATAGTACAGCACTTTAGAGCGGACTGCAAGATAGGTATTGAAACCATCCAGTATATCCTGGTACGTTAAACCATATAGCGTGAACTTTTTGTTCCCGTTCACGCCTAAATTATCTTCGCGGTCAATAAAATCCTGTAAGATAATCGGTATGGCCCAGTCCATCATCGTTCGCTCGTTGTACTTAAGGCGTTTGTAATCCGTGGAAAGCGGAAACAACATCTCTGCCAGTTTCGGAGCTAAGCTTGCGAATAAATCAGGTGTGGCAAACCGCCCGGTAACAATGGGGATCTTATTGGCTTTTGCTGGTCCGTCCTGCATAGCAGCAACCTCATCGGATAAGGTTACATGTGGATCAATACCGACAACCTGATGCTTCATCAGCAGCAGCTCGACAAAATTGGAATGGGCGTAATAATCCTCCAAAACATGCAGGGCCCCTCCGAGATGCATATAACCTTTTTTTGTCCGCCCATATTTTACCGCGAGACGGATTTGTTGCGAGAAATAGGTAAAAGTCGATGGACGATGCGTAAAATCAGTCTTGATGTAATACTTCATGAGCTTATCCCAATCGATATCTGTTGGCATGGCTGGTCGCTCGTCCTCCGGGGTGGTGTAATAATCGGCCGGTAAAGGCAGCTCTCCGGGATAGAGTGTTTTGGTTACAACATGTCCTTTATAATCTTCATAGTTATACCTGACAAGCTGCTTCTTTAAAGGTGCTTTCGAGAATACGCTCTCGTCCATCATACCCCGGGGATTGTCAATATGCTCTTCAGGTCGGTATACGCCCAAAGCTTCTTTCCCAACGCGATCAAACTCTTTTAAAAAGCGATCACTTAAATCCTGATAGTTTATGCGGGTATCATCCAACAAGGAACAGAACTCTTTGACGGTCAGCATCTGAATTAAGTGTATCCAGCAATTTTGGGTCAGGTATTTTTTGACAGAGTCTTTCGTGGCTCTCACGACGGGATGATTCATGATTTGAGGGTTTCGCCGCAAAATGTTTTGATCTATCTGTCCAAACCCAATACTGGCTGCAGTAATGACCGAAGAATAATCTCTCAGCCAGTTCCCGTAATAGACGGCCCGCACCTGCCACTTATCGAAACCTGCGGCCTTGAGTCCTTCATATTCAATATCGTAATGCCCCCACGAATCAGGATCTGTTTTCCGGACCGATCCGGCATCGAACAATACACCATCCACAGTGGCAGGCAGATAGGCATCCAGGGTTTCTTCCCACGCCAGGCTGGAGTTCTTAACAGCCAATCCCAATGCTTTCCTAAGAAACTTCATGGCCGTCAGGTTATTGCGTACATCAGCCAGCTTTCCTTTCAAATCCGATACGGATAGCTCAGTAGTTGTATTGAGTATTTCCCGGACCTGCCCGGTTTGTTCAGGATCAGTCTGTGCAATAGAATCGATGAATTTTTGACCGGTTTTGTACGCAATAGTTGCATGCTGTGTATCTGTTACAGTAATGAGGACCAGTATTTCATTTTCGCGTACAGCGATCAGCTCTTTATTTTTATGCGCCTCGCTGTCGGCAGCAACGGCATAAAAAGTGAGGTTATATACATTATCTGTATCAGACTTTGCAGATCCCGCGAAGGATGGAAATAATAAGGCTGCGTCAACGACATTCAAATTCGCTGCTGCGTATTTGGGGGCAAAGGGCAGGAATATTTCTGAATAATCCCTGATTGAATAGGAACTCCAGGCAGTTCGGAAATTAGCCTCGGCCCGGGAGTTGTAAACGATCTGTTCAATATAATCAGTTATAATCTTCATAAGTAGACGGATGTTTTTGTGTAAGTGCTGTGGAATGAAAGTTGTCATCCCACAGCACCTGCTGGTTTAATTGAGCCGGGTTCGGATTACGCGGGTTATTGCGCAGGTTCCGGCTCAGGCTCCTCTTCGGTATCGTCGGATTCATTGATCGATCGAAGAACATTTGAATTGGGCTCAAAGCCATCAACCTCTTCAGTATCGCAGCATGGAAGTGATTCATCCTCCAGGTAAGCTGATCTGGCCTGGATAATATTCAGGGTAGAAGGAACAATGATCTGCCATTCCGCCTCGATTGTGCCGGAACTTCCATCGAACGAATCTGTAAGGGAGGCCAGGAACATATCTTCAGATGCTTCGAAAGAAACCCCCAATCCATTCCACACTTTCCCCGTTTGCATGTAATAGGCAACGGCCCCATCGTAACCTTCTTTAACAGGTACCACAACCCTTGCCATTCCCGATTGCAGGAAAGATCTGAAAAGATTGTCATCGCTGTGTTCGCCAGCCGTCATGTAAGATTTCCAGTCACACCGTTTTGCCCAGTAATAACCATAAAATTGCTGGGACATGAGATTCCAGTCAAATACTTCCTCAAAGAATTTAATCTGAAGCCCATATGCATTCAAATCTTTATCAGTCCGGATGTAGGGAACATCGCAATCTCCGTTGGCATAGAAATCCTGCCCCTGGGTCAGGTTCCATTGTCGCATCATTAATTCAATACATGCTCTTTTGAGTTCTGTATTTACAATTTCGACATTAAACAGTGGATTTGTCGTTTTCTCTTCGGAAGTCTCTGCTGTTTCTTTAGCTGCCTCTGCTTCAGCTTTAGCGCGTGCCAACGCGTCATTGTAGTCAATCATTTGTTGCTCATATGCACCAACGATCTTGCCGTAAATTTCCTGCTGCCACCTTTCAAATGCTTCTGTTTTCAAGCTGCAATGCGCCTGTAGGCTCAGGTTATAAGACGTACATTTTTTAGTGTTGATCTGAACAGCGATGTCTGTTTCTACCTGGTTAACCGGAACAATAACCGAACAGGTGAGAGATGATTTTCCCTGCAGGGAAGGGTAATTCGCACCGGAAGCACCAGCGATGGTGACGTTGATATAGCCACTGCCAACCCGGGCCTTGTAGTTAAATGACAGCGTACCGGTAACTTTGAAACAAACATAACTTTCAGGAGCACGCCAGCCATTGATTTGAAACGATTTCGGACTGTCTGTGTCTCCGGGAGCATTGTTACTGCCTGCAGATATAAATTTGAGCGCATCTGCGGGCGGATCAAATTCCAGTCCGTAGAGCGCGCCATGGGCAACATAATTGGTGCGGAGGATGCTGGAGGCATCTTTGATACCATTTTCTGCGGGAGAAAGAGGCGCAGCTACAGTCGTTCCGCTTGTAGTGCCGGCATTGGTATCTGCTGATTCAAGCTGATTAATTACGGCTGTTTTATAAAACTTGGCTGGTTCGGGAACCATAAATTCGTAAATGGAGCGAAGGCCGTAGTTCACAATACGACAATTGTAAACTTTATCAATCCACCGGTATACACCTGTGACGTGCTTATCGCCGCGGCGATTATCAAAACCGTGTTTGTTGTTTTCCTCAAACTCTTTAACGATAGTCGAGCTACGAAGGACAGTTGTCTTCTGAACAATCCTTTCCAAAGCTCTGCGGGTAACATCTTCAGCGTAAGTCTGGGCCCTGGAGTTAGATTGAGAGGTAGATTGGCCAAAGGAAAAATCACCGGACGCGCCTACGGAGAAGTTGATAGTACCCAAATACTGTCCGGATACACCGGCGGAAAATCCTACGTTGCTCTGCCTGTCCCTGTTAATGACCTCTGCAACTTCTGTACTCAGTTCGTTCCGGGTAGTGGTAGTCGTGTCATTCAGGTCCTCAACCTCCCGGCTGGATGATGTTTCGGAATAGGAGGTAGTACTGACAAAATTCCGGGTGGAGCGTTCTTTGTATTCTTTGGCCATCACATTTTCAATGTGGGAGACCTCCCCCGGTACATAACAGCAGATTTCCTGTTCTACCCTGCGATAGTCAGCCTTCCCAATCGACGTAATGCCTTGTAATGTTCTGTTCACACCACCGTTCAGCAGCTCAGCAACCATGCCGGAGATGACGGCATTTGTTACAAGGCCTGCCTGTTTTAAAGTATACTGTTTACCAGCTGGCGTGTTAAATGTCCCGGCAAGTGTGAAGTGCGGATTCAAGGGCGTATTAAAAGGATCGTTTACGAACAATTCCAGGAGATAAAAGCCATTGTTTAATGCTTTTATACGGGGTGCCGTCTCATTTTTTGTAATGCCGTCGACCACCAGTTGGAAATTCGGACCGGAGATACCCCCTGAAGTTTTACCTAAACCGATCACCAGGGTCATTGTATTTTTTCGGGCGACGGATGAATCTGTCATAGAGATCGTGAAAGGAATGTCGCTGGAAGGATTCACTTGCGTAGGTACACCGTTTATCAGCACAGACCTGATCTGCCGCTTGCTGACTTTGGACGCATCCTTCTGAGCGCTTGTTAAATCTCTTTCAAGGTGCGCAATTACGTCCGTTACTGAAAGGTGGGACATGCACTTATCCTTGATATAAGCCTGTGCCTCCAGGCTCAAAGTAGCCAGTTCAGCAGGGTCAAAAGGATTGGAAGATTTGATGTTTGCTTCTTCGAATAAGGTATCCGGAATAAGATTCTCCAGGTCTGGCTTCCCCTCAAGCTCGGGATGAGCCGCCAGGTAAGTGGCTACAATTTTCTTGGAAGTTACAGCATGAGCTGCCTGGGCACTCTCAATGGCAGCGACAGCGGAAAGATTAAACCGGGTTTCATAACACCTTAATTCTTTCAAAATAGCCCCGAACTGTTCAACATCTTTCACCCGCAAGGCCGCAGCGTGGATCCGCTCATCAGCTGGTGAGGCAGACCTGGTTGATAATTGCTGAACAAAAGAGCCGGGTTTAACGGTAGGCTTAAAATACCTGGGTAAAACTGGAACCGCATGGGCCAGACTGCGAACGGTCTGATCACTTAATTGCGCTTCACCTGGCACCTGCCCGGGAGCATAGTTTTTAATCCTGGTATCAAAATTATGGGCAACGATCAAACGCAAAGCCACTTCGCGCTTTTCAAGGTTGGTATTGGTAATTACCGAATGGAATACGGCATCCCAGAGTGCTTCTTGGGTAGTTTCGGGCAGGCTCTCCCATCGGGGACCGTTGGCGACCTCCTTCACAGTTAATGTTTTTTGCTTGTCAAACAGCCAGTCAGTATAGGCTTCATGATCCGGGTTTACCTGGATTTCAGAAAGTACTTTCCAAGGAACATACGCAGCAACGGCAGCTTCCCAGTTGCCATTGAAGGAATCCTCCTGTGCATAAGCGATAAAGTGCCCTCCCAGGTTGAAAGGGACGGTCTTTAAGAATTTTACAGCTTCAGTAACCGGCTTGGCTGATCGCAGCGTGACGAACCTGAACAGATCAGTTGTTTTTTTGGTTTTCATACGTTAGGATTAAAATGAAATATTGTAATCGTAGAAATAGAACGAATATTGTGAATTGCTGAAAATAATATTGAAAATCAGCAATATATAGGCTTTTATAGCCGGGTAAAACACAGTTTTATCCTGTGTTAAATGCGTTTTTGGTATAAAGACTGAAATGACAGAGAGATCCGATGATGGTTTGATCAGGAACCGGGTAAAGGATTTTCACCAGATAATAATACACGCGAATGACTGCTCTCCCGCATCGTCCTATGAAGTGAATAGTGAATTAAAGATTCGAAGAAGGATCTCTATTCAAATCGTATCCGGAGTCAGGTTATTTGACTAGATTTGCAGCAGAGGGCGATTAGCTCAGCTGGTTTAGAGCACTACCTCGACAAGGTAGGGGTCATCGGTTCGAACCCGGTATCGCCCACTCAAAAGCTTCACAGAAATGTGAGGCTTTTTACTTTACTGAACTTTCTAATTTAATCAATTCAAATCGAAAAAGATGAACCAAATGGAAAGATAAATGTACCGCATAAAATCAATATTGCCCATTATGTCATTTAGCAAATTACGAGCGACAAACACGAAATCAAAATCTAAATAGAATATGAAAAAAATATTGACTTTAACTTTTTTATTAATTATAACCAATGCTTGTAAATCACAATCAAATGAATTTTCTTTAATTGGCAAATGGCTTTGCGTTGAAGAACATGGGAGTAATGGAGCGAGAGAATTTGTAAATCCAATCAACGATGGCGATATTTTGGTTTTTAACACCGAGAGTACAGTAACTGATAAAAGAGGAATTAAGGGAGTATACAAACTTAAAGGCGATAGTCTCCAAATTACCATACCTGATAATGAAAGATTTTATATTCTATATAAGTTTAGAGAGGATTTTAAAAAATTTTCATTAACTCCTGTAACATCTGAATATCTAAACATTTGTGATGAAGGATGTGCATTTATTTACGAAAAAACAGAATAGACTATGAAAAATCAGTTGTACTATATTTCTGGTTCGGTTTCTGTCTGGTTGCCTCCACAAAATTGACCCAAACCGTCCGCAAAAGTGGGCGGTTTTTTTGTATATCCTAATCGCCAGTTGCTAACAGCCTGTAACCGTAATCGTGGAAATTTCGGTTGCAGAACGTTCTGTTTTCACGAAGAAAGTTTATATTGGCAGAGAGAACTCCAGTTCGCTTTGATCCGCGACTGAAGGTTACAGGCGACAGGTCGTGTGTAATGGCAACAGGATACCCAGTTAGTTTTAATATCCGAATAGGACAACCGAAAGTAGATTGAAAATAAATTTCTTAAAATATTCTAACACATTAAAGATATTGCTATCTCTTTATCTTCTAGGCTTTGCCATTGGGACTACAACTCATGTAATTGATTTATTAAATCACGGATTGATACTGAATAAGGATGTACCAACATGGAAAAATCTATATTGGGTTTCGTTGACATTCTTTGACTTTTTAACAATTATCTTAATTTTAAGAAGAAGGATCCTCCCTGGTCTAATCGCTTCTAACTTGATTATTATTTCTGACATTCTAATCAATACAAACGGATTTACGTTTGAAAGATTAGGGAATTCTGACGATTACAAAATATTCTTACAAATAATCTTTGGAGTATATATATTGATTTCGACTCCAATAATCCTAAGACTGTGTGCTAAGGACAAAAAAACCAAATGCACACAACACCAGGTTTAAATTATGCCCGGTTGACGTGGTTCTTGTTCTGTTGTGCTTTTTAATCGGGCACAACTTAAACCTGTAAACGTTGGTGGCAATCATACCAAACAAACAGCAAGCATAAGAAAATGGGCGACTGGAATACCTTACATCATTTTGACGACAAAAAATTCTATTCACAAATTGTTCCTGACTTTAAAAGTAAGGGACAATTAATCAGGAAATATTTTAATTCGGAATTTGGAAAATATATTGCTTACGGAAATGATAAAAATAATGAACGAATTGCCGAAATATTAAAATTTAGCAAGCTTTTAAATGAAAGCTTCAAAGTACACGAAACTTTACTAGATATTCAGAAACGAGAAAAAGGAATTAACGAAGTGTATGCAGATTTTATTAAAAACCGTTATCGGGATGAAGCTGAATTTCAAAATGCAAACGGACATATAATTGAAGATATCAACCACATTTTGACTTTAATGATTTTTTCAGAATGTGCTGCATTTAATCCTCATCTAATTTTAGGAAGGAAAATATTCACAGGAAATATCAAGGCAAAACCAAAATCTATAGCACAAGATATTATTTCTAAGTTTACAGATAACGAACGAGGAAGTATATTTTATTCATCTATGTCAAATTGTAACGGATTTATCAATTGGCTAACAAATGAAGAATTACAAATATTATGGCTTGATAAAGAAAGTATCTATTCCAGAGACGAAGACAGCGATAAATATTTTTCTGACTTTTGTACATTTATAGAAATTGCCCTGGATAATAATTTAGGAGTAATTTCTGGAACAAATATGAATGAAAGAATTCTGAAATTGATAGAGCCACCTTTACCTGTAAAAATAGATGTAAAGAAGCTTGGATTGCAAAGCGTCATAAACTACGAATAAACATCACTGCCACCAACTCCGGTTTTTTTTTGCTACTATTGAGATCAGGTCGAACCCCTGAAAGTGGTATCCAATAAAGAAACAAAAAAACCCATGAAAAAGATCACGCTCTGCTTCACCCTCATTTTTTATGCTGTGCTAACATTTGCGCAGCAAGGCAGTCCTATGCAAACTACAACCAGGCCTTTTGCATTGGGTGTCATTGAAGAAATGCCATCCAAAGAGCTTGCTGAAAAAAGAATATTGAACATCTATCTCCCGGAAGGCTACGATCCAAAGGATACCACGAAGTACCCGGTCATTTACCTGCTCGACGGTTCGGCAGACGAAGATTTCATTCACATAGCAGGGCTTGTTCAGTTCTATAATTTTGAATGGGTCAATCAGCTGCCGAAGTCTATTGTCGTGGGCATTGCGAATGTGGACAGGCAACGGGATTTTACCTTTCCCAGTGCCCAAAAAGCGACGAGACCGTTTCCAACAGCGGGACATTCTGACAAATTCATCGCGTTCATCGAAAAAGAGCTGCAACCCTTTATGGAATCTAAATACCGGGGAAATGCGGATAAAACCATTATCGGACAATCATTGGGCGGACTGTTGGCAACGGAAGTGCTGCTGAAGAAACCTGCACTTTTCAACCGATATATCATTATCAGTCCGAGCTTGTGGTGGGACAATGGCTCACTGCTGGCGCAAGATGCAGCGATCCTCACCGAAAGCTTTACGCAGCCAACGGCTGTTTATATCGCAGTTGGCAAAGAGGGGCTGACACCCACTGAAATCCCGCGGGTCATGGAAGTAGATGCCAATTTGCTGGCCGCTAAGCTACAGGCAACAAAAAGCAAACACGTGGACGTGTTTTTCGACTATCTGCCGCTGGAAAATCACGCGACGATCATGCACCAGGCAGTGATGCATGCATTTCAGTTTCTGTACCCGACAGGGCGGTATTGAATATATAGCGATTAAAAAACAGTATTTAGAGAGGCCACCACTTTCACCACAGTTGATCCGTCAGATTCACGACCAGCGACAACCGGTGCCGTGACAACTGGTCCGATTCAAATCCCAGCATCGGAATGCTGTACCCATAATTCAGGTTGACGAAACCGAAGCAGCTGATGCCGATCTCGGGAAGCAGCCGCAGGTCTGTATGTGCGTTGTCGATGTAGGTAACGGCACTTGCGCGGAGGCTCAGGAAGGCACAGGCGAACTGGTAACCGGCTTTGAAACCGTAGACCCAGTCGCGGTTGAAGTTCGACTCAATACCGGCGAAAGGGCCATACATCGCACAAGGGAAGTAAGGACTGCAATCGATCTTTGTGTAGAGCAGGTTGAGCTCGCCATAGAATTGCTTCTGGACGACGATGCCTGGAGCCAGGATGAAATGCCTTTCCCTGCTGGCTTTCCGTTGGCTTTCCTCCTCGTATGACGGGGGAACCCAGGCTGGCTTGTCGGGCATGGTCAATCCCTTTCCGCTTACTGCGACATAGTATTCACCGGATTTCAGCAGGTACATCCTGTCGGGGTGTTTTTTCCGGGTTTCGGGATCGGGGAAATCCTTGAACACCCAAACGATTTCGAGTACATCTCCAGGATTGGGACTTTTCCAGTCCCCATAGCCGGCGCCTGATTTTTCGCGAATCTCTTCGCCGGGCCAGTCGATGCCGGGCGTGGTGGTGTTCAGCGTCGGGTAGTGGTGGTCGAGGTTGTAGATTTTTACTTTCCGGTGCAGCAGCAGGGAGTCGGGGATCAGCGTGTGGCAAAAGTCGATCTTCAATACGCGTCGGTTGTTTTTCAGCGTATACAGGCTGGACGGTCGCGTGTCTATGGTTGCGGGGAGCTCTGTAGGGGTTGTCTTTTGCGGATAAGGTGCTGTGAAGAAGAAGGCAGCACTGTCAGCCATCGTTGTGTTCCAGCGCGCGTCGTACCAGGTCGTATCCTGGGCGAGGATGGGATGTATGCCGGCCAGCATGCTGGCAGCGAGTACGTATTTCAGGAGCATCGGGCGGATTTGTTTCATGAAGGGGTTTCGCTTTTATGCATTTCCGCCGCTACGCGCAGCTCGAGGTAAACCAGCCCGCCAATCAGGGCGATTTCCAGCAGGAAGTAGAGGATGCCGAAGCTTGTCAACAGGGAGTAATAAACACCCATCAGCACCAGCATCAGCATACAGTAAAACAGGTTCACGACGGCAATGGCTCGCATAAAAATCGCCCGCTTGGCTTCCAGGAAAAAACAAGCGGCTGAATAGACACAAAAACCAGCTGCGACAGCGGAAAGGCTATTCAAAATGTGCTCGGGCATGCCGAAATACGACTGGAGGTTCCGCAATACGACAAAAAGCAGGAACGCGGTCAGCAACGCTCCCAGGCTGTCAACGAGAAAAAGTGTTCCGGGCTTTTGTGCCAGATGTGCGATGCTGTTTACTTTTCGGGTCACTTTACGGAGTTGATTGGTTTTTAGCGAAAATAAGAAATATCTTTATCGCAATTCATAAACAAAATGCCTTGGCGCATTTAGAAAATCATTTCTATTGAACACGATATTCGATGACAGACCAGCTCAGACTTGAAAATACCGCCTGGGAGGAATTTCGTCCGCTTTTCAAACGAAAGGAGATTGCCGCAAAAACAATCCTGTTGCGCGAAGGTGAAGTTTCCCAGCAGGCATTTTACATCGAGAAGGGTGCTTTGCGGGTTTGTTTCAACCACGATGGCAAAGACATCACCTTCCAGTTCTTCTTCGAGAACGAGGGCGTTTCGTCGATCGAAAGCTTCCGGACCCATCAGCCCAGCCTGTTCACGATTGAGAGCATCGAGCCCTGCATCATTCATGCGATCTCGAAAAAGGATTTCCAGGCGGTGCTCGATACGTCGCCGGCGATCCGGCAGCAAATGGAAGAACATACCTTTCAACGGCTGATCTTTTACCAGAAGCTGTTTCTGTCGCGCATCAAAGACAAGCCCGAAAAGCGGTACCGGGAGCTCCTGGAAAACAATCCCGAAATCCTGCAACGCGTGCCGCAGCACTACATCGCTTCCTTCCTGGGGATCACTTCTGTCTCCCTGAGCCGCATCCGCAACCGGCGCTAAGCCGCCCGCATTTCTTTACAATTGTTATCGTGTGCCCGTTGCGGGTTGCTGACTTTTGTGCTGTAATCTTAAAACGCACAAAATGAAAGTAGTTATTGTTTTCAATCATCCTTATGCCGGCAGTTATTGCAACGCCATCCTCGAAGCAGTTCAAACCGGGCTCCGCAAAGGAAACCACGAAACAGATGTGATCCACCTCGATCGCGATGGATTTGATCCCGTTATGCGCGCGGCAGACCTGAAGGCGTTCCGCGACCAATGTCCGGTGGATCCGCAGGTGCTGGCATACACGAAAAGGATGGCCGAAGCCGATCACCTGGTCTTCATCTTCCCGATCTGGTGGGAGCTGATGCCGGCGCTGACGAAAGGCTTCATCGACAAAGTCATTTTCCCGGGATCTGCGTATGGCTATACCAACCAGAGCAACACGCGCATGCAGCCTTTGTGGACCCAAATCAAGGGCGTAACGATGATCACAACGATGAATACACCGGGTTTCCTGTACCGCGGCATTTTTGGAAACGCGATACAGCGCGCCTTCCTGCGCGGTACTTTCTGGAAAATAGGCTATAAAAACCGGAAATGGATCAGCTTCAACCGGGTTAAAATGGTCACCAAAGAGCAGCGGGCAAAATGGCTGGAAAGGCTGGAAGCGCGGTTTACGTCTTTGCGCTGAGATGTGACGGATTACTATCAAACCGCGTCTGAACGAATCAGGGTCTCAGTTGTAGAAAGCACAAATGATAAACGATGCATAGTGTGAAAAAAGTATTCGTCCTGGTGACCGTGTTCCTGGTAAACTACCAGCTCGCTGCGCAAGCCAGGCTCACCGTTGAACAAAGTTTTTATGACCAGGTCCATGCAGAGCGCGTCGCAAAAGACAAGGACGATTTCAACCTGAAGGGGAAGGTCCGGCAGGTGACCGGGATCGACGGCGTAACGCGCGACACGACAGTGCTCGTTTTTAACGCAGGTGGCCTTTTGACCCGTCACTGGCAGTCGCGGCCCAAATCCCTGACCACTTATGTATTTGAAGCGGGAGTACTGCAACAGCTGGTTTACAGAATACCGGGTTTCACGTCCTCCAGGCAGTTTGAAAATGGCTACCTGGTGAAGGAAACAACGGAGACAACCGGTTTCGATCCATTTGGGCAGGAAGCCTTTTATACATATGACCAGCAGGCGCAAACGCTGGAAATAAGATACATGTCCAACCTGGATACGATAACAGATATGGATAGGGTGATCCATGATTCCTATACCTTTACAGTAAACAGGCACAATCAGGTCACCCGGGAAAGACATCTGTCCAGGCACGAAGAAACCATGTATGGAACGAGGTCTACCTATGTATACGATTCAATCACGGGAAACCTCCTACAGCTTCATTGCATGGACGATTGTGCGGAGTATGGGAGTAATTCGTGCCTGAACCTGCATTTTACTTTTGGCTATGATGCACAAAACAGACTGGTGCTGAAGTCGTTGGATGATCAAACCGTCCGGAATTCCTTCTCGCGTGGCTATACAATGTCCGCAAAATACAACGAGCACGGAGACGTGATCGAATTCAGTCAGACTACCGATGACGATCAACGCGTACAAATCTTACTGCATGCCGAAAACAAATGGCCCAAAACACCAGCACCAGCTCCGCCGCGTCCGTTTTTCGACTATACCTACGATGCGAATGGAAACTGGATCGAAAAATACGAAGTGCTGCAAGGTGTCAGAAAACGGATCGCCACGCGGATCATCGATTACGCCGATTGACCCTTTTCTTAAAAAATCCAAAATAAAGGATGGTAAATTTGCGAAGCCGAATAGTTGCGTGTATATTTGCAACCAAACAGTTTCATTAAACAAGCCAAGCACGCATGAGAAGAGATGTATTCCAGGCCATCGCCGATCCTACCCGACGCGCGATCATCGTGCTGCTGGCGGCGCAGGCCATGACCCCCAATGCGTTGGCAGCACATTTTGACACGACGCGCCAGGCGGTATCCAAACACCTGCGCATCCTGGCCGAATGCGAGCTTGTGAAACAGGAGCAGAACGGCCGCGAGATCTATTACCAGCTCGAAACAGAAAAAATGAAAGACATCGACCAATGGCTTGCGCAATTCAGGGCGATCTGGGAAAGCCGCTTCAGCGAACTCGACAAGGTATTATCAACCCTCAAAAATAAACCGCTATGAACCACAATTTAGCATTTGAATTTTCCGTGAACAAGGAAAACAACACGATCACGGTACAACGGGAATTTGCCGCGGAGCGTCCACTCGTCTGGGCTGCCTATACGCAAAAGGAGCTGCTCGACCAATGGTGGGCGCCGAAACCCTGGAAAGCACGCACGAAATCCATGGATTTTCGCGAAGGCGGACATTGGCATTACGCCATGGTAGGTCCCGCAGGCGAAGAACACTGGGCCTGGGCGGATTATAAAAATGTCCGTGTGGAAGAGGCATTCGAAGGACACGATGCATTTACAGATGCGGAAGGCAATATCAATCAGCAAATGCCCCAGTCGAAATGGGAAGTGAAATTCGCGGATCACGGCGAAGCATCGACCTTTGTCAGTTTCCACATTACCTATCCCGATCTCGCACAGCTTGAGACCACGATCCAGATGGGCTTCAAAGAAGGCTTGTCGACAGCCATGGAAGGCCTGGATGCACTTTTACCAACACTCAAAAACTAAAAATAACGATGAAAAATAAGATACTTTTTGTAATCAGCCTGTTATTCGGACTGATGATGATCAACTCCGGGCTCAATAAATTCTTCAACTACCTGCCAGCGCCGGATGATCTGCCGGAAAACATGGTGAAGGTCATGGAGGCATTCATGACGATTGGCTGGTTGATGCCGCTCATCGCAGTGGCCGAGATCATCGGTGGCATACTCGTGATCATCCCGAAATACCGGGCGCTCGGCGCGATCATCATTTTTCCGGTCATGATCGGCATTGTACTAACGCACATCGTGAATATCCCGTCGGGACTGCCAATCGCCCTCGTGCTGCTGGCGATCAACCTGTGGATCATCATTGACAACCGCGCTAAATACCAGCCGATGGTGCGCTGAAAACGCAAAGAATCACTTTAAACGCCATACATGGAAACAACCAACAATACACCGATCACCGTCGAAAGTACGGTCAACGCACCGGTAGCGAAAGTCTGGACCTGCTGGACAACACCGGAACACATCACGCAATGGAACAATGCTTCCGACGACTGGCACACGCCGAAAGCCGAGAACGACCTGCGCGCAGGCGGTAAATTCCTGACACGCATGGAAGCCAAAGACGGCAGTTTCGGATTTGATTTCACCGGTGTTTACGATACGGTCGATACGCACCAACACATCGCCTATACGCTTGAAGACGGCCGCAAAGTAGCGATCCGTTTTATGGAAAAGGACGGTGTCACACAGGTCAGCGAAACCTTCGATCCGGAAGGCCAAAACCCGGCCGACATGCAGCGCGCAGGCTGGCAGGCCATTTTGGATAACTTTAAGAAGTATACGGAAGCGAATTAAGATTGCTTTTGCAAGAGATCAAAAAAGCCCGGCTCAAACAACTTGACCGGGCTTTTTGGTTACGGATCATCCATGAAATGCGTCCGCAAGCAACGCTTTCCTTAAACAAACCGTCTCCACCTTATCAACCCCTCAGATCCAACCATGAAACCAGGCAACTTCAAAATCCAGATCACCAATCCCTGCGCGAACGACTGGCATGCGATGCATCCGAACGCCGAAGGCCGGTTTTGCGGTGCTTGCGCCAAAAGCGTCATCGATTTCTCGACGCAAAGCGATGCGGAGATCCGGGCCTATTTGCTCGAAAATAAGGACCAAAACATCTGCGGCCGATTTCAAAAACAGCAGGTCGACCGGATCCGCATCGACATTGATCCACAGGTGTTGCATGCGGGAATCCCGTTCTGGCAAAAGTTCCTCGTGATCGTATTGGTTTGTTTCGGGCAGGATTTCCTTGGGGTCGACTTTTGTCTGGCACAAACGGTTCCGGACTCAACCGTTCAGATCGCGCAAATCGACAGTACAGTCGTTGAAGTTGCACAGTCGGACAGCACAGCTGACTCAACCCAGCAGCTTGTAATCATTCCGCCGTTTACCTGGGAAACCGGACCCTGGGAATACGAAACCAGGCTCTCCGGACCAGCCAGCATGGTAGAGGTACATCCGGAGATCTGGACAACCGGAATGATTTACGGAGATATATCCATCGTAGAAGCACCACCTGCTGAAGCGGAGATATCCCTGATTGATACGCTATTGATCGATACGGCCCTCGTGACAGGGATTCTTCCCGTGAACGGATTTACGGGCAGCCATCCGAAGTCGCAGGAGCCTAAAAACAAATCTGAGCGACCACCGCAGTTCATGATCGCGGAAGAGAAAAGGCGCAGACGCAGGAAACCAAAGGCCGGGATGAAAAAAACAGATTGATAACCCATACGCTTTCATACAATTGAGTAACTTTATTGGATCACCAAATAACTGATTTATGAAATTATTGTTGATGCTGGGATTACTTAGCTGGACCGGTTGGCTGGGGGCACATCCTTCGGATTATTTCCATGCGGAAGCTAGTAAGGACTCGACGAATCAATTACGGGACCAGACAGACACGCTTGAATTGCGGTTTCTCGTCTGGGGTTGCGAATGTCCGAACTGGATAGCCGTGACGGACTATGAAAAGGCAGAGATAAGCGGCGGAATGATCGATTATTGCATGTATCTCGAATCGGGCAACCAGGAATTAAAATTACCTGCTGATTTTGATCCGGAGACACAGCGCATCCGGGTTGTCGGGCGGTTTTATGAAAAAACAGCTTATCCGGCAGAACGCCTGCCTTCGGAAGAAACAGTCCGCAAAGCGCGGATCTTCCGGGTCTCGACCGTGGAAATATACAATTAGACCAGCACCTGTTATTTTACTGTTAATGAATAAGCTGCGTGAAACCGAAGTCATTCTCAAAATACATATCTTTAAACCATGAAAGCATTTTTAATCCTCCTGTTGCTGTCCGCCGGACCTGTCCTGTCGCAAACGGGCAAAGAAGTTCGCAGTCCTGAACCATATATCGTTGAACCGCCTGCGCCGCCTGAAAAAGAACCTGCCGGTGAGCAGGTGTATAGCTTTGTAGAAGAAGAGGCCGAATTTCCAGGAGGACGGGAAGCCTTGTTGGCCTTCCTGGATAAAAATGTGCGCATGCCGGAGTTTATGCAGGAAAAGAACATCCGGGGGAAATGTTTCCTGAAGTTTATCGTCCATGCGGATGGCGCGATTTCTGATATCCGGATCGTGCGCAAGGTTCCCAATTGTCCCGAATGTGACAATGAGGCGTTACGTGCCGTGAAAATGATGCCGAAATGGAAACCTGCCAGGAATAATGGGAAAAACGTGAAGTCTTATTTCACACTCCCGATCAATTTCGCTGTATCAACTACTGAGAAACCATGAAACCATTTTTGATCCTCCTGTTATTGTCCGCCGGACCAGCCCTTTCACAAACAGGTCAGGGAGTTTCCCGTGCGGAACCATATACCGTTGAACCGGCTGCTCCGCCTGTAGGGGATCCGCCTTCCGGGCAGGACATATATTCCGTAGTAGAAGAGCCTGCGGAATTCCCCGGTGGACAAGGGGCCTTAATGGCTTTTTTGAAGGACAACCTGAAATTCCCGCAAGCAGCATGGGATAGATATATTGAAGGGAGATGTTACCTGAAGTTTGTAGTCAATGCCGATGGCACAATTGCTGATATTAAAATCCTGCGTGGAGTTACGGATTGTCCGGAATGTGATCAGGAAGCCATGCGTGTCATCCAAATGATGCCGAAATGGAAACCGGGTAAGCACAATGGAAAGGCAGTCAAATCTTATTTCACGTTGCCGGTGAAATTCACCAACGCATAAAACCTTTGAAACCATGAAAACACTCTTTTTATTCCTGTTGCTAACGGCCGGACCTGCTTTGGCCCAGACAACCTTCATTGTTAAAACTCCGGATGGAAAACCCGCCAAAGATGTGGTCGTTTATAGTCGGGAAAAAGAAGTCGCGAAAACCAATGAAAAGGGCGAGGCCGTGATCACAACCAAAATCGGAAAGGGCGAAAGGCTGTTTTTCAGTGGCATTTTGCATAATGCAGAGTACGAAGCAAAGAAGGATCATCCGAAACCTGTAACCATCAAGATTACGCTGCGGGAGGCTGACCAGGTTGGCATACCGATTCAGGAAATGCTGGTTCCGGAAAAAGCCGAAAATACCAGTACTGAAAACAGGGGCGTGCGGGGATACGCCCCTGTTGAGCCTGCTCCTGAAGCATTACCAGCCCCCCCGAGAGAAATACATACGGATTTGGATGAACCGGCAGAATTTCCAGGCGGGAACAATGCCTTAACCGCTTTTTTGAGCAAAAACCTGAAATATCCGGAAACAGCCAGCGAGAAAGAGATTGAGGGGAAATGCCACATCCGATTTGTCATAGATGCCGAAGGAACGATTTCCGATGTCAAAGTCCTACGCGGCGTTCTGGATTGTCCCGAATGTGACCAGGAAGCCATTCGGGTCGTGCAAATGATGCCGAAATGGAAGCCCGGGAAAAGCAATGGAAAAGCGGTGAAGTCTTATTACAACCTGCCGGTGAAGTTTACCATCCCCTAGATGTTTAAAACCATGAAAGCCATTTTAATGCTCGCGTTGCTTGCTGCGGGACCTGTCCTGTCGCAAACAGGTGAAGGATCAGGTACTAAACCGGAAAATGGATCCGTCGATACATCAAAAGTGTACACTTTTCCGGACGACTTGGCAACGTTTCCAGGTGGGCGCGCAGAAATAGATGCATTTATTAACGAACATGTCAGGTATACTGAAAAGACCAAAAAAAGAAAATACAGGGGAAAATGCTACATGAAATTTGTTGTAGATGCTGAAGGGATTGTTCGCAACGTGCAGGTCACACGCGGCATTGTCGACTGTCCTGAATGCGAACAGGAAGCAATCCGCTTGATACAAATGATGCCCAAATGGATTCCCGGCAAAATCGGTGGAAAAGCAGTAAAGTCCTATTTCATAATTCCAGTAAACTTTGAATTGTCTTAAAATTTTAAATATGAAAACATTGTTAATCCTTCTTGTTCTCCTCTTTGCGGGTTCTTCCATGGCGCAAATAACCTTCATCGTCAAAAACCCGGATGGAAAACCAGCCAAAGATGTGGTCGTTTATAACCGGGAAAAAGAAGTCGCGAAAACCAATGAAAAGGGCGAGGCCTTGATCACAACAAAAATCGGAAAGGGCGAAAGGCTGTTTTTCAAGGGCAGCTCGCTCTACGCAGAGTACACTGCAGAGACAGATCATCCGAAACCTGTAACGATCAACATTACGCTTGGAGCGCCTGACCAGGTTGCAACGCCTGTCGAAGAATCCAGCATGTCGGAAAAAGGCGAACGCAGAAGCAGTGAAAGTATGGTTGTGCAGGGACACGACCCGGTGCAACCTGCTCCTGATGCAATACCAGCCCCGCCGAGAGAAATACATACGGTTCTAGATGAACCAGCAGAATTTCCGGGAGGGAATGGCGCATTAAATACTTTTTTGAAGGAAAACCTGAAATATCCGGAAACAGCCAGCGCGAAAGAGATTGAGGGGAAATGCTACATCAGATTTGTCATCGATGCCGAAGGAACGATTTCCGATGTCAAAGTCATGCGCGGCGTTGTGGATTGTCCCGAATGCGACGAGGAAGCGATGCGGGTCGTGAAAATGATGCCGAAATGGAAGCCCGGAAAAAGCAAGGGAAAAGCGGTGAAGTCTTATTACAACCTGCCGGTGAAATTTAAACTGATGTAATCCTGAAAGCCATGAAGTTTTTTTTAGTTCTCTGGCTGCTTAGTGCAACTCCTTTAGGGGCACAAACGACATTCATTGTTAAAAAGCCGGATGGAAAACCCGCCAAAGGTGTTGTCGTTCATTATCGCCAGAGACAGGTTGCGAAAACAAATGCGCTCGGAGAAGTAAAGCTCACGGAAAAAATTACGCAGGGTGACACGATCCGGTTTTACGACAGCAGACACTTTGCCTGGCATATTGCGGCGGCGAATGTTGACAAAGCTGCAACTTTTACCGTGCAATTACTGGTTAACGATCAGCTCCCGCCGGAACAGCGGAAAGAGGTTTACGTTCAAACAGGGGAAAGGTCCATGGATGGAGAATTCAAAAGCCCAACACCTCAAAAAGCACCGGATGGCGCGAATGAGGCATATGTGTTTGCAGATGAAGAAGCTGAATTTCCGGGCGGTTACGCAGCGATGAATGCCTTTTTAAATAAAAACCTGAAATACCCGGAAACTGCCAGGACAAAAAAGATCTCGGGAAAATGCTACGTGAAATTTGTCGTGGATACCGATGGAAAGGTTTCCGACATCCAGGTTGCGCGCGGCGTCCAGGATTGTCCGGAGTGCGACGAGGAAGCCATCCGTGTCGTGCAAATGATGCCCAAATGGAAACCAGGCAGCACCGATGGAAAACCAGGCAAGTCTTACTTCACGCTGCCGTTGCTGTTTTCTCCCCTGTAAGCTCAGTTGCTCCGCGACAGGAAAACCTTTACAACGCCTGGGAGCGCAGCCGACCCGAAATGCCGCAGGCAATGGTCCCAGGGTGGAATCCTGTATCTGCAATTTTGTTGCTCCTGAATTATTCTACCACAAGCTTACGCAGTGCCAGATTCCCAGCTTTCCCGGAGATTTGCAACAAGTAGATACCCCTTCCGAGCGCAGACAGGTCCAGTTCGATTTGGTCTGTGGCGATTTTTACGGGCCCCAGAACTTGTTGCCCGATGGAATTCAACAGGACAATGCTGCCTCCCACAAGTCCTTCACCCGTCACGGAGATTTTTCCGTCCGTTGGATTCGGGAAGATCTGCAAATCGTGCCATGTATTTTCCGGCATTCCGAGACAGATTTCCACGGTGATCTGGCTTGCTGCGCTGCCGATACAGCCATTTTCATTCGTATAAATGTAGCGGATTTGGTGTGTGCCGATTCCAGCTGATTCCGGATCAAACTGACCGTTGAGCACGCCGTTTCCTGTGAAAATACCACCCGCGGGCTGCGCAAGGGGCAACGGAAGAATACCTCCGCCCCTGCAAATCGTATCCTGTCCGAAAGCGGCAAGTTGTACCAATGGATTGTCCCATGTTTGCAAATAAATCCTGCGGATGGAATCGCATCCATGTTGTGTTTGTAAGGTGTCGGCGTACATGCCGGCAATGGATTGCCATGTTCCGAATATGGAAATACTGTCTCCTGCACAAATGCGGAGTGTATCTGTAGCTGTGCTTACGGTTGGGGAAATCAGTAAATAAATCCTGCGGATGGAATCGCATCCATGTTGTGTTTGTAAGGTATCGGTGTACAAGCCGGCCGTGGATCGCCATGTTCCGAATATCGAAATGCTGTCTCCTGCACAAACACCCAGCGTATCGATAACTGCGCTATACGTGGGCAATACGGTTACAGCAAAGGCAGTATTGGTGATGCACATGCCATCATTCACGTGTAAGAGCAACTCAAAAACACCAGCCGTATCTGCCAGCCAGGAGAATGCACCGGTATCGGAGACAAGCTGCGGAATTTCCCAGTATACCTCGCCGTTCGTATTCACCGTTCCCGTCAGCGCGGAACCCATACAAATTTCCGTTGGTGACAATGCGACCTGCGGCGGTGTGCATTGCACGAGCGTGTTCAGCACCGTGTTTGTATGGACAGCAGGATTGTAATCGAAATAGATCTGCGCCGCATTCGGGATTTGCGTACCTACTGCTAGTGCTTCATTCAGGCGGATGCGGTAGCGCACGAAGCCGTGACTAGCCGCTTCATTGGCTTCTGCATGCGGAAGGTAAATGTGATTGAACAGGAAAGTCAGCTGGCCATCGGCATTTGCAGTCATTTGTACAGGTTTGCTGAATGACAAAATCTCGAGGCTGCTCCAGTCGAGGTCTTCGCTGAGCTGATCCGTGATTTTAACCTGTATCGCCGTATCGCTTCCGGTATTCTGGAAACGGACCGTGTATTCGAGCCATTCGGTTTCCTGTGGAATGTATCCGAGTTCGGTAAGTCCGGCAGGGGAAGCAGTTTTATCGTTCGGGTCGTAAGCACACACCAGCACCTGGTCGAGCGTATCTGCAAAAGTCGCGACCACATTGCCGGCCGCATCCAATACCGATGCATACAAATAGCTGGTCAGCGTATGGCCGGCGCTTTGGAAATCGGGCATTTGGACCTGCAACTGCAATTGTTCCGTAGCAAAGAAACTCAGCGAATCATAGTGCCAGTACAGGTGTTGTCCATCGACAGAATCGGGGGCAATATCCGCAGTGATAAATTGCAGTGAATCTGCCAGCTGTAGATGGATTATTCCCGCAGGATGCGTGGTACCCGCGTTCGCCAGGCTGATCCAGTAACCCACAGGCTGGTTGCAGCGCGGAAAACCGCCTGTCAGTTGTGTGTTCAGCGCATGTACTGTTTCATTCGGATAATAGCCGAAATCGAACCGCGCAATGCTGTCCAGTTGTCCGTTTACCTGGAGGTGGAATTCGCCCGAATCGCTGACCAGGTCGAAATAAGGAATGTTGACTGCCTGCACGCGATTCACGCCATTGGCGTAGTCTGTGATCCTGTAATTTCCGGTTTCATCCGTGAAATATGCATTTCCGGCGGGCAGCAGATGGACAGGCCGGAAGGGAATTGCAGCTTCCAGCGAATCTCTCATGCCGTTCTGGTTTTCGTCGACATAGAGGTTCCCGGTAATGAGCTGATCGAAGAAATTCCGGGCATGCACAAGCCGGTTGAGGTCGGTGAGGAAAACAACGTCCGGATCTCCGTCGTGGTCGGTATCCGAGAAAGCGTAGCCATTCGACACCTTCGGAAATGTGCCGATGTTCGTGTAATGATGGTCCGGCGTTTTGTGGAACCAGGCCAACATGCCATTCAGAAAAGCGCCGCAAAGCTCATCCGTACCATCGCCGTCGAGATCTGCAAAGGACAGGTTGCTGAGGGGCTGATAAATGCCTTCCACATTTTCGTAGGTATCAAAAACGCCGGCCCCGTTGTTCCACCTGATCTGTAAAAAGCGGATGTCCCCCGTCATCGAAAAAGCAATGACCACATCGTTGTCGCCATCGCCGTCGATATCCCGTTCAAGGGCGTCATGCGGATAAATATCGCCGCTCAGAACGGTTACAGCCGGGCCGAATTCAGTACCGGTATTGGGCAGATAAACAACGTTTTGAGTATTTTGATTGCCGTACAGGATGTCTTGCAGACCATCATTGTTCATGTCTGCGATACGCAGGGATGCTACGCCGGGGATGTTGTTCGAAATCTCGGACAGTGAAAAAGTCCCGTTGCCGAGGTTTTTCAGCCAGTAAGCAGAGTAGTTGCCGATCACGACGACATCTGCCCATCCATCGTTGTCGATGTCACCTACGGCCAGCTGTCCGCCCGATGAGGACACAAAGGCGGGATCCCCGAAAAAGCCATTTCCGTCGTTCAGCCGCAGGATGACGGCCCCACTGCTAAATGGGGCGGTATTGCAATAAATCAGGTCCAGGTCATTGTCGTGATCGATATCCGCTGTGCATACCCTGCCGAATCCTCCCGTTTGCAGACTGCCGATCGCAATTGTGCTGTCGCTGAGTCCTCCGCTGCTTCCCATTCGGGCATTCAGCGTGTGGTAATTGTTGGCGAGGTAGTCCGCATTCTGCGCTGCAAAGATGAGGTCTTCATAGGAATCGTTGTTGATGTCTGCAAACCGCATCTGTGCGCTTTTGGCCTGTTCGGAAATCACGCGCTGACCGCCGAAGCCCGTTCCTGTATTTTTCTTGTACCAGGCGATCTCCCTGTCGCCCCGCGAAATGCTGACCACATCTTTGCGTCCGTCAAGGTCTATGTCCACCACCACAAACCGGCAAATGTCGATGACGTCCGCCGTAACATCCCCGGACTGAGCGATCGTTCCATTCGCATTGAAAGTCGAGTATTGGATAAAGTCATTGGTTCCGGAAATTGTATGTGCGCTTGTCGTCAGCACATCCTGGATGCCATCGCCGTTGATATCTGAGACCTGGTAGGTAAACGTGCCATAATTGTTGTTTCCACTGGCGACTGCGCCTACCAGGGAAAAAACATTGCCGCCGGTATTGCGCAACAGGTAGACAAATTCCTGTGCATCGTAGAAAAGGTCGATATCGCCGTCGCCTTCAAAATCGGCAGCTACGAAATGGTCAGAGCACACGAGGGCAACGGTATCCGCAGGGCTGAAATTACCTGATCCGTCGTTGTCGTGAATGGTCAGGAAAGAAGTGTTGTTCACACAGGTGCTGACCAGCATGTCCGCATCCATATCGTTGTCCATGTCCTGGAAAAGAATGCTGCCGGTAGATTCAAGCAAGGTAATGACCGGCGCTGTGAACCCGGTGGTTCCGGTGCGGAAGTAGATGCGCATTTCTTCATTGCCGCGTGTAAAAAGGTCAGGTTGATTGTCGCCGTTGAGATCTTTGAATTCAGCGATCAGTGGCATGCCTGCCTGTCCATCGATGAGGATTTCTTCGCCGAACTGCCCGCCGCCTTCATTCAGGTACGCAACGATCCTGTTCGTGTGCACAGAAAAGTGCAGGATATCCGGTTTGCCGTCGGCATTGAAATCGGTGGAGATGATATCTCCGAATGCCTGGTAGTATTCCGATGCATCTCCGAACTGCCGGATGACCATCTTCCGGGAGAACTTGTCCTGTCCGAGGTTCCTGAACCAATAAAGCGCGTCGCCCGAACCCACAACATCCGGCCTGCCATCGGAATCAACATCGATGCAGATCATGTGCACGCCTTCCGCAGTAGAAGTCATTTCCCGGAGGTCGCCGAATTGTCCGAACACAATGGAAGGAATTAAAAAGAGCGATACCAGGAGCAATAGTGATTTCATAGGTATTTGTTTTGACAGTAAACAGTGCAGTTATATCCAGCCTAACGGTTTGCGTGGCGGATGCGTAAAAGAAATAAAAAAGGATGAATGAAGGGCGTTTATTTTCCCAATACCTGTTTTCAATGGACAAAAGCGCGGAGACAGTTTCCCGGCCTGAAAGACAAAGCGCAGGAGTTGTGTGAAAAATCAGTCGGGCTTATTTCATCTGAAAGGAACTTTGTATCTTTATGCGTAACCAAGCATCAATATCACTCCTATGTACAAAAGCATATACTTACTATTACTCGGGCTGTCGGCACTTCCTTTCGCCGATGGACAAACCGCATGGCTGAATGTCAGTTGCGGCACCGAGTTTTCACTCGCACTCAAATCAGACAGTACCTTGTGGGCCTGGGGAAATAATGTCAACGGACAGTTGGGGATCAACAATACGGCCGTGCAACAGCAACCTGTGCAGATTGGGACCGGTACCCACTGGAAACAGGTCGAAGCAGGCTCTTTTCATGGACTCGCAATCCAATCCAACGGTACTTTATGGGCCTGGGGATTGAATAGCAATGGCCAGTTGGGTGTCGGAGACCTCAATCAGCGGAACGCACCTGTGCAGGTTGGAACTGATACAGATTGGAAAACCGTGTATGCGGGTCAGGGACATTCTTTGGGGATCAAAAAGGACAGCACGCTGTGGGTCTGGGGATTCAATGTCAACGGGCAGCTGGGGACAGGGAACACGACCGACCGGAATGTGCCTGTCCAACTCGGCACAGAACATGTCTGGCTGGAAGCTTCCGGCGGCGGGGCGCATTCATTGGCACTGCAAGCAAACGGTACTTTATGGGCTTTTGGCTATAACGGTACCGGGCAACTCGGTGATGGCAGCACAATACAATCCGAAGTCCCTGTACAGATCGGAACAGAGACCAACTGGGTCGAAATAGCCGCAGGATTCGAGTTTTCCGTCGGTCGCAGGGCAGATAATTCCATCTGGACCTGGGGCTTCAATGGCAACGGCCAGCTCGGCAACGGCAATTCAACACAGCAGGAAAGCCCGGTGCAGATCGGCGCCTCCGATGCATGGATGCACATCGCTGCAGGATCTTCCTATGCATTTGCGATCCGCGAAGACCAGGCCCTATTTGGTTGGGGTTACAATG
>Ga0247806_10000151_pt1 | contig 45767 bp, 37 predicted proteins | sample UWRJL059202B1_FD_179935 | JGI IMG/M metagenome (GOLD analysis project Ga0247806, IMG submission 179935) | Plant litter microbial communities from Arlington Agricultural Research Station in Wisconsin, United States - UWRJ-L059-202B-1 | ecosystem: Environmental > Terrestrial > Plant litter >... | reverse complement strand
GCTGCGTGCAGGATTGGATTTAATTTGTATTTTTGGTTCGATGAACAAACTCAGGTGGCTTTTATTTCCCTTCGGATTGCTGTACGGGCTCATCACAGGCCTGCGCAACAAACTATTCGACTGGGGCATCCTGAAAACCTACGTTATTCCTGTTCCTGCGATTTGTGTCGGCAACCTGTCGACCGGCGGTACCGGAAAAACGCCCCATGTGGCTTTCCTCGCCGCTTTGCTGAAATCAGACCTGAAAGTCCATATCCTGAGTCGCGGTTACGGGCGCAACACCAGGGGATTTATCCTGCTCGACGAAAATTCCGTGAGCATAGAAGTGGGCGACGAACCTTTGTTTTACCAGGCCCATTTCCATCCGGAAGTGCGTGTAGCGGTTTGTGAATCCCGCCGGGAAGGCATAGCAAAGCTGCTCCAGATCGAAAAGCCGGGTGTTATCCTGTTGGACGATGCTTTTCAGCACAGGCATGTTTCTGCGGGATTATCGATTTTACTGACGGAATATGACCAACCCTATTTCCGGGATTTCCCTTTGCCTGCCGGGAACCTGCGCGAATTCAGCTCAGGCCGGAAAAGAGCCGATCTGCTGATCGTTACGAAGTGTCCTGCCGAATTGCCGGAAGCCACTAAAAGTGCTTACATCCAAAAACTGCGTTTTAGTCCGCAGCAAGTTTACTTTTCAAGCATTGCCTACGGCATGCTGACTGCCTTTCGTCCAGGATTGCAACCCGATGCGGAACAGGTGCTGCTCGTCACCGGCATTGCCCATCCTGAACCGCTGGAAGCCCATCTTGCGCAGCATTACCGCGTCGAGCGCATGGATTTTCCCGACCACCACGATTTCAGTTTGTCGGACATTCAGAAAATTCATAAAAAATTTGATACTTTTGCATGCCAGCGCAAGGCCATTGTGACCACTGAAAAAGATTTTATGCGTCTACGCTCGTTGCCCGCTTCCAGCGGCATCGGCGAAAGACCGTGGTTCTATCAGCCGATCACCGTTTGCCTGGACAGAGAAAATGCGTTTAAAACAGAAATAAAAAGATATGCTCAAGTCATTTAAAGAATCAGTTGATTTTATCCAGGGGAAAACATCGGTACAGCCGACGATCGGGATTATTTTAGGAACCGGTCTCGGCGGACTCGTCAAAGAAATTGAGATCATCGATGAGATCCCTTACAGTGAGATCCCGCATTTTCCGGTTTCCACCGTTGAAAGTCATTCAGGGAAACTGATTTTCGGAAACCTCGGCGGTAAAAAAGTCGTGGCGATGCAGGGCCGTTTTCACTTCTACGAAGGATACGATATGCAGCAGGTGACCTACCCGGTGCGCGTGATGAAACTGCTTGGCATTGAGAAATTGTTTGTCAGCAACGCATCCGGCGGTGTGAACCCTGACTTTGAAGTCGGCGAGATCATGATCCTCAACGATCACATCAACCTCTTCCCTGCCCATCCGCTTATCGGCAAAAACATCGACGAGCTCGGACCACGTTTCCCGGACATGAGCGAGCCGTATGATCCGGACATGATTTCCCTTGCACAGAAGATCGCTGCTGAGAACAACATCCGCGTTTCTGTTGGCGCCTATGCAGGACTGACAGGCCCAACGCTAGAAACACCGGCTGAATACCGCTATGTCCGTGCCATTGGTGCAGATGCTGTCGGCATGTCCACCGTTCCGGAAGTGATCGTGGCGCGCCACATGGAAATCCCTTGTTTCGCGATCTCCATCATTACAGACCTCGGCGTTCCCGGGAAAATACAGAAAGTCAGCCTTGATGACGTGATCGCCGTAGCGAGTCGCCAGGAACCTAAAATGACCCTGATCATGCGCGAGCTGATCACCCGTTTATAAGTACAAACAGTAGCAAATATCAGCTTCACAGATGCAAGCAGAGATCAGAGATAAATATGAAGTCGTTGTAGGATTGGAAGTGCATGCACAGATGCTGACCAAATCCAAGGCCTATTCCAACGATATCAACGAATACGGTGCACATCCGAACACGAATGTCAGCGTCATTTCCCTGGGACACCCGGGAACTTTGCCGCGCATGAACAAAAAGACGATCGAATACGCGATCCGCCTGGGCATTGCCTGCGGCAGTGAGATCGCGCGCGACCAGTATTTTGCGCGCAAGAACTACTTTTATCCCGATCTTCCGAAAGGCTACCAGATCACACAGGATAAAACACCGATCTGCGTAGGCGGAGAAATCATCATCAAAGATGACGCAGGCGCTGAAAAAACGATTGGCATCACACGCATCCACATGGAAGAAGATGCCGGAAAAAGCATCCACGACGTAGATGTGTATGACACACTCGTCGATCTGAACCGTGCGGGCGTTCCGCTGCTGGAGATCGTTTCCGAGCCGGACATCCGTTCTTCACAGGAGGCTTATGATTACCTGACGGAAGTGCGCAAGCTCGTGCGCTACCTCGACATTTGCGATGGTAACATGGAAGAAGGCTCGATGCGTTGCGATGCGAACGTCTCCGTACGTTTGAAAGGCGCCCCGGAATTCGGTACGAAGGTCGAGGTGAAGAACATGAACTCGATCCGGAACGTACAGCGTGCGATCGAATTCGAGATCCTGCGCCAGATCGAATCGGTTGAAAAAGGAGAAACCCTGTACCAGGAAACGCGTTCTTACGATGCGTTGAAAAACATTACGATCTCGATGCGTTCCAAGGAAGCGGCGAACGATTACCGTTATTTCCCGGAGCCGGATCTGCAACCTTTGTTTGTGGACCAGCAACAGATCGATGCGATTGCAGCCGACATGCCTGCACTTCCGCGTGCTTTGCACCAGAAATATACGAATGAGTTCAAGCTTTCCGCTTACGATGCGGGGATTCTGACCGACAGTAAACCGCTTGCCCTGTATTTTGAAGCCATCGTTCAACATACGAAAAATTACAAAGCTGCGGCGAACCTGCTGATGGGAGATGTGAAATCTTACCTGAACCAGCACGGGCTGGAAATGGAAGAATTTCCGATCCAGGCGCGCCAAATTGCTGCGCTGATCGACCTGATCGACGCCGGAAAAGTTTCCAATTCTGTCGCTTCCCAGCACATTTTCCCGGCCATGACCGAAAGTCCCGAAAGAGACCCATTGGAGATTGCGACCGCGCTGAACCTGATTCAGGATTCCGATGCGGACAGCCTCAAAGGCTATATACAGCAAGTGATTGACAAAAACCCTTCAGAAGTTGCCCGCTACGTAGGTGGTGAAAAACAGCTGACCGGTTTCTTCATGGGCCAGCTGATGAAAGTTTCAGGCGGAAAAGCCGACCCGAAGCAGGCCAACCAGTTAATGCGAACAATGTTAGACGAATTAGCATGAGAAAAATAATTGCCATCGCTTCCCTCCTTGCACTCGGTGCATGTGGTGACTCCGCTCAGGAGCAGACTTCTGCCACGACCGATTCCGGTACGGAAAACACAACGACGACGCCGGAAAACCTCGCGGCGAACTTCGAGATCTCCGGCCATATCCAGGACGGCGGAAACCAGGTGCTGACACTCGAAGCACTGAGCGGACAGGGAGCAATACAGCTCGCGCAGACTTCTACGCGTGCCGATGGCAGTTTTGACCTCAAAGGAAATATCCAGGGCATGGGCCTTTACCAGCTCAAGCTCGGCGAAGGTGGTAATAAAGTGATCCCGATGACTTTATCTCCACAGGAAAAGATCGTGCTGAAGGCCGATTACAATACGTTTGAAAGACTTCCGAAATTCTCCGGTGCTGAATGGGCGCCTGTATTGACCGCTTACATGGAGAAATTCAACGATTTTGCTTTTGCACAGACGAAGCTTGCGAACAAAAAAGGCATGTCAGAAGCTGACCAGCTCCGCGAATTCATGCAACTGCGCAAGCCACTGGACGATTTTGCCCGTGCGGAAATGCTGAAATCGCCAGCCAACCCGGCAAACATCGTGCTTTCTACGTCGATGACGCCTTCGATGGGCTACGACAACTGGGATGTGAAAAATCTCGCTGTACTCCAAAAAGTAGCCGATGCATATGCCACTGCTTACCAGGGTTCGCCGATTGCAGCGTCGATGACAGGACAGGTACAGCAAATCCAAACGGGTCTGGAAGAATACCAGTCTTTTAAATCGGGAACGAAAGTTGCTCCTGAAATCACCCTGAAAAACCCGGACGGGAAAACACTGAAATTGTCTTCCCTGCGCGGAAACGTTGTATTGGTGGATTTCTGGGCGAGCTGGTGCGGACCTTGTCGCAAGGAAAATCCGAATGTCGTACGTTTGTACAACCAATATAAAAACAAAGGATTTACCGTTTTCAGCGTATCGCTCGACAAGGATGCTGCTTCCTGGAAGCGCGCTATCGAAGCGGACGGTTTGGTATGGCCGAACCACGTCAGCGACTTATTGCAATGGGAGTCACCGATGCCAAAGCTCTATGGTTTTGACGGCATTCCTTATACGGTTTTGTTGAACAAAGAAGGCAAAATTATCGGAACGAACCTGCGCGGTGCAGCTTTGGAACAAAAATTGAAAGAAGTACTCAAATAAAACATTTCGTATGAAACATTTCGTTGCCGCAGGCCTGTTGTGCCTGTCCTTTCTATCCTCCGCACAAACGCCTATCCAGGTGACTGTGAGCGGTAATATTTTCAACATGACCAGCGACTCTGTGTATATCGCGCAGTTCTATGGTACGCACTATGTCAATTTCATCGGCGGCAAGCTCGATAAAAAAGGCAATTTCAAGCTGAGCGGCAAATTGCCCTCCAAGGATTATTATGTGCTGCGCATCGCGAAAGACCAGCACATCAATATCATCCTGAAAGACAAGTCCGACATCAAGATCTACGGTGACGGAAAGAATATCACGGCTTTTCACAACATTGTAGGCTCAGACGAATCCTCAGCGATGAACGAATTCATTGTGCGTCTTCAGACTTACAATCAGAAAAAAGATTCCGCTACGGCTTATTTGCAGCAATTTCCGGATCAGCAGGAAGCTGTAAACCAGTCTTTCTCCCCGATCTATTATGATTTCAACAATTACAAGCAGAAATTCATTGCCGACAATAACAATTCCCCGGCTTTGCTGCCTGTGATCTCTACGGTCGACCCGAATGCTGAATTCCCTGTTTATGAATCGCTTGTGAATCAATTGGTGACCGGATTTGACGGTTCCCCGGCGATCACCCAGTTGAAAAACAATGTCGCGCAGGTCAAACAACAGCAGGATGCGATGAACTTCCTCGCTCCGGGCAAAGAAGCACCTGATTTCAGCCAGGCGAAAGCAGATGGGACCCAGATGAAGCTCTCCGATCTCCGCGGCAAAGTCGTATTGATCGATTTCTGGGCCAGCTGGTGCGGACCTTGTCGCCGTGAGAACCCAAATGTCGTGAAATTGTATGAACAGTACGGCAAAGACGGATTTACGGTATTGAGTGTTTCCCTCGACAAAGACAAGAATGCATGGTTGGCGGCGATCGAAAAAGACAAGCTATCCTGGCCCAACCACGTCAGCGACCTGAAATTCTGGGGCAATGAAGCGGCGAAGATCTACAAAGTAACCGGCATTCCTTTTACGGTTTTGGTCGACAGAGACGGAAAAATCATCAATACGAAACTGCGTGGTCCGGAACTGGAACAGGCTTTAAAAACCCTTTTCGGTCACTGATTACATGTCTGAATCTCTGAATAAAAACATTTATTTCGCTTCTGATTTCCACCTCGGCGCGCCGGATTACGAAACGAGCCTGCAACGCGAGAAGGCCATTTGTGCGTGGATGGATTACATCCGTCCTACCTGCGCAGAGCTGTTCCTGGTTGGAGATATTTTTGATTTCTGGTTCGAGTACCGCCATGCGATCCCGAAAGGATTCGTGCGCTTACAGGGAAAAATTGCTGAATTTACGGATGCGGGTATTCCCGTGTATGTATTTACCGGCAACCACGACATGTGGATCTTCGATTACATCCCGAAGGAGCTTGGCGTGCAATTGTACCGCGAACCGATCATCCGGACCTTTGGCAACAAAAAGTTCTACATCGGACACGGCGATGGCCTTGGACCGGGCGACAAGGGCTACAAATTTCTGAAGAAGGTATTTGCGAGTCCCGTTTGTCAATGGCTTTTTGCACGGATCCACCCGAACCTCGGTATCGGACTGGCGAATTATTCTTCGAAAAGCAGTCGCGCGGCTACCGGAACAACCGATGAAAAATTCCTCGGCATCGAAAATGAATGGCTCGCGATCTATTGCCAGGAACAGGTGCAGAAAACACCGGTCGATTATTTCATTTTCGGTCACAGGCACCTGCCGCTTTCGATTCCGATCGAACCCGGTGCCTTGTACATGAACCTTGGCGACTGGCTGCAATACAATACGTACGCTGTTTTTGACGGGGCGCAACTGACGCTGAAAACCTGGAATGCAGGTCAACCGGCGGATTATTTTTTATAAGTCAAAATGTTCCTGCAGACTTATGGCGGGTACGTTTACCTCCATGAGCACTTTGGATTCTTAATTCTCGTTAATTCCGATTCCAAAAGTTTCAACTGAACAGATAAAAAAGTATATTCGTTCCTAAAAACGACTTTTTATGCTCAAAGAATTCAAAGCATTTATCATGCGTGGGAATGTGGTCGACCTCGCAGTTGCAGTTATCATTGGAGCTGCATTTACGGCAATTGTAGGATCGTTGGTTACAGATATCATTACACCACTGTTGCTGAACCCGATCATGGATTTTCTGCAAGTGAAAGACCTGGAGAATGTTGCCTGGCAGGGTGTTAAATACGGGAAATTCATTGCGGCAGTCATTAATTTCGTAATCATTGCGTTCGTACTTTTCATCGTTGTGAGAACGATGCACCGCATCAAAAAGAAAAAAGAGGCCGACGGTACTGCAGAAGTTCCGGCACCTACGCAAGAAGAAATATTGCTGACGGAGATCCGCGACCTGTTGAAAAACAGACCGCTTTAAATCTCCAAAAATATCCCCGGCGTTTTTTGCTGCTCAAAATAAACAAGCCTGGCGCGTTTCTGAAAAAGCGTTGAAAAATATTCAAATCAGCGCAGGATTCATGTACTGCGTAACTTGAAACCGGATGATATACAGATAAATCAATGAATAAATATTTTTTTTACCTACTTTTGGGAGACTAACAAAAAATTATTTATTTTCGAGCATTAAAAGAGATTGAAAGTAATTGATTGTGCAAAACAGGCTTGGGGATTTTTCCCTGATTTTTAAACATATATGACGAACATTTTTGTTGCCAGATTAGATTATGGCGTTACTCAAGATGAATTGAGGAGTATTTTTGAGGAGTACGGACAAGTGAACAAAGCATCGCTTGCCATCGACAAGGAAACGGGAAAATCGAAAGGTTTTGCCTTTATTGAAATGGAGAATGACGACGAAGCGCAGTCTGCCATCAAATCTTTGGACGGATACACGATGCACGGGCGCGAAATTGCCGTTAAACAAGCAGAAGACCGTCAGGACAACCGTCCCAAGCGTGAATTCACGCCAGGCGGTGGTGACAGAAAACCCTTCAGTCGTCCGAACGACAAGCCGTTTTCCAACGATTATAAGAAGGTAGATCCACCGGTGAGCTTCAATCCTTACCCGCCGACTGAAAACCTGAAGACAGAAGGCCGCAAAAAAGAAGCGCCGGTAGCGAAGAAAAAAGAGCCGAAGCCCAAAACGCACAAGATGGAGGCTTACAAAAAGAGCGGCAAGCAAAACCGCTTTACGGATTTCGACGACGACGACGATTATTGATTTATACTATTTTATCATAGAAGCCCGGAGATTTCCGGGCTTTTTTTGTATCTTTGTTTCAGTTCTTTGGGGTCGTATTGGATTTGACAGCAGATGCGATTGTCAAGTGTAAGCATGTAGAGCGTTGAGGTGGAGCTCTTTAATATCCTGTCTCGAACTATAATTGACAACACGTCATACGCACTTGCTGCTTAATTAACTGAATGTTAATTTCGCTTAATCTCGGTGAAGCTTAGTAGCCCTGACAAGTACTCCCTTCAGAACTCCGCCCATTAGTTCTGATACCCGGGAGTTCATCCTTTTGGGCTAGTTGCGGTGATTGTTTTAAGCTGTAGCGAAATTTAAGAACATAAGCTGTGGATCTGGGTGTTCCTGTCCATTCCACAGATGAAAACCAATCAGGAAATAAACATGTAGAAAGCTTGCTGATTCTTTGTTTGGACGAGGGTTCGATCCCCTCCGACTCCACTTTTTAGAAAGCCAGGTTGGACGTAACCGGTTAAAAGTCTTCGATTTTATTTCAAGCGTAAGTTTGAAACCCCTATTTTTAAAGAACATGAGATTAAAGGAATTGCAGATTTACTGTGGTTCCTTTTTTTTGTTTTGGGCGAATTTATTTGGGTGGTTCGATTCCCGCGTTCTCCACGAAATTTTCAAACAGGTTCAATTTCCTTTTACACGAAATGTATTGTGTTTCAGATTTTTTTGTTAGTATTGATGTACTTATGTGACAACAAGTTAGCAGTAATGCTAAATGATACGCTACGAAAAAACAGACGCAATGGACAAATTTTAAGTTATAATTTTTGGATACATTCAAGTACTTCGAAATCGCCACCATCGGGTAGCTGTCAATTATGCGAACCCTGCGCTCTAAAAACACTATCTATCCAAACACACCAAGGTGAACCTAGGAAATTTTTAAAAATGAAGAATCAAAATAAGCAAATATATGAGTTAGTGTATTCCTTACCCATGAGCGAGGAACTTCGAAAACAGTATATTGATACAATTGATCAATTAACAAAGGAGTGCGGATGCGCGATGGGAGCAAATTTTACAGCTTTATCGCTCATACTTATCACAATAGACTGTATCTTCTTTTATCACTTTCAGTGGAATACGGTGCTGGTAAGAATTATTACCTACGTGTCTTTTATTCTTATTCTGACGCTAATGGGCAAACTACTCGGATTGTTAGTAGCAAGAATAAAAAAATATCGGCTCTATAAAGCTTTACAAACAAAGAAACACTAGCGCTGGTATGGGATGCATCAATGTTAAACCTTGCACAGATTGGGCTACAGACACCCAGGAAAAATGTCGTGAGGAAAGAGTCAAGGATGGTTGTAAAGACTATGTACAAGAATGGGGATGTCTGAATGACTGCTCCCTTTCCTCCTTTTCTGGTGCATGGGCATGTATTACGGGTGCGGCATGTGCTTTGACCGGATGGGTCGCTACCGGCGTATGTAAAGTTTGGAATTGGATAACCAAGACTTTTTGCGAATTAGTAACCGTAACCGTCAAAGCAGCTTGTTCCTTTTTTGGGTTTGTGGTCAACGGAGCTTGTGAATTGCTCAGAGTCATAGTGACTCCTTTTACGGGGGCAACTCCAATTAAAGCGTCTTTTGTTGATCGCCCAATGAAAGTCAATGCAAGACGATACACCGACTCCTGGAGCATGGCGGCAAGATTAGATTATACTGACTTAGCGGAGCGTTTAAAATATATTGACGAAGCGAAATATCTACAATTTAAAATAACACGAGAAAACAAAGTAGTATGGAATAAAGAAGGAGACTTTACACTATTTAAACCAGATGGCAGGGTGTTAAATTCACCGGCAAATTTAGTAGATAAAGACATTGCTGTTTCGTATGACAGATTCAGATTAGGCAGTTGGACAGAAGCACCATCTTTTGATAGTATTGTAGCGAGCTCAGACAGGGTTTTCGCAAAAGAAAAAGGGGTAGACAATTTTTATATAGCACTGCCTTCTCCTTTATATCTTCACAAAACAGTCAGCAATAGTCGGGTAGTTTTACCGCAATCATTCTTCCAGATAGACCCGGAACTCGGACAACCCAATGAAAACATAAATGACCTTCTATTCCATTTTAGGGTTCCCGGTGACGATGAAAACCATTTAGCTACGAATAGATTCCCCTTAATGCGAGCTGTATTCAGGCTTTTTACAGCACTTAAGGTTTTTAAAATGATAAGAGAGGGATTTCCAAATATGGGCGTACAAGTTCAGCCTTACGTATGGGTAAGATTTGATTCCCGTCCTACAAAAAGTGGCACAGAAATTCCAAAAGGGTTTCCGGGATACAAGCATATAATTTTTCAAGACCCCGATTTCCTGGGGATGGCGGGTAAAGAAACTACGAAAAATTCAATCGACTTTAAACATGTATTGGATATAGGTGTGGGATTATCGCACTTAAACGAACAATACGAACCCATATACGGAGGAGAAGCCGATGTCCTGGATTCCACTACTCCAGCAGGAGGTTTAGTTAATTTTGTGGATTCCCGGGAAGGAATGGCCACCTACGATAAGCTATACCAACTGGCAAATGGTCCTATGCAAGACATTGGCGGATGGATAGACGGCACCTGCATCTATTACCTGCTGGTGGAACTGAATTATAACGACAATAACATAGTTGTCAGAAAGGATGATTTTTATGATAACTATAAAAGGCTGTCGGATGAAAAACAGCAAGCGCTCAACAAAGGGAATTCAGAATTAGAAATAAGTAATGCGTATTTCCAAAATGGATACGCCATACTGTGGACAGACGAACAAGCTTCATTTACAGAAAGATGGAGAGCATTAGATCTTATTGATAAGGAATTTGGAAGCCCGGTAAAGCCTATCATTCATATCATTAACGAACCCTCGTTTAATTTTGACCCTGACCGATTCTGGAATCCTTTTAAAGCAGGAATGATTCGTTCATTCAGTAGGATGGCGGTGGCCAGGCAGGTAATATTAGTCAATGGATATGATTTCAATAACAAAGCGCATGAAAGGCATGAGCTGTATTCCATTCATTTCTGTTGGCCAACCATGGACAGAACCTGGAGGTACCGAAAATTCCCAGCCCAAGCTAAAATCAAATTACTAAGTAAAGAAGACGTAGAAATTGGTCGTGAAGAAATGGATAATGAACCGGTGGAGAGTATATATCCACAAACTGTAGGGCTTAGAGAGGACATGACCATCTACGTAAAAGGAACAAAACTCCTCGATGGAAATTTGGTAAAGGGACGTTGGTCACAAAAGTATTTACCTTCCGATAATCAGGAGATACCAGCTATTGCGGAATTACGAAAAGACGAAAAACCAATAAGAGGCTATGAGCATCCGTGGCAGTTTCATAGTGAAGCAGCGTTTCGCAATATGCATCAAAAATTCAGTCATTTTGGCGTCTATGAGGACGTGAATTCCCGCTGTCAGTTTTACTATGTAAATCCGGAGAAGTCAAAAGATATGAACGTTGAGGATATTGAAAGGTTCACATGGGTTGATGCAGAAAGGCAACTGTTAATAGACCGGCGGCAAATAAACTTTAAACGTTTAGCCAATGTCGTTGATTCGATCTTAGCTACAGTGGGGATCGTGGTACTCTCTGGATTAATAACAGCTTTTATAGTAAGCGCAGGAGCCGGTTTCATTGCTGCATTGGTGGCATTGGGCGTAGCGCTGGGCATTGGAGCAGTGATGGTATTGAGTAAAAAGACACATCCCTCTCTTTTTGAAAATAAAATGCGCTATAAAATCAAGCTACGGGAACCTATAGGGTATATCATGGTATTTGCTGACAAACGTGACGATAAAACCATAAAATTCAATAGGATTCCAAAGCGTATCGTTTTGCAGGCTGAAGAAGACAGCAGTATGAAAATAACCTTATCAGTTGGAGAAAGAGAAAGAAGCGAGCGTAAAATAGAGGTCAGAGAAAGAATAGCACCTCCCGAAGTAAAACAAGCAGAATTAATCATCAGTAAAAAGAATGAAAATGAATTTGAAAAAATAATCATTCGGTTTACTTCTTCTCGTTCTCCTATTGATTTTGAAAATGATAGTTTCAAATTTGACGATTGGATGGCATTAAACATTTTCAAAATAAAAATTGGTGTATTCACTTCATCAGGGAATCCAGTACTGCTTTTCGATAAAAAGCGGGAAGGTAATTTTGTCAAGGTGACTGACGCCACTTATGAGTATATATGGGTCCCTGAAAGTTCCTTCATTCATGAAATCGACCTGATTTCACAAATCAGTGAGCGTGGTCAAATCCACAATGGATTAAGTGTGTGGTTTGAAGGCATAACCGGCCTTTCCAGCTGCGGTGAGTGCGTCATAATTAGATACGGATCAGCCCCTCTTTAAAAAATAACGTGAGATGAAAGGAATTACAGGAAACTGCTGTTGCTTTTTTATTTTGTCGTTCCGGACCTATCGCTGGATTTTATTCAATTCAAATAATCGCCGGTATACAAACCTGATTATTTAGCATTCGCTAATTAAAATTGTCATTACATTGGTGAAATAATACGTTTGATAACGAGATTTATACAATATGTGCAGACGAATTCATCTGACAAATCGGACAGATAAGTTGGCAGGGATTGTAAACGACCATTCAGAAAACAAAATAATAGGACAACAAATGAGCAAAATAATCTTTGACAGCGGAATATCTCTTGATGGTTTTTTCGCAGGAGATAACAGAAGCCCTCAAAATCCTATGGGCGGAGTTTCAGGACAAATTCATTCGTGGATGTTTGATCAAAAAGCTTTTTGGGAATACCTGGGGATTGAAGGAGGAAAAGAAGACGGAGCTGACGGAAAATTCATTAGAGAAACAATCCAAAGGACGGGTGCATTCATTATGGGCAAACGCATGTTTGAGGAAGGCGAAGCCAGTTGGCCGAATGACCTGTACAAAGCTGACGTTTATGTGCTAACACACGAAATAAGAGCACCCTGGATCCAAGCAGGTACGACAACTTTTCACTTTATAAATGATGGGATAGAAAGTGCTTTGGACAAGGCAAGACAATCAGCAAAAGGAAAGGACATAAGAATACAAGGTGGTGCAGACACTATTCAACAGTTTCTGAATGCAGGACTGGTGGACGAATTTTTTATTCACATTGCTCCTGTTTTTTTAGGAAGCGGCATCCGACTTTTTGAAGGTATTGATAAAGACAAATATGACCTGCAAATTACAGACGTTATACCCTCAGCATTGACAACTCATTTGAGATACCAGCTAACAAAAAAATAAAACAACTCCCTACTCGTTCCGGATTATTGTTCTGTCATCATTTTTCAACCTTCATACATCGTGGAAACTTCTACCTTTGAATTACCATTGAAACAGACACAGGACATGAAATGGAAGATTCATGGGCGATTCACGAAGTTGAAAACACTACTGACTTTGCACCCGGAAAAGGGTCCAACTATTCTGACACAAAAAAGCGCCCAGACGTTATATCAGGGCGCTTATCAGTATATGCAACGTTTACTCTTTCGTAATCGTATTTCCGGACATCGTTACTGCGCCGTTACGACAAAGTGCACGCCCATCCAGGGTTGCTCCTGTGTTAAAGGATATCGATTGAAATGCGATGATGTTTCCTTTGAATGCTGAAGTCGTTCCAAAAGTAGCGGAACTTCCTATCTGCCAGAAAATATTGGAAGCCTGTGCGCCACCTGCAAGGATAACTTGTCTGCCGGATGTTGCAGTAAATGCCGAAGCAACCTGAATGATGAAAATGGCATTGGCATCACCCAACGCATCAAAAGTCACATTTCCGGAAGAAAGCGCCAGCGACGAAGTAGATTTGTAAAGTCCGGGGGTGAGCGTCAGCCCGCCGATATTTCCGGAAAGCGTCACGATGTCGGTAGCCGTTCTGTTTTTGGCATTATCATAAGCTGCCGCAATATCCAGTTTGGACTGGTTGGCAGCTGCGTCATTGATGTGGAGCGTTCCGTTCAGAATTCCCGGAGGAAACCCACCTACGGAAGTTCCCGGGCTCAAACCAAGATCACCGTTAATAACACTTGCTCCGGTGTTCGTAATTCCAGACCCTGCAAGGATCGCGAAATTATCTGCGGCTCCCAGGGGAATGTCGGACTGTATGGTCGTTTGCAATGGGATGTTTGCAGGTGTTCCGGGAGTTCCGGGAGTTGGGTTATCTTTCTTACAGGCAGCGGTGATGAACACCAATGCAAGTGCGGGTAGTAATTTATGGATAAACATACTGTGTATTGATCTGTGAAAGAATTTTCACAACAGCGTAAATGTAGGTTTTTTAATTCGCCGTCCGACAAAGAACCAGCTGCTGAAGTTGTGTATTGTGCATTATTGTGATATCTCTGATCTGGTTCCATTTCCTTTCGCTCTTCTCCACGAAAGAGCTTTGGCATTATTTCAAGGGCGGGATTCAGCGGAAAAAGAATATTCTGAAAGACAATAAATGGTCCTGGATCACCGCATAAATCTGTGAAGCATTCAAATACGCAGGCATCTTATTCGGTTTAAGTGGTTTCTTCCTGCTTCTTTTCTGACGCAAAAGAACAAAAAATCATGTTCGAGCGAAGCCGTTCGGCGAAACGCGCAATTGGAACAGCATCTGCGCAATTCGGAAGTTCGTGCAGTTCATACAATTTTTCCAACCCAGTTGATCCCCCTCTACCGATTAGGCTCTCCACAACAATTTATCCTGATCCGCTGGTAGCTACCGGAATTCCTTCCGTACTAGCTAATCCGGTGTTTGTACAGGTAGTTAATGCTGTAATCGCCGGAATGATGATAGATGTAATAAACATAATTGCCTTTTACGCGGATGTGCTCAGCAAACGGATGTTTATCCAGGCGGATTTCCCTGATAATTGTTCCGTTATCAGGACTGAACTGTAGCAGGTACTCGACGCAATTTCGCTGACATCTCGCGTATAAGCGCTCACTTTCTTCATCTGCGATGATCTCATTGTCCCAGCCAATGCTGTAATGATGTACAATCGGAAAATTCCTTGCCCATTTACCGTTTCGGTCAAAGACGACCGCCAAGCCCAGATTGTGATCAAACAGAAACAGCGAGTCCCTGAAACGAATCAAAGGGGCATAAACGGCAGTTGAGACATAGATTCCAGCCATGATGGTTCTTTCTTCGGCATTGCGTAATATTTCCTGTTCCTCGACGGAATGGTCGCCTGCCGCATTTCCCCAAAACTGTGCTGCAAGAGCTGCGTCTTCATAGTATTCGCGAACAGACTTAATCGTCTCCGGATCATATACTTTGTAGAACAATTCTGTAGTGCCGTTTTTTTTGCTAACGGCATTGTACGTAATGGCCTGGTTGAGCATACTATAGTGGCCCATCACCAGCTGGTCGTTCATATCCACCACACACGGTTCCAGCACCCGTCCGAAATCCAGTCGGCTGATACCAAACAGCAGTTTCATTTCTCCCAGGGTATAATTCAGCTGAAACACGGAATCATGGTAGACAATATGGGTATTTCCCAGGCAATCGTGGAAGAAGCTTTTCGGATGTGCCCGGATCGGAATCTCGTCCACGATATCGTTGTGCTGATCCACTTCCCGCAACAGGTACTTCTTGTTTTCTTTCAGCAGCATCCGCATTCCGCTGTCGAAGAAGTCGTAATCGATTATGTGGGTATAATTCTTCGGATAAGCCCGGGATATCTTCGTCGCTACAACCTTCACTTCGTCAAGGTCCTGGTATCGTTCTTCAAGCTGTATGACCAGGTGAAGGGTATCAGTTGGCGTTGTCGGTTGCGTGATTAGCGTCTGGTAAGTCTGGTAGCCTAAATGTTTGATTCGTAGCTTTACCGGGAGGCCAGGCACTTCGGCTTTAAAAGTGCCGTCCTTTGCCGTCCAGGTCTGCAGCTCGCCGATCATGACAACCGCGTCGCTTAAAGGCATATTGTCCATGCTCGTGACCTTTCCTTCAACTAAGACTCTATTTGACGGGATGAGATCGATTACCTGACTTTCCAGAAAAAATGGAAACAGACTTAACAGCATTAGCATGAAAGTGATTCGTATCATAGGCAGTAATTTTTCACAAAGTAGGAGCAAATTACAAACTTCTGAACATCATTGCTTCAACGATCATATCCATTGCGTGAACGGGTATATTCCGAATCCGTTCAATTTGTGCAGGTATGAAACCCCGTTTTTTTAAAAGAACAAAAGATTCAAAGATTTACAGAAAACTGCTGTTCCTTTTTTTGTTTTGTGTATTATCCTATCTGTCAGGGTTGGAAAAGTGCATATCTTCGACGTGTAGATTTTTGTTTTACCTCGAAGACACCATATCCGATCCCAAATAAAACTTGAAGTAATCTATTCATTTAACCATGTACGCAATGCGCCTATTGACCCTGCTTCTGATTTCTTTCTTTGTCAATGATTCATTGGCACAAAACGCCGATGCGATTGCAAAAACAGCAGAACTCCTCCAACGATTTGAGCCGTCCGATGCACCGGGTTTCAGCATCGGAATTGTAGAAAATGGCCGGCTGATCTATTCAAAAGGAATTGGTTTTGCTGATCTGGACCATGGCACAATGAATTCAGACAGCACTATTTTTGGCATCGCCTCCATTGCGAAACAATTCACCGCTGCCTGTATCTGGAGCCTGGTCAAAGAAGGCCGGATTTCCCTGGATGATGATGTTCGCAAGTATATTCCTGAATTTCCTTCCTATGGGGACGTGATCCGGATCCGGCATTTGCTTAATCACACCAGTGGCATCCGGAATTATCATGCACTCATGGATTTGTCGGGTTTTAATTACGACAAGGCTTTTCATGATAATCAAATGATCCTGGATTTAGCCTGCAGACAATATGGACTGAACAACAGGCCCGGAGAAAAGGTGGTTTATGGAAATACATCTTACACACTTCTGGCCATTGTCATTGAGCGCATAACCGGTCAAAATCTCAACTTGTATGCGCAGGACAAGATTTTCCTGCCACTGGGCATGCACCATACTTTTTACCGCGTAGATACCACGACGGTTGTCAGCAACCAGGCCCTGGGCTACTTCCTCGACAATGACAAGCGTTATACGCCTGTAACAAATCATCAAATCAGTTATGGCGCGGGAAGCGTTAAATCGTCGGTTGAAGATCTGGCTACCTGGAGTACAGTATTAAATGGAATGCATCCGGAATACCTGGATTTGACGCGTTTCCTCACGACTACTGAAACGCTGCGATCGGGAGAAGCTTTAAAATATGCCCGCGGAGTCATGGTTGATGCATACAAAGGTGTGAAAACAATACATCACAGCGGTTACAGTCTCGGCGGCCAATCTGAGATCATAGCCATACCCGAACTCCAACTCGCGATCATCGTCCTCACGAACCTCGAATCGATCAACCCTGCTGCCATTTCATATGCGATCCTGGACCTCTTCCTGCCGGTTCAAACCAAGGAATCGATCCAATCATACAAGGTATTCCATCCCAAAAGAAGACAGCTCCGCAAATTTGCCGGGGCATATCAGGAGCAAAACAGCGACATGCGCATGGAAATCCTATTGGAAAATGACACACTTAAAGCAGTTGGCAGCCAGGGGAAAATGCCCGTTTCTTTAGTCGCAACCGACAAAGGGAAGTTCGTCCGTTCAAATAACCAAAGCGTCAGTTATGATTTCAGACCCGCTAAAAATATGCATGCTGATTTAATCATTTACTTTGGCGGAACCCCTTTCTATTTCTCGAAGGCCCTATTTGTTGATCCCCAATCCATTCACCTGCCTGATTACGTAGGTAAGTATTGTTCTCCGGAACTTTCAATTGAATACGAAGTTTACATGGAGGAGAATAATTTGTTTGTAAGTTATGCCAATCGCAAGGTGCAACTGCACGCCGGACAAAAAGACGAATTTGGAAATGGGCAGCGCATTCTTTATCGATTTGAAAGGAACAAAAAAGGAGAAGTTACGCAGTTTTATTTGTCGGCCGAGGGTACCGTCAAAAATATTCAGTTCGACAAAAAATAACTACATTTGTCGCCATCCATGGCAAGAGATGCCCCCTGTTTAAAGATTAATATACTATGAAAAAACAAAACAAGTACGTGCCTCGTTTTTCGCAACTGATGCTTGTGGCAGCGCTTTTACTGGGAACAAGTTCCTGTTATGTAGAGCCGCATCACCATCATCCGAAGCCACCGGTGAAAGCAGCGCCCGCAAAAAAGTCACACCCTGCCCACCCGCATGGAGGACCTCCCGGACAAACAAAAAAAGCAAAAGGACATCCGGGGAAACATCATTGATGAATTCTCGTTGAATGTTGATTTGCCTTTAAGTGTGAAATCCCATTTTTAAAGAACAAAGATTCAAAGGAATTGCAGGAAACTGTGGTTCCTTTTTTCTTTGTAGATATTCGAATTTCATACCTTCCGGCTAATTTTCAACGCCCGGTCCACACGCCGGCATAGCATTAACGATTGACTAAAATTGATGCTGATAAGTGAAAAAATTAACTTAAGTGAAAATCGATTCAGCTCAAAAATACGATCTTCACGTTATTTTTGACGCATGAACAAATACGAGCACCTGGAGGAGTTTATACTGAATTTTGCAGCTGTTTCGCCGGCTGATTTTGAGATCGGATTGCCGTACTGGAAGTCCCGGACCCTCAAAAAAGGCGAATATTTCAATATGCAGAACCTGGTATGTACCGATCTGGGCTTTATATCCAAAGGGATTTTCAGGATTTATTATTTCGATGAGGACGCAGGCCACGAGCGGAATTTGTTTTTCTTTTCTGAAAATCAGTTCATCGTCTCTTTCAGGAGCTTCATCCATCAGCACGCATGCCAGTATTTTATTGAGGCAATGGAGGATGCTGAAATTCTCTCGATCCAATACACCGATTTACAGGCGCTCTATAAACCTCACAGTAGCTGGGAGCGTTTTGGACGCCTGCTGGCAGAGCTCTTTTTTGAATATTCCCAGAGTCGCGTGGAGGAGCTACTGTTCTTCACACACGAACAGCGGTATGTCAAATTACTCAAGGATCACCCGAACATCGTGGAGCGCATTCCGCTTTACCACATTTCGTCTTTTCTGGGAATCAAAACGCCTTCGCTGAGCCGGATCCGGAAACGGCTTGCCCAATGATAGAAATGCCTGATCCTGTATCCCGCTTTTTTTTGAAATAATCTGCCGTTCTTAACTTAGGTGAAATTTATTCTTGTCGGATATCCTGAAATTTGTCCCATACATTTTAAATCATTCGACAATGAAAACAGTACAAACAGGTGACCCGGTTCCCCTCTTCACCTTGAAAGATCAGGACAACAAGGACTGGAACATCCAGGATTACATTGGAAAATCCAGGCTCATTATTTATTTCTACCCTAAAAATGAAAGCGGTGTCTGCACAAAAGAAGCGTGTTCCTTCCGCGACAGCTATACCGCCTTTTCAGATGCCGGTATCCAGGTGATTGGGATCAATTCCGGTACTGTCGCAAGCCACAAGTCCTTCCAGCAGCACCACGGATTGCCGTTTGTGCTCTTGAGTGATCCCGGTAACAGCGTACTGAAAAAATTCGGTGTTAAAAATGTACTGTTCTTAACGGGAAGAGAGACGTTTTTAATTGATGAGCGCGGACTGGTCAGTTTCACCTACCGCGGGTTCCTGAACGGTCATCAGCATGTTGCCGAAATACTGAATTTTTTATCACTCCAAAAATAAAGTATGGGACTCACCTCTTTGGGCATATTCCACACCGTGATCGGTGTGATTGCCATCAGTGCGGCATTCGTATCCTATGTCCGTTACGGGAAAATAAACCTGGACAAAAAATCCGGGCTGGTGTATTTTTACGGGACAGTAATTACCTCCCTGACCGCGCTTGGCGTATCCAAACACGGCGGTTTAAATCCCGGTCACTTTGTCGCGCTGTTGATTGTATTGCTCGTTACAGGCGCTTTTGTCCTACACAAAACGATACCCGGTTATAAACGGGCACGCTACTTTGAAAATTTTGCGATGGCCCTGAGCTTATTTCTTTCCATGATCCCCACAATCGTGGAAACGCTGACCAGGGTTCCGGTTGGCCACCCACTGGCAACAAGCATTGACGATCCGCTTATACAAAAATCGCTGGCAGCAGCGGCACTCCTTTTTGTGGTTGGTTCGATCTATCAGATCATTCGGCAATGGAGGGCGCATGTGAAGTATCGCAGGATATAGCGGAATGCATGCTTTTGTGAAACAACATTTTAAATCGAAAAATTGGAGGAATTGCAGGCAACTGCGATTCCTTTTTTTGTTTTGGGGAGGTTAGAATTCCGCTCCTGGTCATCCAACAAAAAACCATTCGGTCGGGTCCACGTAAAAATACGTCCCTTTATTTTTTCAGAATACACGTATTTTTACGGTTGCCGGTCAGGCGCAGATTGGATACATTCGCAATCAAGCCCAAAAATATGCATCAACATCCGGACAAATCACCGCAACGCAAGTCGACCGCAGCAAGTACCGAAACGGTACCCACCTCTGACCAGCAATTTCAAAGCAACCGTCCGGAGCATACCGTACAGCGCCGCATGCAGGCGCTCGCAGATCAAAGTCCGCAGCAATCCAGGACCGCGCAGCTACAGCAACACGCAGATGCGCACAACCGGACAGGTTTGCCGGACCAGCTCAAATCGGGTATCGAACAGGCATCCGGCTTCGCGATGGACGACGTCAAAGTACACTACAATTCGAGTCGGCCCGCACAATTGCAGGCGCATGCCTTTGCGCAGGGAACTGACATTCACCTCGCGCCCGGACAGGAAAAACACCTGCCGCACGAAGCCTGGCATGTCGTTCAGCAAAAACAGGGACGCGTCAATCCAACCTTGCAGCTGCAAGGCATTGCTGTCAACGACGATGCTGGCCTTGAGCAGGAAGCCGACACCATGGGACAAAAGGCACTTTCCGGCAACCTTGTCTTCGCCGGCAAAACCCCGGAAACAACTTCCCTCAGACCCGGGCGCACCAGCCAGCGCAAAGTCGTACAACGCGTCAGTACGCAGATCGGCATGGATGATAAAGATGAATTCATTGAGCACCTTGTGATCCGCGGGCGACCACCTTCCATCTACCAGGGATCCATGGGCGACCACACGACCGCTTTCATTGTGCAGACAGAAGGTCTGAACATTGCGCTGCGTAAAAAAACATTGCCCCAGGCAATTGCCTACCTGTTTCAACTGATTATACATCTGAATGCATTGCCAGGCGTTCGCTTTCTACAAATACAACATCCGGGAGACAAAGCTGACACAGCTAACGGAAAGTTGTTCCTGCACGAGAGCCAGATGCTTACCCGGGAGGTCCACGCAGCACAGCAGGCATTGAGTCACTCGGAACATGACAGGGCCCCCGATCATCCCAAGGAAAAAATGATCCGGAACCTGGCCATCCAGCACCTGCAGCTCGCCATCAACGCTTACCTGAGCGCCCGAGAGCTCGTTCCCTTCAGTACAATCAATGTGGGTGCCGTCAGCAAAGGAACTGCCGGTAAAGGAAAAGGAGAATCGGCCCCCGCAGCAATACTGAGCGCCTATGAGCAGCGGGAGGGCGCCAGCGGAATTGCACACAACACACTCCTGGAAGCAGCTTTCCGGCTTTTCGACGACAGCTCGGCCACACTGCTTTCTGCGCAGAACGACGATTCCATCATCGCCGCGATGACCCGTGATATTCTTTTCGGTAAGCTGAAAGATCCGGAAAAAAGACTGGAATTGATCTGGATGCAACACATTGCTACAATCGAACACATGTTTCCAAAAGTCTATGGTGTCATTAAAGATCAACTGACCGTAGATAAGCTTTCCCACAGCCTGAGAGCCATGCGTGAACAACACCTTATATCGCTCGGGAAGGAAATCGCTACCGAATTGGAAAAGTTAGAATCTCAACTGTCCTGGTATCAATCCAGATACCCTTCACAAAAATCTGCTTACTGGGGAATGAACCTGAATCAAACCCAATTACAGCAAATTGCTGAATTGTACCGCGCAGAACGCGGGGTCGCATCGCTGATCGAGGAAGCCGGGCCCCTGAATGTACAACTCAACAATCGTTTTGCAGATTTAATTGCGGGAGCAGAACGCCAGTTCAAGGAAATCGGAGCAAAAATACACGCCGGTGTGCCGAAGTACAATGAGGCAAAAGACCACATGGCTGTGATGCATCTCCTTGGGGAAGCACTTAAGCCCACTGAAGATTCAGAGGACGCGCCGCAAAAGAAAGTCAGTGCCGTGCGGGATTTCATGGTCGGGAGTCATTTCGGGGAGGAAGCCGAAAAGTCTTCAGGCAGACCCAGACGTTCCAAATATGCCAAAAAGGAAAATCAAAAGAAAGAGACAAAAACCGGCAAGGAAAGCCTGGGCCATTCGGAAAATTCCACGCTGACAAGCGGTATGAGCCCGCTATCCATCCAGCTGATCATGAATCCAAAAAATGCCCGCATTGCAGGCATGATGTCCAAAGGGAGACCACATTCTCCATTCATGGGAACAATGGGTGCTCATTCTACTTCCTGGGTCGTGATCCTCGACCGGATCAGGAGCAGAATAAGAGGGACAAACATTCAGCAAGCCACGGAAGTAATGACCCAAATAATCAAAGAAGTGCAACTTATTGCCAAACAAAGAGGTCATCTGAAAGCAGGTGAAAAAGCAAAAATACTTTTTGATGGCACAAACCGACAGATGATGAAATATGCGAATATTGATCCGCTCCATTCCAGCATTTCCATCCTGCAGCAAATGATCTCCGCTACGCTGTCGCTCTACAACCTGATTCCCGGCGTATCTGTCAACAAGCTCAATACGAACGGACACGGGGAAGGAACCTACCGGCAAACGCTGCTGAAGTATGAAAGCTACGGACAAGGCTCGTATGAGCAGATCTCAGAAGCCATCAATGGCCTCTATGACGGTAGCCATTCCGGAGACATGTACGACCTGCATACACATTACATTCGCGAGGCCTATCCGCATTCCTTTAAATTCTGGAAAAAGATCGCTAAAAAAGACGTGGAGAAAATCCCCGAAAAAGCCAGGGAAGAAAAGGGATCGGTAGCAGATACAGGTATGGAAGTTACCCATACAGACCTGAGTGCGGAAGAAGTTCTCGAACTCCAGGAAAAAGCAGCAGACCACAGCTGGCTGGCCGGGGTTAACAATTGTCTCATCAATGCGATCACTGATGGCGCCGATATCGAGCGTGCAACTGCCGAAGATGTCGTTCATATCCGAACCTTGCTGAACGTTCCCCTCGGGGAAATGCTGGCTGCTACCCAGGCCAACCTGAATGTGATCGTGAACCACTTTGGGCTGGAGGGACGCGGCGTTGTCGTCTTCTACATGCATGAAGAATACATCGATCGCACCACGGATCTAAATCATCATCCGATCTTCGTGCTGCATGACGGTGTCAATCATTTTACGGCCCTGGGTGACCATCCACCGCGGGAAGTAGCGGAGAAAATGGAAACGGTAACCGAAGAAAAAGAGCCTCACGACGACACCGACCATTCAGGTGAAACAATTATGAAAGATTCCTCCGGAGACAACGGCTCAACCATGGAGGAAGTTGATTAATCAGGTCCCTCCTGCTGTGCTTCAAACTGCGTTTAGGGCCATCGTGTGCAAAAAATTGAAAAATATATGCTGTAAATCCGGTCTATCCTGCTTAATTTTGCAGCACCGGGCAAACCGGGAACCATCAAAATATTCAAAACATGAAATTTTTCATCGATACTGCCAATCTGCAAGAGATCAAAGAGGCCAACGATTTAGGCGTACTGGACGGCGTGACAACAAATCCATCCCTGATGGCCAAGGAAGGCATCACCGGCGAAGCGAACATTTTAAAGCACTATGTCGATATCTGCAACATTGTGGACGGAGACGTGAGCGCGGAAGTGATTTCCACAGACTTTGCAGGTATGGTGAAAGAAGGTGAAGCCCTCGCGGCATTGCATAAAAACATTGTTGTGAAGGTACCAATGATCCCGGAAGGTATCAAAGCGATTAAGTATTTCTCTTCGAAAGGGATCCGTACCAACTGTACGCTGATCTTCTCCGCAGGACAGGCATTGCTGGCTGCGAAAGCAGGTGCTACGTACATTTCTCCGTTCATCGGACGTCTGGATGATATTTCTGTGAACGGACTTGACCTGATCGCGCAAATCCGCCTGATTTACGACAATTACATGTTCGATACGGAAATCCTCGCGGCTTCAGTACGTCATCCGATGCACATCATCAATTGTGCGGAGATTGGTGCAGATGTCATGACAGGACCTTTGAGCGCGATCGTTGCCCTTGCCAAACATCCTTTGACGGATTCAGGTTTGGAGAAATTCCTCGCGGATTACGCGAAAGGAAACAATTAAGATCTAATTCCCTTTAAATACAAATCCGGATTTCTGCTGAAGTCCGGATTTTTTTATGCGCTCTTATTTTTAGCTTACTGAAAAGTGATCCAGGTCCTTTCCCGGATCTTTTGCCGGCAAGGCTGACTGTTTTCGGTCGCGGGGATCCATTTCGGGACTTTGTCGAGATCGACTGTGCCAACAATGCAGGAGATTTTTTGCGCATTCACGCATTCAAGGTCAAAAGTGGTGACCGTTCCGTCCTTTTCCACCGTGATATTGAAGTAAAATTCAGCGTCGGGCCGGAAACAATTGTTTTGCTCAAATTCATTCATGTTGTTCATGAACCAGTTGCTGAAATGTCCGTAGTGTTCCGGGAAAACTGCATCCTGCTCCGGATCCTGGCACAGATCTGAAATTTCGGTTCCCTGTCCGTAAGACCACGGAACGCAAAGGAACAGGCACAAGTGAAGCAGTCGTTTCATGCGGATGATATAATGAACGAAAGGTACAAAAGCGTTTCTAAAGTTCCAATTAAAAAATACTGATTATCTGAACTTTATCAGTTCGGGATGACTGAAAGCGGCCCAACAGAACCAATTTCCGAATTGTTTCTTATTTTTAAGCCATGAAAACGTGTTTCCTATTGTTGATCATTGGCTCTTTGAGTTTCGGTACGCGTGCCCATAATTATTATTTTGGATTCGCCGAAATGCAATACAATGCCCTCAACCAAACGATGGAAACAACGGTCGTGCTGTCGGCCCACGATTTTGAAAGCTACCTCGCCTCGAAAGGACATACTTTGAAAAATCTCGAATACCTGACACAGGATTTGGTGGCGATAGCAATCATCGCACAGGAAGTCAATGCCGGATTTGAGGTTCGTACGAACGGCCAGCGACTGATTTTCGACTGTCTCGGCTTCGAAGTGAACAAAAACGGCCTGCTGAGCGTTTACCTCGTTTCACAACGCGTAAGCAATCCCGGGCCGGTGCTCGATATTCGCTTTGACTGCCTCATGGATCTTTTCCCGGAGCAGCAAAACAAACTGACTTACCTCAAAGACACGCAAAAATACACCGCTGTTTTTCTGCCTGCGCGCAAAACGGCTGCAATTACATTGGAATGAAAAAGAATACTTCGAAATACATCCTGGCGTTGGCTATCGCTTTCGGAAGCCTGCAAGTACAGGCGCAAAGTAAATTTGCACAACTCGATATCGAGCTGCCGACACCGAACGAATACCGCAATGCAGCGGGCGGACCGGGTTATCATTATTACCAGCAACAGGCAGATTACAAAATCTCCGTATCGCTGAACGATGAAAAGCAGCTCATTACCGGCGAAGAGGTCATTACGTACACGAACAATTCCCCGGACCAGCTGGAATACCTGTGGTTACAGCTCGATCAGAACATCTATGCTCCGGATTCGGACACGAAGCTGATCGAAGTCGAAAAAATGGAGAATTTCCAGAGTATCGGTGATGTGAAACGCCGTTTTTTCTATTACGAAGGCGGATTCAAGGTGCAATCCATCCAGACAACCTCCGGGGAAGCCATGAAATATTTCATCAACAAAACGATGTTGCGCATCGACCCTGCCAAACCACTTGCACCACATGCCAGCATTTCTTTCCGCGTAAAATGGTCCTACAACATCAACGACCGCATGAAGGTCGGCGGCCGTTCGGGCTATGAATATTTTGAAAAGGACAAAAATTACCTGTATACGATTGCCCAGTTTTTTCCGCGGATGTGCGTTTACAGTGATGTCGAAGGCTGGCAGAATAAACAATTTCTCGGCAAAGGGGAATTTGCGCTGCCGTTTGGAAATTATGAAGTCAACATCACCGTTCCTGCAGACCACATTGTAGGCGCCACAGGTGAATTGCAAAACGGCGCGCAGGTATTGACTGCTGATCAGCGCAACCGCTTCAAACAGGCTGCTTCATCTGATAAACCGGTCATCATCGTGACCCAGACAGAGGCTGAAGACAACGAAAAAGAAGGCACGCAGAAAACCAAAACCTGGACTTTCAAAGCGACCAATGTACGCGATTTCGCCTTTGCGTCTTCCCGCAAATTTATCTGGGACGCGCAGGCGGTCAAAGTCGGCGGAAAATCCATTCTCGCGATGTCATACTATCCGAAAGAAGGCAATCCATTGTGGGAAAAATACTCGACGAAGCTCGTTGCACACACGATCCGCACCTATTCGAAATACACGATCGATTATCCGTATCCGGTTGCGATTTCCGTGCATTCGAAACAAATCGGCATGGAATACCCGATGATCTGCTTCAACGGCGGTCGCCCGGAAGAAGACGGAACGTATTCAGAAGAAACGAAATACGGTATGTGGGGCGTAATTATTCACGAAGTCGGCCACAATTTCTTCCCGATGATCATCAATTCCGACGAACGCCAATGGTCGTGGATGGACGAAGGACTGAACACCTTTGTGCAATACCTGACCGAGCAGGAATGGGAACGCGGTTATCCGTCGCGGCGCGGACCTGCTTACCTGATCGCCGATTATATGCGCGGCGACCAAAAATTCATCTCCCCGATCATGACCAATTCCGAGTCGATCTGGCAATTCGGGAACAACGCCTACGGAAAGCCTGCAACCGCTTTGAATATCCTGCGTGAAACGATCATGGGCCGGGAATTGTTCGACTATTCGTTCAAGATCTATTGCGAGCGCTGGAAATTCAAGCACCCGACACCTGCGGATTTCTTCCGCACGATGGAAGATGCTTCCGCTGTCGATCTCGACTGGTTCTGGCGCGGCTGGTTCTACGGAACCGAATTTGTCGAGATTTCCCTCGATGAAGTCAATGCGTTTCAGCTGAATACCGGAGATCCTGTTGTCGAAAAGCAGCTGAATCAGCAGAAAAACCAACAGAAAGACCAGTTTATCGGCGATATCCGCAACAAAACAAGCATTGCACAAACAGTCAATGAAGCAGATCCTGAAATTGACGATTTCTAGGCGAAAAGAAACATTTATGCAGCCGATGCGCTCGATAAAAAGCAATATGAGGAACTCAAACAAAAGATGTCGCCGGAAGAATTGCAACTGCTGAACAGCAAAAAACAGTTCTACGAGCTGAAATTCACAAACCGTGGCGGTTTGGTTTCCCCATTGATCGTACAGGCGACTTTTGCGGACGGAACGACAGAAGTGATCCGCATCCCCGCAGAGATCTGGCGCATGGACGAAACGCAGGTTTCGAAGGTGTTCATTTTCGACAAGGCCGTACAATCCTTCAGGCTCGATCCTTTCCTCGAAACGGCGGATACGGACCTTGACAACAATTCCTGGCCACCGGCCAGCCAGCCGACGCGCTTTCAGCTTTTCCAGCAGAAAAAGGAAATTGAGAACCCGATGCAGCGCCAGAAAAGGGTCGATCAGATTAAAAATTAACACGCATAAGCAGAAAATAACACACTTACGGCCAAATATCCATAATAATTCAAGACCTTTGCGCCGTGCAAGTAATTCCCTATTTTGAAAATGTCGGTTTGTCCAGGCCGACAGAAATCCAGGAAGCTTATTTCGAACAGAAAAGCCCCTACACCATTTTACTGGCCAATACCGGCAGCGGAAAAACACTCGCTTACCTGATCAAACTGCTGCAAATCCTCGACCAGGAAAAAACACCGGAGCAGGTACTGGTTCTTTGTCCAACCCGCGAGCTCGCGCAGCAGGTGGCGAAAGTCATTACCGCTTTGCGCACCGGCCGTAAAACCGTTTTGTGTTACGGCGGACATTCCTCGAAAAACGAAGCAGACCAGCTCAGCCAGCATCCGCAGATCGTTGTGGCCACGCCGGGCAGGATCCTCGACCATTTTCAAAGAGGCACGGAAGGTTTGAAAGCCTTTACGCACCTGATTGTCGACGAATATGACAAAACCCTTGAAATGGGCTTCCTGAAAGAAATCCAGGAAATTCATTCCTTCGCGGGACCGCTTGCTTCCGTACAGCTCATCAGCGCGACGAAAATTGACGCGCTCCCCGCTTTTATCAACTCCTTCCAATTCGAAACGTTGGATTTCCTCGACGAGGAAAAGCCGGATATTACTTTTTACAGCGTTGAAGCAGTCGGACACGACAAATTATTCGCGCTCGTTTCCCATTTATCAACCATTCAAAAAGCAGGTCCTACCCTGATTTTCTGCACGCACCGCGAGGCCGCGGACCGCATTTCCCAGCATTTGAAAGAATACGGTAAATCGAACGTACTTTTCCATGGCGGCATGGACCAGGCAGAAAGAGAACGCGCTTTGGTGAAGTTCAAAAACGGATCTGAAAATTTGTTAGTCTGCACAGATCTCGCTGCACGCGGACTGGACATTCCCGATATCGATGCCGTTTTTCATTACCAATTCCCGCATACGCTACAGGATTTTACGCACCGCAACGGACGAACCGCACGCATGCAGAAAGACGGAAAAGTTTTCCTGATCCATTCTGCAGAAGAGCCTTTGCCGGAATACACACAAAAACTCAAAATCACTTCGCTGAAAGCGCCGGAGATCATCGGCAATTTCAAAGATACAGGCTGGATGACGCTCTACCTGACAGTTGGCAGGAAAGACAAGATCCGCAAAATGGACATCGCCGGTTTCTTCCTGAAAGAAATGGGTTGCTCTTCCGAAGAAATCGGGATCATTGATGTTTTGGATGCCTACAGCTACATGGCCATCCAGGAAAAAAAATACAGGAAGATCAAAGAGTCCCTGCACAAGAAGAAAATTAAAAAAGTAAGTGTCAGAATCTCTGTCTGCCGTTAATTTGTTGATAAATAAAGAACAAAATTGTTCACTATCAAAACTAATTTGTTCATAACTGCCGGACAGATGAAATTTGTTAAGTGAATTTTCGTTATTTTTGGATAAAAAACCACCCTATGAGTCGAAATTTGTATTTAGTTCCCCACGATTTTACAGCCGTTGGTGACGCTGCCTTGACCTATGCGATGCACTTAGGCAAAAGAGTCAGAACCGAAATCCAGGTCGTTCATATCGTAGCAGATGCCAGCAAAGTTGCAGCAGCAGAACAAAAGCTCGCCAAACTGGTAGAAAATTTTTCTAGGGTGGAAAATGTGGAGCTTACATCTGTCGTACACGTAGGAAATATTTTTGAAGATATCGGCAAAATCGCCACGCGTGAATCAGCGCAATTGATCATCATGGGAACGCATGGCATCAGCGGCATGCAAAAGCTTTTTGGCAGTTATGCGATGAAAGTCGTGACCAGCTCCAACGTGCCATTTCTCGTTATCCAAAAGGAAACAAAACTGACCAAGATTGAGCGTATCGTCATCCCGATCGACCTCTCGAAAGAAAGCTTGCAGATCGTCAATGTGGCCGGTGATTTGGCTGCAATTTTTGATGCAGAGCTGCATGTGGTTTCTGAAAGACAGAACGACGAGATCTTCCTGCAAAAAATGAAAAACCGCATTTTGCTGGTTAAAAACCAATACGAGGAAAGGAACCTGAAATCCAAAGTGTCTTTCATCGACGGCAGCGGATCTTTCCAGAAAAAAGTACTCGAATACGCCCGCAAGGAAAACGGAGATTTGCTCGCACTGGCGTATCATTCAGAAAGTATTTTGCCACAGTTCGACAAGTTTGCGCAGACGCTGATCACAAACGATCTGAACCTGCCTTGCCTGATTTTGAATTCCAAAGCTGCTTCCAATCTTTATTTTTAACGGGATTCTTATATCTCCGGTATGCTGATCGCACATACGTCACGTGCTGTTCTGGATGTATTGATAAGGCTGTTATCTTGCACATTGACATATCGCCATATACCGATATGCAGATCCAAATAAGGCTTTCTCCTCTTCGGCATTTAACTTTAAACTGACCGGGACTTACGATCTGCGATACTACTTCGCGGTCACACATTCGGCTGTTTCGACTTTTAAAAGTATCTTTGCACTTTTCTAAGCAATATGATGCACCTCGGACAATACAATACGCTCACAATTTTACGATTCACAGCTCCCGGCGCTTACCTGGGCGACGACGAGGACAATGTCGTGCTCCTGCCGACCAAATACCTGACGCCGGAACTTGAAATTGGAAATGAGATTGAGGTGTTCTTGTACCTCGATTCCGAAGACAGATTGGTTGCGACGACAGAAAAACCATTCATTGAGCTCAATTCATTTGCTTTCCTGAAAGTCAAGGAAGTAACACATTTCGGGGCTTTCCTCGACTGGGGACTCGAAAAAGACCTGCTGGTTCCATTCAAGGAGCAAAGCCTGAAAATGGAGGAAGAGAAATGGTACCTCGTTTATCTTTACCTCGATGAAGCAACGCAGCGACTCGTGGCCTCCGCGAAAGTGAAGCGCTATTTCGAAATGGAGCACATCATGGTGCAGGAAATGGACGAAGTCGACCTGCTGATCTGCGACACGACGGAACTCGGGAAAAATGTCGTTGTGAACGATACCTACAGCGGACTGATCTACAAAAATGACATCATTCGTCCGCTGAAACGCGGCGAACGCTGCAAAGGCTATGTAACGAAAGTTCGCGAGGATGGAAAACTCGATATTTCACTCGAGATTCCGGGATTTCAGAAAGTCGAGCCGAATGCACAAAACATCCTGCAATACCTCCAGAAAAACGGCGGCAAGCTACGCCTGACGGACAAAAGCGATCCGGATGAGATCCGCGAAGTTATCGGCATGAGCAAAAAAACATTCAAGCAGGCTGTTGGAAATCTCTACAAACAACGACTGATCGAGATTCATCCCGACCACATCGCGTTGGTTTAGAGACTCATCATTTCCTTGAAACGGATCGCCTGACGGCGCGATATCTCTACCTTCTCCCCTTCTTTGAGGCTGACCTGCAATCCGCCATTGAACCAGTTTTCGACGCCGCTGATCCAGTTCAGGTTGACGATGAATTTACGGTTGGCACGGAAGAAATATTTCGGATCGAGTCTTTCCTCGAGGCTATTCAACGAGCGCAGGATCAAGGGTCTGAAACGGTCGAAATAAACTTTCACGTAATTGCCGTCTGATTCGAACATCCGCACTTCATTGATGTCGACAAACCAGCATTTTTCCCCATCCTTGATAAATATCTTGTCGCCAACGGAAAGCATTTTATTGCGCGGCTCACCGGGATTGTTCAGCGTTGTCGAAAAATCCTCCTCGGGCATTTGCAGCTTTTGGATTGTTTCTTTCAAACGTTCGGGATCGACAGGCTTCAACAAATAATCCAGCGCGTTCACCTCAAAAGCTTTCATCGCGAACTCGTCATAAGCCGTTACAAACACCACTTTCGGGATATCGTCGAGCTTCTTCAGCATGTCGAAACCATTCATGCCCGGCATGTGGATATCAAGAAAAATCAGGTCCGGCTGCTGTACGCGGATCTTTTCAATGCCTTCCTCCGGGTTTTTCGCTTCGTCGATGATCTCGAGGTTGTCATATGGCTTCAGCAATAATTTCAGTTCCTCGCGGGCGAGTCTCTCATCGTCAATGATAATTACTTTCATACTGTCAGGCTTTAATTTCTATCGTGCAAATTACTTTTCCTGCGTCTTCCTTCAGCTCAAAACGCGCTTTTCCGCGGTATTGGAGATCAAGTCTGCGCAAGGTATTTTCGATACCGATACCGGTGTCTTTTTTCTGGCCGAGCGTTCCTGTATTTTCGATGCTTAGCAGGATCGTCCCGGCTGCATCAACGGCAGTCCGAACTTTGATTTGTCCGCCTGCGATCAGTTTGGAAATACCGTGTTTGATCGCATTTTCCGCCTGCGTCTGCAACAGGAACGGCGGTACCTGGAAGTCGTCGATATCTGATGCGAGCTCCCATTCTATCTCCAGTCTTTCCTCGAAACGAATTTTTTCGAGCTCGAGGTAACTGCGTACAATCTCCAGCTCTTCCTTCAGGGAAATAAAGGGATGTTTACCGAGGATCAGCGATTTGCGCAACAGGTTGGACAAGGTGGTCACCGATTCTTTCGCGCTGGCCGGTTCAATATCGATCAGCGCACGAATGCTGTTCAGCGAATTGAACAGGAAATGCGGGTTCAGCTGCGAGCGCAGGTTTTTCAGCTCTATTTCCTGCTGACTGGACTGCAATTGCAGGTTATTGAGCTCCTGCTTGATGGATTGCCGGAAGAAATGATAGGTGAAATAGATCGCATTCCACAACAACATCAACAGCATCAATGCCAGCACGCTGATCAACAGGCGCAGCGGCGAGTAGAATTCAGCTTTGTAATTGGACAGGAGACGAGAAAACCAGGAATCAATCAGGGTAAGTACCGTCGCACAGGCCAGCGAGATCAATAAAACCCGTGGAATAAGCTTCGTAAAGCTTAACCGCAGCCAGTTCCAGCGCAACAGCAGCCAACGCATGCCGTGTGTGACGAAGATCCCCGAAACGACCAATGCAAGCAGCGAGATCCAGAAATTGTGGTCCATCGTGGCCTGATCGTCCGCATAAGTAGCGAGAATGATCAGCAAGGTGTAGGTCAGCCATCCGCCGAGCTGTGCTCCCCAATACAAAAAACGACCTGTCTGCATGCGACAAAGATAAACGCTTCCTCCATTTAAAAGCGGCTGGAAGGATAGATGGCCTTATTTTTGTTTCAGCGGAAATATCCATGGATATTGGCTAATTTTACGTTATGAATGCCGGAAAACCGCGTTGGAAATACCTGGGCTACAGCCCGATCATCTTGTGCTGGCTATTGCTGCGGAGCGAATGCGCAGACGCGCAATTCCAGGCGGATGTCCAATTGGGCCTGCAAGTTGGTCTTGTCGCGAATTTTGGGTCACATGTCAACAACCTCGGTGTACAGCTCAGCGCCTATTATTCGGATTATTTCTATCAGTTCAACGCATCTGCACAGCTCAAATGGAATTTTACCGGCTACGGCGATCGCAAGGCCTTCCTGGAAAACAGGAACGCAGTAGGACTAATCCTCCTCGGTGGCAAAAAAGACCTCGAACCGGATTTTCAGCTCGACGGACTGAACCACCAGACGCGCTTTTCGAATGCGATCGCTTTCAATTATTTATGGTATTACGACCAGGCGGGAACTTCACAACGTTCCGGCGCCTGGGGACTGCATGTCAACTATTTTTCCCTGCTGTTTGAAAACGATGTTTTCGGCGGACAGGCCAAAGATCGTTTCCGCACCGGCATCCTGCAAGCTGGTTACCGGTACAAATCCTGGAAATTCTTCAGCAACCTGTATATCTGGACTGGACAAACTGCCGGGTCCACCTGGATCAAGGGCGCATTTCCCGGCGCGCCGAATGGATTCCGCTCGCTCGAAGACCTCCCGTATGGAAAAACAAGTCACGGCATCTGGTCTTTCGGCTTCAACCATGCCTTGCCCGGACAACAATTTGTGACTTTCAAAACCGGCATCGACAGCGAGCAGATCAGGCATTTTTTCCAAAACAGGCTGACGCATGACCTGATCCTTTTCCCCAAAAGCATGCAGCGCAATACGCCGCACTACCCACGATTAGGCCCTGATGGATGCCCGGTTTTCGACAGATCCGACATCCGACCGAACCGTTTTTTCTTCCAGACGGCAGTCAATGAGTCCTGGGCGAACTAACGTACTGAACAATAAGCATCAGATAAATTAATTTACACGCAACGCTTTACTGTTTTTTTTCGTCTGCGTTTTTGATTAATCTGTTCTACTATTGGTATAAGCGGTTGATCGTGTGGTTTTTTGCTATATTTATTATTGATAATCTGAATTTTTTACCACAATACCAATCACTTATGAAAAAAGTATTACTGTTTTCCCTTTGTTTCCTTTTTGCAGGGAACTACCTCTTTTCCCAATGTAGCCCCGGTCAAAAACAGGTCATCGTTGAAATAGCCCCTGATGAATTTCCTGATGAAATCACCTGGGTTTTAAAAGTAAACGGCAACCAGATCCTGAATGGGAACTTCGAGGGCGATACGGTTTGTGTGCCTGAGAATGCCTGTGTCGAATTTACGATCTTCGACAGCGCGAATGACGGGCTTTGCTGTGCGAATGGTGTCGGCTTCTACAACCTTTTGATCAATAATATCTCTGTCGGTTCAGGTTCCAGCTACGGACATTCTGAAACTGTTACAGGCGGCTGTCCTCCGGGATCTATCTGCTCTTACCCGATTGAGATCTCGACAGGAACGTACACCGCCCCCGCCCCCAATTATTTTTATGAATTTACACCTGCTGAAACAGGTCAATATCTGATCACGACCTGCGGACTCAGTAACTGCGATACGAAATTGTGGGTGTATGATGCCTGTAACATCCAGACCAACAATTATTCGAACGCAGGGACGATTTTCTACGACGATGACAATACCAACTGCGGCACACAGGCTGTAATCGAAGGCTACATGATTGCAGGACAAACCTACCTGATCCGCGTCGGACTCAAACAGGCCAACACTGCCTGCGCTGCCGGAACGATCGATTTTACAATTTCCTTCCTGGGCGCCGTTTCCGGATGCATGGATCCACTGGCCTGCAATTACAATCCGCTCGCGACGATCTCTGACGGTGTATGCTATTACGCGCCAAGTCCCAACTGCACCGGCGGTCCTGATTTGCTGATCCTGGAACCTGTAATCGCGAACTCGCTTCAGATCAGAACTGAATTTGCGACCGATTGCATGGTTGAAGAAGGTTGCATGAATGGTTACGGAGACAGAACCGTACTTGCTTTCGACACGCACATCAAGAACATCGGCTCCATGGATTATTACGTTGGAAACCCAAGCGACAATCCTTCGCAGTTTACATTCGACAACTGTCACGAGCACGCACACTATGAAGGTTATGCCGATTACATCCTCTATACAGCAGACGGCGCATCCATTCCGATCGGGCACAAAAACGGGTTCTGTGTCATGGACCTCGAGTGCGGCGACGGCGGAACTGCGGCTTATGGCTGTAGCAACATGGGGATTTCCAGGCAATGCGGGGATATCTACAACCGTTACCTGGATTGTCAATGGATAGATATTACTGATGTGGATTCCGGACAATATATTCTGGCTGTCAAAGTCAACTGGGACCAATCCCCGGATGCGCTGGGTCATTACGAAACGGATTATGCCAACAACTGGGCGCAGGTTTGTATCCGCATTACGGAAGATGTTAACCACAACAAAGGCTACCTGTTGCTGCCGGATTGCGATGCCTACACAGATTGCGCAGGTACACCTTATGGAAATGCGGTCATCGACTGCAACGGGATTTGCGGCGGATCTGCTGTGAAAGGCGACCTCGACGTGAATGAAGCAGTGGAGATCGCAGATGGTCAGCTCTATGTAAGCGGCATCATCGCTGACAACCTCTCTGCAACGAATTGCAACGATCTTAGTGCAGACGGTATCCTGACTGTCTGGGATGCGGCCTTAACTGTCAACTGTGACCTGAATCCAAGCGGAAACAACTGCATCTTTCCAAGCAGCGTGACCAATCCGAACCAACTCGTTCAGATCGGATACACAACGATCAATACCGCGGAGAACTACATCGATGTATACATCAAAAACCCGAATAACAAAGTCGTTGCCTACGAGCTGGATGTTTCCGGTATCGCGATCATCGATGTCCAAAACCTCGTGGATGCTGCACATTATCCTATCACGCCTGCTTTCGCAGCGAATGGAAGCAAAGTCATCGGGCTTTCTTACCAGGACAGTGTGATCCCTAAAAATTTCTCTCCTGTACCGATGGTCCGCATTTATTACGGTGCGATCACAGCGGATGACATTTGTGTGGAATCCGTTGTGCACATCCTCAATGAACAATATCAGCCGACGAGCGTGCAGCTTGTAGATGCCTGTGTTAGCGTTGCAGGTATCGAAGAACGCGGCATTCCGGCTTTCAGCCTGTATCCGAATCCATCACAGGACGAAGTAACGCTTCAGCTCAGCGTGAAGCTCAGCTCGGGAATGGACGTGAAGCTGACCGATGCGACGGGAAGAATTATGCAATCAGCTACTATTCATCCAATGGATTCCGAACTCAAGATCAATACTTCCGATCTTGCCAACGGACTTTACCAGGTTGTTGTGTCCAACGGTTCTGTAGTCGTTTCTAAAACGCTGGCTGTAAACCATTAATAAAACCGCAGTACGCCTGCACCAGATACATTTATCCCATTTAAGAATGGAGGCCACCGCAAAAGAGGTACGAGGACAAAGCAGCAGCAGGTTCTTCGTACCTCTTGTGGCAACTCAAAAAAACGGTTTCGACTACTTTCTGTAAAAATAATCGGCTTTTGTTGGTAGCCTTGTAAGGATTGTTGTAACTTTGCGCCCCGTAGTTACAAAACTTTATACATGTCCAATTCAACGAAATATATATTTGTAACCGGGGGAGTTACTTCTTCACTTGGTAAAGGTATCATTTCCGCTTCTTTAGCTAAATTACTCCAGGCCCGGGGTTATTCAACAACCATTCAAAAATTAGATCCTTATATCAACATCGATCCGGGAACCCTCAATCCATACGAGCATGGCGAATGTTTTGTGACGGACGACGGTGCTGAAACGGACCTGGACCTTGGTCACTACGAGCGCTTTCTGAATGTCCCTACTTCCCAGTCCAACAACGTGACTACAGGCCGGATTTACCAGTCTGTGATCGAAAAGGAACGCAGGGGTGAATTTTTGGGTAAAACCGTACAGGTAATTCCACACATCACCGACGAAATCAAAGACCGCATTCAGATCCTTGGAAAAAAAGGAACTTATGATATCGTGATCACAGAGATCGGCGGTACGGTGGGCGACATCGAATCTCTGCCTTATGTGGAGGCGGTTCGCCAGATGCTTTGGGAATTTGAGAACGATTGTCTCGTGATCCACCTGACATTGATCCCTTACCTCGCAGCTGCCGGCGAATTGAAAACGAAGCCGACGCAGCATTCCGTTAAACAATTACTCGAGCTCGGTGTGCAGCCGGACATCCTGTGCTGTAGAACGGAGCATGAGCTCGACCTGAACCTCCGCAAGAAAATCGCGAAGTTCTGTAACGTCAGCATCAATGCCGTGATCGAATCCCGCGATGCAGACACGATCTACGATGTTCCAATCCTGATGCAGGAAGAAGAGCTCGACAAAGTTGTACTCGAAAAACTGAATCTCCCATCCAAATCGACCCCAAACCTGGATTCCTGGAAAGCTTTCCTTTCCACGCTGAAAAATCCAACGTGCGAGGTCAATATCGGTTTGGTCGGAAAATACGTGGAGCTGAAAGACTCTTATAAATCCATCAGTGAATCCTTCATTCATGCAGGTGTGGCGAATGAGTGCCGCGTCAACGTGAAATGGATCCACTCCGAAAAACTCACGAAATCCAACCTCGAAGCAGAATTGGGCCACCTCGACGGCGTACTTGTTGCACCTGGTTTCGGATCGCGCGGTATTTCCGGAAAGATCGAAGCTGTGCGTTATGCCCGTGAGAACAACATTCCTTTCTTCGGGATCTGTCTCGGTATGCAGTGCGCAGTAATCGAATATGCACGCAACGTGCTCGGACTCGCAGATGCACATACTTCTGAAATTGCAGAAGATTGCAAACATCCGGTCATTTCGATGATGGAAGAACAAAAAAGCATTGCCAACCTCGGCGGAACAATGCGATTGGGGGCTTACAAATGTGAACTAAAACCCAATTCAAAAACCGCACAGGCTTACAATACGGAAATCGTTTCCGAACGTCACCGCCACAGGTATGAATTCAACAACGCATACCTCGAGCAATTTGAATCCAACGGCATGCTTGCCACCGGTAAAAACCCGGAAACAGGCCTCGTGGAGGTAGTTGAGATCCCGGGTCATCCGTGGTTTGTAGGTGCACAATTTCATCCTGAATACAAAAGCACAGTTGCGAACCCGCACCCGCTGTTCGTTGCATTCGTTCAGGCTGCCAAAGACAATAAACAAAACTAGAAATGGATAGAAGAACAATGATAGGCCTCGGCCTGATCGGTATTATTTTAGCGACTTTTACATTCATGAGTCAGCCAAGTGCTGCTGAAAAGAAAGCGCTCGCCGACAAACAGAAGATTGAACAACAGCGCGAAGCAGCAAAAAAGGAAACTGCTCACAAGGAAACAGTCAAAGCCGCAGCAACAGCACCTGTTGTTGAAAGTGGATTGACGCCCAAATTGGACGGTAATAAAGTACAGGTAAAGGATCCAAAAGGAAACCTGGTGTTTGTAACGAAAGCAGGTAAAGACACGATCGTTCCTGTAAGCGTTGAAAAAACCGCCGGAGTTCCTGTAGTTGCGAAAGGCGAGCTGATCCGTCTCGAGACAGACAAGCTGATCTTCGATTTCTCCACAAAGGGAGGTGTTTTGGCCGCAGCTTACCTGAAAGAGTATGAATCATACAGAAATTTCTCCAAGAAACTGAACAAAAACGTTCCGTTGAAATTGTTTGGTGAGAACGACGCAGTCAATGAGCTGAGCTTTCCTTTGAATGGTCAGCAATTCACGACAGGTAACAAAGCATTCCAGGTTGTGAACCAAACTGAGAATAGCATTACGCTGGAGCTGATTCCTGCCGCAGGACAATCGATCCAGTATGTCTACACCCTGAAAAAAGGAGCTTACGACCTGGATTTCGAAGTAAAATTGAGTGGTTTTGCAGGCAAAGTACAGGCATCCAATGTATTGCTGAACTGGAATACATCGATGTACAAAACCGAGCGACTCATGAGCGAGCAGCGCCGTGTATCTACGATCTGTTACAAGCCAAAAGGTGAAGACTTTACGTGGTTGAGCGAAAATGCAGATGACGAAGAAAAAATGGAATCCGATGTTGAATGGGTTGCTTTCAAGCAGAGCTACTTCTCCTCTATCATGCGTCCTGTCGGCGGTTTCGGTAAAGACGGTTCTTCCGTAAAAATCGTGAACTACAAAGAAGGCAGTGACCGTTACCACACACACATCAAGTCCTACCAGGCGAGCATGAACCTGAACGTTTCCAATACCGGAAGCGCATCTGCGAAGATCAACTGGTTCTTCGGACCGAACGACTACGAAGTATTGAAAGCCTACGACAGCGATTATGAGGACATCATCAACTTCGGCTGGGGACTTTTCCGTTGGATCAACATTTATGCGATTCAGCCGATCTTCAACCTGTTGGCCGGTACAGGCCTTGGATTTGGTATGGTGATCCTGTTGCTGACCTTGCTGATCAAATTGTTCCTGACGCCGATCCAGTGGAAAATGTATGTTTCCTCTGCGAAAATGCGTATCCTGAAACCAGAAGTTGAAGCCTTGAACGCGAAATATCCGAACAAGGAAGACGCGATGAAAAAACAGATGGATATGATGGCGCTGTACCGTACCAGCGGTGCTTCTCCCCTAGCCGGCTGTGTGCCGATGCTGATCCAGATGCCGATCCTGCTCGCTGTATTCCGTTTCTTCCCGGCTGCATTTGAGCTGAGACAGCAACCTTTCCTGTGGGCAGAAGATTTATCATCCTATGACTCGGTTTACAGCTTCAGCACCTACATCCCATTCTATGGTGACCACATTTCCCTTTTCACGATCCTGATGGCGATCACAACGCTTGTTTACACGTGGATCAATAGCGGAAATATGCAGCAGCCACAACAACCGGGTATGCCGAACATGAAAGTGATTATGTACATTTTCCCGTTCATGATGATCTTCTTCTTTAATAATTATTCAGCTGGTTTGAGCTATTACTATTTCATTTCCACGCTGATATCGATCCTGATCATGCTGGCGATCAAGCAATTCTTCGTAGATGAAGACAAGCTGAAAGCCAAAATGGCGGCTAAGAAAGTCGCTGCTTCCAGCAAGGAAGGCGGTAAAAAGAAATCCAAATTCCAGGAGCGTTTAGAGCAAATGCAAAAAGCGCAACAGGAAAGACTGAAACAAGGAAAAAAATAATTTAGTTTCTTTTTGTCTTTGAAGCCTGTCATATTCATTATGGCAGGCTTTTTTTTATTTCATGGAAATAATTTATTCGCTTCAAATTCAGTAAGTTTATATTATATATCCATTGATTCACATGCGTCCAAAGACCCTATTGCTCATTTTCCAGTTCGTTACCTGTTCGTTATTCGCACAGTACGCTGTTTTCACAGTAGATACCAATCAGTTTTACCTCAATAAAGATGATTCGGCGCGCTTCGGCAACATGTCCTGGATCATCAACGGAAAACCTTTTGCGGCAGGCATGCCGGATGTGAAAATAATTCCGGATCCTGCGAAAGTCGACACCATCTTGTTCAGGAACAGTCCTGGGGAAGAATGGCACACAATCCTTTGCAATATCCGGTATGCCCATACATATACATTTTCCTACAATGTCTGTTGCGGTGGATTTTACCTGAACAATCGCGCAGCAACAGACGGCATCTGGTCAGCGGAAATTCACGTCCAGGTGCTGCACCCCGGACAGGATATCTACCGTACTTCCATTGAGGAGTTGTATGTAGAAACAGACCGGGAGCAAATCGATACGCTGACTTATTCCTACGGTGCGATGGATTCCAAAATCAGCTGGATCAGTCTCGAAAAACGGACCTGGAAAGGTTCCCAACATTACCATACCCCGGACCAATATGTTCAGATCAGTAAGTTCCTGTACCTGCCGATAGATCCGGAACCTTTTTCGATGACCTACGATCCGGAAAATGGAAAGTTGATACTTCAATAAAATAATTCATGAAAAGATACGAACTTCCTTCTCCACCTCCGGCATTTCATTAAATTTGCGAAACATGGAATTACTCATTATATTTTTTCTCACTTTACTCAACGGATTTTTCTCACTTTCTGAAATCGCACTGGTCTCGGTTAAAAAGAACAGGATACAGCACCTCGCCGCACAAGGCAACAGCCGCGCCAAAACCGTACTTCAACTCCTTGAAAACCCTGAAAACTTCCTTTCCTCCGTTCAGGTCGGCATTACGCTGATCGGTATCATTGCCGGTGCTTATGGTGGTGCCACACTGACGGATGACCTCGAAGCTTACCTGACCGGATTTACATTCCTCGGTGCGTATGTACACAATGTTGCCCTCGTGATCGTCATTGGTGGAATTACCTATTTCACAATTGTGATCGGTGAGCTTGTGCCTAAAACCATTGCGATGAACAATGCGGAGCCTATTGCACTGGTCTGTGTGCCCGTGATCAAATACTTTACGTATGCCGTTTTCCCTTTTGTGAAACTCTTATCCATTTCTACGAAACTGATCCTTAAGGTATTCGGCGTTAAGGAAAACGATAGCGATCATGTCAGCGAGGAAGAACTCAAATTCCTGCTGATCAATGCAGGTAAACAGGGCGTACTCGAAACAGAAGAAAGCCAGGTACACCAAAACCTCTTCTATTTCACGGACCAAACTGCAAAATCCCTGATGACGCATAGCTCTGAAGTTGAATGGATCAACTGCAACGCAGCAAAAGAAGCCATTTTTGATCAGCTGAAAGAAAGCGTTCACTCAAAATTTGTTGTCAGCGACGGTTCGATCGACCGCATCAAAGGAGTCATGACCATCAAGGATTTCCTCGAGGGCTATAGCCACGATAATTTTGTACTCGACGACATCATTCAGAAACCGATCTTCATCATTCAAAATACGCCTGCTTTTAAGGTATTGAATGTTTTCCGCGCTAAGAAACAATACATTGGTATCGTGATCGACGAATATGGTAGTGTGAAGGGAATTATCACGCTGCACGACCTGATCGAAGCGATTGTAGGCGACCTGCCGGATGAAGACGAAACAGACGAATTGAATATCATCCTGAGAACGGATGGTTCTTACCTGCTCGACGGTAAAACACCGATCTTTGAGTTGAACCAGTACTTCCAGCAGGAAATCATCGAAGACAATATTGCTCAATTTACGACCATCGCCGGATTTATGCTCGATAGGCTCCAAACAATCCCAAATACCGGAGATATTGTTATTCATGAGAATTACCAGTATGAGATCCTGGATATTGATGGGGTTCGCATTGATAAAGTGCTGATGAAAAAGCTTTGATCCGGGGGTGGAAATTTGAGAACTATTTTGATATCGGTATATTCCGATATCCAAATATTGCTATAGCGTTATTGCGATACCAGCGTCAATTTTTAAAGCCTCAAAAATACCCTGTGTAAAAGCGTTTTTTGATAAAATCAATTATCCCAAATTCAATTATATCGAATATCGCTATATTCCGATTTAAGTACTGACTACGGCAGGTGTGATGGAGAGCTGTCAAATTCTCGAATAGCTTATTATATTCATAAATTCCTAAGTTCACTTTTGATCCGCGCGATCCTTAAATATCGGGATATTACGATATCACGTTAATTTTTAAAGCCTCAGAAATACACTTTGTAGAGATCTTTCTAAAAGAATCAATGCATCCTTAAATTCAACAATATCGGAATACGCTATGTCTGAATATCCCTTTCAGATGTTGTCTCCGGCACCGCGGTATTAAACTCGATTTTGAAACCCAAATAACCTTTTACAGCATATTTGAGTATCAATAAGAAATACCGAAATATCGGTTTATCGCCATATTCCGATTCAGAACTGGCTACACCAGGTGCAATGGATAGCTATCAACTTCTACAGAGATCATTATATCTCTGTATTTCCCAGGTTTTCCTTTGATCCGCACAATCCTCAAATTCAGCAATAGCGGAATATTGCTATTGCATATTGCGATACCAACATCAATTTTTAAAGTCTCAAAAATAGCCCTGGTAGAGATACTTTTGATAAAATCAATTCATCCCAGAATTTAGCAATATCGGAATATCGCTATATCTGCATATCCCTTTCAGATCTACCTACCCTTCTGCTATCCGGATGCAGCACAAGAATCAATCAAAATCCTTCCCGTCTTTCTTTACGCTCCTGATCCCCAAATGATTCTCCAACAAAAAAGCGGCTTCCCCGAAGGAAAGCCGCTTTTGCAGTCGTGAACTTAGAAATATATTATTCCTTGATCAGTTTGAAAGTTTTTGTGAAGCCTTCACCCTGAATAGTCAGGAAGTAAACACCACGTTCGCCAGTCAGGTTTACATCAAAAGCTGCATCCTTCAGGATATCGCTTTGTTCAACCAGGGCACCGTTCACGGTAGTTACTTTGTATGAGTAGCTGTCTTTCCATGCAGAAAGTGCTACGGATACTTTGCCTGAAGTTGGGTTAGGGAACACATTGACTTGTGGAGCTGATTGTGTCAACCCGTCCAGTCCAACTGTTGATACCGCCACACAGGCACTTGTATCAACGCATGTACCGTTCGTAATGATCACCGCATAGCTTCCATTTACCGTTGCTGTATACGACTGTGAAGTTTCACCGTCGATGGTCGCATCTCCATTGTCGCAGTCAATCCACTGGTAAGTACCAACAGTTGATGCTGAAGTCAGCGTTACACCGGCAAGTGTTACGCCTGTATTGACAACCGGAATCGTCAGTGTCAATGTAATCACACTGTCACATCCTGCTGCATTTTCAATCGTTTGTGTATAAACACCTGATGCAGTATATGTTTCAGCATTCAAGGTATAAGAACCACAAGCCGAAGCCGTCAAAGAAGAAGCTGAGGAATGATTGATCGTCAGAATGAGGTTAATTGTACTGTCACATCCTGCAACTGTTTCCAATACCTGAACATATGTTCCGGATACTGTGTAATCAGTTCCATCCAATGTGTAGATATCGCAAGCTGTAATTTCGCTGGTTACCTCAACCGGCTCTCCGATTGTCAGGTTGATCGTCAGCAAACTGTCGCAACCATTTTGTGCTTCCAGTGTCTGTGTGTAAACACCTGATTCCACATAGGTCTCGCCATTGATCGTGATCGTTTGGCATGCAACAGTGGTCAGGGTACCTGTAATTTGCGCAGGTGCCGTGATTGTAGCAGTGGCTGTAACTGTACATCCGTTCGCATCTGTCACAGTTACCGTATAAACGCCTGTAACCAGGTTGGAAGCTACAGGACCTGTTCCGCCTGTTGGAGCCCAGCTATACGTGTAAGTACCAGTCCCGCCGGTTGCAACAACTGTAGCTGTTCCGTCATTCTCGCCGAAGCAGGAAATATTCGTGTGTGTCGTTGTTGCTGTCAACGCTACCGGCTCAGTGATCGTGTAAGACGCTGTATACGTACAGGAAGCTGCATCTGTAACAGTTACTGTGTAAGATCCTGCTGCAAGTCCAGTCGCTGTAGCTGCAGTTCCACCCGTTGGAGACCAACTGTACGTATAGCTTCCCGGTTCTGTTACTGCAACAGTTGCAGATCCATTTGTTCCACCATGACAAGCTACATTCGTTTGCGTAGATGTCAGCGTGATACCCGCAGGCTGCGTAATTGTAATTGTTTGTGTCGTAGCGCAACCGTTGGCATCAGCGATGGTAACCATGTATGTACCAGCCGCCAATCCTGTAGCCGTAGCGCCAGTTCCTCCGGATGGAGACCAACTGTAGGTATAAGTACCTGTTCCACCTGTTACAGCAACTGTCGCTGAACCGTTGTTCTGACCGTTGCATGTGACATCGACATGGGTGTTCGTAGCTGCAAGTACAGCTGGCTCGGTAACAGTTACAGTACCTGTTGCAACACAACTGTTGTCATCTGTTACAGTAACCGTATAGGTTCCTGCGGACAAACCGCTTGCAGTAGCAGCAGTTCCACCTGTTGGTGTCCAACTGTACGTATAAGATCCTGTTCCGCCGCTGACAACAGCTGTAGCTGTTCCGTCGATCAAACCGTTGCAGGAAATATTGGTATGCGTAGCTGTGACAGCAAGTACAGCAGGCTCAGTAATTGTCACTGTATGTGTAGCTGTACAGCCATTTACATCGGTAACGGTTACAGTGTATGCACCTGCAGTCAATCCGCTTGCAGTAGTAGCAGTTCCTCCTGTTGGAGCCCAGCTATAAGTATAAGTACCTGTTCCGCCTGTAGCTGCAATTGTTGCAGAAGCGTTCGAACCGCCATTACAGCTTACATTCGACTGTGCACTCGTTGTAACAACGATGGCAGCAGGTTCTGTGATCGTGAAGGATTCAGTCAGCATACATCCATTTACATCTGTAACAGTAACTGTATAAGTTCCTGCAACAAGCCCTGAAGCAGTTGCTGCCATTCCACCGGCCGGAGACCAGCTGTAAGTATAGGCACCTGTTCCACCGGTTACAGTAACTGTTGCTGAACCGTTGCTCAGTCCATTGCAGCTTACATTTACTTGTGCAGCTGTAATAGCCAATGCAGTTGGTTGTGTGATGGTTACTGTACTAGTTTCCTGGCAAGTGCTCACCTGATCTGTAACAGTTACCGTATAAGTACCTGCTGCCAAACCTGTCGCAGTTGCAGCAGTTCCACCTGTTGGGGACCAGCTGTAATCAAACGTACCGGATCCGCCGGTTGCAGCTACAGTCGCTGTACCATTTGTACCGCCATTGCAGCTCACATCGGTATGGGTAGCTGTTGC
>Ga0247806_10000150_pt1 | contig 45876 bp, 40 predicted proteins | sample UWRJL059202B1_FD_179935 | JGI IMG/M metagenome (GOLD analysis project Ga0247806, IMG submission 179935) | Plant litter microbial communities from Arlington Agricultural Research Station in Wisconsin, United States - UWRJ-L059-202B-1 | ecosystem: Environmental > Terrestrial > Plant litter >... | reverse complement strand
TTAAAAGAAAAAATCTTTTTTTTATTTAACAAAATTATTAACTTAGAATATAGAAATGGCGTAAATATTGATTGTATTTTTAATATTACATATCTAGATTCTTTTATAGATAAAGATAAACAACTAAAAATAAACCTATTACTTAAAAACATACTTATTTCCTTTAATTAAACATAAAACTATGCGAGTATCAGTCATTCGAAAAAATATTAAATTTACCCCAGATTCTAAAAGAGTTGTTGCAAGATATTTTATGAATGGTGAAGAACGGACCAAACAAATGATTGGCCGTATAATGACGCTCACAGAAAAACAGGTTTTACAAACCTTAGAGCAGACACTTCGCGAATTTGCGAGGCGTCATCGAAATATCTCCAGTATATTTATTAAACATTGCGAAAATGTACAATATATAATAGAAGAAATGCAGATTGATTATGAGGCCTTGTCTCATGATAGAAAAATGCTTATTGGCTCTTTTTGCACAATGGAATACGCGATAGAATCTGCTGCAATATTCAACCCTTCTATCATTGAAGATTTTGATCAGTCTGGCTTAGAAGTGGGCGCAAAACGTGTTATTATTTCTTTTCGTGCTACCGGCGAAGGTCATATCTCATCTATTGTTTTTAGAAGAGGAATTCTGGATAAGGACAACAATCTTCAAATCATGAAAATTGGCAGCAACATCGATAAAGCAGAGATTGAGCACAAAACCTTGTATAAAAAAGAACGCTTTTTACTGAAGCTGTCTGAAATGCATACGCAGGACAAATACATCAATCAAATCATGCAGGACCTGCCGGATGAATTTGAGTTTGCCGTATTAAAAAGTATGGTCAACGAGGCGCTGCAGGATCCCACAATTCGTCAGGAAAGAAGAACGGCCCTTGAAGAAATAATCTGGCTTGCCAACTCCTTTTATGATTTGCAGTTCAAACATGATTCTGATATTACAGAGCGTGTTATATTTCCAATATCGGATTCTGAAAGTCGCGGTATCGAGGATGCCCGTTTTGTTCGTTTTACGGATGATGACGGTTCAACCCGTGTAATGGCAACTTATACGGCATATAATGGTCATACGATACTTCCAAAACTTATTTCTACCGAAGATTTTTACAGTTTTAGGGTAATGCCTTTGCATGGTGCCGGCGCACAAAATAAAAATCTCGCATTATTTCCACGAAAAATAAACGGTAAATTTGCCATGCTTGCCCGAATTGATGGTGTAAACAATTACATCATGTATTCTGACAGACAAACACAATGGAACACGCCAATCCTGCTTCAGGAACCTCGTTATACCTGGGAACTTACACAAATAGGAAACTGCGGATCACCACTCTGGACTTCAGAAGGGTGGCTTGTTATTACTCACGGTGTGGGTGCTATGCGAACGTACTGTATTGGTGCATCACTTTTAGATCTTGATGATCCTTCTAAAGAAATTGGAAGACTTAAAGAACCTTTGCTTTCTCCACTTGAAGATGAACGCGAAGGTTATGTACCAAATGTGGTATATTCATGTGGTGCAATTATTCACAATGGCAGCCTTATATTGCCGTATGCAGTTTCTGATTATTCATCGACTTATGCAGTAGTCAATATGGAGGAGTTACTTCATGCCTTAAAGGAAAGCCACTAATTAACAAATTAGTTCGATATTATATAAAAGCAAAACTCTCAACAATGTTGAGAGTTTTTTTTTGCGTTTCGTTACTTCAATTAATAAAAAAACATAGCTGGCAATCATATAAAATTTTGATTTAAAATTATAAGCATTCCGTTTTTATGCGTATTAGATTTGTTATCAATGATTTGCATAATTTAAGTGCAGGTATTCTTAAAAAAATTATATCATGGATGATTCAGACAATACTTTAAAAAGCTCCAGCATAACTTCAGGGGATAATGTTTCATTTTGGGTAGATTCTACCCAAATTATTTCTTATAACAAACCCGATCACGATATTCAAACAGAAGTACTAATTATTGGCGGGGGAATTGCAGGTTTAACAACTGCATACAAATTACTAAAAGCAGGTAAAAAAATTGTACTTGTTGAAGATGGTTTTATAGGAAGTGGTGAAACCGGACGCACAACCGCTCATTTGAGCAGCGCACTCGACGATCGTTACTTTTTTCTTGAAGAAACATTTGGAGAAGACAAAGCAAAACTAGCCGCCGAAAGTCATTCTGCCGCTATCGATGAAATTGAAAAAATCATTACTGACTTAAGTATCGATTGCTCGTTTAAAAGAGTAAATGGCTATTTATTTCTTCATCCAACGGATAAAGAAGAAAATTTGGAAAAAGAATATGAGGCCACAAAAAAAGCTGGTTTAAGAACTTCGGTCTTAAAAGGAATTCCCGGGCTCATTAATTGCGAAAAAGACAAGTGTTTAGCATTTGCAAACCAGGCGCAATTTCATGTTTTACATTATTTAAAAGGACTTGCCGATGCTATTATTTCGCTTGGCGGAACTATTTATACAGAAGCTCGTGCAACAGACATAACAAAAAAAGGCGCAAAAGTGAACGGTTTTAATTTTTCAGCCGATAATATTGTAGTGGCAACCAATACTCCAGTCAATGATACTTTAACAATGCATACCAAACAGCATGCTTACAGAAGTTACGTAATTGGAGGCAAGATTCCAAAAGGTCTTCTTCCCTATTCGCTTTGGTGGGATACCGGAGACCAGGAATCGAAATGGGTTTCTCAACCTTATCATTATGTACGTTTAGAAAATTATGACGACAAATACGATTTGCTGATTTCCGGAGGTGAAGACCATAAGACAGGTCAGGCCGATGAAGAGGGAATTTCGCAAAATGAACGATACGAGAGACTTGAAGCCTGGACACGAACCTATTTTCCAATGCTGGATGATATTTCCTATCGCTGGTCTGGGCAGGTCATGGAACCAGTAGATTCTCTGGGGTTTATGGGAAAAAATCCTGGTGATGACACTATATATATTATTACCGGAGACTCAGGAAATGGTATGACACACACTACAATTGGAGCCATGATAATCTGTGACAGTATTATGGGCATTAAAAATAAATGGGAAGACTTATACAGTCCATCGAGAATAACTTTAAAAACAGCTGGCGATTTTATTAAAGAAGCCGGCAATATGGCCTCGCAATATTTAGATTGGATTAAAGGTTCTGATTTGAAAAATACTGCCGATTTACCAGCCGGAGAAGGCGCAATACTTGCATCTGGATTAAAGAAAATTGCCGTCTATCGTGATTTTGATAACAGCTTAAAAGCATTTTCTGCGGTTTGTCCGCATTTGGGTTGTGTTGTACAATGGAATGATGATGAAAAATCTTTTGACTGCCCTTGTCACGGTTCTCGATTTGATACTGAAGGAACCGTAATCAACGGGCCATCCGAAACAGATTTGCCTAAAATTCATATTAAATAAAATCTATGAAAGCGATTATACTTCTTGCTACCTTAAAAGACAAAGGCCGATCTAACACCCAAACTCTGGTCGAATTTTTTGGTGAATACCTGACCAAACAAAATATTGAATACGAAATAATAAGACTTGCAGAGCACAACATCGTTCCCGGAACTTATACACATATGAACGTAAAAGATGACTGGCCGGACATTTACAATAAAATTCTCGAAGCCAAAATTTTATTGTTTGCAACTCCTATTTGGTGGAACAATCATTCCTCTGAACTTCAAAGATGTATCGAACGTCTTGATGAAGTTTATGATATTATTCTTGAAGGGAAAGATTCTCCGCTTGACGGAAAAATTGGCGGTGTAATTGCAACCGGCGATTCAGATGGCGTTGAACACATTACGGGAAATATTGCCCAGTTCTTCTGTAGTATAGGAATTACGGTTCCGCCTTATACTTCGCTTGGTGTAATTTGGGAAGAAGGTCATGCAAAGGGTGCAAGAAAGACCAAAACACAACTGCTTAATCACTATAAAAGGTATTATGCCCAGGATGCGCAAGCTATGTCAGAATCATTAAAAAAGGCAAGCAAATAATATTTTGCAACTCTTATTTAACATACTAATTTAATTTCTTACTTTTTTATACTTGTTGTAATTTATATACAATTCATAACGAACTGTGAATTATGTAATTAACAGAGGCTTGTTATGTAAAATTATATTTTCTTACAATTTTAAATTTGCAGTATAAACTTAAACTCTTACGACATGAACACTTATAACCCACAAAACATCAACCAAAAACAAGAAATTTTCAATCTGAATGATTCTTATTTCAAAGATAATGAAACTATAAATGCAATTGAGGCTGGAAAATCTTCTCAGGAGGATGAAAAATCTTCTACAAGTTTTAGTGCTCAAAAATATAAATTCAGTAATGATTTTGATGATGACGAAGAAGAAATTGACCCAAACGACTACTACAGAAGAAAAAAACTGTATTGGGATATTATGGATCTTTAATCAGGGATTGAAAATTATTCAGAAACACGATTATTTGAATAATCTAAATTACAATCTTACTGCAGAAAATCTTTAAATAATAATGTGCTTCCTTGTTTTGATATTGTTTTTTTTCATGCTGATATTTAACAAAATTTAATGACCTGGAAGTACATTTTAATTTTTATTTAAATTGTAACTATGAATTTAGATATCCTTTTACAAATCCTAGTTTCGTCAATAGCAGCTACTTCTGTAATGACATTGTTTAGCTACGTTGTTTCGGCAAGCTTTAGAGAATTGTATAAAGAGCCTGTACTTCTAACTTATGTATTAACAAAATTACGTCTTGAAGTATCTCAAAAAACTAAAAACATTTTAGCATGGCTTATACATTATGCTATTGGTTTTGGTTTTGTAATTATTTACCACTATTTATGGTACAATAATATTGCAGAATTTTCGTGGCGTATTGCTCTTCTTTTTGGAGCCTTAAGTGGCATAACTGGTATTATTGGCTGGATTATTTTATTTAAAATAACGCCTCAAAATCCCAATATTGATTACAAAGGATATTATTTACAACTATTTATTGCTCATATCTTTTTTGGTTTGACTGCATTTTTGGTTTACAAAATATTCTAAAAAAATAAATAATAACTAAAAATACAAATTATGAAAACAAACACATCAACTTCAATAGAAACACTAAAAAAAATAAAAAATAAAAAAAACGTATCTGCCCTTGAAAGAATTTTAATGGTTACGAGTGGCGGATATCTTTTGTATTCTGGTTTAACTCAGGAAAAAAAGAATATTGGCAAAGCTGGTGTTGGCGGATCAATGTTATTGAGAGGACTTTCTGGATATTGCCCCGTTTATGATGCGGTTGACCATCTAAAAAATGACAAATCATCAAATGTAAATATCAGAATAAGCAGTCTTATCAATAAACCTGTAAGCGAAGTATATTCATTTTGGCGTGACTTCGAAAACCTGCCAAAATTCATGAATCATCTTGTCTCTGTAACTCCGATAAACTATACCACATCTGAATGGACGGCTAAAGGACCTCTTGGACTTGGAAAAATAACATGGAAAGCCGAAGTTGTCAAAGACGAAAAAGACAGATTAATAAGCTGGAATTCATTGGCTGATTCTTCAATTAAAAATGCAGGAAAGGTTATTTTTAAACAAAAAGGAAAAGCGACAGAAATTGATGTGACTATATCCTATCACGCCCCACTTGGAGTTGCCGGAGAAAGTGCTGCAAAACTTCTTAATCCCTATTTTGAAAAATTGGTCCAAGATGATATTCTGAATTTCAAATCTTATCTGGAATCTCTTTAAGATCGCAATTAAGATTAAAAAGCCTGTAGTGATTTATCATTACAGGCTTTTTAATTTACAGATTAACAAGTAGTTATGTAAACATTTATTTAAATAATGTAAGCTTTTCTCTTTCCTGTGTTTTAGATTTGAAATATAAATTTAAAACTTTTTCGCATGCAAACTATAAGAAACACTTACGCAGAAAGTTCAAGAACCTCAGATAAAAAAATAGGACCGATAGCAACTTCTGCAAGAAGTAATGAGAAACCACATATCGATTATAAAAAATCAACTTTAAAAAGATAATTAATTATTAAAACTTCGAATTATGATACAAGAACCAAACGAAAATTTTGATCCGGAAGGGTACAATTTTCAATTAGCAAGTGAGGGAATCAATTCTGAAACAATGGAAAACAAAGATCCCGCAATAAATCAACATGAAACAGACAATTCTGACTCTGTTTATGAAGAAAAAAATATAGATACTGAATCAAGAAATGATTACGATCCATATCAGGATGAGCTGGACGACGACGATTTAGATGAAAATGTCGATGAAGATTTAGATGACGACGGTGAAGATTCTGAAGATGATTTTGATGAAAAAGATCGATCTGATTATTAAAACTAAATTTAAATTCACAGTAAAATGTACATTTTCACATTTAAAATTTACTAAAAAGCCTTCATAACTGAAGGCTTTGTTTTTTTGTATTCGATTAGATTTGGTGAGGTACTTTTAATTTGGTAAATGATTAAATTGAATGTAAAAGTCATTTCATTATTACTGGCTTTGTTTTCTAAAATTAATAAATAATAGATTTACCTGAAAACAGTTATAGTATCGGCAAGATTTTCTCTATTAATAAATGCTGCAATAAATTCCTGAACTTCGGTAGTACTCTCTTTTGGGGTCTCGAAAGAATTAATGTGAAATTCATCGTCCTGATCAAGAATATGAATGATTTCCGTATAGCCCTTAGAAATTAAACTACCTTTTAATTTAATTATATTCAACTGCTGTTGACTATCCAACTCTTTACGCACCTTCAGTTTTATAGCTTTTTCCATAGTTAATATTTTAAATTATTAGACGTATAATTATCTTCAAATATAACCATTAATCATATTGAAAGGTTGTTAAATATTAAACATAAAGCGTTATTTATCAACATATTAATGAACATTATGTTAAAATCCGAAGTTATTTTTATTTTAACATTTTATAAGGTATTTCCTCAAATTCATCCCTTATAATTCCCAATTAATTGCGAAATAAAATTGTTTCGTTCGTCCCTTGAGATAAAAAGTAAAAATTATGCTTTGAAATCTTACTTTTTTAACAAAAAAGCCAGCTCAATTAAGAAGCTGGCTATAAATTTTATGATTCGCAACTGCTGCAGGAAACAAGACTAGTTACAAGTTCCTTAGAAACACTTTGGCTTCGTTGGTAGTACAGACTTTTTATTCCAAGCTGCCAGGCTTCAATAATCAAACGGTTGACTTCTTTAATGGCCAATTCTGACGGAATATTAAGATTGATGCTTTGCCCCTGATCTACAAACTTTTGCCTAATTGAGGCTTGCTGTATTATTTCTAGCTGGCTAATTTCTTTAAAGGTTTTAAACACGTCTTTTTCTGTTTGCGATAATTGCTCCATATGCTGTACGCTTCCGCCGTTTAGCATAATGCCCCTCCACACCTCTTCATTATCGAGACCTTTTTCTTCAAGCAATTTTGTCAGGTACTTATTTTTTCGAATAAAATTACCTTTACTTAAACCGGCTTTGTAATAATTACTGCTAAAAGGCTCAATTCCCGCAGAAGTTTGCCCTAGTATTGCAGAAGATGAAGTAGTTGGTGCGATTGCCATTGTCGTGGTATTACGTCTGCCGTAACCTTTTAATAGTTCAGGTTCGCCATAAATTCGAGCCAATTCCTGTGACGCTTTATCTGCTTTTTCGCTAATGTGTTTGAAAATTTCCGTAGTTTTCATTTTTGCTTCTAGACCTTCAAACGGAATCATGTTCTTTTGAAGGTACGAATGCCATCCCAAAACGCCAAGTCCAAGTGCGCGGTGTCTCTTTGCAAAACGATTTGCTGCAGAAAGGTAATAATTGCCTTCTGTTTTTTCTATGAATTCCTGCAATACGGCATCAAGAAAAAAGATTGCCAGTTTTACGGCTTCGGTGTCTTTCCATTCTTCATAAAGTTCGAGATTCATTGAAGAAAGACAACAAATAAACGATTCGTCGTTATTTGAAGGTAGCATGATTTCGCTGCACAAATTACTCGCGTTGATTGGCAGGTTTTTATCCTTATAAACCTGAGGTTTATTTTTATTTACGTTATCGCTAAAAAAGATATAAGGCAATCCTTTTTGCTGGCGGCTTTCCAAAACCTTTGCCCAAATCTGACGTTTTTCGCTATCTCCATCAATCATTTCCTGCATCCAGTAGTCAGGAACACAAATTCCTGTAAAAAGGTTCTGAATCGGATTACCGATGCTTTTTATCTTTAAAAATTCTTCGATATCAGGATGATCTACGTCAAGATATGCTGCAAATGCTCCGCGGCGAACGCCACCTTGCGAAATGGTATCCATTGTAGTATCAAAAAGTTTCATAAAACTTACGGCACCGCTGCTTTTTCCGTTATCGGTTACAGCACTTCCGCGTCCGCGTAGTTCGCCGAAATAACCAGATGTTCCGCCGCCAATTTTGGTCTGCATGATTACTTCACCCAATTTGTGGGTGATTCCTTCAATTTTATCCGGAACGTGCACATTAAAACATGAAATTGGCAATCCGCGCTCTGTTCCCATATTGGCCCAAACCGGTGAACTAATACTCATCCAGCCGCGTTCGATCATTTCTACAAATGAATCTTTTAGTTCTGGCTTGTATAATCTTTTCGCGGCAGCGGTACAAATTCTGTCAATTGCGCCTTCTACCGTTTCTCCTTTTAAAAGATAACCGCGGTTTAAAATTTGTTCGCTTTCAGAGTTTTTCCACCACATTTTGTTATCGGCATAACTTAATGGCGGAATCGTTGTTTCGTTTTTATGTAGGGTACTCATAATATATTGCGTTTAAAAAAGGTCGTTTGCAGTAATACTTTTATCGTGTTTGGTATATTCAACGGGTCTTTTTGCAAAAAAATCATCAAGACTGTTTGCAAAAACTTCTTCTTCAAACCATGCCATATTTTTGTAATCTTCTGCAGGAACGTTAAATATGGTTGGAATTCCGATTTGGCCTAAACTTTCGTCGATTCTAAATTTCATGAAGTTCACCAAGTCTGCCTTTTTGATTGTTTCGATTTCACCTTCTTCAAAAATCCAGTCTAAAATATCAGACTCTACGCTTATCGAATGCTTTACCGTTTCTCTTATTAATTCTAAAGTAGCAGCATCAAAATAATCCGGAAATTCTTCGCGTATTTTATTGATGATATAAATTCCGCCATTGGCATGAATTTGCTCGTCGATAGAAGTCCACGCAATAATATTGCTCACATTTTTCATGTATCCCTTAAATCTTGTAAAAGATAACAAAATCGCAAACTGGCTAAAAAGTGATACATTTTCTATTAATATACTGAACAAAATAAGCGATACCATGTATTTTCGGTTGTCCTGAGAACGCGTATCTTTTAGTACATCCGAAAGATAATCGACGCGTTTACGAACCACTTCAATGTCCATTAGTTTTTCGAATTCATCATTATAACCTAATACTTCAAGAAGACGTGAATAAGCTTCAGAATGCCTGAACTCGCACTCGGCAAAAGTACTTCCCAAACCATTAAATTCCGGTTTTGGAAAATGTTCGTAAATGTTTCCCCAAAAACTTTTTACCGCTACTTCAATTTGAGCAATCGCCAATAAACTATTTTTGATTGCCGTTTTTTCTGCAAAAGATAAATGTGAGTGAAAATCTTGTGTATCAGCGGTAAAATCGACTTCGGTGTGTACCCAATACGCTTTATTGATGGCTTCTGTAAATTGTAGTACCTCTGGATATTCAAAAGGTTTATAATTGATTCTCTTATCGAAAATTGACATAATATAAAGTATTTAATGATGACAGGCCAAGAATATAAAATGCCAGTTACGAAGTGGGGAAATAACGGCGTTTTATATTTACAAAATTAATCCACCGTTGCGCTATTATACCTGTTTTAATGTTAAAAAAACCAGCCAATTATCAACAGCAAAAAAGGCTGTAAAAAGAATAAAAATTACTTTATTAACGACATAAGAAATATTCGTAAAACTCAATCTCTCAGTTATTTATAAAGAATCTAAATAGATCGTTAACAGAAAAACAGACATGAAAATGATTTATTGAAAAAAAATTTATCAACAGCTATGTTCAAGATTTACTCTCAAAATTATTTTTTATAGAAATAAAAACATCTGAAAAACAGTTCTTGTTTAGTGCTTTTAGAAAATGACACCCAACCAACAAAATATCTTAATCAATTAATTTTAAACAACTTATATACATAAAAATAGAAAATTACATAATTTTGCTAATGAAATATTCTGTTATTTTAACTTAAAAATATAGTGTAATCGAAATTAATTGTGACTTAAAATCCGATTAAGTCAATACTGATTTTAGAACACACAAAAAAATCTTCAGCATGTGAAAGCTTTTTTTTGGATTATATTATGCTTTTCGTCCGTAAAGCAGAAGTCTTTTAAAAGAATATATCGCAGGAAGTTTAGGAAAATGAATTGCAATTCTCGCCTTATAAGTTTTAATAAAAAGTGCTGCCTGATCTCCTTCCAATTTTTCGATATATGGAATCAAAGCTGAACCTGAAATAAAATTGTAAAGTGTTTCATGGTCATTGGCAATTATTGGATATACTTTCTGCATAATTTGCAGATCCTCAAGTCCGCCATCAAAAAGAATTTGTGCGTAAGCGTCAATACTCAATACCGGTGAATCTCTTTTAAAACTGTCTAAATAAGATTTAAAAGGTTCTTCCTCAATTAATTCTAAAAGTATTTTATTCAGGGTATTTTCCGGCTGAACCGGCATTTGAACTGCAAATTGTCCGTTCGGGTTGATTAGTTCTATTAATTTTGGAAACAATATTTCGTGATCCTCTGACCATTGCAGCGCGGCATTACTAAAAATTAAATCCCATTTTTCTCCGGAATTTATGGTTTCTTCCGTTGTTGCTTTTTTGAAATATAAATTATCTGCTTGTAATGAATTTGATTGTTCCAGCATTTCTACAGAAGAATCGACGCCCAAAAAATTGGCTTCGGGAAATTTATCCGCCAAGATCGCGGTTTGTTCGCCCGTTCCACAACCTAAATCAATTGCTTTCATAGATTCCATCGGCTTAATAAAATCGATTAAATCGTAAAATGGCTGATAGCGTATGTTTTTGAATTTGTTGTAGATATCTGGATTCCAGGGCATATTGTGTTGAAGTTAAATTGTGTTATTAGCTAAGATACAAATTATTTACTTTCATTTCTTACGTGTATACGTCTAACAGGGTTTTTAAAGTTGGTCGCGTTTACTTGCCAGTTATCTTAATTTCTTTTCTAATAATAATTTTCAATTCCAAGGTCTATTTTATGATACAAAGTAAAAATCAGACATTAAATTTTTTAAATCCCTAAACACCAATCCCAACCCATAAGATTTTTTTTACAGCCCAGTAAATACGCGGAAAAAAAGGAAATTATAAAGTTTTAAAAATGTAAATCAAAACATATTTTGATTAGATTTACGAACGAATTGACCCCAAATTAATATTCGATACAGAATGGCTTACAACACAAATGATCTGATGCGTTTTCTTGACGCTCAAAACAAATTGTACTTAGTTGCACTTGCAGAAATCAAAAAAGGGAAAAAAGAATCGCCTTGGATGTGGTTTGTTTTTCCGCAGATAAAAGGTCTGGGATCAAGCGATACTTCTAAATTCTATGAAATTAAAAATGCAGATGAGGCAATAGCTTATCTCGAACATCCTATTTTGGGTAAACATCTTCTTGAAATTACAAAAGAACTCATCAACACCAATGAAAAAACGGCGTTGGAGATTTTAGGTGATCCGGATGCCGAAAATTTAAAATCGAGTATGACTTTGTTTGCAAACATTCAAAATACAGAACCTGTTTTTGAGCAGGTTATTAATAAATACTTCGACGGATCGTATGATTTTCATACAATACAATTATTATACAGTAATTTATAAAAATTGTTTTATAATCTCAGCTTAAATAATTATTTAAGTAAAATGACTCACTTCGCTCAATGTAAAAAATTAAGTTTTAAAGATTTTTAATTTTTAATTCAAAATTTTTAATTTAATGCGGTATGTATATATTAAACGTCGCACCTTTATTTGGCGTTCCGTTAGCCGTGATAATACCATTGTGGTTTTCGACTATTTTCTTTACGATAGCGAGACCAATTCCGGTGCCGGCATAAACATCTTTGCTGTGTAATTTTTGGAAAACACCAAATATTTTTTCATTGTGCTGAGGATCAAATCCAATTCCATTATCTGCAAAACTAATATGACAGTACTTTTTATTCGGAATCAATTTTTCATCTTGTAATTCTGCACCCGTGGCAACTTTGCTGCTAATATCAATAATTAAAGGCTCCTCTGCTTTTGCGAACTTAATAGAATTGTAAATCAAATTCTCCAATAATTGTATAAACTGAAACGGAATAATACACGCTAATCCGTGCAAATTGGTGATAATTAGGGCGTTTTTTTCCGAAATATTTTCGTGCAGCGCTTCTTTTACATCATCAATAATTTTATTTAAATCGATATTTTCAAAGCTTCTTTCCACAGTTGTAGTACGCGAAAAAGCAAGCAGACTATTGATTAATTCTCTCATTCTGTTAGTCGCATACAAAATTCTGTTGAATTTTATTTGCCCGTCTTCTGATAAATTTGGGTATTCGTTTGAAAGAATAAGGTTAGTAAAAGTCTGGATTTTTCTTAATGGTTCCTGTAAATCGTGGCTTGAAATATAAGTAAAAGCATCCAGTTCGGTATTTTTCTTTTTGAGTTCTTCGGCATGTTTTTCGATTGCGGCATATTGCGCTTCGAGTTTGGTATTGGCTTTTAAAATAATTTCGTTTAAGGCTCTGGTTTCTTCTTCTTTTGCTTGCAGTTCTTGGTTTTTTCTGAATAATTCCGTAAAAACCATTACTTTGGCCTGCAATATTTCCGGAGATAAAGGCTTAATCATATAATCTACCGCACCGGATTGATATCCTTTAAAAATATATTCGGTGGTATTCATGTTGGCCGTTAAAAAGATAATCGGAACATGTTTGAGTTTATCGCTCTGGCGAATTAATTCGGCCGTTTCAAAACCATCCATTAATGGCATTTGCACATCCATTAATATGATTGCAAAATCCTGATTTTTCAAGAGTATTCGCAAGGCATCTTTTCCTGAAGATGCCTCGACGAATTTATATCCTCTGTCGGCGAGAATTACCTGTAATGATAGCAGATTTTCTTTTTTATCATCTACAATCAAAATTTTGATAGGATCCGCAATGATACTTTTCATTGGATAGGGTATTATTTAAGCCACACGCGCATTAACGTGGATAATTGTTCAACATTTACAGGTTTTGTCATATAATCTGAAGCGCCGGATTCTATACATCTTTGTCTGTCGCCTTTCATCGCTTTTGCAGTTACAGCAATAATTGTCAGATCTTTATGTCTCTCATCTTTTCTAATACGTTTCATGGTTTCGTAACCGTCCATTTCTGGCATCATGATATCCATCAGAACAATATCAATCGATTCATCTTCATTTAGCATATCAATTGCTTCCTGACCGCTTTCGGCACTTATTACATCAAGTCCGTAACGTTCTAAAGCTGTTGTTAAGGCAAATAAATTTCGAACGTCATCATCAACCAAAAGTACTTTTTTACCTTGTAATACATCTTCTTTCAAATAAAAAGTTTCAATTCTTTCGCGCATTTCTTCCGGAAGTTCCTTGTGAACGCGATGCATAAATAAAGCTGTCTGGTCTACAAGTTCATCGATGGAATCCTTGCTTTTAAGGATAATATTATGCGCAAAACGGTTTAATCTCGCTCTTTGTTTGCTGTTTACATCTCCCGCAGAATGTACTATAATGGCGGTTTCCTGACCTGCAATATTATTTTCTAAATCACTAATTAGATCTAAACCATCGGCATCCGGCAAAACCAAATCTAAGATAATACAATCAAATGATTTTTCGCTGATTAATGCTACGGCTTCTTTTGCTGTTTTTGCGCTTAATACTTTTATGTCGTCACCGTTTACAGCTTCAAGTATTCTGTTAAGATCGGTTTCATTGTCATCAACCACCAGCAGATTTTTTGTTTTTCTGTTTTTAAAGTCGTGAATATCATTAAATAAATGCGTCAGCGAATCATTTTTAACCGGTTTAAGAAGGAAGTTTCTGGCACCACGTTTAAGGCCTTTATTTCGTTCATCTTCGCCGGAAATAATATAAACGGGAATATGACGCAGATTAAAATCAGTTTTTAATCGGTCCAGAATTTTCCAGCCGCTTGTGTCCGGCATATTCAAGTCCATTGTGATCGCGTGCGGATGAAACTGATTGATAAAATCAATCACATCGTTTCCTTTTGTAGTAACGATAGCCTTGATTCCGTTATTGTGTGCCTGTTCCAGCATGATTTTGGCAAAAGTCAGATTGTCTTCTGCAATCAATAAAACTTTGTCGTCCGGCTTAATATCGGTTCTGTCGTCGCCCACTTCATCCACAAAAAACAAATCAATATCAGATCGGTTAAATCTTTCTGACGGTAATGATTTGATACGGCCTTTGACATCTTTTACATCTTTTACATCTTTTACATCTGTATCTTCTGCTACTTCAATATTTTCTATTTCAGCAATATGCACATATTTTAAAGGCAGGAATAAGGTAAATTTACTACCATTATTCATTTCACTTTCCAATTCGATACTTCCTCCTAATAAATCAGAAAGTCCTCGGCTAATTGATAATCCCAGACCTGTACCGCCATATTTACGGCTGGTAGAACCTTCTGCTTGCTGGAAAGCTTCGAATATAATATTTTGTTTTTCTTTAGAGATACCAATTCCGGTATCAGAAATTTCAAATGCTACCACATCTTCTGCCTGTTCAAGGCTAATATTATTGGTTTTCCAGTTGTTGTTTGCTTTGTAAATTTTCAGTTTTACTTCTCCTTTTTCGGTAAATTTAAACGAGTTTGAAAGTAAATTTTTCAAAATCTGATTCAGTCGCTGCGAATCGGTTTCGATCAAGTCCGGCAGATTTTCATCCATCGTAATATTGAAACGCAAATGTTTCGCTGCCGAAATTGGGTTGAAAGTCGAAGCCACAAATCGGCTGATTTCTTCAAAACTAATTGGGTTATAATCCACAGAAATATATCCGGATTCGATTTTTGATAAATCCAGGATGTCGTTAATTAATTGAATAAGGTCATCTCCGCAAGAGTTGATGGTTTTCGCAAATTGAATTTGTTTTTCGGATAAATTTCCGTCGCGATTGGCAATCAATTCATTTGCCAAAATCTGCAAACTGTTCAACGGCGTTCTTAACTCATGCGACATATTCGCAAGGAATTCTGATTTATATTTAGATGTCAGAGTCAGCTGATCGGCTTTTTCTTCCAATGCTTTTCTCGCAACCTCAACTTCCTGGTTTTTAAGCTCAACTTCTTCTTTTTGATTCGCTAATAAGAATGCTTTTTCTTCCAGTTCCTCATTCGTATTTTTCAATACTTCCTGCTGGCTTTTAAGCTCTCCTGCAAGCGATTGAGATTGTACTAGTAATTCTTCTGTTCTTGAATTCGATTCGATCGTATTCAATACAATACCAATACTTTCTGTTAATCCTTCAAGGAAATCTAAGTGTGTTTCACTAAAAGTATCCAAAGATGCCAGTTCGATAACCGCTTTCAATTGTCCTTCAAACAATACCGGCAAAATGATCACGTCTTTTGGTTTTGCATCTCCAAGTCCGGAGTTTATTTTGATGTAATCCTTTGGAACATTACTCAAAATAATTCGCTCTTTTTCAACAGCAACCTGACCAATCAATCCTTCACCCATTGAATATTGCGTTGGGGAATTTTTTCTTTTAATGTAAGCGTATGATGCAATCAGATTTAGTTTAGAATTATCAAAATTTTCATCTTCCTGCAGAATATAAAATAATCCGTGTTGTGCGGTTACAACCGTAGCCAACTCCGAAAGGATTTTTTTGGTAACCGAATTTAATTCTTTTTGCCCCTGAAGCATTTGGGTGAATTTCGCTAAATTCGATTTCAGCCAGTCTTGTTCCTGATTACGCAATGTTGTTGCTTTCAGGTTCGAAATCATCTGATTGATCGTATCTTTTAGGGCCTCAACTTCTCCTTTGGCTTCAACACCAATGGTTCGCGTTAAATCCCCTTGCGTTACCGCAGATGCCACCTCAGAAATCGCACGTACCTGCGTAGTTAAATTCGCCGCAAGCTGATTCACGTTTTCTGTTAAGTTTTTCCACGTTCCCGAAGCTCCCGGCACATTTGCCTGACCTCCAAGTTTTCCTTCTGCTCCAACCTCACGCGCCACAGTTGTTACCTGATCGGAGAAGGTTGCCAGTGTATCAATCATTTCGTTGATGGTATCGGTAAGTTGAGCAACCTCACCTTTGGCATCAATCGAAAGTTTTTGTTTTAGATTTCCTTTTGCTACAGATGTTACAACTTTGGCAATTCCACGTACCTGCGACGTTAAATTCGACGCCATTAAGTTAACCGAATCTGTTAAATCCTTCCAGGTTCCGGCAACCCCTTTTACTTCAGATTGCCCTCCCAATTTTCCTTCGGTACCTACCTCACGGGCCACACGAGTTACCTCAGATGCAAAGGAGTTCAGCTGTTCCACCATCGTGTTGAAAGTGTTTTTCAAATCCAGAATTTCCCCTTTTACGTCAACCGTTATCGGTTTCGAAAGGTCGCCATTTGCCACGGCTTTTGTTACCTCGGCAATATTACGCACCTGATCCGTTAAGTTCGATGCCATTTGGTTCACCGAATCTGTTAAATCTTTCCACGTTCCCGCAACTCCGGGAACGAACGCTTGTCCGCCCAGCTTTCCATCCGTACCCACCTCACGCGCCACACGAGTTACCTCGGATGCAAAGGCACGCAGCTGATCCACCATCGTATTTACGGTTTCTTTCAATTGCAGAATTTCTCCACGAACGTCGGCCGTAATTTTCTTGGACATATCCCCGTTGGCAACGGCAATCGTTACCTCGGCAATATTACGTACCTGAGTCGTTAAGTTACCAGCCATCTGGTTAACAGAATCTGTTAAATCTTTCCAGGTTCCCGCAACTCCGGGCACATTTGCCTGCCCTCCCAGTTTTCCTTCCGTACCCACCTCACGCGCCACACGAGTTACTTCGGATGCAAACTCACGAAGCTGATCCACCATTGTATTCAGAGTTTCTTTCAATTGAAGAATCTCACCACGAACGTCAACTGTAATTTTTCGGGACATATCTCCGTTGGCCACGGCAATAGCCACATCGGCAATATTACGTACCTGAGCGGTTAGGTTACCAGCCATTTGATTTACCGAATCTGTTAAATCTTTCCAGGTTCCGGCAACTCCCGGCACATTCGCCTGACCTCCAAGCTTTCCTTCTGTACCTACTTCTCTTGACACACGGGTTACCTCCGAAGCAAAGCCTCGAAGCTGATCCACCATGGTATTAATTGTATTTTTAAGCTCTAAGATTTCTCCTTTTACGTCAACGGTAATTTGGAGTGATAAATCGCCTTTTGCTACCGCTGTTGTTACCTCAGCAATATTACGAACCTGCCCCGTTAAATTCGACGCCATTTGGTTTACAGAATCCGTTAAATCTTTCCAGGTTCCTCCAACACCTTCTACCTGCGCCTGGCCTCCCAGCTTTCCTTCGGTACCAACCTCACGCGCCACACGAGTTACCTCGGATGCGAATGAATTCAGCTGACCCACCATCGTATTAATGGTATTTTTAAGCTCAAGAATCTCTCCTTTTGTATCTACGGTAATCTGGCGTGATAAATCGCCTTTTGCTACCGCTGTTGTTACCTCGGCAATATTACGCACCTGACCGGTTAAGTTGGATGCCATTTGATTCACAGAATCTGTTAAATCTTTCCAGGTTCCTCCAACACCTTTTACTTTTGCCTGACCTCCCAGTTTTCCTTCAGTACCTACCTCAAGTGCCACACGCGTTACTTCGGATGAGAATGAGTTCAGCTGATCCACCATCGTGTTAATGGTTTTCTTCAATTCCAGGATTTCTCCTTCGGCGACAGCTGTAATTTTTTTAGATAAATCTCCGTTTGCCACGGCTGTTGTAACCTCGGCAATATTACGTACCTGACCGGTTAAGTTCGATGCCATCTGATTCACCGAATCGGTTAAATCTTTCCAGGTTCCACCAACTCCTTTCACTTTAGCCTGACCTCCCAGCTTTCCTTCTGAACCTACCTCACGCGCCACACGGGTTACCTCAGAACCGAATGAATTCAGCTGATCCACCATCGTGTTGATCGTATTTTTAAGTTCCAGGATTTCTCCCGCAACGTTTACGGTAATCTTTTTAGATAAATCGCCTTTTGCTACGGCCGTTGTTACTTCGGCAATATTACGCACCTGACCCGTTAAGTTAGATGCCATCTGGTTCACCGAATCGGTCAAATCTTTCCAAACTCCACCAACGCCTCGTACTCTTGCCTGTCCACCCAGTTTTCCTTCCGAACCTACCTCACGTGATACACGGGTTACCTCAGAGGAGAACGAGTTCAGCTGATCCACCATCGTGTTAATCGTATCTTTCAGTTCGAGGATTTCTCCTTTTACGTCAACAGTAATTTTTTTCGAAAGATCTCCTTTTGCTACCGCCGTTGTCACATCGGCAATATTACGCACCTGACCCGTTAAGTTGGATGCCATCTGATTTACCGAATCTGTTAAATCTTTCCAGGTTCCTCCAACTCCTTTTACCTGCGCCTGACCTCCCAGTTTTCCTTCGGTTCCTACCTCTCTCGCCACACGCGTTACCTCAGATGAAAACGAGTTCAGCTGATCCACCATGGTGTTAATCGTATTTTTTAGTTCCAGGATTTCTCCTTTTACGTCTACGGTAATTTTTTTAGATAAATCTCCTTTCGCCACTGCCGTTGTTACATCGGCAATATTACGTACCTGCCCCGTTAAATTCGAAGCCATTTTATTTACGGAGTCGGTCAAATCTTTCCAAACGCCACCAACACCTCGCACTTTCGCCTGACCTCCCAGTTTACCTTCTGTACCTACCTCACGGGCCACACGAGTCACCTCCATCGAGAACAGGTTCAGCTGTTTTACCATTCCGTTTACCTCTTTTGCAATCCTTAAGAATTCCCCCTGAAGCGGATTTCCTTCGATCGAAAGTGGCATTTCCTGAGATAAATTTCCTTTTGCTACCGATGTAATTACGTGCGCAATTTCAATCGTTGGATGTACAAGATCTGAAATTAAAGTATTTACAGAATCAACACAGGAACTCCACGAACCTCTAGCGCCATCAAGTGCCACACGATTGGTTAGCTTTCCTTGTTTACCAATACTTTTCCCTACCTTTTGAAATTCAAAAACCATTCTTTCATTCAGGTCAATGATTTCATTTAAGGTATCACAAATAGAACGTTTTACGCCACTTTGATCCGTTGGAAAGCGCTGGGTAAAATTTCCGTTTTTTACCTTAATTAAAATCTTCAAAAATTCTGCATCTGTCAATACAGATTCTTCGAATTCTTCGCTTGCTTTTTTCATAATCCTTTAAAATGAATTAAATTTATCTTTTGGCTAAACAGGTTATTTTTGTTGTTTTTTGTTTGTAGTTAGAGTCAAATCTTTCCTCTAGCTTCTGACTTCTTTCCTCTTTCTTCTGACTTCTTCCTTCTGACTTCTTCCTTCCAACATCTAACTTCTCACATACTTTCAAGTAAAATCTTCCTTAAATGAAACTGTACAAAAGCATCCATCGAGTCAGATCTTTTTGTGTTATCATTATAATTTAAAGGTTTTATAATATAACCTGAAATCCCGAGTTTTTCTGCGGCAAACCTGTCGTCTGCTTCTGAAGATGTAGTCATTATAAAAACTTTCATAATTTTTAGTTTTTCATCTTCCCGAAGCACTTTCAAAAACTCTATTCCGTTCATTCTGGGCATGTTAATATCTAAAAGAATAACAAGCGGATTTAGCTTCAAATCCGGATCCCGTAATAATTTGAGTGCTTCGATACCATTATAGGCAGTATGAAGTTCGTATTCGATTTCTAATTTTTTTAAAGAACGCTCTACACTAATAATGTCTAGTTCGTCATCTTCTACTAATAATATGTCTGGTTTTTTCATAACTTAACTATTTCTCCAGGTAAAAATAAATTCACTTCCCAAACCAACTTTTGAGATTACAATAATATGCTCCTGCTGGTCGTCTATAATTTTCTTAACAATTGCGAGTCCAACTCCTGTACTTTCCTGTTCGTTTTGTTCGCGAAGTGTCTGGAATATTTCAAATATTTTTTGATGGTATTCGATCGCAATTCCAATTCCGTTATCTTTTACTGAGAACTCATAAAAATCGGAATATTTTCTGCAATTTATTTCAATTACTGCATCTTCTCTATGTGTATATTTTACAGCGTTGCTAATTAAATTGGCAAAAACCTGTTCAAGTTTTATTCGTTCTGTAAACAATTCCGGTAAATTACTTATTTCAAGTTTGAAGTTCCTGGGTACAATCGAATCTGCAATTTCGTGAACTAAATTGTTGGTATTAATGTTTTCAGGCGGAACCTTAATATTTAGTCTTGCATAGTCTAGAAGACCGTTGATTAAAGCCTCCATTCTTCTGGTTTTTTGCGGAATAATAGCTAAATATCTTTTTAATTCAGCTGAAAGTTCTCCATCTAAATCTTCTTCAATCCAGGTAATTACGTTGTGAATTCCCCGAATGGGCGCCTTTAAATCGTGCGAAACAACATAAGCAAACTTATTAAGTTCTGCATTTCTGATTTTGAGTTCGTGAATGTTTTTATCCAGTTTTTCAGACATACTGTTTAGCGATGATGCCAATGCTGTAAGCTCATCATTACGTGTATCCGTAATGCTTGTAAACTTTCCTTTTGAGATATTTTCGGCAAGAATTACCATCGAAGAGATTCGTTTTGTGGTAATCTGCATGATATAAAAAGTACTTGAAACTCCAACAATTATCGTTAGTGTAAGGAAAATTAGCGAGAATGTACGGGTATGCCTAAGCGAAGTTAGAAGTTCTTCACTATGATGCCTTCTCCTTTTGTATTCTATACGGTCAAATCGAGTGAATTTTTTAGTAATATCGTCGTTAATTTTTTTTCCAACGTGTTTTTTCATTGAATTCTCGAAAAAAATATCAAATGAATCCGGACCTTCTTTTCTGGCCTGAATCAGGTCTTTTGAATATTTTAACCATATAGCATGAAAAGTCTCAATAGAATCTAAAATTTTGCGCTGTGAATTATCGTTGCCAATTCGGATTTTTTGCTCCGTAAATAAAACAGGTACTATCTTAAGACCTTTAAAGTAAGCATCGAGAAAGATATGATCATCCGTAAGCAAATAGCCCCGAAAAGCACTTTGCATTTCGATAATCGCTTTATGGGTTTTGTTTGAAGTGCGGATTATTTCTTCTGACCTGGCCAGAAAATGTGAATTAAGCTGTACTTTTTTTGACATCATATAATTGGTATATGAGTCTGCAACGGAGAGCAAAATTATCAGTGTAAAGGCTACAAGGATCTGGGTAGATAATTTCATTTTCGAAAATTAAACATAGATACAATTACTCAGGATTTATTAGAAAATAAAAATAATAAAAAATAAACAGATAGCTGAAGAAAGTTTTCTCAACGTATCTGTTCTGAGTATTATGATAAAATTCGACGAAACTACAAACCTATGCTTGCTTAACTTTACTGGCATATTTACTTAATATTTGCTTTAGATCGTTAAAGTTATTTGGTTTCGAAATATAATCGAGCGCCCCCAGCTGTTTGGCTTCTCGCCTAATCTCTTCAAGTTGTGAAGTAGAAAAAATAATAATGGGGATTTTTTGCAGCGCTTCCTGTTTTTTTATTTCTGTTAAAAGTTCTAAACCGGACATGACAGGCATGTTTAGGTCCAGAAAAATAACATCAGGTTGTATTTCCCGCATTAAAAGCTTTTGATAAGCTTCGACAGGATCGTTAATTGCCGTGTATGATGAAGAAGAAACAGCCAGAAGTGCTTCCATAAACAATTCGCAATCATCTGAATCATCATCAATCTGCAGGAAATTTTTGTATGTCATTGGTCTCAGTCAATTTTATGAGAATTCTCATCAACTATTCTGTTTCAGATTATTACTCGTATTTTTTTGGTGGTATTACTTCAGCTTTCGGTATGTAAAAAATTCAATGATGCCAATAAAAAAAACATTAATACAATTAGTGTCTCATATCAAATGTAATAATTTAATTATTAATGAAACAAGTAACCCGTGAAATAAATATTTTTGATCAAAGGATTTGGTTACAAATTATTCCTGATTATGAAATATTCTCATCAAAATTTTTTTCTTTTTTCGAAAAATTAATCTTTTCTATTTGCTTTAAAAATTCACTGTCAAAATCAGTGTAGGCTCTTAATTTGTATTTAGCATCCCGAACGCGCATGACAAATTGAATCTTTTGAACCATCAACCAAATCGGCTCGTAACGCTTATGTCCTAATAAATACTGAATTTGCAATGCAGCGATTTTACGTTTTGAAAGTGTCATCAATTCAATGCAGATCATCCAGTATCTTATAGGCAAATTAGAATTTTCCATAACGGTTCCGGAACGAAGTCCCATTCTGCAGCCGCATTTTTTACATTGAAATTTTAAATCTGATTTTCGAAAAGAATGCTGGTTGTGCCCGCATTTTTTACAATTCAAACCATTTTCAAGACGTTTGTTTTTAAATTCTTCAATACAAATTTCTTCATTTGGATATTTTTCGAAAAACTTACGCAATTCCATTCTCTCATTTTGTGATTTAACGGTTTAAATATAGTATATTCGAACTTATCCGACAGCATTGTTTTTTAAAATTACAGCAAATAAAAAGGGGAACGCAGCAACTGAATTCCCCTTTTACTGATAAAAAGTATAATTACAATTTTTCTTCGATTTCTTTTTTGTATTTATTCAGAATAGATTTTGTCATCCCTAAATTTGCTTTGGTAGAGTCCACCGCCAAATAGATAAAGTATTCACCATTATCAGAAACATCAAGAATATGTATTTGAGAGGTTAGGGTAATCATAATATTATCAATTTCCTGGCCGTCTAAACTTAACGCTTTTATAGCGTTCATTTTTGCTTTAACCACTTCAAGATTATATGCAGATGCTAATTCAGGATCAAAATTAGCTATTACAGAATTAGAATAAAAAGACATTCCGCTTTTAATTTCAGCTACAGAAACTGCAATAAAACCCGGTACATTTTTTTGGAGATCTTCTCCAAATTGTTTTAAAAAATCAGACATAGGTATTTTTTTAGATTTGGTCTTTACAACCATTTTATTTTTGGACGGTGCAAAATTATAGATCCATTACTATATAATTATCCGCTTTGCGTACCTTAATTTATTTTTTTTATTAAATAAATCAAAATTCTGTTCTGATCATTTAAGTCCATAAAAAAACTCCTACTTTATCAGCAGGAGTCTTTAAACAAATAAATCTATTTCTAATTTTAAAGTATATTAATTTTTGTGATTAGGATTATTTCTCTTCAGCCAAACCTCTTGTCAACCAACCTCTTTTGTTTGCCGTTGCAATTGCGTACGGTGTAATCCAGAACAAACTGAATGTGTAAAAAAGGCTGTATGAATATGCCCAAAGAGAATCTTTTAAACTATATCTTTTTGCATAAAACAAAACCGGGAAACTTGACACAATAAAGATGCTTAATAATGTTGAGCTTAAAAACAATAGTGGATGAATGGCAATGAAAAACAACATAAACAATAAAAATGGATAAGACATTAACATTTTTACAGACTGATTGATAAGTAACAATCTTGAACCAAACTTAGATCCTTCTCTAAAATTTTTAAAAACAAACTTAGACATTGCTATATTTTCGCGAACATTACTTCTTGCCCATCTGATAAACATTTTATATAGACCGGTATATTCTTCAGGAACATTTGTTAATACCACAGCATTTCTTTGAAACAATACGTGATTTCCTTGTTTTAAAATCATATTTGTCATCGCTCGGTCTTCGCCGATGTCTGAAGGCTGCCCCATAAATGTCTGGTTGATCCATTCGTCAAGACATCCAAAAACAGCAGTTTTTCTGTAAGCTGCAGCAGCTCCGGGAGTACAAAGTACAGAGCCCAACATACTTTCTGCAGAACGCATGAATTCAAAACTCATTACAAAACTTACGTTAAGCATTTTAGGAAGCATCGCTTTTTTGTTATTCAAAACCTGAACGTTTCCTGCAACGGCACCACATTTTTCATTGGTCACAAACGGACTTACTAAATTTCTTAGCGTATCTGTTTTAACTATAGAATCGCTGTCTACTGTTACAAAGATATCTCCGGTTCCTAATTCAAATCCACGGTAAAGTGCGTGACGTTTTCCTTTGTTTTCCGGCTGTTGAAAAATCGTTAAACGATCTCCTAGTTTTATTTTGGCCTGTTGCATCCAGTACCATGTATCATCTTTACTACCGTCGTCGATAGCCAGTAATTGCATTTTTTCTTCCGGATAATCACTGTTTGCTAAACTTAATAGAGTGTCCCAAACCAGCTTACCTTCGTTGTAGGCAGGAACAATTATGGTTGTTGTAGGCAATAATTCATCGCTAACAGATTCGATTGGCTTGTATTTAAGGTATAAATAAACATTATAAAAGAACGCTCCTGACTGAAAGAAAAATAATATCATGGTTAGTATCAAAAATGGATATCCCCATGTAGAATTGATCCTGTCTATTTGAAACTGATCAAAATCATCTTGTAAAAGGTACACGAAAAAAGCTCCTGCAAACATTAAAAGAAATGTTCCTGCAAGTACAAACAAATTTAGCTTATTTGACGTTCTCGCAATTTTTTTTGTGGTTGTATCGTTATTAATTCTAAAAATAGAATTGTTTAAAAGTTGTTCGTCAGTATGAGTTTCACTTGAAGTATAAAATTGGTTTGAGATAATTGTTTCACTTTCCATGTTGGGTCCTATTTTTATTTTTTATCTAAAGGCTTTTATTTAAATCCGGTTTTTGTGTTGTTGTTAGAAATTGTTTACACAAACACATTATCTCAGATAGCAACCTGCATGCCATTATGTTTTTTAACTGGAATAGAGCGTTTTATATAATGCCAGAAAAAATAAATGTGTATACTTTTTACACAATTTGGTATACACTACACATGTTTTATTGCAGTAAACACGAGATCTTATTGTAAAGTCCGCTATTTTTTTTAGAAAGGTGCCAAAAAAATTACAGAGCACTCGTCGAAAATCTTTGTATGTTTTGCGGTTTAAAAATAAAATCCCTTTTTTTTCTAAAATTTGTCCAATTCTAAAAGTTCAGTTGTCATTAGGGTATAACATTTAAAAATATATACTATGGAAACTAGAATTAATGTATTCGAAAAAGGTCAAAAAGCACTAAGTACCCTATTTGGCATCTCTTCTTATTTGAAAAAGTCCGGACTTGAAAAATCGTTACTTGATTTAGTCGATTTTAGAGTATCTCAAATTAATAGCTGTGCTTATTGTTTAGATATGCATTCAAAAGAAGCTTTGGCTGCAGGCGAAACTCCGCAGCGACTATTTGCTTTGAGCGCCTGGAGAGAAACGCCATTTTTTACATCAAAAGAAAGAGCTGCTCTTGCCTGGGCAGAAGCTGTAACTGCCTGCCACGTACCTGATGAAATTTATACCGAAGCAAAAACTCAATTTTCTGATGAAGAACTAATCGATTTAACTTTGGTAATCACAACTATCAATACCTGGAACCGTATAAATCTGGCTTTCCCCAATAATGTTGGATCTTACCGAGTGGGGCAATTTGGATAAATGAATCAAGGCTGTTTTTTATTTGAGGTAAAAGAGTAATTTTATCTTTTAATAAAAAACAGCTTTATCATTCTGGAATAGTATTCACCACCATTAAAGGATTAAATATTTTTATTTCAAACATATTCTGCAGATTTGAGCAAATTTATTTGGTATGATGAAATTTTAATTCTCATTTTTAAATTTAAAAAAAAATATAATGAATGAGTTCTTATTAATTTTTAGAAGGGATTTTACCACCAAGGAAATACAGCCTTCACCGGAAGAAATGCAACAGCACTTTCAGCAATGGCAAAATTGGTTTGGCGGCCTTGCAGCACAAGACAAACTTGCAAGACCTTTACAACGATGGGACGGAAAAGGAAAAATTGTCACGCATAATAAAGGCATAACAAATGGTCCTTACGCAGAAATCAAAGAATCGATTGGCGGAATGATCACGGTGAAAGCCAAAGATTATGACGAAGCCGCAACAATTGCACAAGACTGCCCTATTTTAAATCTCGGCGGAAATGTAGAGATTAGGATGGCGGTTAGTGAATTTTAGATTTTAGATTGTGCATGTCTTTGCGAGGAACGAATCAATCTCACTTTTGAACCGACAAAAGTTTATATTTCGATTTGAAAAAAGCTACATTAAACCTGACAGATATTAAAAACCTGTCAGGTTTAATACATAACGTAAATCGATGAAAATCACAATTGCTTGCATCTTTCTTTATCGAACTTTAAAACTTTGACAAGGATTTACGGCAATTTTTAAAAAATTATGAATAACAAAGAACTCATACCAAACCTATTTCGAACAGAATATCAAAAAATCGTTTCGGTTTTGTGTCATTTGTTTGGTATTCAGCATATCGAAATTGCCGAAGATATTGTGAGCGATACTTTTCTTTCTGCTACAGAAACCTGGGCGATAAAAGGAATTCCTGAAAATCCTACCGCCTGGCTTTATACTGTTGCAAAAAATAAAACCAAAAATCATTTTAAAAGAAATGACGTTTTCGAAAAGAAAATTGTAACAGAAATTAAATACAATACACCATTAACCAATCCGGAAATGGAAATTGATTTATCGGAACAAAATATTGCTGACAGCCAGCTGGCAATGATATTTACGGTTTGCAATCCCTCCAACTCAAACGAAGCACAAATTGCACTGGCACTGAATTTATTGTGTGGCTTTGGAATTAGTGAAATCGCAGACGCTTTTTTATCGAATAAAGAAGTGATTTATAAACGAATAAACCGCGCCAAAGAAAAACTCAAGGAAGAAAACATTAAGATTGCGCACCCGAATTCGGCTGAAATTAAAGAAAGAATTGATACGGTTTTAAAAACCATTTACCTTCTTTATTCCGAAGGTTATTACTCGATTTCACAAAACACTACTTTACGCAAGGATCTTTGTGCCGAAGCCATGCGCCTCACCTATTTATTACTTCAAAATCAAACTACTAATTTACCTGCAGCCAATGCCTTAATGGCTTTGATGTGTTTTCATTCTTCGAGATTTGAAGCGCGAACTTCTGAAAACGGAGAAATTATTTTGTATCAGGATCAGGATGAATCACTTTGGAATCAGGAATTAATAGATAAAGGCACTTATTTTCTAAGCAAATCGTCAACAGGAAATTTACTTTCAAAATACCATCTCGAAGCCGGAATTGCCTATTGGCACACCCAAAAAAAAGATACTGTCGAAAAATGGCAACACATTCTAGAACTTTACAACAACCTGATTATTTTAGAATACTCACCAATTGTCGCTTTAAACCGAACTTTTGCCTTATCAAAAGCAAAAGGCAAACAAGAAGCAATTATCGAGGCCGAAAAACTCAATTTGACAGACAATCATTTTTATTTTTCACTCCTGGGAAATTTATACACTGACGTCGACAACCTTAAAGCCAGGCAGCATTTTGAAACTGCTTTTGGCTTGGCCAAAACAGAAGCTGACAAAAAAATTATTGCTAAAAATATTCTCAAACTTTAGTTGTTTTGATCTAAAAAAAGTATTAATTTCATTTACGAATTCTATGTTACTTAGATTATAGCTTTTTATGAAGCAAATGCGTCTGTTTTTTTTAAGATATGATTTGAAAACTCTTTAAACAGCTGTTAAATCTTTAATAAATGTCAATAAAGAATGTGGAAGGAAATCGTATATTTGGTTAAACAGAATTTTTTATATCGTGCAAAAACAAACAAAATCAAATAGTTTTATTTTTCCTAAAACCCCTACAGGAGTTGACGGTCTTGATGAGATTACTGATGGTGGATTCCCTAAAGGACGACCAACTTTAATCTGTGGCGGTGCCGGCTGCGGAAAAACATTGTTATCCATGCAATTCCTTATTAAGGGAATTACAGAATATAACGAACCCGGAGTTTTTATGTCTTTTGAAGAGCCTTCAGATGATCTTTCTTTAAATGTAAAATCGCTTGGCTTTGACCTTGAACAACTGAAAGCAGAAAAAAAACTCATTGTAGATCATGTCAGAGTCGAAAGATCTGAAATTGAAGAAGCAGGAGAATATGATCTTGATGGTTTATTTATCAGATTAGGACACGCAATTGACTCTATAAAAGCAACGAGGGTGGTTTTAGACACTGTTGAATCGCTTTTTGCAGGTCTTGATAATCAGGCTATTCTTCGTGCCGAATTGCGACGTTTGTTTCATTGGCTTAAAACCAAAGGCGTAACTGCAATCATTACCGGCGAACGCGGGGAAGCAACATTAACACGTCAGGGATTAGAGGAATATGTATCTGATTGTGTGATCGTTCTGGATCATCGTGTCATCGAGCAGGTTTCTACAAGAAGATTAAGAATTGTTAAATACCGCGGATCTACCCATGGTACAAACGAATATCCGTTTTTAATTGATGGCGATGGAATTTCTGTTTTGCCTATTACCTCGTTAAAACTAAATAATGAAGTCTCTTCGGAGGTAATTCCCACGGGAGTTCCGGGACTAGACGAAATGTTTGATGGCGGCGGATTTTATCGCGGAAGTAATATTTTAGTTTCAGGAACTGCCGGTACAGCCAAGACAACTATTGGTTGTTATTTTGCTAATAAACAATGTGAAAATAACGAACGTGTTATTTATTTTGCATTTGAAGAATCACCACAACAGTTAGTGCGCAATATGAAATCGATAGGCATCGATATCGAAAAATATATTAAAAAAGGCAATTTGCAGATTCACTCTTCACGTCCTTCTTTGAATGGTCTTGAGCTGCATTTGCTTACACTTCGAAAGCTAATCAGAGAATTTAAACCTACAACCATAGTTATAGATCCAATCAGTAACCTTATAAATGTAGGAAGCGAGCAAGAAGTACGCTCTATGCTGGTGAGGCTTATAGATATGCTTAAAGCAAATAATATCACGGCACTTTTTACTTCTTTAAACAAGCAGACAGATAATTTAAGGCCAGATCTTGCCGAAGAATCTGTATCGTCTCTGGTAGATACCTGGATTACGGTTCGTGACATGGAAGGAATTGGCGAAAGAAACCGTGGGATTTTTATTGTAAAAGCCCGCGGAATGGGTCATTCTAATCAGGTTAGGGAATTTGTAATAACACCCAACGGAATCGAATTGCTTGATGTAGAATTAGGTCCACAGGGAATTTTGACGGGATCTGCCAGAAAATCGCATCAGTTTAAGAAAACAATGTCTGACATAAAACTTCAAAATGAAATTAGCAGAAAAGACAGAGAAATTGAACGCAAACGTAAAGTTCTCGAAGCTAATATAGAAGCCCTTAGAAACGAATTTGAATCGACAGAAGAAGAATTAAGTATACTTCGCGCCACTGAAGAACTGCAGGCAAAACTTAATTCTAAGAAAAAATAGCCACAAGATGAAAAAAGAAGCTGAAGCCGAATGGCAATTACGATTATATATAGCAGGGCAAACGCCAAAATCAATCACTGCATTAGAAAACATAAAGAAATACGCCGAAGAGCATTTGAAAGGAATTTATAGTATTGAAATTATAGACTTACTTAAAAGTCCGCAATTGGCTGAAGGAGATCAGATATTGGCTGTTCCTACTTTGGTTAGAAAATTCCCTGAACCTATCAGAAAAATAATTGGGGATCTTTCAAATGAAGAAAGAGTTTTAGTGGGACTCAATATTAAACCATTAAAAGCGTTATAATGAACAATTCATCTGATGGTACAAAACCGGAAAAACATAAGTTCATGCTTTTTGTTTCGGGTATGTCTGTAAAATCAGGGCATGCAATCGAAAATTTAAGAATAATATGTGATAAATATCTTGCAGACAATTACGAATTAGAAATCATTGATATAAGTCGTGATACAGAACAGGCCGTTATACATCAAATTGTTGCAATACCAACGTTGATTAAAATAAGTCCTGCTCCGAGACGAATCATTTTAGGAGATTTGTCAGACAAGCAAAAGGTATTAAAAATACTAAATTTAAGTGAATAAATTTGAGCGATACTAATAAACATATCGAATCTTTACTGCAGGAGATAGCAGTATTAAAAGAAGAACTTCTTGAGTCAACAAGTATAGTTCAGGCCATAAAATCCGGAGACGTCGATGCCTTAGTGGTACATAATAACGGTGTTCCGCAGCTTTATTCTCTTGAAACGGCAGATTACACTTTCAGGCTTCTTATAGAAAAATTCAGGCAGGGTGCTTTAAGTGTTTCACGAAAAGGTCTGATACTGTATTGCAACGACTATTTTTCAGAACTTGTAGGCATGCCTTCAGAAAAAATAATTGGCCACTATATACAAGAATATTTTAGTAACCCTGATCATTTTGGCTCTCTTCTGGAAGCGCTCAAATATGGTATTTCAACACATGAAATTTTATTCAAAACCAATTATAGTACAAGAACTTTTCCTGCGTCTATATCTGTTACAGATCTTGAACCTTCTGTTCAGGGATTGGGTATCGTGGTGACCGATTTAACAGAGAAGAAAAAGCACGAAAATGCCTTAATAAAGCATCAAAGTGAGCTGGAGCAAAAAATAAACGAATTAAATCGTATCAACTCCAATCTTGAAGAATTTATACATGTAATATCACACGATCTTAAGGAACCTCTTCGGAAAATAGTAATGTACAATGAAAGAATTGACGGAAATAATCTTTCAGAATCAGATAACAGATCTATGAATGTTATGAAGTCATCTGCTTTGCGATTAAATTCACTCGTTGATGATTTGGTTCAATATTCCTCACACACCGCACAGCAAGAGCATATGGAAATTAATCTAGCGGATGTAATTAATGAAGTTAAGGAGGATCTGGAAGTTTTAATTGGAGATAAAAAAGCGGCCATTAAAATAGAAAAACTGCCTAATATACACGCTTCAAAAGTGCAGATGAGACAGCTTTTTTCTAATCTAATTACCAATTCAATTAAATACAGTAAAACAGATATTCCACCTTTAATAGAAATTTTTCAGCTTGATAGTTCCGGAGATAAAACTTCAGATGCAGAAAATAAATCTATTACAATTCAGATAAAAGACAACGGAATTGGAATGGAAAAAAGCCATATTCTTAAAATCTTTACGATATTTCAACGGCTTCACGCCAGAAATGAATATTCCGGAAACGGAATTGGACTGGCAATTTGCAAGAAAATAATGGAAAATCATTCTGGCAGTATAACCGTAGAAAGCAAAATTAATGAAGGAACAACATTTAACCTTCATTTCCCAATTAGATAAAAATGGCAAAAAATCATCATTTACATATTATTATAGCCGAAGACGATTACGATGACGCTGATGTAATATGCGAAAGTTTTAATAAAAGTCCTGACTTTGTAAAAGTGAGCCTGGTGGGTAATGGAGAAGAGCTTTTAAATTACCTCAAAAACAGTTCTAATGCAATTCCGGATGTTATTCTTACGGATATAAACATGCCTATCATTGATGGTATTGAAGCCCTACAGGAAATTTCAAATAATGATAAGCTCAATAAAATTCCTTGTTTTGTTTACTCTACAAGTATAAATCCTGCTTATAAGGAAAAGTGTGATCTACTAGGCGTAAAAGGTTATCTTATTAAACCTTACTCTATTGAAGAGTTTGATGAGATTCCCAGAAAAATTCTTCAGAGTATTGCTTAAGTTTTTTTAAACCACAAGATGAGCAAATAGTTACGCATCCCGAAGCCTCGGGATGCAAAGTTTTTTTTAATCGCTCCAAGTCGCAAACTTTAATTTTTTTTTGATTTTGCATGTAATACCTAAGCGCCCCTTGCGTAAATCATTGCGAACTTTGCAGTTAAACCTAAATTTGCTCAAACTTTTTCAATTTTAGCAATTGGCTTGTCACACTTTTTATCCATTGCTGCTGGTTTTGATGATTTCCCAAAACTTCATTATCGTATAAATCCTGATATTTATGGCATTTTTGAATATTCGATTGATAGATTTTATCATACTGTGAATAATTTGTAATTTTTATAATGCTTAAACTATCAAATGATCTTCTAATTTTTCTTACGTACAATTCCGTTATATCAAAATGCAATTGTTCATGGGCTAGCATTTTAGAATCATCTGTTACAGTCCACGATTTGCTTTTTATAAATTTACTTTCAATTTTATAATTCTTCGTATTATGAAATTCAAAATCCATTGTAGAACAAGTTACTGCAACGGTAAATTCTACAGGATCATCAGGCGGAATTCCTTTAAAATCTTCCCAGGTTAATTTTCTGTTTTCAGACCAGGTAATTTCATCATTTTCATTAATTACTTTGCCTTTATAAAAGCTTGTATTTGAACAGCACATCACTATAAGTAAAGGCAGAATCAGGATCTCTTTTATTATTCTCATTTTAATTTATCTGCATATCTATAGAAGTCCAAGCTTTAAAAATCACTTTTTTCATTTATCATCTTTACTCTTGATTCTTGACTCTACTCTTTAATCTTAACTCTTTAATCTTAACTCTTGACTCTTTACTCTTTACTCTTCACTCTTCACTCTTCACTCTAAACAATTCAAAAGTATCAAATAATAATCAAAACAGCATAAATAATAGTTGGTGTTATGATAGTTGCCAAAAAGTTTTAATATATTATTTCTTCTATATAAAAATCATTTGCAACTTTCTTTGATGCCAGATAACATTTGTATTTTTCATCAATCATAATTTCTTTGAGATAGAATTTTCCGTTATTGACAATTGTTTCATTTTCTTTAATTTCAAAGGATTTTAAATCTATAAATTGTCCCAAATTATTTGCTTTTATGACCGCTTCTTTTTGTGTCCAATACTCAAAAAAAGTCTGTAGTTTATTTTCTGAAAAAGCAACTTTATTCCATTCCATTTCTGTCATATTTATTTTGAAATTATTGATTTCAATTGGAGTTATTTTCTCAATATCGATTCCTGTTTCTGCAACATCAGTAATAGCACAAACCACAATTTCTGCCGAATGTGAAATATTAAAATAAACAGGATTTCTTTCAAAAAATGGTTTATTGTAGGGATTGTACCTGATTTTAAGGTTTTGTCTTTTTAAATTGAAGTTTTTTTCAATTCCGTAAAAGAGCAAAAACCTTCCTAGAACAGAAAGCTGTTTGTCTTGCCATTTTCGGTAGTTTTTAATTTTTTGCCTAAAATCATAGGGCAATTTTGGAAGTTCATTTTTCAGTAAATTTTCGTGATTTTCTGGAGATAAATAAGAGTAGTATATATAAATCAAAGGCAAATTTTAAAAGTTAGAATTAATCAGGAAGAGGAATAAAAACTGAAAAGGAACAACGAAAAATTTCATCATTCCTTTTCATTCTTAACTTTCGGTACTTAAAATATTCCCATAAATTCTAAATACGGCGTCATTATCTTTTTATCAAAAACCGGCGGAGTCAAATCTGCATCTTCCAGAAACTGTTTTGTGTTGCTTCTGTCATAATAATACGTGTTTTCATAAGCTTCTACTAATGATTTTCCTTCGTGTACATCTTCGGTAAACAAGCTCAGCAAAGGATAAATGGGCAAATTATGATCATGTTTCCATTGGTTTAACCATCGGTGATATTCCATTCCCTCAAGATTCGTATTATAATATTCGTTCATTTTAGCACAAAAATCAGTCAGTGAAACATCATTTTCTGCCAAAGGCGAAAGATGAAAATTAAGTCCAACCGCTTCGTGCTTTTTGCTGATATGCATAATTGCCTTACACATATAATCTACGGTTGTCAATTCATCTTTTAATCCCATTACAAGCGGAAATGATTTTAAAGCAACACAACTTCTAATCAGCGCTCCCCACCATTGGTTCATTACCGTAGCGCCCGATGTGCTGTGACAAACTGCAAATCCCAACCTGAAATTGATAAATGGCAACCCTTTTGCTCTGGCTTTTTCGGCAATACTTTCCATTACCCATTTGCTTTTTATATAACCCAGATCGCGCGAAACGGCCGCCATATTCTGGTCAATGGAATCATCTTCATACATCCATGTTTTTTTGGTAAAAGGTCTTCCCCAGCTAAAAACGCCCATTGACGATAACAATACCAGATATTTTATTTTTTTGGTAACGGCAAGATCAATAACATTGTGCAAACCGTCAATATTGGATTTTTTTATTAACGGATAAGGCTGTACGTAACTCACTGAACTTCCCGAATGATAAATTACTTCGATATTTTGAGAAATAAACTCATAATCAGCGACATCCATTCCAAAATTGGCCAATGACAAGTCACCTGCCATCGCTACAACCCTATTCTCATACTCTGAAGACCACGATAATTTAAATTTTGCAAAAGTGTCTTTTATGCGTTCCACTCCATTTCTGGAAGAAGATGAGCGCACGAGGCAAAATATTTTTGCAGTTGTATTGAGCAGCAGTTCTTCAAGCAAATGCGAACCAACGAAACCTGTAACTCCCGTTAGAAAAATACTTTCGGGATTTGCTAAAACAACCGGATCAGGAACTTCTCTGATCTCGAAATCAATATGCAATTCTGAATCCCGAACCAATTCATCGATCATCAATTGTGCTTTGTTTTTCTGCGAAATCTCGGTTTCCTGCATTCGTTTTTCAACTTCTTTTACAAATGCCGAAATCGTCGTGAAAATATAAAGTTCAGGAAGACTAATACGGTTTCTGACAGGTTCCGGAAGCAAAACGTGCAGCTGTGCCAATAATAAAGAATGTCCGCCGAGATCAAAAAAATCATCATCGTCTTTAATCTCTTCTACAGAAAGTAAATCTTTCCAGATGTGTTTTACTATTTCAGCAAGATTGTCTTCTTTCCATTTCGGAACTGCATTATTTTTTGTTTGATTCTCCGGAATTTCCAGCAACAATTTATCAATTTTTCCGGCATGCGTTAAAGGCATTTTATCGACTACGATAATTTTATCCGGCAACATGTAAACGGGCATAACCTGCTGCAGTTTTGCCCTGATGTTTTGCAAAGACTGCGACTCTTCATCGTAAACAGACATTAACTGAATAAAAGCAACCAAAACAGGAAGTCCGTTTTCTTTTTTCTGAACCTTGATCGCAGCTTTAGAAATCTGTGGCAGTTTTGCCATATTATGTTCAATTTCTGCAAGTTCAATTCTGTAGCCTCTTATTTTTACCTGATCGTCTTTTCGTCCGTAAAATTCCAGATTTCCGTCGGGTCTTTTTAAAACCAAATCTCCGGTTTTATAGAGCATTTTATTTCCTTTTAAATCTTCCCACAGCCATTTCGGGGCTTTTATAAAGGCCTTTTTAGTATCTTCGGGACGATTCAGATACCCTAAAGCCAATTGAGAACCGCCAATATAAAGTTCGCCCGTGATTCCGTTTTCAACCAGTTTTAGATTTTCATCCAAAACAAACAAATCTGCAAAAGGCATTGCAGCCCCAATAATTCTGGGGTTGGCTTCTTCTTTAAATTTATAATTTGTTACGGCAACGGTAGCCTCTGTTGGTCCATAACTATTGATCAGGTTGATTTTTTTATACCAGGATTTAATTGTGTTTTCACTACACGCTTCACCGCCAATTGCAATTGTTTTTAAATTTCCAATTGGTTTATTTAAAGGCAGTGAAGCCAAAACCATAGGCGGCAATAAGGGAATTGTATCAATATCATTTTTAGCGATAAAATCGAGAAGCGGCTCACCCACAATTTTATTATTTGGATATAGATATACCGTTGCGCCTTTGATTAAAGGCGTCCAGATATCGATTATTGCGGCATCAAAACTGGGAGAAGCAAATTGCAGGGTTTTGTTTTCTGAAGATAAACCCAAAACTTTTGCCTGCGATTTTACAAAATTATAAAAAGACTGATGTCCAATAACAACACCTTTTGGCAATCCTGTACTGCCCGAAGTATAAATAATATAAGCCGCATTTTCAGGCAAAAGATTAACAGCAGCATCTGCCGTGCTTATCTTTTTATACTCTTCATTTTGAAGCAAAGAATCTAATGCAATACTCTGGCTAATATCGTTATAAACCTTATTCAGATATAACTCGACGGTTAACATTAAATCAATATGAGCATCTTCGATCATCATTTGAATACGGGATTGAGGTAATTCGCCATCAATAGGCAAATAAGCGGCACCCGTTTTTAAAATAGCCAAAAAAGCTATAATCCTGTTTACAGATTGCGGAATACAGACTCCGACAATTCCGCCTTGATGAACGCCCTGATTTTTTAGATAATAAGCCAATTGATTAGATTGCTCATGAAGTTCCTTGTACGTAACATTTTCTATATCATCTATTAAAGCAAGCTTATCAGGATATTTTCCGGAAATTTCTTCCAGTTTTCTGACAACGTTTTTAAAATTGTTTTTTAAAAAATTACTTTCCTTTTCTTTTCTGTTTTCATTGATCTCGTTGTTCATGGCAATTAAATTTATGTGGGACATTTCAGTTTCATGTAAAAATCTAAACAACAATTGATTACATTTTTTTAACATTAAAAAACATACAATAAAATTAATTAAAAATAAACTTACATTTACATGGTAATCAATAAATTAACACTATCAAATTGTAAGCAGAATATTTAGCAGAAATTCTCAGTTTTTATATTTGGAAATCATTCCGAAAAACAAAATTCTGATAGGCAATTTTTTGTACTTTTAATCCCGAACAAATTCCGTTATTCAATGCCATTCTACATCAATACAGAACATTTACTAAAGGAAATTGAATATCCGAAACGATATCAGCCGGAAAATCTCCTCAAAAGCGCGGCAATTGTTTTTGCTTCGATTTTTGTGTTTCTTTTGTTGTTTGCACCATTTGGCGTTTATGAGCCTGAATTCAGGCTTAATTACTTTCTGATTTGTTTTTTTCATGCTTTTTCGCCGGCGTTGATTTTGTTTTTATATTTCGGAACCTACAATTATATCAAACGAAATCAGTTTAAAAACTGGACATTATTGCACGAATATATTCATGTTGGCGTATTTTTACTTTTAACCGGAATTGCCAGCTTTTTAATGCGTGATATTATTTATAACAACCCAAATAACTGGTCGTGGCGTTATTTTTATGAAGAAATTCGAAATTGTTTTCTGGCAGGAATCCTTTTTTATTTTTTTCTGCGAATGGCCGGCTTTTATTTGAAATCAAAAAAAGGTGCGCCTTTTGTGCTTAAGTTTGAGCCATTAAAAAAAGAAACCGAAAAAACCGAAATGGCTCCTGCCCTTTTTATCCATACACAAGTGAGGCAGGATGATTTTACTTTAAATCCCGAAGATTTGCTATTTGTAAAAGCAGATGGGAATTATATTGAACTGACAAAATCGAACAACAACGAAACAACTGTCGAACTCAAACGAATTTCACTCACGCAGTTCGAAAAACAAATTGCCGATTATCCACATTTTTTCAGATGCCACAGAACCTATTTGGTGAATATGTTTAAGATTGAAAAAGTAAGCGGAAATTCTCAGGGTTACATTTTATCGTTTCATAATACCGATGCAAAAGTTCCCGTCTCCAGAAACCAGATCGAGAGTTTCAACCATTGTTACAACAAGCTCCGCAGCCTGCAGATAGCCTAAGCTTGTCGTTCGTCACAAAAGCTTGTTAGTGATAACAAGGACGCTTACAACACTATTTTCTTGTTGTAGGTTTGTCTTCAAAAACACTAAATCAAAAGTAATATGACAACCCAAAACGCAGCTTTATCAACAGATGTGCAACAGCCCAATCAGCTTGTTTACATCAACAACATCAAAATATTATTGACGATTTTGGTTATTTTGCACCACACTTTTATAGCCTACAGCAATTCAGACGGATGGTATTATACAGAACCCACCACAATTTTTGGTGTACTTATTCCGGTAAAAATGTTTATCAGCGTCAATCAGTCTTTTTTTATGGGCTTTTTCTTTATGCTTGCCGCCTATTTTACCGACTTGTCTTTTACTAAAAAGGGCACTTTTAAATTCATTACCGATCGTTTATTACGATTAGGAATTCCGTTAGTCTTTTATTCCCTTGTTATTTCTCCTTTTACGAGCTATCTGGTGTATTATTTTGCAAAAGAAAACCATATTACATTTTTACAATATTTAAGCAGATACGATACCTGGATCGATTTTGGCGTAATGTGGTTTGTATTGGCTTTGCTTGTGTTTACCTTTATTTTTATAATAGCAAAAATGGTTTTCAAAATCAGTTTCGAAAATACTTTGCCCGTTCCCAGGTCACGAACCATACTTTTATTTGCATTGTTATTAGGACTTGTAAGTTTCGCCGTTAGAATTATATTTCCCGTAGGCTGGGTTCTCGAACCATTGGGATTTCAATTGGGGCATTTCCCACAATACATCGCTTTTTTCATCATCGGATTATTGGCTTCCAAAAACAATTGGTTCCAACAGCTTTCAGATAAAACCAGAAAACGTCTTACACTTTCGGCATTCTTGTGTTTGGCCTTTTTTCTTGTGTTTTTCGTCATCAGACTTACCGTAAAAATGCCCGTAGAATGGTATTCAGGCGGTTTTCACTGGCAACAACTCCTTTACGCCATATGGGAACAATGCATTGGACTTTCGATTTTAACTATCCTGCTCATCAAAGGAAGAACAAAATGGAACCAATCAACCCCATTACTTGCCAAATTATCCCGCTACAGTTTTGCGACTTATATTTTTCATCCCGTAGTTATTGTCGCTTTTACTCTGGCCGTAAGAAACTGGGCTGTAGATCCTGCTTTAAAACTTCTTGCAGTTTCTCCTTTGATAGTTTTGGGGAGTTTTGCTTTGGGAGGTTTGTTGGTATGGATTCCTGGGGTTAAGAAGGTTATTTAAAATCATCAATTAAAAAACGGATTTGTTCAACTTGGGAAAAGACCGCATACGAACGTTGCAAAAGGAGATTTGAATGAAAGATCAAATTGTAAATCTACAATAGTACAGCAATTGATTGTGATCGCGTTCACGAGCGAGACGCTCGCGCCAGCATTATAGCTTAACGTAAAGATATTCCAATTATTTTAGAATTATTTCAATAACTTTGCCCCCAACTTATGCAGGCAAACCTTAGAGAACATATCGAAAAAATAATTCCGCTTACGGATGATGAGTTTGCATTTGTGGCTTCTCACTTTACCAATAAAAAGTTTAAGAAATATCAATTTCTTATTCAGCCAGGCGATGCGGTAAAGCAATTTTATTTTGTTATTTCCGGACTTTTAAAATTGGTGTATACCGATAATTTGGCAAAAGAACATGTTGTTTCTTTTGCAATGGAAGATTGGTGGGAAAGCGATTATAATGCTTTTTTTGCCCAAACCGAAGCAACATTATCACTAGAATGTCTGGAAGATACGGAAGTGCTTTGCTGCACATTTGAAGATTACAGAAAGCTTTGCGAAGGTTTACAAAAAATGGAACGCTTTTTTCTCGAAAAAGCGACTTCTGGTTTTCTGGGATCGCAGCGACGCATTATTTCCTGGCAAACTTCAAACGCTAAAGAACGCTACGAACAGCTTTTAAAACAATATCCCTTACTTTTTCAGCGTGTTCCCAAAAGTCTGATTGCGTCGTATCTGGGCGTTTCCCGTGAGACATTGAGCCGTTTATCTTCGTAAAGTTTATTTTCAGTTTCAGTCTCAGTTATAATTGGCTGAAAAATTATTTTCACGCAGATTTTGAAGATTTCGCAGATTTGATTGACACTCTCCTCTTTCCTCTATTCTCTATACTCTATTCTCTATTCTCTATTCTCTATTCTCTATTCTCTATTCTCTATTCTCTATTCTCTATTCTCTCAAAATGTGACATACCTCACTTCATATTCGTGAGAAATATCAAGACCCTTTTCCGGATGTTATGCCCAACTTTGCAGTATCAATTTTAAACTGTAATCGTGAAGAAAGCATCAAAAATTTTAGCACTAGTAGTATTAACCGCGATGCCAGTATTCGCACAAAAAGCTAAACAAATGGAAAAGAAAATCATCAACCCCTGGGAATGGCAAAATGAACGTAGTTATAACCAGGCCGTAGAAGTTAAAAATCCGGAAGGAACGTTGTATGTTTCAGGTCAGGCTGCCGTAAACGCTGATGGAACTTCGAGTAATGAAAACATGGAATCACAAATAAAACTCGCCCTAAGCAATCTGGAACAAGTAATCAGCAAAGCCGGATATGAACCAAAAGGAATTGTTCGACTAACAATGTACACTACAGATATGGAAGCACTTTGGCCAAATTTCAACATCATTCAGGAATGGATTGCAAAGCACGGAGTGCAGCAAGCTACAAGTTTAATGGAAGTAAAAACACTTTTTGAAACTCTGAAAATAGAATTTGAAGCTACTGTTGTAAAATAATGATACTATTGTTTTGTAAAATAAGCTGTGTTTTAATAAGCACAGCTTATTTTTTTGGTTTAAATCAGTTTAAAGAAATCAATCGCATTCATTAAAAAACTATTAATTTCCAATCAGTTATCTGCTTAAATATTAAAATTTTAAAAATTATTCACTTTTAGTAAAACCAATCCCGCCCTTTGTTCGTAAGTAAGTAAAAGACGATATTTCTGAATGAGATAAGTTTGATAACGAGATAAAGTTCAACATTATTACGTTTTTTGGAAAGACATTGAATTTTATCTTATTCCTGATTTATCGTCTCTTTTTTTATTAAATATAAGCAGATAATACCGTGGAAAAATTAAACCTTCAAAGATTAAAAAAGACTTTAAATTATCTTGAAAGCAAACAACGCGAACTCAAAAAAAATCATGAAAATGACACGCGAAGTGTGGAATCGATGATAAAATTTTTGAAAAAAGATATGATTGAACAATATAAATTATCCGATTATGATTTATATATTAAACAGGAAGTTAAAGACACTGAGACTTTTATCAAAAGTGTAAAAGATATTATAGCAGATAATTGTCAAGCCTGATTTTTGATTTTTTATTCAAAGATTTCCAATTGAAAATTTATTTCGATTGGAAATCTTTTTTTTACCAGCTTAATAATTTAGTTCGCAAAACAGCAAACTTTATTGTAATGCCACAAATTTTAATAAGAATGTGCTAAAATCTGAAAGATCTGCCTGAAACAAACTTTGCATAATTTTTAAACTAAATAAACTTTATTAAACACAGCTACGGGATTTTGAAGTTTACCAACAAACTGAAGACTGTCAACAGGATCTGCCAAATCCAGCATTTGTTTGTTATTTCGCAATTGCAAACGGTTTAAACAGCACGAATCAAATTCAGAAGCAAACAAATTATATCTTTCAAACTGCTCTTTTAAATGCGGCTGCTGTTCCTGGTATCGTGCGATACAATCGGCAACTTCAGACCAAAAATCTTCTTCTGAAAGTGTTTTGGATTCTGATAAAATCGCGGAAAGAAAGCGGAAATAAAATTGGAAAACATCATTAAAAATACACAATATTCGCAACGGTTCTTTCATATCGATATAAATGCGGTTTACTTTTTCCGGTAACGGAATTTCTGCATTAAAAATCATAACTTCTTCGGTAATATCTTTCATGATCGCTTTTACCGGAACGTGATTTTCCAGAACCAAAATCAGGTTTTCGCCGTGTGGCATAAAAACCATTTCGTGCTCGTAAAAACAATGTAATAATGGCGAAAGATAGGCGTCGAGATAACTTTTAATCCACAATTTGGCGCTAATTCCTGACTCTTTTATCAACTCACAAACAAAAGAATTCCCAGACTGATCCACATGCAACAGAGCAGCCATTGTCATGATCTTTTGATTTTTAGACAATTTCGGGATCGGACTTTCGCGCCATAATGTGGCCAGCATTTTGTTGTGCGCTATACTTCGGCCCAAAGGCTCGTATAAAAAATTGCGATAGCCAAGCGTGGCAACTTCGCCTAATAAGGTAAATCCTTTTTGCTGCAAATAGGCATCGTTTTCAACCAGATTTGCAACCCATTCGGTTATGGCGGGCGTACTTTCCATATAATACGGCGAAAGTCCGCGCATGAAACCCATATTGATTACCGAAAGTGCCGTTTTTGCGTAAAATTTTTCGGGTGATGAAATGTTGAAAAAAGTTCTAATTGATTGTTGTGCAGAATATTCGTCTTCACCATAACCCAGACAAATTAAATGTCCTTCAGCAACATCCGTAGCAAAAATCAAAGCCAGTTTATTAAACCATTGCCACGGATGAACGGGAAAGAAATAGTAATCTTCACTATTTAAATTTTGAGATTCTATTATATTTTCGAATCGTAAAATCGTTTCAGCATCTAATTCCTGCTGTAATACTTTTTGATAATCTAAAGTTTCAATTGCCGTAAAAGTTGCCTTGCTCCTATGCCCTGCCAGCCATAACAATTGTATGGGCGCATTGGCTTCCGGAGAAAAAGCAGCAAAATCATCAATATTAAAACCATTTTTACCGCTGTTGGCCACAAAACATGGATGTCCTTCGGTCATCGCATGTTCAATGATTTGGTAATCCAATTCTAATAAATCTTTTGAATTGTATTTTTCATTGGCGATTTTATATGCTGTGCTGTACAAAGTACTTGTAATTTCTTCCAGATATGTTGGCAACAGGCTTTCGTCGATGCCAAAAACGGCTTTGAATTCAATTATAAATTCTAATAAACGCAATGGCGAGTCAATTCCGTTTTTTATCTTTTTAATTGATTCAATGGCAATTGACCAATGATTTAAGGCTAAAATTGAAGCTTTAAAACTATATTCAACCGTTTTATCTGGAGAAGAAATACTATATAAATTATCTCCTTTTGAAATCGGAACAATCAATAATTCGTGTGCAAATTCACTTAACGTTTTTTTGAGTAAAAGCACATTGGCTTTGTCCCAATTATGTTTTGTTAAGTGCTGGATATTCTGGTTTGGTATTTCCATTTTCATAAATTAAACCGATTGTAATGCTTTGTAATAATCTTCGCGGGTGCAAAATTCCAGGTGTGCTTTTTTGTGCGGCAATTCTAAAACGTGCTGAAAAACAAATCCTGCCCGTTTATTCAACAAATGAATTTTATGATTTCTTGCATCGGGTTCAACTACAATACGCTGGCTTTTTGCATCAGAAAAAATAAAATCGAGAATTACTGTAAAAATAGTCCAGGTAAAATTCGGAATTGGTTTTTCTGACGGTGCCACCAGAATGTGCATACCTTTATCGCCTTTTTGCGATTGGTAATATTTGCCTATAATATCGTTTTGGGGATCGTAACATTCTAATAAAAAGGCCACTTTACCATTAAAAACGCCAATATAAACCCGTGCTTTTTCTAAAATGTTGTAATACGTGTTTTTGACTTCTTCCTCAGAAAAACCATTCATTTCCCAATACACGGCATAATCGCGATTGACCCAATTGTGTATCAGCGGAATATCATTTTCCATATCAATCGGGCGCAATTCAAAAACACCTAAACCGGGAATCGTTTTTACAAAAACAACAGCTGTCTCAACATCATTTTCCGGATGCGTTAGTATACTATTCATCTGTTTAAGGTTTTAAGCGATTATTTTTTTGTACGGTGCAATCGGGTTTTGCAATTTTCCCTGAAATTGTAACAACGCCACCGGATCATCAAGATCTATCATGGTTTTGTTGTTGTTCAATTGCAGACGATTTAAGCAAGACAGCTGAAATTCATTGGCAAACAAATCGTATTTCCCGAATTTTGCTTCCAAATGCGGATTTGATTCCTGATAATCAGATATACATTCTGCCACCAGTTCCCAATAACGGTCTTCTGAATAATTATCACTTGTCACCAAAATAGCCGACATGAAACGGAAGAATCCATCAAAAACATCAATAAAAATAGAAAGCAATTTTACGTCTTCCGGAACATCTGCATAAATTCTGTCAATGTTTTTCGGAATTTCCACATCCGGATTCAGGATTACGGCTTCTTCTGTAATGTCTTTCATGAAGGAACGCACCGGAACATGATTTTCTAATCCTAAAATCAGGTTTTCGCCATGAGGCATAAAAACCAAATCATATTGGTAAAAACAATGCAATAACGGACTTAAATACACTTTAAAATATTCTGATAACCAATCATCTATAGATAATGAAGAAGCTTTTATAATTTCTGATAGCAACGAATTCCCATCTTTATCCAAATGTAAAAACGCCGCCATTGTCATTAATTGTTCCTCGTTTTTGAGTTTTGCCACCGGACTTTCTCTCCACAGCGAAGCGATCATTTTATTGTACGGATTGTGTTTTCCGAAACTTTCAAAATACGGATTGATGTAACTTACAGAAGCGACTTCGCCCAACATACCAAAACCTACTTTTTGCAGGTATTCGTCGCCGCTTAAAAGCTGGTCTAACCACTCAGCCATTTCCGGCGCTGTGCCTAAATAAAATACCGGCAAACCACGCATAAAGCCCATATTTAGGATTGAAAGCGATGTTTTGGTATAAAATTTCTTTGGATTACTTAAATTGAATAATGTTCTGATGGATTGCTGCGCCTGATATAAATCAGGTCCGTAACCTACACAAATCAGTTTTTGTTTGGCAATTTCAGGCGAAAATAAATTAGCCAGTTTATTAAACCATTGCCACGGATGCACGGGAATAAAGAAATAATCAGCTGGATTTTGTCCTTTTTCTTTGATAGTTGAGTTGAATTTTGAAATCGTTTCAGCTCCCAATTCCTGCTGAATCAAAGTATCGTAATCGAGTTTTTTAGTTCCCGCGTAAACTGTTCTGTCGCGATGTCCGGCCAGCCATAAAATCTTAAACGGATTTCCGGCTTCGGGCGCATAAGCTTTGTAATCCATGCTGTTGTAGCCAATTCTGCCGTTATTGGCCACAAATCCCGGATGCCCTTCCATCATGGCTTGTTCAATAGTTTGAAAATCAGAATTGGCAAGCGATTTTGAAGTCGAATTTTCTTTTAATAATTTATAGCAGCTTCCGTAAAGTGTGCTGATAATTTCTTCAATATACGAAGGCAATAATTGCTCTGAAATTCCTAAGCTGATTTTAAATTCATTAATAAAATCAACAACGTCTAAAGTTTCTTCTTTATCATTTTTGTATTTTAAAATAGAATCTGCTTCAATATTTAAATGGTTCATGGCAAGCTGTTGTGCCTTAAAGGTATATTTAACGGAATTATCATCAGAAAACAACGAATATTTGTTTCTGTTTTGAACGCCTAATTCTAAAATCGGTTCAATTAAAAGCTCGTGCGAATACTCACAAATTGCTTTTTTGATTAGTAAACGATTTGCTTTTTCCCAAACTTCGGGCTGAATATGTGTGATGGCTTTTTCGGGAAATTCTAATTGATTTTCGGTATTCATTTCGGTATAATTGAGGTTAAATGAATCTATTTTTTTGATGA
>Ga0247806_10000149_pt1 | contig 46197 bp, 43 predicted proteins | sample UWRJL059202B1_FD_179935 | JGI IMG/M metagenome (GOLD analysis project Ga0247806, IMG submission 179935) | Plant litter microbial communities from Arlington Agricultural Research Station in Wisconsin, United States - UWRJ-L059-202B-1 | ecosystem: Environmental > Terrestrial > Plant litter >... | reverse complement strand
AGACCCTGCGAACGTGGGTGGGTCAACGGTCCGCGACCACGCGTTGGTCGAGCTTGTCGAGACCCTGCGAACGCGGGTGGGTCAACGGTCCGCGACCACGCGTCGGTCGAGCTGGTCGAGACCCCGCGACGTGCCTGCGTTCCGCGGGCCCGACGCGGCCGGGGATTTCGCTGTGGGCGATATGGGGGACCGGCGGGAATGAAACCAGCGCCCCAGCGTTGAGTTGAGTCGAGGCCACTCAACTTTGAGACTCAACTCCGAGGCTTAGCGCCGGGTTTGGCTCTCGTTTCGATTCCCAGGAGGATTTCTTGCCTACATACTTCGGTCCGGCCGGTTCCGAGAACGGTTCATTCGACGAGTTCCTGGCCCGCTACCTGCAAGGCCAGCGCGCCCAGGGCGGACGACCCATCGAGATCACCCGGCTGCTCAGCCGGCGCACCCACGAACTGCTCGTGCAGGCCGCTCAGTTCGCGGTCGACCACGGCCACGCCCACGTCGACGCCCTGCACCTGCTGCGCGTGATGGTGGAGCAGGAACCCGCCGCTTCGGCCATCCGCCGTGCCGGTGGCGACCCCGCCGCCATCGCGGCCGACGCCGAACAGCGCCTGCCAGAGTCCAGCGACCAGCAGGCCGCCGCGGCCCCGGCACTCACGCCGTCTGCCCAGCGCGCCCTGTTGGATGCCCACCAGGTCGCGCGCGCCTTCGGCTCCACCTACATCGACCCTGAGCACCTGTTCTTCGCCTTCGTGGTGAACCAGGATTCCCCGGCCGCGCGGGTGCTGGCCGAGTCCGGCGTCACTGCCGAATCCCTGCAGGCCGGTGCCCTCGAGGCCGAGGCCGACGAGGCCCAAGCCTCCGGCGGGGTCTCGGCTGCCGGCAGCACCTCGGACACCCCGATGCTCGACACCTACGGCGTCGACCTCACCGAGCGCGCCCGCTCCGGCAAGCTCGACCCGGTGATCGGCCGCAGCGACGAGATCGAACAGACCGTCGAAATTCTCTCCCGGCGCACCAAGAACAACCCGGTGTTGATCGGCGAGGCCGGCGTGGGTAAGACCGCCGTGGTCGAGGGCCTGGCCCAGGCGATCGTCGACGGTCTGGTGCCCGAACAGCTGCGGGGCAAGCGCGTCATCGCGCTCGACCTTCCGGCCATGCTCGCCGGCACCCGCTACCGTGGCGACTTCGAAGAGCGCCTCACCAAGACCATGGACGAGATCAGCGAGCGACGTGACGAGATCATCGTCTTCCTCGACGAGTTGCACACCGTTGTCGGTGCCGGTGGGTCCGGCGAGGGCGGCATGGACGCCGGCAACATCCTCAAGCCGCGTCTGGCGCGCGGCGAACTGCACGTCGTGGGTGCCACCACCCTCACCGAATACCGCAAGGTCGAGAAGGACCCCGCGCTCGAACGCCGCTTCCAGCCCGTGCGGGTGGGGGAGCCGAGCATCGACGATGCCGTGCAGATCCTCACCGGCCTGGCCGGCCGTTACGCCGAGCACCACGCGGTGCGCTACACGGATGCCGCCATTCGCGCCGCCGTGGAGATGAGCGCCCGGTACATCCCCGACCGTTTCCTGCCGGACAAGGCGATCGACCTGATCGACCAGGCCGGTGCCCGCGCGCGCCTGGCGCTCGGCAGCCGCGTCGACCTCGACGCGCTGCGCGAGCAGCAGGCCGGGCTCGAGACCGCGAAGACCGTCGCCGTCGCCGCCGAGGCCTACGAAGAGGCCTCCCGGCTGCGTGACGAGGTCGAACAGCTGGCGGCGACGATCGCCGCCGCCGAAGCGGCCCAGGGCACGGATGCGTCCGCGCCATCCGCTGTTGTCGACGAGGCCGAGATCGCCGCGATCATCGCCCGCGCCACCGGCATCCCGGCCAGCCGCCTCACCGCGGGCGACCGCGAACGCCTGGCCAAGCTCGAAGACGACCTGCACCAGCGGGTCATCGGGCAGGACGACGCCGTGACCGTCATCGCCAAGGCCGTGCGGCGCAACCGCACCGGCATGGGTGACGCCGACCGGCCGGTCGGCAGCTTCCTCTTCCTCGGCCCGACCGGGGTGGGCAAGACCGAACTGGCCAAGTCGCTGGCCGAGTCGCTCTTCGGCGACGAGAAGGCCATGCTGCGCTTCGACATGAGCGAGTTCAGCGAGCGTCACACCGTCAGCCGGCTGGTCGGCGCCCCTCCCGGATACGTCGGCTACGACGAGGCCGGGCAGCTCACCGAGCACGTGCGGCGCAACCCCTACTCGGTGGTGCTGCTCGACGAGATCGAGAAGGCGCACCCGGATGTCTTCAACCTGCTCCTGCAGGTGCTGGACGACGGCCGTCTCACCGACGGCCAGGGGCGCACGGTCGACTTCCGCAACACCGTGGTGATCATGACGTCGAACATCGGCTCGGAGATCCTGGCGAGCCGCAGCGGAGCGCTCGGCTTCACCGCCGATCTCGACGGAGCGCACAACGGCTTCGGCTCGGAGAAGGCGCTGCGCGACCGGGTGATGGCCAAGCTCCGCGAGGCCATGCGACCCGAGTTCCTCAACCGGATCGATGAGGTCGTGCTGTTCCGCAAGCTCGACCAGCCGCAGCTGCGCCAGATCGTGCGGCTGCTGCTGAACCAGACCGAGGCCAGGCTCGTCGCTCAGGGGCATGCGCTCACGGTGGATGATGCGGCCGTGGACTGGATCGCCGAGCACGGGTACGAGCCCGAATACGGGGCGCGGCCGCTGCGCCGGGTGATCCAGCGCGAGCTGGACGACCGCATCGCCGACCTGTTGGTCGCATCCGAATTGGGTGCCGACCAGGCGGTGGTGGTGACCGTCGTTGACGGGGCCCTGCACGTCGACGGAGCGCCGGCCCGGCTGCCGCTGGCGGCATAACACCCGGACAGGCAAAGCAGCGCCGCTGGCGGCCGGAACCCAACCCGGCCGTCAGCGGCTAAACTGGTCGTTTGATTTGAGGGGTGTTTGAGTGGTCGACCAGGAGCTCGCGCGGGAACAGAACTATGTCAGCACGCTGTACGCGCGACTCGACGCGCTGCAACGGGAGGCCGAAGACCAGCTGAAGGCCGTGCGGATGCTCGACGTCGGCGGCAACCACCAGTCCCGGTCTGAACGCGACACCTTCGCCCGCACCTACGAGGACCGCATCGTGCAGCTGCGCGAGGTGGACGACCGCCTGGCGTTCGGCCGGCTCGAGACCGCCCCCGAGGACGACGACGGCAGCCCGGTCTACCGCTACATCGGCCGGGTGGGCCTGCGCGATGAGAACCTGCAGCCCATCCTGCTGGACTGGCGGGTGCCGCAGGCCAGCGCTTTCTACCAGGCCACCGCCGCGACGCCGCTGGGCGCCCGCGCCCGCCGGCACCTGCTCTCCAGCGGCCGCCGCATCATCCGCATCGAAGACGAGATCCTGGATGCCGCGCTGCTGGACGGCGACACCGCCACGCTGCACCAGGGTGAGGGAGCGCTGCTCTCGGCCCTCACCGCTCAGCGCACCGGGCACATGTCCGACATCGTCTCGACGATCCAGGCCGAACAGGATCGCATCATCCGCTCGGAGCTCAACGGCGTGCTCGTCGTGCAGGGCGGCCCCGGCACCGGCAAGACCGCCGTGGCCCTGCACCGGGCCGCGTACCTGCTTTACACCCACCGCGACCGGCTGCAGAACTCCGGCGTGCTCATTGTGGGCCCGTCCACCTCGTTCCTGCAGTACATCGAGGCCGTGCTGCCGTCCCTCGGCGAGACCGGGGTGGTGCTCGCCTCGGTTGGGCAGCTGTTCGCCGGCGTCGAGGCCAGCCACGAAGACGCCCCGGCCGTCGCCGCGCTCAAGGGCCAGATTTTCATGGCCGACCTCATTGCGCGCGCCGTGAAGTCCCGCCAGAAGGTGCCGGCGGCCAACCAGAAGTTGCTCGTGAACGGCGACACCCTGGTGCTCAAGCCCCAGCTGATCGAGTCCGCCATTCACCGCGCCCGCGCCGGCGGCAAGGCGCACAACGAGGCGCGCGTCGTGTTCGTCAAGCACGCCCTCAACTCCCTGGCCCGCGAATGGCTCGAACAGCTCAAGAAGCAGGGCCGGTCGATGGACGACACCGACCTGCCGATGCTGCGCGAAGACCTGCGCCTGGCCGACGACGTGCGGGTGGCCCTGAACACCGCCTGGCTGCCGCTGACCCCGCAGAAGCTCGTGCAAGATCTCTACGCCCGCCCGCAGTGGCTCGAAGAGCTGACCCCGCGCTGGCGTGCCGCGCAACGGGCGCTGCTCTACCGCCCGCGCGACGCCGAGTTCACCATCGCCGACATCCCCCTGCTCGACGAGGCGGCCGAGCACCTCGGTGAATACAGCGCCGTCGATGCCGCGCAGAAGCGTGAGGCCAAGGAGCAGCGTAAGCGCGACATCGAGAACGCCGAGCTGGCGATCAAGAACATGGATGTGAAGGGTCTCGTGAACGCGAAGGCCCTCGCCGACAACTTCGCCGAGCTCGGCGACCGGGCCACCACCGCCGAACGCGCAGCGCTGGACCGCAGCTGGACCTACGGCCACGTGATCGTGGACGAAGCCCAGGAACTCTCGCCCATGCAGTGGCGGTTGTTGATGCGCCGCGGCCCACGCCGGTCGTTCACCATTGTCGGCGACATCGCCCAGGCCGCCGCGGCGGCCGCAGCGGATAGCTGGCGGGAGGCCCTGGCACCGGTGCTCGAGGCATCCTTCGAGGCCGACCGTTGGCGCCTGGAGGAGCTGACGGTGAACTACCGCACGCCCAGCCAGATCGCCGAGGCCGCCGAGAAGATGGCGGTGGCGCACGGCCTGCCGATCACGGCATCCCGCACGGTGCGCGCCAGCGACTGGCCGGTCGCGACCCTCACCGATGCGGTGGATGCGCTGCGCCGCGAACGCGCGCTGGGCGTGGGCGGCACCGTGGCGGTGATCGTCGTTGAGGAGGACATCGAGGCTCTGGGTGCGGCCCTGCACGCCGAGTTCGGCGACATCGTCGGTCGCGGGGCGCTCGGCCTGCTGCGGGACGTGGCGCTGCTGACCCCGCAGGACTCAAAGGGCCTCGAGTTCGATGCCGTGATCGTCGTTGACCCCACGGCGATCGTCGCGGCCTCCGAACGCGGAGCCGGCGCGCTCTACGTTGCCATGACCCGCGCCACCCAGCGCCTCTACCTGGTGAGCGACGGCCCGCTGCCCAAGGGCCTCACCGACCTCCCATAGCGCCGCCGCCCCACTCGGCGGCGGTCTCGTCGACCTCGGGCACAGTGCCCCTTCAGCGCGCGCGAAGGGGCGCTGTGCGGCACGTCGGCGGCGGGAGACTCCCGCTCAGGCGACCGGTCGGAAGGCCCGCAGGGTCAAGAGCAGCGCCTCAGGGGTGAATGAAGCCGGGTTGCGGATGGCCTGGATGGAGGCACCCTGCACCAGCGCGACCACGGTGGCGGCGAGGTCATCGCCCGAGACGCTGCCAGACATCCGGCTCTCGGCGGCGACCTCCCGGCACACCGGCAGGAACGCCTCCAGGTACCGGCCGAACGATGCCTCGATCCGGTCGCGGAACAGGGTGTCGCGCAGGGAGAAGTAGAAGGCGAAGAGCAGTTCGACGCCCGCGCGGTACTCCGCCAGGGGCTCCAGCTCGCCCCGCACCATCCGCTCGAGCCGGTCCCACGGGGCCAGCTCGGCCAGGCCGGGGTCGGTCAGGGCGTCCAGCGTGCCGTCGAGGAGTACATCGAGCAGGGCCTGCAACAGGCCCTCCTTGGACTGGAAGTGGAAGAACACCAGGCCGGGGGAGATGCTCGCCGCGGTGGCGACGCGGCGTGCGGTGACGGCGTCGAGGCCCTCGGTGAGCGCGATCTGATACGCGGCGGCCAGGATCGCGTCGCAGCGTTCCTGCTCGGGCAGCTTCGGTCCGCCCATCGGTCAGCCGTTCGGGTTGCGGTCGGTGCTGCTCGTCCCGGTGCGCTGTGCCGCGCGGTACTCGCGCAACGCCTTCCAAGCGCCGGTGGACCAGAGCGCCCAGAGCACGAGCACCGGCTGGAAGAGCAGGCGGACGGTGCGGTCGAGGTCGGTGTTCAGCCCGAACGAGTCGGTGTGGGTGACCAGCTGCGAGATGTTGCCCGGGAAGATCGCGACGAAGAACGCCGCCACGATGAAGCCGACCTGCACGCGGTACCGGCCGAGGGCAAGGAGTGCGGCGCCGAGGACCATCTCGACGATGCCGGATGCGACTACCACGAAATCACCCTCGAGCGGCAGCCAGGTGGGCACCTGGGCCAGGAACGCCTCGCGGTTGACGGTGAGGTGGCTGATACCCGCCAGGAGCAGGAAGGCGCCGAGAACCAGGCGAAAGATGGTGCGGAGGATCGTCGTGCGCTTCTTCTGCGGGGCGAGGAGGGTCATGGTGGTGCGGCTTCCGGGTGGATCAACGGGCGGGTGTAGCCCCCACCCTACATTGATCACCTGGTCAATGACCATGTGGTCAATGGCTGGATGGCACCGGCCGCTGGGTCACTGGGCGGCTGCCGCCACCAATTCCGCCACCTCGGCGTCCGGGCGTGCGTCGAACACTCCCCACATGACGTGGGTCGGCCCGCTGCCGTCGCTGCTTGCTGCAGCCGGACGGCTGATCCATCGGTGGGCGGCGGCGGCCCTGCCGAGCGCGGCGAGGGACGGAGCGATGGTGGTCTTGCGCAGCGACCCGGCCACGACGCTGCCATCGCTGCTCAGTCGCCAGCCGCGGCTGTGGGCCAGAACCTGACCCACTTCCTCATCGGTCAGCCAGCGCGAAAAGCTCCGACCGGGCGGGTCGATCTGAGTCAGCTTCATGACACCAGCCTAATCTCGCCGGCCGGCTCCCGGTCTAGGGTGGCGGCATGCAGACCTACACGGCAGCCCAGGTGCGTGAGGCCGAGACCCCGTTCCTCGATCGCGGTGTGCCGCTCATGGCCCGGGCGTCTGCCGCGTTGGCGCGGGAGGTGTCGGCGCTGCTTGTCGAGCAGCGTGGGGGAGTGGCCGGTGCCGCCGTGCTGGTGGTGGCCGGCTCCGGCAGCAACGGCGGCGATGCGCTCCACGCGGCAGCCCTGCTGGCCGATCTCGGCGCAACCGTGAGCATCCTGCCCACGAGCGCGCGGATGCATCGGGAGGGAATCGAGGCGGCGCTGGCGGCCGGGGCCGGCCTGCGACCGTTGGACGAGGACCCGTCGGTGCTGGCGGAGCTGGCCCGTGGCGCCGACGTGATCCTCGACGGCATCCTCGGCACCGGGTCTGCCGGTGCACCGATGCTGCGCGGCCGGGCGCGAGACGTGGTGACTGCACTCCTGCCGGTCGTCGGCGGCGCCGGATCATCGTCAGCCCGTCGGCCCCTGGTGGTGGCCGTCGACCTGCCCAGCGGGATCGGTGTCGACGACGGCAGCGTGCCGGACCCGACGGTGCTGCGCGCTGACCTCACCGTGACGTTCGGCGGCGTCAAGGCGGGTCTGATGTCTTTCCCCGCGGCAGGGTACGCCGGCCGGATCGTGGTGGTCGACATCGGCATCACCGACGAGCTGGAGCGCATCCGTCGACGGGACCTCGCGCTGCCCTAGCGGTTGCAGTCGCCGCCACCGCCAGCCGCCACCGCGGCTCAGAGCGTGGGCACCCGCTCGGCCTTGAGCGGGGCTTCCGGCGGGGTGCCGTCGCCGAACGGGCGGCCGCCCAGGCTCTCCCGGCCGTGTGCGGTGAGCCACACCGACGCATCCGGCCCGGCCGGGATGATGCCGGTGGGGTTGATGTCGCTGTGGGTCACGTAGTAGTGCCGCTTGATCTGGTCGAAGTCGATGGTGTCGCCGAAGCCGGGGGTCTGGAACAGGTCCCGGGCGTAGGCCCACAGCACCGGCATCTCGCTGAGCTTGTTCCGGTTGCACTTGAAGTGGCCGTGATACACGGCGTCGAATCTCGCCAGTGTCGTGAAGAGACGGATGTCGGCCTCGGTGATGGTGTCGCCCACCAGGTAGCGCTGATTCGACAGGCGCTCTTCGAGCCAGTCGAGGCGCGCGAAGAGCGTGTTGTAGGCCCGCTCGTACGACTTCTGGCTACCGGCGAACCCGCACTTGTAGACGCCGTTGTTGACGTCGTGGAAGATCAGGTTGGCCACCTCGTCGATCTCGGCGCGCAGAGCTTCCGGGTACAGATCGGGCGCGCCGGGTCGGTGGTAGTCCACCCATTCGGTTTCGAAGTCGATGGTGATCTGCGGGTAGTTGTTGGTGACCACCTTGCCCGAAGGCACGTCGACGATCACGGGCACGGTGATGCCGCGCGGGTAGTCGGGGAAGCGGGCGAAGTACGCCTCCTGGATGCGTTCGATGCCGAGTACCGGGTCGACGCCGTTGGGGTCGAGGTCGAAGGTCCAGCTGTTCTTGTCGTGGGTGGGGCCGGGCAGGCCCAGGGAGATGACCTTCTCCAGGCCGAGCAGCCGACGCACGATGGCGGTGCGGTTGGCCCACGGACAGGCCCGGGCGGCGACCAGCCGGTAGCGGCCCGGCTCAACGGGCCAACCGTCACGGCCATCGCGGGTGATGCGGTCCTCGATGTAGTTCGTGTCGCGATCGAAGTCCTTGCCGGGCTCCACGTAGCTCGGGACCAACGTGTTGGGGGTCTGATTGCTCATGGTGCAACGCTACGGGAAAAATCCCGTGCGTACGCATAGAGTTCGCCGGGTTCAGTCGTGCAGATGATGAAGCGGCCAGGCGGTGGCCCCGGCCAGAAGCTCCAGCAGCGACTGTGCCGCGGCGCGGGCCTCGGCCGGGCCGCGCGGGTCGTAGACGTCGATGGCGAGGGGAGGAGCCTCCCCGAACTTGGGGATATCCACCTCCACGCGGCCGCCGCCGGGCAGCGCCACGAAGGCGTGGGCGGTGTGCGCGCCCTGCACCGGCGCATCCAGGGCCGCGGCGATGATGCCGAGGGCCTCCGGCTTGGTGGCGTGAGTGTCTGCGACGAGAGTGGCGACGTGATCCATGAGCGTCAGCGTAACCTGCGCGATCCAGCCGGGACGGGCTACTCGAAGCGCGTCGACGAGATGGCAGTGTTCGTGCGGATGGCGCCGAAGGTCGACACCACCGCGACCACTGCAAGCAGCAGGCTGGCGGCCAGCGCGATGAAGTAGCGTCCCTCTGGCATCCCGATGGTCCGGGCCCCGCCCGTGAGTCCGGTGAGGATCAGGTAGGCGGTGAGGAATCCGAGCCCGATGCACAGGGCGACAATGACGAGCAGTGGCGCAGCGGTCTCGTAGCTGACGATGCGTCGGAGGGTGGCCACGCGCATCCCCATCAGGCGGAGGAGCCCGAGCACTCGCTTGCGGTCGAGCATCGCGGCGGTGGTCGCGACGGCGAGGGAGACCGCGGAAATGAGGGTGGCCACCCCGACTCCGAGGTAGGCGAGGGTCGCGTAGCTGTTCAGCAGTGAGCGCTGGTTCGCTCCGGCGGCGTCCGCCCGGGTGCCCGGGGTGTCACCCGGCAGGCTCAGCCCGGACGTCTCGAGAACGGTGCGCGCCACCTCGATGGCAGCCGGGGTACCCACGGTATCCACATAGACGGAGCGCGGTGTGAGGCCGGAGAGATCGGTGATGGCCACGGGGCGCAGCTCCACCGGTGGGCCGGCCGCGGCCATGAAGGCATAGGCGTCGAAGGAGACGAAATCGCCGGGAGGCACGGATGCGAAGCCCAGGGCGGTGGCGGCGGTCGCGGGGACGACGGAGTAACCGAATTCGACGATGTCGTCGGTGTCGGATCCGTAGGACACTGTGACCTGGGTCACCCCCTCGGTGCCGTCCAGTTCCCGCACCACCGCCTCCAGTCGAGCAGGTTCGGGGACCCGGACAGTGTCGATCCCTGCGGTCAGGCTGGTGACGGGCAGGAGCCCCGGGGAGTCGGAGATCGTGGCGTCCAGGTCGGCTGTGCTGGCCGCGCCGGCGAAGACCGACACCATGTAGAGGGCCACCACCAGGCCGCTCACCGAGCGGAACGTGGCCGCGGGCGCGCGACGGACCCGATTCACGGCCACGACGCCGGCAGCACTGTTGATGCGGCGGGAGAGGAACGTGCCGGTTCGCCAGACCAGGTAGGGGCCGGCCATGATGAGCCCCAACGAGGTGAGTAGGAAGCCGCCGATGAGCGGCGCGCCGCCGTCGATGGGCAGAACGCCCAGTTGGGAAGCGGCGCTGGTGATCGTCATCACGCCGAGGCCCAGCGCCAGCGGCAGTAGCCGTGTCGCCCGGGGCTGCTTCTCATGCTGTTGCCGGGTCGACCCGAGCGGGCCGATGTCGGCCCGGCGGATGCTCCACGCGGCCGCGAGGGTGGCGCCGGCGGTGGTGGCGGCGACCACGACCGTCGTGGTCAGCGGGTCCACCCGCAGGTCGGACAGGAAGAAGGTGCCGTCGTCGATCGAAACCATGGCGGCCAGGGGGCGGAAGAGGACCGCGAGCAGCACTCCGAGCAACCCGCCGACCAGGCTGATCACGGCGGTTTCCAGGGCCGCGAGACGGGTGACGGTGCCCGGAGTGGCGCCGATCAGGCGCAGGGTGGCGAAGCGTTCGCGGCGTTCGGCAGCGCCGAGCTTGGTGACGATGGCCACCAGGAGCAGCACCGGAAGAAGCACGGCGATGCCGCCGATGATCGTCACGAAGAGATAATTCTGGTTGCCGCCGTAGGGGTTCGCGATGAATTCGGATGTGCGGAGTCCGGCCGGCGAGGCCAGGATGGTCTGGGCATCCGTGCCGGTCACCGCGACGAGGGATTCGGGGCTGGAGAGCACCGAGTTCGGCAGGGTGCCGACCAGGGTGCCGTAGCGGTCGCCCAGCTGAGCGGCCGGAGTGCTCTCGAGCAGTCGCACCAGGGCGGGCGAGGCATAGAACTCGCCCACCGCCGGGGCCGCGGACAGGCCGGGAATCCGCACCGTGGAGTCGGCGGTGGCGTTGATGTCCAGCCGGGTGATGAAGTCGTCCCCGTGCCTGTCGACGCTGGGCATCGCGAAAACGGAATTGTCGTCGAGGGTGACCGCGGCGTCGGTGCCGGCCAGGTACTCGCCGGTTGACACAGACAGCCAGGAGGATCGCTCCTGGCGGTCGCCGAGGGCGCCGTAGGCGCCGAAGAGCAACAGGAAGAGGGTGACACCCACGGCGACTCCGGCGGTGACGCCGACCAGACGTACCCAGGCGCCGCGACTATCGACCAGAATCAGGCGGGCCAGGGCCGGGCTCACCCCGCTCATCCGACGAGGGTCCTGGCGCCGGAGATGCGGCCGTCGCGCACCACGACCTCCCGGTCGGCGTGGGCCGCCGTGCGGGGGTCGTGCGTGATGAGCACCACCGTGGTGCCACTGTGGCGCACCAGTTCCAGCATGGTGGTCAGCACGTTTTCGGCGGCGAGGGAGTCGAGGGAGCCGGTGGGTTCATCGGCGAAGAGAACGCGGGGGTTCCCCACGAGCGCCCGGGCGATGGCCACCCGTTGCGCCTGGCCGCCGGAGAGCTCGCTGGGAAGCTTGTCCGCCATGCCGCCAAGGTCGAGCTGGTCCAGCTGGGTGTCGGCGGCGCGAAGGGCGACTCGGCGGCCGTGCCCGGCGAGGAGGAGCGGGATGGTGACGTTGTCCCTGGCGGACAGATCGGGAAGCAATTGGCCGAACTGGAACACGAAACCGAACTCGGTGAGTCGCAGATCGGACCGCTCGGTTTCGTTGAGCGAACTGACGAGGGCGTCGCCCACGGTGACGGTGCCCCGGTCGGGAACAATCACCCCGGCGAGTGCGTGCAGGAGAGTGGATTTACCCGAACCGGACGGTCCCATGATCGCCACGACCTCCCCGGCGTGGATGTCCAGGTCGATGCCGCGGAGGGCCTCGGTGCGTCCGAAGGCCTTGTGCAGATCGCGGGCTTGGATCAGCGGGGTGCTGAGGGTGCCGGGGCTCAAGCTGTGCTGACTCAACGTGTTCTGGCTCATGGTGCGGTCAGTTCCTTCTTGAGTTGGGTGAGTCGGGCGGCCGTCAGGTCCATCCAGCGCAGATCGGCCTCGATGTGGAACAGGGCGTGGTCGAACATCAGCACCCGCAGCAGGTCGGCCCCCTGCTTGGCTCGGGTGAGCTCCCGCATCCGGCTCATGTGCTCGGCGCGTTGCAGGTCGAGCAGGCGCTCCGCATCGTCGTCGACCAGCAGGGCCACGACGGTCCTGGCGAACAGATTGCTCTGCAGCGTCTCTGAGGGCACGTCGGGGGTGAACATCCAGGCGAGCACGCGCTGGGTACCGGCCGGCGTGATCTCGTACCGCTTGCGATCCGGTCCGCCGCCCGCCTCCTCGCCGACGGCGTTGATCAGGCCGTCACGGATCATGCGCGCCAGAGTCGCGTACACCTGGCCGAAGGCGAGTGGTTTGCGTTCGCCGAAGAATCTGTCGTACCGGTGTTTGAGGTCATAGCCGTAGCTCGGCTCGACGCTGAGCAGCCCCAGGAGGGTTGATGAGTTATCCACGAGCCTGACTATACACACAATGTATAGTCGGGATTCCGGGCCCGGGCGTTAACTCGGGGTGAACACCGGCGGGGGTGCCCGGTGATCGGTGCGGCATCCGGTAAGGATGACGAGTGAGCACCCAATGCGTACCCGGCCCAGAGGCAACCCTCGACGACCGGGTGGTGCGCCTGGTCGACCTCGCTGTCGACGCCACACTCGTGCCGGCCAACACCCCGGTGGCCGAGGTCGACCGGTTGTTCCGCGATGAACGGGGACTGCGCTCGCTCGTGGTGCAGAACGAGCACGGCTATTCGCTGCTGACCCGGGAACAGGTGGAGTACACCCTCACCGGCCGGCTGGGCTTCGGGCGAGGTCTGCACTCTCGCTCCACTGCTGGCCACATGGCTGCGGGGAACTCGTTCTCCCTGCCCGGGCGCCTGGAGCTTGCCCACGCCGCCCAGCACATACTCGAACTGCCCGAGGAGTCGAGGTACCGGGATGTGCTGGTGCTCACCGAGGCCGGCCCCGGGGTGGTGTCGGTGTCCCAGGTCTTCGAGCGGCTGTCGTCGGAGTTCGGCTACGCCGCCCGCCACGATTCGCTCACCGGGCTGGCCAATCGCCGGCAGCTCAACGAACGGGGCCTCGCCTTCACCCCCGAAGAGTTGGCCGGTGTGGCCGTGCTCTTCATCGACCTGGACGGCTTCAAGGCGGTGAACGACACCTTCGGCCACCGGGTGGGTGATGAAGTGCTGGTCGGTTTCGGTGCCCGGCTGCGGGGACTGGTGCGCCCGGCCGACCTGCTCGCGCGCCTGGGCGGCGACGAGTTCGCGGTACTGCTGGTGGGGGTCACCGAGGATCAGGCTCTCGCCGTGGCCGACCGGGTGGTGCAGAGCGCGTCCACGCCCTTCACCAGCGACGGTCATCAGCTGCACGTCTCGGCGTCGGTCGGGGTCTCGATGGCTAGCGACGTGGCAGCCGAACAACAGCTGACGCCGCTCGAAGCACTGCTGCGGCACGCCGACGGGGCGATGATCAAGGCCAAGCACGCCGGCAAACGGCAGGTGGCCCGCCTCGACGGACAGCGCGAGGCCGCCCCGATCACCCGCAATGCCCTCATCCGCCGCCGGCTGCCCGACGCATTCGACACGGATGCCTTCACCCTGCACTACCAGCCGCAGCTGGATCTGGTGACGGGGGAGTACGGCACCGTCGAGGCGTTGCTGCGCTGGCACGACGGGGTTCTCGGTAACGTGTCGCCGGCCGAGTTCATCCCGATCATGGAGCTCTCCGGTGACATCCACCGGATCGGCGAATGGGTCATCGGACAGGCGTGTCTGCAGGCGCGCCGCTGGCTGGAGGCCGGGCAGAGCCGCCAGATCGCCATCAACGTGTCGCCCCTTCAGCTGGCCGCGCGGTCGGTGGTGCCGCAGGTTCTCGCCGCCCTCGCCGAGCACGGGGTGCCGGCGCGGTTGTTGCAGGTGGAGATCACCGAGGGCTCCGCGATCACCGACCTGCCGCGCGCTGTGGGGCAACTGCGCCAGTTGCGCACAGCCGGCGTGAGTATCGCCCTTGACGACTACGGCACCGGGTATTCGTCCTTGGCGTTGCTGCGCGACCTGCCCCTCACCGCGGTGAAGATCGACAAGACCTTCATCGATGTGATGGAGGCGTCTTCGCAGGACGCACTGCTGGTGGGCGGCGTCATCGACACCGCGCACGCCCTGGGCCTGCGGGTGACGGCGGAGGGTGTGGAACGAGCCGGGCAGTTGCACCTGTTGAGAGCGCTCGGATGCGACAGCGCCCAGGGCTTCCTGATCTCGCACCCCATGGCCGCACACCGGCTGGTACCGCCCGCGGCAGCCTGACGGGGCCTCGCGCCGATGAGGGGACCGGTCGATAATCTCAGCACACCGTGTTCACCGATGCCGGTCCAGGGCGACCGGCCCAAGGAGGAAAACCATGAGCATTCGACTGAACCCGTACCTGGGCTTTCGTGACAACGCCAAGGAGGCCATGGAGTACTACCACTCGATCTTCGGCGGCGAACTGACCCGCAGCACCTTCGGCGAGTATCACGCCAGCGAAGACCCGGGCGAGCAGAACAAGACCATGCATGCCGCGCTCACCACTCCCGGCGGGCTGTCCCTGATGGCCGCCGACACCCCCAATTCCATGGAATTCACGCCGGGCAACAACTACTCGGTGTCCCTCAGTGGTGAGAGCGACGAGGCCGTCGAATTGCGCGGCTACTGGGACAAGCTCGTCGACGGCGGGTCGGTGACGATGCCGCTGGAGGTGGCGCCGTGGGGCGACAGCTTCGGCATGTGTGTCGACAAGTTCGGGGTGGCCTGGATGGTGAACATCGCGGGCGCTCCGGCGGGCGTCACCGCCGACACTCCGGCGGGAACAGCCTCGAGCGACATCATCTAGCCACCGGGTTCTCTACGCAGAACGCCGGCTGGACTCTCGGGTTCGCCCGAGGGTCCAGCCGGCGACGACGATCACCAGGGACATCGTGACCAGGCCGAGGCCCGAGTAGCCCACAAGGACGAGAACCGGTCCGGCCAGGGCGCCTGCCAGAGCAGCGGCGGCGTTCATCGACAGGTCGGAGAAGCCCTGGAGCGGCGCTCGATCATGCACTCCGACGGCGTCGGCGACCAGAGCCGAACCGGCCACGACGGATGCCGACCAGCCGACGCCGAGGAGGATCAGCCCGACGACCATGGCCTGGTGTGAGTCCCCGGCCACCGCGAAGGTCGCCAGTGCGCAGAGCAGCACGGCCTGGCCCAGCAGGATCACCGGTTTCCGGCCGATCCTGTCGGCGAGGGCGCCGAAAACGGGGGACAGCGCGTACATGCCGGCCACGTGCAGGCTGATCGAGAAGCCCACGATGGGGAGGGAAGCACCGTGGTCGCGCAGGTGCACGGGCGCCATCGCCATCAGTGCGACCATCGTCGCGTTGCTGAGGGCGATCACGGCCACGGCATAGCGCGCCGCCGGATGCGCGCGAACAAGGGCCAGACCGCCGCGGCGCGGGGCTCCACTCGGGTCGGCGCCCCGTTCGGCCATCGCCGTGAGCAGCGGGTCCGGCCGCAACGCGACCGCATAGACCACGGCCGCGCCCACGGTGGCAACCAGTGAGAACACGAACGCCCCGGTGAGCGCCGGCAGTCCAAGGGCGGCGCCCACGATTTCGCCGGGGCCGAACAGGTTGGGGCCGAGCACCGCTCCGATGGTGGTGGACCAGACGACGATCGACAGGTCCCGGCCGCGGGTGGAGCTGGTGGCCAGGTCGGTGGCCGCGAAGCGGGCCTGCAGGTTGGTCGCCGAACCGGAGCCGAGCAGCATCAGTGCCAGGAGCAGCAGCGGGAACACGTCGACGGCGACCGCGGTGATCGCCAGTGCCGCTCCGAGGCCCGCCACCAGCGCGCCGGTCGTCAGCGACCAGCGACGGCCACGCGCTTGCGCGAGCCGGGCCAGCGGCACCGCCACCAGGGCGGCCCCCAGGGTGCTCATGGTGGCGGCCATTCCCGACCAGGCACTGGATCCCGAGAGCTCGGCGGCGAGCAGGGCACCAAGCGACAGTGTGGCGCCCATACCGATGCCGCCCAAGATCTGACCGGCCACAAGAATGCCGACGACCGTGCGCTGCCGGGGTCTCGCTGCTGTGATCACCGTCCCATTATGGTGCGAGGCGCAACCCATCCCGCGAGCCGTGAGCAGAGCCCCGAAAACCCAGGGTTTTCGGGGTACACGTCACGGTTCGCGTGACGGGTGGGGATGCTCAGGGCTAGGTTGGGCGCATGGCAAGCGAAGCGACCGAACTGACCGTTGCCGGACCGAACGGGGACCGGGTCATGCGCATATCCAGTCCCAGCCGGGTGCTCTGGCCGGATGTGGGCATCACCAAGCTGGACCTGGCCCGGTACATCGTTGCCGTAGGGGAGGAGTTCGTCACCGCCAACGGCGACCGACCGCTGTCGCTGCAGCGGTTCCCGGCCGGCGTCGACGGCGAGCAGTTCTTCTCAAAGAACCCGCCCAAGGGAGCGCCGGACTTCGTGCGGAGCGTGCCCGTGGTCTACCCGAGCGCGCGCACGCATCCGCAGTTGGTGATCGACGAACCCGCCGCAGCGGTCTGGGCCGTGCAGATGAACACCGTGGTGTTCCACCCGTGGCCGTCCCGAGCCGAGAACACCGACAACCCCGACCAGCTGCGCATCGACCTCGACCCGCAGCCCGGTACCGACTTCGACGATGCCATTCCGGTGGCCATCGAGCTGCGCGCGGTACTCGCCGAGGCCGGCCTGACGGCGTTCATCAAGACCTCCGGCAATCGTGGGCTGCACGTCTTCGCCCCCATCGACGCCACCTCGGAGTTTCAGGTGGTGCGCCACGCCGTGATCGCCGCCGCGCGTGAGGTCGAACGGCGGATGCCCACGACCGTGACGACCAACTGGTGGAAGGAGGAGCGCGGCGAACGGATCTTCGTCGACTTCAACCAGGCCAACCGTGACCGCACCATGGCGGGGGCGTACAGCCCGCGGCCGCTGCCGCACGCGCCGGTGTCGTGCCCGATCAGCTGGGACGAACTCGAGAACACCGATCCAACGGCTCACACCGTCTTGACCGTGCCGCAGCGTCTGCACAGCGTCGGCGACCCCTGGGCGACCATGCACGCCGAACCCGGCAGCATCGACACCCTACTGGAGTGGTGGGAACGCGACCTGGCCGCGGGTCTGGGCGAACTTCCCTTCCCGCCGGACTACCCGAAGATGCCGGGGGAGCCGTCGCGCGTGCAGCCCAGCCGGGCCCGCCACGACCCGTAGCCTGCGGACGCGCGCTTCCCGCCTCTCGCGAGAGCGGCCCTGTGGTTGCTTCACGGGTGCGGAAGTAACCCTTTCCCCGCTTTCGCGAGATGCACTTCTCTTTACCTCTCGCGAGAGCGGTCGTGTGGTTGCTTCACGGGTGCGGAAGTAACCCTTTCCCCGCTTTCGCGAGATCACGTAAGTGGATGCTGCACTCCGCCTCGCGGGGGATGTGCGGTGTGAGCAGGGTCGTTAGCGTGGCAGGCATGAGCGCACAGATCCAGAGCGACCAGGCATCCGCATCCGCACCCGAACCGACGGCGGCACTCGTGCCGAGCCGGGTGCCCTGGACCGCGGTGGTGGTGTTCATCGTGCTGGCCTGTGGCCTGGCCTGGCTCGTTGCCCTGCCGTTGTGGCTGGACGGCAGCGGGCTCGCCAACCCGTTCGCCGGCCTGCTGCTGCCGCTGATCATGTTCACCCCGGGTATCGCGGCCCTGTTCGTGGTCTTCATGGTGCAACGCCCGCGGCCGCGCCCGGTCGCCGAATACCTGGGGCTGTGGCCGCTGCGCCCGGTGGGTCGCACCATCTGGATCACCGTGTTCGGCATCTTCGGCAGCGCCCTGCTGGTCATCCTGGGCGTCTTCCTGGCCGCGGCCCTGGGCCTGGTGCAGCTCGACCTGGTGAACTTCTCCGGCTTCGCCCAGGTCCTGCAGGCGGCCAGCCCGATCGAGTCGCCGATCCCGGTCGGGGTGATCGTGCTGCTGCAGCTGCTGATGATCCCGTTCGCGGCGCTGCTGAACGGCGTGCTGGCACTGGGTGAGGAGATCGGCTGGCGCGGCTGGCTGCTGCCGAGCCTGCGCCCGCTCGGCACCTGGCCCGCCCTGCTGATCTCCGGCGCGGTCTGGGGTTTCTGGCACAGCCCGCTGATCCTGCTCGGCTACAACTTCGGCCAGCCCAACCTGCTCGGTGTCGGCCTGATGATCGGCGGCTGCATGTTCTACGGCGTGCTGCTGGGCTGGTTGCGGCTGCGCACCGGGTCGATCTGGCCGGCCGTCTTCGCTCACGGCGCGTTCAACGCGGCGGCCGGGTTCCTGCTGCTGGTGGTTGCCGCCAACACCTCCGCCGACCCCGTCGCCACCGGCCCGTTGGGCTGGGTGACCTGGATCGTGATGGCACTGGTCATCGTGGTGCTCGTGCTGACCGGGCAGTTCCGCACCCAGCCGCGACTGCAGCGCCGGTCATCCCGCTAACCGAATGCTGCGGTGTGCGCAGGCGAGTCACCGGCGGCGGGCCCAGGTGGGGTGTGCGCGGGTCAGGCGGGCAGACGCTCGTAGCTGACGAAGCGGTAGCGCAGCCCGGTGCGGGAGGTCAGCCACTCTGAGACGGCCGATTCCGTGAAGGTGGTGTCGACGTCGGGCGCGACGGTGTCGCCCGCGGCAGCGAGGTCGACCTCCGTCACCTCGAGCCGGTCGGCCAGCGGCATCGCCTGCCGGTAGATTTCACCGCCGCCGATGATCCAGACGGATGCGTCGGCCGCGGCGGCCAGCGCCTCGGCCAGGGAGTGCACCACGGTGGCACCCTCGACGGACCAGTCCTTCTGGCGGGTGATCACGATGTTGCGCCGACCGGCCAGCGGGCGGAACCGTTCCGGCAGCGAGTCCCAGGTGCGCCGGCCCATGATGACCGCGCCGCCGTGAGTGAGCTCCTTGAAGTGCGCCAGGTCCTCGGGCAGGTGCCAGGGGATGCTTCCGGCCTCGCCGATGACCCCGTCGGTGGCTTGCGCCCAGATCAGGCTGATGCGGGCATCCGCCGTCACGCTCGCGTCGGCCCCGGCCGGCTCAGACGGCAACGGGAGCCTTGATCGCGGGGTGGTGCACGTAGTCGACGACCTCGAGGTCCTCGAAGGTGTAGTCGAAGATGCTGTCGCGTTCGGTGGTGATCTTCAGCTGCGGTGCCGGGTACGGCGTGCGGCTGAGCTGCTCGGTGACCTGCTCGAGGTGGTTGGAGTAGATGTGGCAGTCGCCGCCGGTCCAGATGAAATCGCCCACCTCGAGGCCGGTCTGCGCGGCGACGAGGTGCGTGAGCAGCGCATAGCTGGCGATGTTGAACGGCACGCCGAGGAACAGGTCGGCGCTGCGCTGGTAGAGCTGGCAGGACAGTTTGCCGTCGGCGACGTAGAACTGGAACAGGGCGTGACACGGGGCGAGTGCCATCTCGGGTATGTCGGCGACGTTCCACGCCGATACGATCATGCGTCGGGAATCCGGGTCGGTCTTGAGCGTCTCGATCACCTGGGCGATCTGATCGATGTGCCCGCCGTTCGGGGTGGGCCACGAGCGCCACTGCACCCCGTAGACCGGGCCGAGTTCGCCCTGTTCGTCGGCCCACTCGTTCCAGATGCGCACGCCGTGCTCGCGCAGCCAGCCCACGTTGCTCTCGCCGCGCAGGAACCACAGCAGCTCGTAGGCGACCGACGGGAAGTGCACCCGCTTGGTCGTGATCAGCGGGAAGCCGCGGCTGAGGTCAAAGCGCAACTGCGCGCCGAACACACTCAGCGTGCCGGTGCCGGTGCGGTCCGCCTTGTTGGCTCCGGTTTCAAGCACCAGACGTAGGAGATCTTCGTAGGGCGTGGCAATCGCGCTGGACTCTGCTGGGGTATTCATCGGATTAAATCTACAGCGTGTGATCCCGATGAACGAAGAACGCCTGTCACATACGGATGCTCCACGCCTCCGCTCGATAACATGGGGCCGTGAAGCCCTTCCTATTACTGGCGACCCGCTTCGAAGACGAAGCCGCCGACGACGAATACGCGGGGTTCCTCGATGCCGGGGGCCTCGACCCCGACCAGCTGCGCCGGGTGCGCCTGGAGGCCCGACCGATGCCGCCGATCATCCTCGACGACTACTCGGGTGTGATCGTGGGCGGCAGCCCGTTCAACGCGAGCGACCCCGACGACACCAAGTCGGCCGTGCAGCACCGGGTGGAGCGGGAACTCGGCACCCTGCTCACGGATGTGGTGGCTCAGGACTTCCCGTTCCTCGGCGCCTGTTACGGCATCGGCCTGCTCAGCAGTTTTCTCGACGGTGTCGTTGATGAGACCTGGTCGGAGGCGGCCGGTCCGATTGTGGTCGGCCTCACTCCCGAGGGCGAAACCGACCAGCTCTTCGGCAAGCTCGCCGCGCGTTTCGAAGCGTTCGTCGGACACAAGGAGGCCTGCACGGTGCTGCCCTCCGGTGCCGTTCTCCTGGCGACCAGCGCGAACTGCCCGGTGCAGGCGTTCCGGGTGGGTGAGAACGTCTACGCCACCCAGTTCCACCCCGAGCTCACCCAGGCCGGCATCCTCACCCGGCTGAGGGTCTACCACGACAACGGCTACTTCGAGCCGGATGCCTACGACGACGTGATCGCCGCCATCCACGCCTCAGCGGTGACCGAACCGGCCACGATCATGAAGGCCTTCGTGCAGCGGTTCGCCAGGTCCTGACTTCGTTCAGAGCAGCTTGCGCGCCGTCGCCCACGCGGTGAGCTCGTGGCGGCTGGAGAGCTGCAGCTTGCGCAGCACCGCGGAGACGTGGGTCTCCACCGTCTTGGGCGAGATGAACAGCGCACTGGCCACCTCCTTGTAGGCGTAACCGCGGGCGATCAACCGCATCACCTCCTGCTCGCGGGCGGAGAGCCGGTCGAGTTCGTCGGTGGTCGCCGCGGTCTCGCCCGCGACGGCCCCGAAGGCGTCGAGCACAAACCCGGCCAACCGGGGCGAGAACACGGCGTCTCCGCCGGCCACCCGCCGAGCGGCCTCCGACACCTCGGCTCCCGACGAGCTCTTGGTGATGTACCCGCGGGCACCGGCGCGGATGACACTGACCACGTCGTCCGCCGCATCCGACACGCTCAAGGCCAGGAACAGGGTGCCCGGAGCCTGGGGTGCGGCGGAGCTGATGACCTCCGCGCCGCCGCCGCCCCTGCCGCCGGGAAGGTGCACGTCCAGCAGCACCACCCGGGGTTGGGTGGCGACGACCACTGCGACGGCCTCGTCGACCGTCGCGGCCTCGCCGAGCACCCGGAGCGCGGGGTCGAGCTCGGAGCGCAGGCCGGACCGGAAGATCGAGTGGTCGTCGACGATCACCACGGTGAGGTCGGCGGGGGAGAACGCGGCTGCAGGGGCGGGGTCGGTCACGGGGTGTCTTCCTGAACGTCGAGGGGGAGGGTGAGCCGGATGTCGGTACCCGTGCCGCCGGGACCCGGCCGCACGGTCGCGGTGCCGCCGGCACGGTGCATCCGGGCCAGGATGGATTCGCGCACACCCCACCGATCAGACGGAATGGAGTCGACGGTGAAACCCGGCCCGCGGTCGGTGACACTGACCTCGATCGCAGACGGCGACGATTCGAGGTACACCGAGACGCTGCCGCCGGCATGCCGGGCCGCGTTGAGCATGGCTTCCCGGGCTGCCGCGAGCAGAGCCTCGGGCACCTCCCGATCGGCGGACCCGACGGCGACGACGTCGACGTGCACCGCGAAGTCCCGCTCCAGCGTTGTCGCGATCCCGCGCAGCTCGGCGGCCAGGTCGACGGGACCGTTGGGGGTGCCGGTGAACAGCCACTCGCGCAGGTCACGCTCCTGGGCGCGTGCGAGCCGAGCGGCATCCGAGTGCGGACCCGCCTTCTGCTGGATGAGCGCCAGGGTCTGCAGCACCGAATCGTGCAGGTGCGCGGCCATCTCCGCGCGCTCGGCCTCCCGCTCGCGGGCGGCGCGCTCATCGGAGAGGTCACGGGTGAGCCGCACCGCCCACGGGGCCACCACCACGGCGACACCGACCAGCACCGACAGCGCCGCAACGACAACGGTCCACACGTTCGGGTTCTCGCTCGTGACGAAGAACAACAGGATGCCCAGGGCCACCAGCACCAGCGCCCCCAGGGCGCGGGCGAGCATCCCCGGGCTGCGTGGGCCGGCGCCGCTGCGCAGCTCGGCGAACTGTCGCCAGGCCAGGCCCGTTCCGGCCAGTGCCACGATGGCGGGGATGATGGCGTCCAGCGGCAGGTCGGCGCCGAGCCGGTTCGCGATCAACGCGCCGGCCGTGCCGACGAGGGCGAGCCCCAGGAAGATCTCGGTGACCGGTGGCTGCCGGGATTCGACGGTGCCGGACGCCGCCCTGGTGCCGGTGAGCGCGGCCTTGGGCAGGGGTTCCGCCTCTTCGGCGCTTTCAGCGTTGGCAGCCGGGGATTCGTCGGGGGTGGTCGCCCAGAGCCAGGCGTAGAGCAGAACACCCGCGCCACCACAGAGGGCCAGCACGAACGTCACGGTGCGCACAACGGTGACTGGCAGGCCGGAATGCCGGGCGAACCCCGCGCACACACCCGCCACGATGCGCAGGCGCGGCCGCACGAGTTGCCCGGTGAAGCGCGGGGTGGTGGGGCGTACATCGGTCACAGCACCATCCAAGCACCCATGGAGTTGCCGGTCGCTCCCCGAACGAGAGGTCAGGGTCCAATCAGGGTCTTCCCCCATGGCCGGGGACACCGGGGGAGCAGCAGGATGGAGCCATGACCGAGACATCATCCACCAGCACCCACGGCACCCCGCACGGCGCACCCGGCGGCGCAGCCTTCTTCGACTGGGTGCGCGGCCTCGGCTTCGTGCGTGGCCAGGACCGCTGGCTGGCCGGCGTGTGCGGGGCGATCGCGGCCCGCACCGGCCTCGACCCGCTGATCGTGCGCGGTATCGCCGTGGTGATCGCGATCCTCGGCGGCCCGATCTTCTTCCTGTACGCGGTGGGGTGGGCCCTGATCCCCGAGCAGTCCGGGCGCAGCCTCGTTGAGCAGGCCGCGCGTCAGATCTTCGAACCGGCCATGATCGTCGTGGGTGCGCTGCTGTTCTTCACCTTCATCCCGTGGATGCAGGGCATCTGGTGGCAGGGACCGCCGGAGGTGTGGGGCATGCCCGGCTGGCTGGAGGTGCTGTTGCGCACCAGCTGGGCCATCGGGCTCACGATCGGCCTCATCCTGCTCGTGGTCTACATTGCCAAGCGCGTGCCGTCGCAGCGCACCCCGGCCGCACCCTCGTTCGCCCCGGATGCACCCGCCGCGCCGCCGCAGCCCGCCGCGTCGTCGAGCACCGCGTCGTCGAGCACCGCGTCGTCGAGCACCGCGTCGTCCGCGAGCACGGCGTCGTCGGCAAGTACCGCGTCGTCCGAGAAAACTGCATCGTCTGAGAACACTGCATCGCCCGAGAACACTGCCGACTCCACCCCCACCGCAACGTTCGTCCCGCCGATCCCGCCGGTACCGGCTGCGCCGGCCGGCCCGTCGCTCTGGGACGACTGGACCGCCAAGGGCAGCACGGGGAGTACGAGCCCTGACGGCACCGACACCTACGGCACGGCGCCCTACGGTTCCACCCCGTACGGTTCCACCCCGAACGCCTCCGGCTCCCGCCCGGCCGCCTCCTTCGACGCCGACAGGTACCGCGCGTCGCACCGACGCCGGCAGCTGGGCGCGGGCTTCGTCTCGGTCGTCGCGGGCCTCGCCCTCAGCATCGGTGCCATCACAGCGGCCGTCGTGGCTGACGGGAACTGGTCGAACTCGGCCTTCCTGGTGGGCGCCGCCGCCGCGCTGGCCGTCGTGGCCGTCGGCATCATCGTCGCCGGCATCCGCGGCAAGGAGGGCGGCTGGCTGAACGGCTTCAGCATCGTGCTCGCCTCGACGATGCTCTGGACCGCCTTCATCCCCGCCGGCTCCGAATTTGTGACTTTCGGCGATCCCACCTGGGAATACAACACGAGTGACCCCACCGGATTCGCCATGATCGCCGGTGCACCCACCATCGACCTCACCTCGGTGGATTCGACCCCGTCGGCCACGAACCGCACCATCGAGGTCTGGCTGGCCTTCGGCGACGTCGAACTGGTGCTGCCCGAGAACCGCACCGTGGTGGTGGAGGCCAGCAATCTCGCCGGCGGTATCGACTACGACACCCCCGAGGGCTCCGCCCGCGACAGCGGCGTGCTGGTCCACGACTCCAGGGTCGTAACCGAGGGAGCCGGCACCGGCGTCACCACGGTGCGGGTGTGGAACGGGTTCGGCGAAGTCACCATCAACCAGCCGGCCGCGCCGGCCCTGCGCTAGGAGCACACCATGACCGACGCGAACACCACCCCCGCGGGCCCCACCCCCGCCGACACCACTCCCACCGGCATCACCGGCATCACCGGCACCACCGGCACCACCGCCACCACGGGCAACGCAGAGACCGCCCAGACCGAAACCGAGCCGACACCGACCCCGTTCTTCCCGGTGTCCAAGCCGACCGACGAGGCGGCCACACCGGCGGCACCGACGGAACGCAAGCGCCGCCCGCTGTTCCCCACCATCCTCTGGGGCGCCATGATGCTGGCCCTGGCGTCCTTTATCGCGGCGGTGGAGCTCGTCCCCGGCGGTTTCGACGTCGTGACCTGGCTGCTGACCGCCGTCGTGGGCATCGGGCTGCTGCTGGTCGTCGCCGGCATCGCCGCGGCGGCCCGGCGCGCCGGCTAGCCCGAGCGGGATCGAACGCGCGGATGCGGCGGCCGGCCGGCCGCCGCATCCGCACGTTCTGAGCAGTTGTTACTGGGCGCCCTGCGACACCGAGGAGCCCTCGCGGTTGGCCAGCGGGTGCAGCTCGACGAGCTTCGCGCAACCCTGTCGTCGGGCCCGGGCCCGGGCGGGGCCGCCTCTACATGACGGGAGCGTGAACGACCCGGAACACCTTGCTGATCACGGGTTCGGCATCCGTCAGCACCCAGTCGGGGTCGCCGAGGTGTGTGCGGATGGCGGGAACCAGCGTCTCCCAGTAGTCGCGGTGCAGGGCGTGCCAGGACTCCAGGGTGGGGGACTCGTGCTGGGCCAGTTCCAGGGTGGTCCCCGCGACCGTGTGCTCGTGCACCTCGAGCACCTCGACGACGGCCACGCGGGTGTTGGCGGAGTCGACGACGGCGTACTCGGTGCCCACGACCGGAAGCGGCTCGCCGGACAGCTCGTAGGCGACGCGCAGGTTGGAGGAACCGGTCTTGTCACCGCTCATCACCAGCGCCACCTGCAGCTCGCGGAACTCGCTCGGGTCACCGAAAACGAGCGGGGGAAGGGTGTCGATGTCGGCAAGCATGCGTGGCTTTCTCTCGCGTCGCCCGCAGGGTGCTCGCCGCGGGTCGTGAGAACAGTATAGAGAGCACATCGGGGCCTCCAGACCACTCGCGACGACGCCGACGCGGCGGGCGGTACTGCCGGTAGCTTGCCCGGGACGCGGCACACGTTTACGCTGAAAAACCCACGCTGCCCGGAGGATGACAATGGCGACCACCACCCGCACCACGCGCACACAAGCCGTGGTCACCAAGACCGGCACCGTGAAAACCGGCACCGTGAAAACCGGCGCCGTGAAAACCGGCGCCGTAAAGTCCGGCGCAGTGAAAACCGCCGCAGCGAAGCCCGGCGCCGTGAAGCCCGCCGCCGTGAAGCCCGCCGCCGTGAAGTCCGTGCTCGTGAAGCCCCGCGCCATCCGACTGCGCCGCAGCAACACCTCCGGTACCGGGTACGGCCGCCGGCGCTCCGGCCGCGGCTTCAGCTACCGGGATGCCGCCGGCCTCGTCATCATCGATCCCGAGCTGCGCGCCCGATTCTCGGCCCTGGCCATCCCGCCGGCGTGGAACGACGTGTGGATCGCCCCGTACCCCAACGGCCACATCCAGGCGACCGGGGTGGATGCCGCGGGCCGGCGGCAGTACCTCTACCACCCGGACTGGCGCCTGAAACAAGACCGGGTGAAATTCGCCCGCGCGCTCGAGCTGGCCGAATCGCTGCCCCGGGCCCGGGGGTACGTCACCCGCTGCCTGCACCAACCGGGCACCGGCCGGGACCGGGCCCTCGCCGCCGCGTTCCGGATCCTCGATTCCGGCGCCCTGCGCATCGGCAGCGACCGGTATGCGGAAGAGAACGGCAGCCACGGCCTCACCACGCTGCAGCGCTCACACGTGAGCGTGGCGGGTGACACCGTGAGCTTCGCCTTCCCCGCAAAGAGCGGGCAATCCTGGCAGAGCAGCCTGGTCGACCCCGATGTGGCCGCGTTCGTGCGGGAGGCGCCGGACGATTCCCCGGATGCGCCCTTCCTGGCCTGGGACGACGACGGAGAACCGCGCACGGTCTCCGCCGCAGATGTGAACGAGTTCATCAAGGAGCACACCGGCGGCGACTTCACCGCCAAGGACTTCCGTACCCTGCGCGGCACCATCGCGGCGGCGATCAGTCTGGCCAAGAACGGCCCGGAGTCGACCAAGCGCGCCCGCGCCCGGGCGCTCTCCGCGGCGATGCAGGCGGCGGCGGACGTGCTCGGCAACACGCCCACCATCGCCCGCACCAGTTACGTCGACCCTCGGGTGGTCGACGCGTTCACCTCGGGCGAGACGATCGACCCAGCCCGCACGGCATCCGCCGAGTCGGAGTTGCGCCGGTTGCTGCTGCCCTGACCGTTCGGTGGCATGATGCGAGCGACAATTGCCGTCAGAGCACAAAGGAGAGTGACATGGCTAAGAAAAAATGGAGCGAGATGGCCGGGCCCCAGAAGTTCGGCACGGTGGCCGGGGGTATCGTGCAGCTGGTGCTGGCCGGCCTCGCCTGGAGCGACCTGGCGCACCGGCCGGCCAAGAAGGTCAACGGCCCCAAAGGTGTCTGGGCGGCCGTGATCTCCATCAACTTCGCCGGCCCGATCGCCTACTTCATCGCCGGCCGCAAGAACTGACCGTCCCGCGCGTCGCTAGTCCAGCACGTCGCCCAGGTCGTAGGCGATGGGCCGCTCCAGCTGGTCGAAGGTGCAGGAGCGCGCCTGGCGGTCCGGCCGCCACCGCTCGAACTGCACGGTGTGCCGGAACCGTTCGCCCTCCATGTGGTCGTAGCGCACCTCGAGCACCCGCACGGGCCGCAACTTCACAAACGAGGTGTCCTTACCCGAGGAGAATCGGTTGGGTTCACCCTCGCCGGTGACCACCTCGCCCGCGTCGTCCCGCAGCACCAGCGGCTCCAGCTCCTGCACCAGCGCGAGCCGCCGCACGTCGCTGAACGCGGATGCCCCGCCGACGCTCCGCAGCTCACCGTCGGCGTCGTACAGGCCGAGCAACAACGAGCCCACTCCGTTGCCGCTCACATGCGTGCGGTACCCGAGCAGCACGACATCCGCACTGCGGTGGTGCTTCACCTTGAACATCAGGCGTTTGCCCGGCGCATACGCTGCCGCGAGCGGTTTGGCCACGACACCATCGAGGCCGGCGCCCTCGAACTCCACCAGCCACCGTCGGGCCAGGTCGACGTCGCGGGTGGTGCGGGTGAGGTGGATGGGATCGCCGAGCGGTGCGATGAGCGCTTCGAGTGCGGTCCGGCGTTGTTCGAACGGGGTGTCCAGCAGGCTGTCGCCGCCCAGGCTGAGCAGGTCGAAGGCCACGAAGGTGGCCGGGGTCTCGTCGGCGAGCCGGCGCACCCGGCTGGCAGCCGGGTGGATGCGCTGCGACAGCTGTTCCCAGGACAGGTGTTCACTGCCCGGTTCGCCGGCGCGCAGCACGATCTCCCCGTCGAGCACACACGGTTGCGGCAGCATCTGCTCGAACGCGTAGGTCAGCTCGGGGAAGTACCGGGTGAGCATCTTCGAACCGCGGCTGCCGATGCTGCTCGTGGTGCCGTCGAACGAGACGATGCTGCGGAAGCCGTCCCACTTGGGCTCGTAACTGAGACCGCCGGGCACACTGTCGGGTTCGGGCACCGTGGCGACGGCCTTGGCGAGCATCGGGGCGACGGGAGCTGCGACTACCATGCCCAGAGTCTGGCCTGCTTCCCGCCCTGGGTACACCTCTGTGCACATATTCATGGGGCCGGCGGCATCTATGCCGCTGAAGGCATCCAAGGTGAGGAAGATGGAACCATGACCGAGCGCACCAGCACGACCAATTTCCGTAGCGCCCGCGACCAGCTTGTGAAGCTGCGCGCGGACCACCCCGGAGCCGCCGCCGCGTTCGTCTGGCCCGATGTGGGCGACAGCTTCAACTGGGCGGTGGACTGGTTCGACGTGATCGGCACCGGCAATGACAAGACCGCCCTGTGGATCGTCGAGGAAGACGGCCGGGAGCGCAAGGTCAGCTTCGATGCGATGGTCACCCGCTCCGACCAGGTCGCCACCTGGCTCGTGCAGCAGGGCGTGGCCAAGGGTGACCATGTGATGCTCATGCTCGGCAACCAGGTCGAGCTGTGGGAGACCATGCTCGCCATCCTCAAGGTCGGCGCGGTGATCCTGCCCACCTCCACGGTGCTCGGCACCGGTGATCTCGCGGACCGGGTGCTGCGCGCCGGAGTGCAGCACGTGATCGCCAACGCCGAGGACACCGCCAAGTTCACCGCCATCGACGGCTCCTTCACCCGCATCTGCGTGGGAGAAACGACCGTGGGCTGGACCGGCTACGCCGATTCCCTCAGCGCCCCTGCCGGCAAGGTCGACGTCCCGGTCTCCTCCGGCGACCCGTCGCTGATCTACTTCACCTCGGGCACCACCAGCAAACCCAAGATGGTGGTGCACAGCCAGACCTCGTACCCGGTGGGGCACCTCACCACCATGTACTGGCTGGGCCTGCGCCCCGACGACGTGCACCTGGCCATCAGCTCGCCCGGGTGGGGCAAACACGCCTGGAGCTGCTTCTTCTCACCGTGGATCGCCGAAGCCACCGTGTTCATCTACAACTACTCCCGGTTCAACCCGGCGGCGTTGACGCACCAGCTGCACCGCGCATCCGTCACCAGCTTCTGCGCGCCGCCGACGGTGTGGCGGATGCTGATCCAGGCGGATGTCGGCGCGAAGCCGGCGAGCCTGCGCGAGATCCTCTCGGCCGGCGAACCGCTGAACCCCGAGGTCATCAGCCAGATCCAGCGCGCCTGGGACCTGACCATCCGTGATGGGTACGGCCAGACCGAGACCACCGCCATCGTCGGCAATGTGCCGGGGTCGGCTCTCAAGGCCGGGTCGATGGGGCAGCCGCTGCCCGGGGTGGCCGTGGTGCTGGTCGACCCGATCACCGGTGCACTCACCGCGGAGGGCGAGATCTGCCTCGACCTCACCGCACCCGCAGTGAACCTGATGTCGGGCTACCACGGCGACACCGAACGAAGCGCCGACGTGCTGAGGGACGGATACTTCCACACCGGCGACGTCGCGACGCGCGACGAGAACGGCTATCTCACCTTCGTCGGCCGCACCGACGACATCTTCAAGTCCTCCGACTACAAGATCTCGCCGTTCGAGGTGGAGAGCGTGCTGATCGAGCACCCCGCAGTGATGGAGGCCGCCGTCGTGCCGGCCCCCGACGACACCCGGCTCAACATCGCGAAGGCCTACGTGGCGCTGGCCGCGGGCTGGGAACCCAACGCCGAGACCGCCCTGGCGGTGCTCCGCCACGCGCGCACCGGGCTGCCGCCGTACATGCGGGTGCGCCGGGTGGAGTTCTTCGAACTGCCCAAGACCAACTCCGGCAAGATCCGCCGGGTGGAGCTGCGGGCGCGGGAGAACGAGGCGGCGGCCGCCAACGTGCGGCTGGCCGACGAGTGGCGTGACGACCAGTTCCCCGAGCTGAAGAAGCGGTCCTAGCGCCTGCCGGCTCTGGCCGGCGGTGCGGCTAGAGCTGGCGGTGCACCGGTGCGGTGGCGGGCGCTCCCACGAGCCGCCGCACCGCACGCAGCGGAATCGACAGCCAGGACGGCCGGTTGCGGGTCTCGTACACGCTCTCGTAGATGGCCTTGTCGAGCTCGAACGCCGCCAGCAGGGGCTCAAGGCCGGTCAGGGTCGCTCCACACTCGTCGTGATAACCCTGCAGAAAGGCGGTCCGGGCGGTCATCGCCCAGTCGATCGCCGGCTGGATGACGGGCTCACTGCGCGCGATGGTCGCACCGACGTAGGAGAACGAGCGGAGCATGCCGGCGACATCCCGCAGTGGGATGTCGGGCAGTGACCTCTCGGCCAGCGGGCGGAGCGGTTCTCCCTCGAAGTCGATCAGCACCCAGCCGCGTCCGGGAACGTCGAGCACCTGGCCGAGGTGGTAGTCGCCGTGGATGCGCTGCAGGCGCGGCCAGGGGGCAGCCTGGGCGCGAGCGAAAACGGCGTCGATCGCCGCACCGTGCTCGGCCAGCTCCGGCACCTCCCTGGCGGCGAGGCGGTAACGTTCCCGCATGCTCGCGCACGACTGGTTCACCACCTCGGGGGTGGAATCCAGGGTGGGGAACGCCCGGGCGAGATCGCGGTGCACGGCGGCCGTGGCAGCGCCGAGGGCGCGAGCCTCTGCGCTGAAGTCCGCGCCTTCGGCCGCGGCGCGCAGTGCCACCCGCCAGGCATCCTCGACGCCGGGGAGGAACTCCTGCGCGAACACCAGGTGACCGCCGAGCCGTGTGGTGGTGGAGGGCTCCCGCCACTCGCCCCAGACCGCCCCGACGGGCTCGGGCACGAACCGGGAACCGACGCGGGCGAGGGCTGACTGCACCGACACATCCGGGTTCTGGCCGTTGGCGACAACCCGGAACACCTTGCAGATGACCGGTCGGCCGGCATGGCCCGCGGCATCGACGAGGTCGAGGATGATCGAGGTGTTCGACTGCTCACCGCGCAGCACCCGGCTGGCAACCACCGTCATCCCGGCCGGGGTGGTGGTGCCGGGGGCGGTCTCACCGGATGCGGCCATGCCGGCGCGGTCGTCGGCCCGCACGATGCCGCTGGCCAGGATGAACCCGAGCAGCGCGGCCGTATAGGCCGGATCGTGGGCGGCGTCGTACAGATAGCGGGGGAGGCCGTCGCTGTCGGCGACGCACGCGATGAGCGCGCCCGCCGCGGCGTCCGGCAGCGGCGCCCGGCGTTCCGTCACGGGCACCTGGTAGAGCGTGGAGTGCCGGCTGGCCGTGTCGAGTACCAGGTGGCAGGCGATGCGCACCCCGGGCTCCTCGGTGGGCAGTTCCCACTGACCGATGCTGCGCAGTTCGGGATGGTGACCCTTGCCGGCGTACCAGCGCTGCTCGCCGACCCAGCTGTCGAGGTTGTCTGGGAGGACGATACCGGAGCCGGCGCTGGCGTGCTTCATGTCGCTCAGCGTAGCCGGACCTGCTACTCCGGGGGTGCCGAGCGCACCTCGGCGACCGTGGCGCTCAGCAGTGACACGACGATGGTGTCGTTCTTTGTGGACTGCTGGCCGACCTCGGTGAAGCCCAGACGTTCGTGGAAGGCGAGCGACTCGGGGTTCGGCGGCCGCAGGTTCACCTCGCAGAACACCTCGTCGGCGCCGGCCGCCCGGGCGGCGTCGAAGACCGCGGAGTACAGCAGGGCGCCCAGGCCCCGGCCGCGGTTGTCCGGCGCCACGACGATGCGGTCCAGGTAGAGGAACGCCTCCGACCGGCCGGAGAACCAGCGGTAGTTCTCGCTGGCGTAGTCGGCGCCGGGGGCGAACAGGATCGCGAAGCCGAGCACGGTGTTCGGTTCTGCATCCGCCACAACGGCGATGGCGCTGTGCCCGGCGGCCAGGATCGCCGCCAGCTGGTCCGCATCCAGGTCGTTCACCGCCGGCACGGCCGCGCTGTTCAGCTCGAGCACCTGGGTGGTGTCGGTATCGCGCAGGGGGCGGAGCGACACCGGGGGCAGCAGGTCAGCGTTCGGCAAATCGGTCATCCTTCGACGATAATCCATCCGCGCAACGCTCTTCAGTCGTAGGCACGCAGCAGCTGCCAAAGACCCCGCCCGTCGTCGTGCTGGATGTCGAAGACCAGCGAGGTGCCATCGTCGGCGGTGCCCTGGCAACGCCAGGCCGCCACCGGTTTGGGCGGATGGGTCAGGAAATACAGCAGCTCATCGGGCAGGGAGAGGGCCGCCGTCAGCGGCGTGGGGGTGTCGGTCACCCGGAACCGGCGAGTACGCCAGACCAGGCGCTCGGGCGCGCCGTCCGGGGACACCCAGACCGCAACGGTTTCATTGATCAGACTCATGGAACATCACCTCTGCAGCTAGAACATATGTTCGAAGTTTACTCCCGGGGGTCCGACAGTGCGAGACCGATTCGGGTGCACAATCGCAGAGACTGCGCCACCGCCCCGTTATACCGACCCGAAGGAGCACCCATGCAAACCATCACCCCCTGCCTCTGGTTCGTCGACCAGGCCGAGGAGGCCGCTCGGTTCTACGTTTCGGTCTTCCCGGACTCCGAGGTGCTCACGGTCTCCCGATACCCCGACGACAGCCCGATGCCGGCCGGAACCGCGATGGTCGTCGACTTCACCCTCGCCGGGCTCGCGTACCGGGCCCTCAACGGCGGGCCGGGACATCCGTTCACCGACGCCATCTCGCTGTCGGTCAACGCGCCCATCCAGCCCGAGATCGACCGGCTGTGGGAGCTCCTCACCAGCGAGGGCGGCACGCCGGGCCCGTGCGGCTGGCTGACCGACCGGTTCGGTCTCTCCTGGCAGGTGGTGCCGCCGACCCTGGCGACCCTCCTGTCAGACCCGGACCCGGCCGTGGCCAACCGTGTCATGCAGGCCATGCTCGCCATGACCAAGCTCGACATCGCCGAGCTCGAGGCCGCAGCGGCGGCCTGAGCATCCGCCTGGTCATCAGGCCTCGGCATCCGGCCTCGGCCGACTCGTGTGCGGCTCATAACCGCGTCATAGCCGCCCCATAGACTCCTCCGGCTGGATGGACATCGTTACGTCATCGATTGTTCATTTGGAGGACACCATGCTGCAGGCCGCGATCATCCTGATCGATCTGCTCTTCATCAGCCTGCTCACGTTCGGGCTGTATTTTCCGCGCCACCGGCGCCGAGACCTGGTCGTCGCGTACCTCATCGTGAACGTCGGCGTGCTGGCCGTGGCACAGGTGCTCGCGTCCAGCACCGTCGGCGTGGGCCTCGGCCTGGGCCTCTTCGGAGTGCTGTCCATCATCCGCCTGCGCTCCAGTGAGATCGAACAGCACGAGGTGGCCTACTACTTCGCGGCCCTGGCCATGGGTCTTCTGGCCGGTCTGAGCGCCGAGCCCACCGTGCTCACCGTCGTGTTGATGGCACTGATCATCGCCGTGGTGTACTTCGGCGACAGCCCGCGCCTGTTCCGCAGCTACCGGCAGCAGACTGTGGTGCTGGATGCCGCGTTCCCCGACGAGTCCGACCTCATCGCGCACCTCGAAGGGCTCCTCAGCGCCCGGGTACACGGTGTGCACGTGCGCAGCCTCGACCTGGTGAACGACACCACCGTGGTGGACGTGCGGTACCACGTGGGCGCCGGGCGCCCACTGGCCCCCACCCTGGCTCCGGTACGCCCGACCGGCATCACCGAGTCGAGCCTGTTGCACGAGGCCCGCCCATGAGCGCCTTGGCCAACCCTGCCGTCGGCGCAGCACCCCTGCTGCTCGACGTGCCGCTGACCGGCCTGGACACCATCGACCTGGCCGAGCTCACCGAACGGGCCAGCCTGCTCACCCGCATCGACCGCAAGTACCTGCTGCGGCGGAGCGAACTCGACGCGGTGCTGGCCGACCTCGACCCCGGCGTGCGCGTGCTCGACATCAACGGGGTGCGCTCCAGCGCCTATGAGTCGGTGTACTTCGACACCCCGGAGCTCACCAGCTTTCTGATGGCGGCCCATCCGCGCCGGCGCCGGTTCAAGATCCGCACCCGCACCTACGTCGACTCCGCCCAGAGCTACCTCGAGGTGAAGACCCGGGGCGGCCGCGGTGTCACCGTGAAGGACCGTCTGCCCTATGCGCCGAGTGATCGGGCCACGCTCACCACCGAGGGCTGCCGGTACACCGACACCGTGCTCGACGACGCCGCCATCACCGGCGCCCACGGGCACGACCTGATGCCGACCCTCACCACCCGGTACCTGCGCACAACCCTGTTCATTGCCGAGTCCAGCAGCCGGGCCACGATCGATACCGGACTGTCCTGGGCGACGGTGCCGCATCGGACGGCGGCCGAGCGGTCGATGCCTGAGTCGTCGGTGCCTGGCCGCGACGCCCCGCAGCGCCGGCTGGACCGGCCGGAGTTGGCGATCGTGGAGACCAAGTCGGGCTCGCGGGCGTCCGCCGTGGATCGGATTCTGTGGGCGCACGGCCATCGCCCAGCCACCATGTCGAAATACGGCACCGGGATGGCCGCCCTTCACCGCGATCTGCCACGCAACAAGTGGGCACCGGTTCTGCGCCGCTACTTCCAGTAGCCATCGTCCAGTAGCCATCGTCCGGTAGCCATCGTCCGGTAGCCATCGCCCAGTAGCCACGGTCTTGCAGCCAGTGTCGTGTCGTCGCCGCCGGTAGCGAGTGTCCAGCATCACGGCCACGCCGCCACACACAGGCCGCAGCGCACCCGTCGCCGCGACCCACATTTTTCGGTCTTGACCGACACCCCATCGATTGGAAGAACTCCCATGAAGACATCACCCCAGACATCCACCGCAACCGGCGGCACGCGCCGCTTCGGCGTGAAGGCCTGCACCTACACGGTGCTGCCGTTTCTCGTCACCGCGGCCCTGCTCACCGGCTGCACGGCCACCTCGGCCGCCAGCTCCACGTCCGACGGCTCCACGGCATCCGCCGGTACCGCCGTGGTCGCCGTGGACGAGTCGACCAGCGCGGCCGAGGTGCTAGCGGCCAACCAAGCCACCCACGCCGACGCCGACGACGAGGAGTGGGACGCCGCCGACGTGGTGCCGATCAGCCTGACCGGCGACGACGCCTCGGCCGACAGTGACGCGGTCACGATCTCCGGCAGCACCGTGACGATCACCGCGGCCGGCACCTACGAGCTCAGCGGCGCCCTCGACGACGGCCAGATCGTCGTCGCCTCCCCAGGTGAGGGCACTGTGCGGCTGATCCTCAACGGGGTCGAGGTCACCAACTCGGCCGGGGCCGCGCTCGTGGTGTCGGAAGCCGACGAAGCGGTGATCGTGCTCGCCGACGGTTCGACGAACACCCTGGCCGACACGGACAGTTACGCCGAGGACGCCGACGTCAACGCTGCGCTCTACAGTGCGGCCGACCTCACCATCACCGGAACCGGGTCGCTCGAGGTGACCGGCAACGGCAACGACGGCATCACCAGCGCCGACGGCCTGGTCATCACGTCGGGCACGATCACGGTGACCGCCGTCGACGACGGCATCCGCGGCAAGGACTACCTGGTGGTCAACGGCGGCGTGATCACGGTGACCGCCGGCGGCGACGGCCTCAAGTCCGACAACGAGGAGGACGATACCCGCGGGTACATCGCCCTCACCGGCGGCACCGTCGACGTCACGGCGACCGGCGACGGCATGCAGGCGTTCACCGACATCGTGCTCTCCGGCGCCGACGTCACGGTCGAGGCCGGCGGCGGAAGCACCGCCACACTCGCCGACGATGCCTCCGCGAAGGGCGTGAAGTCCGGGGTGGTCACCCTCATCGACGGCGGCACCCTCAACGTTGACGCAGCGGATGACGCGCTGCACTCCGACGGCACCGTGCGGGTGGTCTCCGGTGAGGTGACCCTCGCTGCCGGTGATGACGGGGTGCATGCCGATTCGGCGCTCGACATAACCGGCGGGAGCACCACGGTGACAACCTCCACCGAGGGACTCGAGAGCATGGCGATCAGCATCGGCGGGGGAACCGTCTCCGTTACGGCCACCGACGACGGCCTGAACGCATCCAGCGGATCGACGACCTCCGGCACGGCTGCCTCCGGCACGGCTGCCTCCGGCACGGCTGCCGATGGCGGTGTCGACACCGGTACTGCCGGTACCGGTGACGCTCCGGCCGAGGGCGAGATGCCTCAGGGCGGTGGTGGTGGAGGTGGCGGAATGGATTCCGACGGGGGTGAGACCATCACCATCACCGGCGGCACCACCGTGATCAACGCCGACGGTGACGGTTTCGATTCCAACGGGTCGGCGACCATGTCCGGCGGCATCATGGTGGTGAACGGCCCGACCAACAGCGGAAACGGCGCTCTGGATGTGAACGGTACCTTCACCGTGACGGGTGGAACACTTCTGGCTGCCGGAAGCGCCGGTATGGCCGTGTCGCCCGAGTCCGGCTCGGAGCAGACCTTCGTGGCGATCGCCCTGGACACTGTGCAGGAGGCCGGCACCACGGTGCAGCTGGTCAACGGTGCCGGGGATGTGGTGATGGCCTTCGAATCCGTCAAGGACTTCCAGTCGGTGGTCTTCTCCTCCGACGAACTGGTCGACGGCGAGAGCTACACCGTCTACGCGGGAGGAACCGCCACCGGCCAGATCGCCGACGGCGTCTACACCGACGGTGACTACTCGTCGGCCACAAACGCCACCACCGTCACGGCCGGAGTGGCCGCGACGGGCACCATGGGCGGCGGCGGCGCGGGTGGCAGCGGTCCCCGCTAGCCGGGCAGTCGCGAGTTCCGCCATCCGAACGGCCGGCCCAGACGGGCCGGCCCTTCTCGCCGCCCCGGGTGGCGCCCGCCCAGTCTGGTGGCGCATCTTTTGTGTCGTGGCGCACGTTGTGTCTCGTGGCGCAGGGTAGAGCGTGCGCTGCGAGTACAAACCTGCGCTGCGAGTACAAACCTGCGCTGCGAGTACAAACCTGCGCTGCGAGTACAAACCTGCGCTGCGAGTACAAACCTGCGCTGCGAGCGACAGCCTGTGCTGCCGGGATGTGGCGTCGTGGCGCACTTTGCGTCTCGTGGCGCACGTTGTCTCTCGTCGCGCAGGGTAGAGCGCGCGCCGCGAGAACAAACCTGCGCTGCGAGTACAAACCTGCGCTGCGAGTACAAACCTGCGCTCCGAGTACAAACCTGCGCTGCGAGCGACAGCCCGTGCTGCTGGGATTGCCGCGTCGTGGCGCATCTTTTGTGTCGTGGCGCACGTTGTGTCTCGTGGCGCAGGGTAGAGCGCGCGCCGCGAGAACTAACCTGTGCCGCGAGAACTAACCTGTGCCGCGAGAACTAACCTGTGCCGCGAGAACTAACCTGTGCCGCGAGAGCAAACCTGCGCCGGGAGCGCCAGCCTGCGCTGCCGGAATCGCCAGTGCCGTGGCGCACTTTGTTTTTGGTGGCGCACCTTGTGTCTGGTGGCGGGTGGTAGAGCCTGCGCCGCGAGAACTAACCTGTGCTGCGAGAACTAACCTGCGCCACGAGCGGGGAATGGCGCCACTTGGCGCCACGCGGCGCGGGTGGACGACGGCGCGGGGAGGAAAATGCAACGAGGCACCGAGGCGGCGCTACCATCGCGGCATGATTCGCATCCTGTTGCGCGCTCTGGTCTTTCTGCTCTCGGCGGCTCTAGGTCTGTGGGTGGCGTCCCTTGTCCTGCCGGACCTCACCATCACCCCGAGCGGGTTCCTCACGGCGGTGGTCGTCTTCGCCGTCGCCCAGAGTGTGCTCGCCCCGTTCCTGGCCAAGGTTGTCGCACGGTCGGCGCCGGCGTTCCTGGGTGGCATCGGGCTGGTGTCGACCTTCGTTGCGCTGTGGCTCGCCTCCCTGTTCCCCGACGGAATCACCATCGCCGGCTGGCAGACCTGGATCCTCGCGGCCCTCGTCGTGTGGCTGGTGACGGCCCTGGCCACGGTGCTGCTGCCGCTGGTGCTGCTGCGGGACGCCAAGGAGAAGCGCACCGGCGCATCCGGGTCAACGTCCTGACTGCCGCTTCGGCCCGAGTCCCCAGCCCCGGCATCCGGCTCAGCCTCAGGCGCGGCGGAGGCCCACCGCGGTCAAGGTCAGGCAGCCGGCGCAGGCCACGGCCAGCAGGGAGAGCATCAGGGGGTAGCCGGCGAAGTCGTGCAGGGTTGCGAACACCACGGGGAGCAGGAACCCCACGTAGGTGAGGCTGTAGTACACCCCCGTGATGCCGGCGAGATCGGTGGGGGTGGCAATGCGCTGGATCACGACGAGTCCGGCCACGACGGTGATGCCATACGCGGCGCCGAGCACGATGCCGGTGAGTAGCGCCAGCACGGGGGAGACCGTGACGGCTGTCGCCACGGCGCTCAGCACACCGGCGACCATCAGGCCCATGCCCACCAGGAGGGCGCGCCCCATGGTGAGGGAGTTGAGTCGGGAGACCTGGGGTTGCACGAGTGCTCCAGTGCCCAGGGTGACGACGGTGAGCAGGGTGGCGAACGCGAGGTTGAGTTCGCCCAGCTGCGTCTCCACGAGCTTGGGCATCATGGCGTAGGCGATGCCGGCTGCGCCGAACACCCACGGGGCTGTGGGCAGCACCACACGGAGGAACCTGCGGTGCCCGGCGAGCGGAACCTTCAGGTCGAGCCACAACGACCCGTGCACCCGGCTGTGGGGAACCGTCTCAGGGGCGCGGAGCAACAGCGGCAGCACGAGCAGGCTCAGGACGATGTGTACCAGGTAGGGGAGCAGGGTGGGCAGCGGACCCCACTGAGCGAGGACCCCGGAGATCCCCGCGCCCAGCCCGAAACCGACGGTGAGCGTGAGCGCCGGTCGGCGGGCGCCGGCGGTGGGGCGGGCGGTCAGGTCGAACGGGGCGCTGGAGAGCTCCTTGAGCCAGGCCGTGCCGACGGACATCGCCACACCGACGCTGAGCCCGGCCAGGAACCGCCCCAGGCAGATGACGACCTCACTGGAGAAGCCGAGACCGAGCAGGATGCTGGCCACGATGCCGCCGAGGACGCCGATGATCACGAGCGGCTTGCGTCCGTACCGGTCCGAGAGGGCGCCGGCCAGCAGCAGTCCGGGAATCAGTCCGACAACGTAGAAGCCGAGGAACAGGTCGGCCGTGACCGTGGAGTAGTGACCGAGCGTCTCGTACATGTGCAGCAGCGGGGTGAAGTGGTTGCCGCCCCAGGCCATAACGAAGAGGGCGGGGGCGGCGAGCTGCCACGGGGTAAGGACGCGGGGAGTGCGGGGGGACATGGGACTTCCGGTCGGTGCGGATGGGGCGGTGCGGATGGGGCGGTGCGGATGGGACGGTGCGGCTGGGCGGTACAGATGACGGGACAGATGGAGCTCGCGGTGGGGGTGGAGGTAGGCCGGCAGGGATGGCGCCGGTGAGCTCAGAGCGGACGGTTCACCCGGTGGCCGGACTCCAGGTGGAGCCGCAGCGCCTCGGCGTACGCGGCGGTGTCGCCGGCCCGTAAGTGCTCAGCCAATTCCCGGTGCTCGTCGATGAGCCGGGTGATGTTGTCGGGGTCACGAACGGCGACCCGGTGCACCAGGCGCTCCAGCCTCGGGCCGAGCCTGGCGTAGATGTCGTCGATGACCCGGTTGCCGGTCTCGTCCACGATGCGGGCGTGAAACCGATGGTCGGCGCGTGCGTAGGCCAGTAGGTCACCCGTCGCCGCAGCATCCGCCTGGGCCTGGATGAGAGCTCGCAGCTCGGCATCGACGGCTTCGAGCCGGTGCGGGCGCTCGCCGAGCAGCTGCACGGCCTTGGTCTCCAGGAGGGCGCGCACCTGCAACAGGTCCGCGGTCTCGCGGTCGTCGACGGCGGTCACCACAGCGCCCTTCTTGGGGAAGAGCCGGAGCAGGCCGGCGGACTCCAGCGACAGGAATGCCTCGCGCACGGGAGTGCGGCTCAGCCCCAGAGTCTCGGCGACGTCGCCCTCGGTGATCATCGCGCTCGCGGCCAACTCACCGGAAATGATGGCATCGGCCACGTGGGCGTACGCGCGCTCGACGGCCGAGGGGCCGGACGGGCGGGTGCGGGAGGCTGACGACGGTTGCATGACTCCAGCGTAGCCCCGAAACGGCTTGATAAATGCATCAATAACCTCAACAGGCGGATGCGACTCCCCGGCCCGCTCAACCAGCCCAGTAGAGTGCAGACACGTGAGCCGACGTTGCCGCGCCTGAATCCGTCGGATGCGCGTACGGTCCGGCCAGAGTGGAAGAATCGTGAGATGAGCGAGCGAACAATTGTGATCACCGGCGCCAGCGACGGCATCGGCGCGGCCGCCGCGCGGGCGCTCAGCCAGTCCGGCGACAGGGTGGTCATCGTGGGGCGCTCGCCGCAGAAGACCGAGGCCATCGCCGCCGAGTTGGGCGTCGACCACTTCATCGCCGACTTCGGCCGCCTCGACGACGTGCGCACGCTGGCCGCCGCGCTGCTCCAGCGCTACCCGCGCATCGATGTTCTCGCCAACAACGCCGGCGGCATCATGGGCGCCCGGGAACTGACCGTCGACGGCAACGAGAAGACCTTCCAGGTGAACCACCTGGCCCCGTTCCTGCTGACCAGCCTGCTGATGGACCGCCTCATCGCGAGCCGGGCCACCGTGATCAACACCTCCAGCGCCGCCAACCGATTCGGTCGGCTCAACCTCGACGACCTCGGCAACGAACGCAAGTACTCGCCCAACAAGGCCTACGGCGACGCGAAGCTCGCCAACATCCTCTTCACCCGCGAGCTGCACCGTCGGTACAGCGGCCGCGGCATCGTGACCGCCGCATTCCACCCCGGCATCGTCGCGACCAGCTTCTCGGCCGGGTCCACCAGCCTCATGCGGTGGGTCTACCAGACAGCGCTCAAGCGCATGCTGCTCACTCCGGAGAAGGGCGCCGACACCCTGATCTGGCTGGCCAGCACCGCCGCCGGCGTGGATTGGCAGTCCGGCGCGTTCTACGAGAAGCGCAAGGTGCAGTCCGCGAACAGCCAGGCAGCGGATGCCGGTCTCGCGACCGCGCTCTGGGAACGAAGCGTCGACCTGGTCGCCACCGACCTGCTGCCCCAGACCCACTAACTGTTACCGAAGCGGACTTCTGCGCCCGGTGTGCCGGACGCAGAAGTCCGGACGGGGAACAGTTGGCTAGGGGAGTCGGGTCAGGGCCGTGAAGGACATCGTGGCCGACTGCCCGTTCTGGCAGGTCTGGTAGAGCAGATCGTGGCCGCGGGGCACATCGGCAGTGCCGTGTCGGGAGGCGCTGAGCATCGCCACGATGCCGTCCACCCGGTAGGTGCCCGCGTGCACACCGGTGAGGGTGATGATGGTGCCGGCGTCATCCGGGAAGTCCTTGCCGCCGCACGACCAGTGCTCGGCGATGGTGGGCACCCCTTCGTAGTGCGCGGTCACGTCGACGGAGCCGATGCACTGGTCGAGCTCGGCGTTCCAGCCGGTCGCGTGCACGTTGTTGGTGTACCGGGCGGCCAGGATGCGGTCCTGCTCGGCCTGCCAGTCCGCCATCGCCTCGGTGACGGCGGCGACCGGGGTGGTCAGGTCGGTGGCGATGCCGTCCACGCCGGCCGCGGCCGCGAAGTCCACCGAGGACAGCGTTCGGGCGCTGTCGCGGACCCCGGCGCCGAGGTCGAGGTCGAGGTCGAGGTCGAACAGTGTGGTGCTCACAAGCGAGGCATCGGCGACGCGCTCGGCCGCGGTGAGTTCCTGTGCGGCAGTGCTCAGCCGCCCGGTCGCGGCCTCGATCGCGGCTGCGAGGTCGGTGCGCGGCTGCTCAGTGAGCACCTTGCCCTCGCTGGCCGCGAGGACGGCGATTGCCTCGTCGAGCGCGCTTTCGCCGTCGGTGACGGTCTGCACGGCTGTGGACTGGTCGGCCTGGAAAGCGGCCGCGGCGGCGTCGTACTCACCCTGGGCAACCGACAGCGACACGGCGCGAACGGCGAAACCGACGAGCACCAGGAGCACGAGCAGCGCGGCGACCGCGATCAGCCGGCCGCGGGTACCCACCGTCGACCGTGCGCGATCGGGCCGAAGCCGCCGTCGTGTGTCCCCAGAAATGCGTACCCCCGATTGTCGCGCGTGTCCACGGGCGGTGTCCGCCGTGTGCGGCTTAGCTTATCGATCGAGTGTTTCGGGCAGGCAACGGTTCGGCGCTCACCGAGCGCGCTGAGCGGCGAGCACTCCGGTGATCACGTCGTCGACCTCGTCGATGCCCCGGGCGTCCCTCATCTGACGGGCCACGGCGCGAGCGGCCCGCCGATAGTCCGGGCGCACCAGGGTGTTCCGCACGGCGGTACGCAGACGGTCGCGCCGGGGTCGTCCGGTGTGCAGGTTGATGCCAGCACCCGACCAGGCGACCCGGGCGGCCACCTCGGGTTTGTCCTCGGTATCGCCGGCGATCACCAGCGGAACACCGTGTTCGAGCGCATACTGCACCCCGCCGAAACCGCCGTTGGTGACCATCACTCGGGTACGCGGCATCAGCCGGTCGTAGGGCAGGAACTCCGCCGCCCGGGCGTTGGCCGGCAGTGGGCCCAGCTCGGCCGCCGGACGACCGCCCGTGGTCACGACCACGAGCACCGGAGCATCGGCCAGCGCATCGAGGGCGGGTCGCACCAGTTGGCTGAAGTCGATGTTGGCGATGGTGCCCTGCGTCACGTGCACAACCGGGCGGTCGCCGTCCAGGTCGGCCCACCAGTCCGGCAGCGGCGCGGTCCCCGCCACGGCACTCGAGACCGGGCCGGCGTAGTACACGGGCACCGCCGCATCCGGCCGTGGGTATTCGATGGCCGGCACCGAGAACTGCACGATCGCGTCGGTGGTGGCGAGCCAGTCGGTCATGAAGGTGTCGGCGGGGCGACCGTGGACCTCGTCGAACAGGTCGTCGACCCGGTGCTGCAGCTCGCCGAAAATCACCCGGTGCACCAGCGTTGTGAGCAGAGTGTTGCGAACAACCCCGACCGGTCCGCCGAGCGGAGGCAGGCCCAGGCCGAAGGGCGCCACCGAGCGGCCCGACAGCATCAGCGGCAGCACGCCCGCCCCGATGACGGCCGGCCGTTGGTCTTTCGGATGGCCGGCGAGCAGGGTGGCGCCCACAAACGCCGGCTCCGCCAGCACCACGTCCGGTGCCGGGTCCAGCCGGCGGAGCGCCTCATACTGGGCGCGCGCGGGCCGGAAGAAGTTGTGGTCGATGTCGTACCGCATCGCACGGATGCCCGTGCCGCGCTCCGGATCCAGGCCCTCCAACGCCATCACCCTGTCGTCGTAGTCGGCCGCGGCCGGCAGGGGAACGAAGCCGGCGCCGCTTCGGCGCACCGCTGCCTCGAACCGGGCACCGGTGAGGAACCGCACGGTGTGGCCGCGTGCCACCAGCCCGGTGGACACCGCGAGGAGCGGGGTGACGTGGCCGTGGATGGGCACGCTGGCAATCACTATCTGCGACATCGGCTGCTCGCTCCTAGACGGATGTGCGCTCTCCGCGCCAGTATTTACCTCCATGGGCGCACCGTCAATTCGTATCGGAACGTCGGGTTGGAGCTATGACCACTGGGAGAACGTGCTCTACCCAGCCGGCCTGCCGGCGAGCCGGCGACGGGACTACTACGTGGCCCACTTCGACACCGTGGAGCTCAACGCCAGTTTCTACCGGTGGCCCCGGCCGGCCACGTTCGCCGGCTGGCGGCAGCGGCTGCCGGACGGGTTCCAGATGTCGGTCAAGGCCCCGCGCGGGCTGACCCACGCGAAAAAGCTCTACGCGCCGGAGGTGTGGGCCGAGCGGATCGGTTCTGGCTGGCACGAGCTCGGTGACCGCCGCGCCATCCTGCTGGCACAGCTGCACCCCGGTCATGAGCGCGACGACGCCCGCCTGGACTACTTCCTCGGCTCCCTGCCGTCGTGGATCCGGGTGGCTGTCGAGTTCCGGCATCCCAGCTGGCACGTCGATGAAGTTCTCGCCCTGCTCGAGCGTCACGGCGCCGGCTACTGCGTCATGAGTGGAGCCGGACTGCCCTGCCTGCTGCGGGCCACGGCGCCGTTCGTGTACCTGAGGCTGCACGGCCCCGACCACGATCACCTGTACGGCGGCTCGTACTCCGACGCCGACCTGTGGTGGTGGGCGGAGCGCATCCGTGAATGGCAGGCGGACGGACGGGAGGTGTTCGCCTACTTCAACAACGACGGTGACGGCGAAGCGGTGCGAAACGCCTGGACCCTGCGCGCCGCGCTCGGGGTGTGAGCGAAAGGCCCTGGTGCCGCCGAAAAGCCCGTACAACGCCCCTAGCGCGAACCCGGGGCGTGGGATATGTAATTCAGCGACGGCAGCACCGGAAGCGGTCCGAACCTTCACGATAAGGCTGATCACCGGCCAGGTGCGTGCCAGAATTGTGGCCCCGGACGCGGTTTGACGAGGTGTTCGCGTCGTCCACAGGCCCAGACGGGCGCATGTTCAGCAGAGGTATTCATGACTATGACCCAGGTCGCGTCCATCGTTCTCGACGAGCTCGCCGCAGTTCTCACCGGCGCGCAGATCGCCACCGGCCCTCGTGCCGACGGTAACCGGCGCGACCAGTCCGAAGGCACCCTGAGCGGTGAGCCGCTCGCGGTGGTCTTCCCGGCCAGCACCGAGGAGGTCGCCGCCGTGGTCACCATCGCGGCCGCGCACCGCATCCCGATCGTGCCGCAGGGCGCCCGCACCGGCCTGGCCGGCGGTGCCAACGCCACCGACGGCGCCATCGTGCTGAGCACCACCCGGCTCAAGAAAATCCTCGCGATCGATACCGCGAACCAGACGGCCACCGTGCAAGCCGGCGTGCGTACCATCGCCCTGGCCAGGGCCGCCGAAGCCGTCGACCTGTTCTACCCGCCGGACCCCGGCTCCTGGCGCGCCTCGACCATCGGCGGCAACGTGGCCACCAACGCCGGCGGCATGCTGTGCGTGAAGTACGGCGTCACGGGCAACTTCGTGCGCCGGCTCACCGTGGTGCTCGCCGATGGCTCCATCGTGCACACCGGCCAGCGCACCATCAAGGGTGTCGCCGGCTACAACCTCACCGCGCTCCTCGTAGGCGCAGAGGGCACGCTCGGCATCATCACCGAGATCACGGTGGGCCTGTTGCCCAAGCCCGGTCGTCCGTCCGGCGTCTCGGCCACCTTCGCGAACGTGGCGGATGCCCTCGCCGCCGCCAATACGATCGTCGCCGGTGCTCGCCGGCCGAGCGTGCTCGAATTCCTCGACGGTGCCTGCATCGCCGCCATCAACGCCTTCGATCCCGCCTCGACCCTGCCTGTCGGTGCCGGCGCCCTGCTGTTGGTGCAGTCCGACGAGATCGGCCGGGCCCAGGAAGACGTCGAGGTCTACGCCGAGATGCTGCGCGCCGGGGGAGCCGGGGACGTCACCATCGCGCACGATGCTGACTCGCTCGACCAGCTCATGAGTGCAAGGCGGCTGCTGCATCCGGCGGTACAGGCCGTGCGTGGCGGCTCCCTCAACGAGGACGTCACCGTGCCGCGCTCCCAGCTGCCCGCCCTGCTTCTCGGCCTCGCCGAGATCGCCCTGGAGCTGGGCGTGCCGATCAGCACCGGCGGTCATATCGGCGACGGCAACCTGCACCCCGTGATCGGCTACGACCCCGCGGTGCCCGCCGAGCTCGACGCGGCCCACGTGGCGTTCGGCCGGGTGATCGCCTTGGCCATCTCCCTGGACGGCTCGGCGTCCGGCGAGCACGGCATCGGAGTGCTCAAGCGCGCGCACCTCGACGACGAGCTCGGTCCGGTGTTGCGCGACCTGCAGCGCCGGGTGAAGGCGGCCTTCGACCCGCATTCGCTGCTCAACCCCGGCAAGAAGCTCTAGCCCCCGGGCCGTCGTCGGCGACGAGCCCGCTCGTAGCTCGAGCTCGTCGAGACCCGGTGAGTGGAGGTGGCCGTGTCGTGCGGGCACGTCGCGGGGTCTCGACAGGCTCGACCAGCGGATAGGAGTCCCGAAGGTCGGCATCCGTCGGGAACGCGCCCGATCGTCGGTCGAGCTTGTCGAGACGTGGTGAGGTGCTCTCGGGAACGCGTCCGATCGTCGGTCGAGCTTGTCGAGACGTGGTGAGGTGCTCTCGGGAACGCGCCTGATCGTTGGTCGAGCTTGTCGAGACGTGGTGAGGTGCTCTCGGGAACGCGCCTGATCGTTGGTCGAGCTTGTCGAGACGTGGTGAGGTGCTCTCGGGAACGCGCCTGATCGTTGGTCGAGCTTGTCGAGACGTG
>Ga0247806_10000148_pt1 | contig 46242 bp, 35 predicted proteins | sample UWRJL059202B1_FD_179935 | JGI IMG/M metagenome (GOLD analysis project Ga0247806, IMG submission 179935) | Plant litter microbial communities from Arlington Agricultural Research Station in Wisconsin, United States - UWRJ-L059-202B-1 | ecosystem: Environmental > Terrestrial > Plant litter >... | reverse complement strand
CAGTATCTAACGCACCATCGCTGACAACTTCCGGAAACACGTCGATTTGTGCGGGCGGTTCAGCTGCTCTGCACGTCAGCGGCGCAATGGATTATAGCTGGAATAATGGCGGTGGATTAGGCGCAGACATTGCGGTATCACCGGCTACGACGACGACTTACACTGTTACCGGTACGAATCCGGGCGGTTGTGCTGCTACGGCGCAGGTTATGGTGACGGTCAACCCATTGCCGACAGTGAACGCTTCTGCAACTTCCCCGGTATGTGCCGGCGAATCGGCGGTGCTGAATGCCAACGGCGGTGTTTCTTACACCTGGAACAACGGTGCGGGATCAGGGGCGCAAGTCAACGTTACACCGACTGCGGAAACGATTTATACGGTAACCGCTACGGATGCGAACGGCTGTGTAAATACTGCAACGACCACGGTGGACGTGCTGCCGGTACCCACACCAGCGGTTGTGATCAACGGTGGTCAGCTGCAAACGGGAACGTATGCGAGCTACCAATGGTATGTAAACAATACTGCGATTCCGATGGCTGTGACACAGAGCTGGAGCATCACCGAAAACGGAGATTATTATGTCCTTGTCAGCGACGGCAATGGCTGTATTGCGACTTCGGCTGTAACGTCGATCACGACAGCGTCACTCGACGAGCAGGAAGCGGAATTGGTACTGATCTATCCAAACCCGGCTACAGGCGCTGCAACGGTTGATTTCGGCGATCTGCCAGGTGTGAAGACCGTTCAGCTGACAGACATGACCGGCAAGGTTGTATTGACAGTTGTTTCTTCAGACCAGCAATTGAAGCTGGAACTGCCTTTGGCTACCGGATATTATGCGGTGGTTGTGACGACGGCAGATCAGATTATCCATTTGAATCAACGCTTGCTGGTTCAGGCGTATTGATACTTTTTTAACTTTGGGATCCCGGTATGTAACGTACCGGGATTTTTTTTGAAATACAGAAAGCTTTCGCAGCTTCAAATTTGAATGACATGACAACAAATACAATCACTTACACTAAAGGCGATGCAACCGCGCCGGACGTTGCAGGAAATAAAATCATTGTGCATGTGTGCAATGACATCGGCGGCTGGGGCAAAGGTTTCGTGATGGCGATCTCCGCGAAATGGAAAGCGCCGGAACAACAATACCGGGAATGGCATCAAAGCGCCGACGGATTCGCGCTCGGCGCTGTACAGTTTGTGCAGGTCGAAACAGATCTGTGGGTTGCGAACCTCGTTGGTCAGCACAAGCTCGGCAAAGCAGCAGACGGCACGCCGCCGATCCGGTATGCAGCGGTTGGAGAAGGTCTGGCCAAAGTCGGCGAAGAAGCGTTGCGCCTGCATGCGTCGGTACACATGCCGAGGATTGGCTGCGGCCTGGCCGGTGGGAAATGGGAGGAAATAGAACCATTGATCGTTCAGCACCTGCTGGAGAAAGGCGTGCAAACAACGGTGTATGATTTTGCGTAAGTATGGGACAGTTTGTAACCTTGCTCGTCACGAAAGAAATCCCGGAAGCTATTCCGGCGGAGCTCATTCATTTTTTCCAGGGAGACTACCTCGTCGTTCCACTGGATATCCTTTTTGCAGAAGCGTTGATCGACTATTTCATGCAATTTGAAACGCTCGACGAAGTGCTCCGGGATCCCGAAGATCATGCAGAAATCCTTGCGGTCATCCGCTTGCTGAAGGTGCAGACTTTTGTCATTAAACATTGGTCAGAACATGGGGATATGCCGCTGGACGTATTTGATTTCATCATCCAGGACGGGAAGATCCTGAAAGAGACTAAACAACTGACTGATGGTAACGATGCTTATTATACCGAAACGCTTTTGGGGTATTTTACGGACGAATCGGACTTTGATATTTCGCGGTACTGGAATTATAAGGGTTGTGTGGCGATGTATCGGCGTTTAGAAGGCTAATTTTAGCTGTATATAAAGTTATTATGAATGAAATAAGCCGATAATCCTCAAACATATTTGTCCTATCTTTGCCTCCTGTAAACCTAAAAAACACCTTATGAAATACCTCATTTGCCTGCTGATCACCGGTATATTCTCTTTGTTTTCTTTCCATGGCATTTCACAATTTGCGCATGCGAACAACTGGTATTTCGGCCACGGCGCCATGATCCAGTTCTCGACCGGAACTGCGGTTTCTACCGGCGGTTCGACAATGATCGCGCAGGAGGGAAGTATTACGCATTCGGATGCATCGGGTAACTTGTTATTTTATTCCAATGGCGTGAGTGACGGTGGAGATACCTGTGCGGTCTGGAATCGCAATCACCGGATCATGCCACATGGGCTGTTGACGGGACTCACCGGTTATGCTTCACCCATGCAGTCGGGAATTGTGGTTCCGAAGCCGGGCTCTGCGACGGAATACTACCTGTTCTCGCTTGATGGTTACGAAAATTATGACACTGAAAATTACAAAGGACTGACTTACTCGATCATCGATATGACGCTGGATGGCGGTTTGGGTGACCTGTCGGTTTGGGCGGTTCCTGTCAACGTACCGGCAGATCCCTATTTGTGCGAACAGATTGCCGTGACCAAACATGCGAATGGTACCGATTACTGGCTGGTGGTCCACGAATCCGCTCACGCCAACGAAAACTCGAACGAATTCTTCGTCTACCAAATCTCTGCGGCTGGTATTTCTGAGCCGATGTCTCAACACATCGGGATAGATACAGATCCAGGTGGTATCGCCAGCACGATGCAAATCTCCGCACAGGGCAATAAACTGGCTTTCAATTACGAAGTGTTTGATTTCGATAATGCGACTGGTTTGCTTTCGAACCCGTTCACCGTTGGTTCATGGACCTGGGGCTACAGGGAATTTTCGCGCAGCGGCCGTTATCTGTATGTTTCGAAGTTGGGTCACGGACTCCAGCAATATGATCTGACTTTGCCGTCTGGTTCAGCCCCCATTTATACTTATTCGGACCTGTTCGGTCAGCTCCAAATCGCTCCTGACGGCAAAATCTATGTGGTTATGGAGAATGAAATCGATGATGCGCTGGGCGTAATCAATCACCCGGAGCTGCCGGGTGCTGCCTGCGATGTGGTACCTGCTGTCATTCCCCTGGTCCATGGCTCCTGCGACCATGGCTTGCCGAATTTCATAGATTATCTGCAGGGAGATCCGGCTGCGGTGCTGGAAAATGATGCGGATGCGCTGCTGGCTGTGTACCCGAATGTTACTACCGATTATTTCATGCTGCAATATCCCGGTGATGCGGGTGCGCAGGTGCGTATGCTGGATACAGGCGGAAAAGTTGTGCTGGATGCCGGAGTCGCTGCGGGAAATCCGGTGGATGTGCGTGAATTGGCTCCAGGTATGTATGTGTTGCAGATAGCGATCGGGCAGCAGGTGTATGTGCGCAGATTGGTCGTGGAGTAGACCCTGGATTTATTCCTGGAATCTTCAGTTTTTAGCGAGGTTTTGATATTGAAAACAAGTACTTTATCTGTGTTTTGAGATCCGTTAAATTAATAATCAGTAGAAAAATAATACTGTAAATCTCTGTTTAAGCCAGCCCCAATTTTGTTCATTCCCCATTTCACAAAAAAAGTTTAAATTTCACTTTCTGTATGAATTAAGCCGATCTTGGTTGCGCTGATGAACTACAGTTGTTGAAAATGAAATTATCCACTCAAATCCTGCTGGCCTTCGCTGTCATCATCTTGCTGTCGACGGCGGATTCATATACCAACTACATGTTGTCCGAAAAGGTGCAGCGCAACTCCCAGTTCCTGACGCAATCCGAGACGGTGATCCGCAATTCTAACCGGATGCACAAGCAGATCATGGACATGCAGAGCTCCTTTCGCGGGTATTTGCTGACGGATGACGAGAGCTTCCTGAATGCTTATTATACAGGCATCACCCATGTTCCCGCTTACCTCGCAGAACAGAAAAAGCTGGTTGCCGACCGGCAGCCACAACTCGCGCTGCTGGATTCGATCGGCAGCATCCATGCGCGCTGGATCTCCTATTCCGGGCAGCTTGTTGAAACCCGTACATACATGCCTGATTCGTACCAGCACCTCTTTGAATCGCGCCTGAAAAAGCGTGTCGGCAAGAAGCTGAACGACCAGATTACCGTGCTTTTCGGACGTTTCGACAAGATCGAGTATGCGCTGCGCAAGCGCCATGGCGCGGCATTGACCGCTTCTATCGTCAATACCCACAAAATTTCCCTGATCTTTCTGACCCTGACGATCATCGTTGGTGTTGTGAGCACCCTGTACATCGTGATGCTGATCACGAAACGCATTGCCTCGATGGTGCGGCTCGCCGAGAACATCACAACCGGGCAGTTCACGATTGTTGCCGACAAGCGCAATGATGAGCTGACGGGGCTTTCGCGCTCGCTGAACATCATGTCGGCCCGCCTCGACAAAAACATCCGCGAGCTCGAGCACCGGAATGCCGAGCTGAATAAGTTCGCCTATGTTGTTTCCCACGATTTAAAAGCGCCGATCCGCGGCATCCACAATGTCATCACGTGGATAGAGGAAGATCTGCAGGCCGAGCTGTCGCCCGAAATGAAAAAATACCTCGCGATCATTCCGCAGCGCACGCGCCGCATGGAGGCCTTGATCAACGGTTTGCTCGATTATGCGCGCATCAACCAGAAAACAGCGCCGGAATTGGTCGATACGCAGGCCCTGGTGCACGAGATTGCCGATTCGCTCGTTCCGCGCAGCTTTCAGCTACATGTAGACCAATTGCCGGAGCTGTACACCGAAAGGCTGAAGCTCGAGCAGGTTTTTGCGAACCTGATCAGCAATGCCGTTAAATACATTCCGCATGCGGAGGGCGAAATCCGCATTACCTGCCGGGAATTGCCGCTGGCCTACGAGTTTTCTGTCAGCGACAACGGGATTGGCATCGATCCGGCTTACCACAGCAAGATCTTCGAGATTTTTCAGACACTGCGCGAAAAGAACGAGCAGGAAAGCACGGGGATCGGGCTCGCGATCGTAAAAAAGATCATGGATGAACGCCAGGAAAAGATGACTGTGCAGTCGGAACCCGGCGCAGGCGCAACATTTACATTCACCTGGAAAAAATAGAAGGATGAAAAAACATACGATTTTACTCATTGAAGACGATGAGCTGGATATCATCAGCGTACAGCGATCGCTGAAAAAGCTCGAGACCGAATATGAGCTGCATACGGCTTACAACGGCATCGAAGCGCTGTATATGCTACGCAACGCGCATATTTTCCCGGATGTGATCCTGCTGGACCTCAATATGCCGAAAATGAACGGAATCGAATTCCTGGGGCTCTTGCGGGCCGACAAAGCACTCAGGGACATCCGGGTTTTCATCATGACGACCTCGTCCGAAAGCGCAGACCGCGATCTGGCCGAAGAGATGGGCATTTCGGGCTACATCATCAAGCCGCTGAATTATACCGACAATACGAAGAGATCCGATTCGATGGATGCTTTCGTACAGTTTCACCTGCGGAAGATATTAACGAATGAAACGAACTGAGAACCTAGTGACAGGGCGGCTTCCGGAACGCAGGACTGCGCGTACAGAAAATTTAGCAGCAACGCAATGACCTTTTCGTTTAATTATTAAATTAGCCTTTCTTTGTTGGCAGATGGGCGCTGAATCATCCGAATGACAACACAATAGCACCTCCCGGGATCTTTTGTGCAGATCGGACGAAATGTTTTTTAGGTAATTATTGCATGAATTCATCAATTTTTTAATGCTGAAAATGGGCATATGGAAAAAATAAGCAAATCTGAAAAGGCTGTAAAGCCTGCAACTGCGATCGCAATTCCCGCAGAAACAGTTGAAAAAGCAACCAAAGGTATACTCGTGGAGGACTCTATCCTCACCGATGCAGAGTTCCTGAAGATTTTGCAAAATGTCAAAAACGGGAATTTCTCAAAACGTTTCCCGACCGACCAGCACGGTGTCAAGCGGTCCATCTGCGACACGCTGAATGAGATCATCGACCTCAACGAGCGCATGGTATTCGAATTCCAGAAAGTCGGTAAAAGCATTGGTAAGCAGGGAAAGCTCACGAACCGGGTAACGCTCGACGGCGCGCGCGGCTCCTGGAGCACCTGCGTGGATTCGGTGAACATGCTGATTTCCGACCTGGTGCACCCGACGATCGAGATCGCGCACGTAATCACCTCGGTGGCGAAAGGAAACCTGTCGCAGGAAATGCCTTTGTCCATCGAAGGAAACCCGCTGCAAGGGGAATTTTTGCGCATCGCGAAGGAAGTAAACGGGATGGTGAAGCAGCTGAACCTCTTTTCGATGGAGGTGACGCGTGTGGCGCGTGAGGTAGGAACCGAAGGCAAGCTCGGTGGCCAGGCGAAAGTACGTGGTGTAGGCGGCGTATGGAAAGATTTGACAGATTCGGTGAATAAAATGGCCTCGAACTTAACGGGGCAGGTACGAAATATTGCAGATGTAACGACCGCCGTGGCGAAGGGCGACCTTTCGAAGAAGATCACGGTCGACGTAAAAGGGGAAATCCTCGAGCTCAAGAATACGATCAACACGATGGTGGATCAGCTGAACTCCTTCTCCTCGGAGGTAACGCGTGTAGCGCGTGAAGTAGGAACCGAAGGCAAGCTCGGTGGTCAGGCCCAGGTAAAAGGGGTCGGCGGAACGTGGAAGGATTTAACGGACTCGGTAAACCAGATGGCCTCGAACTTAACAGGCCAGGTACGAAATATTGCGGATGTAACGACTGCCGTGGCGAAGGGCGACCTTTCGAAAAAGATCACGGTGGACGTAAAAGGAGAGATCCTCGAGCTGAAGAATACGATCAACACAATGGTGGATCAGCTGAACTCCTTCTCCTCGGAGGTAACGCGGGTGGCACTGGAGGTAGGTTCTGAAGGAAAGCTCGGCGGACAGGCGCGTGTACGCGGTGTCGGCGGTGTATGGAAGGATTTGACGGATTCGGTGAACCAGATGGCCTCGAACTTAACGGGCCAGGTACGAAATATTGCAGAGGTAACGACCGCCGTGGCGAAGGGTGACCTTTCGAAAAAGATCACGGTGAACGTGGCCGGGGAGATCCTCGAGCTCAAAAATACGATCAACACGATGGTGGATCAGCTGAACTCCTTCGGTGCCGAGGTAACGCGTGTGGCGCGGGAGGTAGGTTCTGAAGGAAAGCTCGGCGGCCAGGCCAAGGTAAAAGGTGTTGGTGGTACGTGGAAGGATTTAACGGACTCGGTGAACCAGATGGCCTCAAACTTAACGGGCCAGGTGCGAAACATTGCTGAGGTAACGACCGCCGTGGCGAATGGTGACCTTTCCAAAAAGATTACCGCCGTTGCGGAAGGGGAAATCCTCGAGCTCAAAAAGACGATCAACACGATGGTGGATCAGCTGAACTCCTTCTCCTCGGAGGTGACGCGTGTCGCGCTTGAGGTAGGAACAGAGGGCAAGCTCGGTGGTCAGGCGAAAGTAAAAGGGGTCGGCGGAACGTGGAAGGATTTGACCGACTCGGTAAACCAGATGGCGTCCAACCTCACGGGACAGGTACGAAACATTGCAGAAGTAACGACGGCGGTGGCGAAGGGAGACCTTTCCCGCCAGATCACAGTAGATACAAAAGGAGAGATCCTCGAGCTGAAGAACACGATCAACACGATGGTGGGCCAGTTGAACTCCTTCGCATCCGAGGTAACGCGTGTGGCGCGTGAGGTAGGAACCGAAGGCAAGCTCGGCGGTCAGGCCCAGGTAAAAGGGGTCGGCGGAACGTGGAAAGATTTAACGGACTCGGTAAACCAGATGGCCTCGAACTTAACAGGCCAGGTACGAAACATTGCAGAAGTAACGACAGCGGTAGCGAAAGGCGACCTTTCCCTGCAAATCACGGTGGACGTAAAAGGAGAGATCCTCGAGCTCAAAAACACAATCAACACGATGGTGGATCAGCTGCGCGGATTTGCCTCCGAGGTAACGCGTGTATCCCGTGAGGTAGGAACGGAAGGCAAGCTCGGTGGGCAGGCAAATGTACCGGGCGTTGCCGGAACCTGGAAAGATTTAACGGATTCTGTGAACCAGATGGCCGGTAACTTGACAGCGCAGGTAAGGAATATTGCCGATGTGGCGATTGCCGTGGCAAATGGCGATATGTCGCGTAAGATCACGGTGGACGTGCGCGGAGAGATCCTCCAGCTGAAAGAAACGCTGAACACGATGGTGGACCAGTTGCGCGAGTTCGCCTCCGAGGTAACCCGTGTGGCGCGTGAGGTAGGAACCGAAGGCAAGCTCGGTGGCCAGGCGAATGTACCGGGCGTTGCCGGAACGTGGAAGGATTTAACGGATTCTGTGAACCAGATGGCCGGTAACTTAACGACGCAGGTACGAAATATCGCCGAAGTAACGATCGCCGTGGCAAACGGGGATATGTCCAAGAAGATCACGGCCGACGTGCGTGGAGAAATTCTCCAGCTGAAAGAAACCGTCAACACGATGGTGGATCAGCTGCGTGCCTTCGCTTCGGAGGTGACGCGTGTGGCGCGGGAGGTAGGAACCGACGGTAAGCTCGGTGGACAGGCCTTCGTGCCGGGTGTCGCGGGAACGTGGAAAGATTTGACGGACTCGGTGAACCAGATGGCCTCGAACTTAACAGGCCAGGTGCGAAACATTGCAGAAGTAACGAAGGCGGTGGCCAACGGTGACCTTTCGAAACAGATCACGGTCGACGTAAAAGGAGAGATCCTCGACCTCAAGAATACCTTCAACACGATGGTGGAACAGCTAAACTCCTTTGCATCCGAGGTAACGCGTGTGGCGCGTGAGGTAGGAACGGAAGGAAAGCTCGGCGGGCAATCCGAAGTGAAAGGTGTTGCGGGAACGTGGAAGGATTTAACGGATTCTGTGAACCTCATGGCCTCGAACTTAACGGGGCAGGTACGCGGGATCGCAAAAGTCGTGACCTCCGTAGCGAAAGGAAATTTGAAACAAAAATTATCCATTGAAGCCAAGGGCGAAGTAGCCCAGCTGACAGATACGATCAACGAGATGATCGATACGCTTGCGACCTTCTCCGACCAGGTAACGACCGTGGCGCGTGAAGTAGGTGCGGAAGGTAAGCTCGGGGGCCAGGCGAACGTACCGGGAGCTTCCGGAACGTGGAAAAACCTGACGGAAAACGTGAACCAGCTCGCGGCCAACCTCACAACACAGGTACGTGCGATCTCCGAAGTGGCATCCGCGGTAACGCAGGGTGACTTGACGCGAACGATTGGTGTAGAAGCCAAAGGCGAGGTGGAAGCCCTCAAAGATACGATCAACCAGATGATCTCGAACCTGAAGGCAACGACCTTGCGAAACCAGGAGCAGGATTGGTTGAAGTCCAACCTCGCGAAATTTACGCAGATGTTGCAGGGACAGAAAGAGCTGAATTCGGTGACGAAAAAGATCCTCTCGGAGCTCGCAACGGTTGTAACTGCGCAGCACGGTTTGTTCTACATTTTGCAGGAAGACGAGAAATTCCTCGATTCGAAGCTGAACCTGATTGCATCTTACGCCTATATCAAGCGGAAAAACTCGCCGACGCAATACGCGATGGGCGAAGGGCTGATCGGGCAGGTAGCGATCGAAAAGGAAAGAATCCTGCTCAACAATGTGCCGAAAGATTACATCCGCATCAATTCCGGGCTCGGAGATGCGAAACCGCAGAACGTGATCATCCTGCCGGTACTTTTTGAAGGCCAGCTGAAGGCGGTCATCGAGCTCGCATCGCTGGACATGTTCAGCCAGACGCACCTCGATTTCCTCGAAGGATTGACAGAAAGTATCGGGATCGTATTGAATACGATCGAATCGAACTCGCGGACGGAAGAACTCCTTGTACAATCCCAATCGCTGGCAGGCGAGCTGAAAAGTCAGCAGGAAGTACTGAAAAACACGAACGAAGAGCTCGAAGAGAAGGCATTCCTCCTCGCGAACCAGAAAGAAGAAGTGGAATTGAAAAACCAGGAGGTCGAGGTTGCGCGAAAAGCACTGGAAGAAAAAGCCGATCAGCTGACCCTGACCTCGAAGTACAAATCCGAGTTCCTCGCGAACATGTCGCACGAGCTTCGTACACCGCTCAACAGTTTGCAGATCCTCGCCAATGAACTGATCTCGAACCGCGACGGGAACCTGACGGACAAGCAGATCCAGTTTGCGAAAACGATCAATTCCTGCGGGGATGATCTTATTCAGCTTATCAACGACATCCTCGATTTATCGAAGATCGAATCCGGATACATTTCCGTGGATTACAACCCGATCAGCTTCAGCGAGATCAGCCGTTTTGTGGAATCGACCTTCAATCCGATCTCGGAAGCCAAACATTTGCGCTTCAACATCGCGATGGACGCTTCGTTGCCTGAGGTGATCGAAACTGATTCGCAGCGACTCAACCAGATCCTCAAAAACCTGTTGTCGAACTCGTTTAAATTTACCGAAAAAGGAGAAGTCAGCCTGAAGATCTACAAGGCCAACAACAACTGGAAAACCAAAAATATCAGCCTGGATACGGCCGAAACGGTGATTGCCTTTGAAATCTCGGATACAGGTATCGGTATCTCCAGGGAAAAACAAAATATCATCTTCGAAGCCTTCCAGCAGGCAGAAGGTTCCACCAGCCGCAAATATGGCGGAACCGGTCTCGGATTGTCGATCAGCCGCGGACTTTCTGACCTTTTGGGCGGAAGCATCGAGCTGGAAAGTGAAATGAACGTCGGCAGTAAATTTACATTGTTCCTGCCGTTGAAATTCATCCCGCTGACCGAAGAACAGCACCTCGAAATCGCTGCGGAAGAAAATCCGCAGGTTGTGAAAAGTGGGCTGAAGTCTTCGCCGGCATCGACCTTCAACCGTTCGGACATCGATGTTTTCTTCGTCGATGAGGTCGGCGACGACCGTACGGACATCAAGCCGGAAGACAAGATCCTGCTGATCGCGGAAGACAACCTGACTTTTGCGAAGATCATGCTCGACCAGGCCCACGAAAACGGGATCAAGGCGATTGTGACCACAAAAGGAAACGACGTCATCGATTTCATCAACCAGTTCAATCCCCATGCGATCACGATGGACATCAACATGCCGGATGCGAGTGGCTGGAAGATCCTCGACAGGCTCAAAACCGATTTCAATTTCCGCCACATCCCGGTGTATATCATTTCAGGCGAAGACGAAAGGAACAAAGGATTGAAACGCGGCGCACGCAATTTCCTCGTGAAGCCGGTGAAAAACGAATCACTGAACTACCTCTTCAGGGACATTCACGGGTTCAACACGAAAAACAAGAACCTGCTCGTGGTCGATGACAACGAAATGGAGCTGGAACTCGTGCTCGCCGCCGTACAGGGCGACGACATCGAAATATCGGCTGCGAAAAGCGTGCAGGAGGCCGTTGAGCTGATCCGCAGCAAGTCGTTTGATTGCATCATCCTCGACCTCGTATTGCCCGATGCGAACGGACTGGACCTCATTGGCGAGCTCGAAAACAACATTGCAGGCCAGGAAACGGCAATCATCATCCATTCTGCCGGCGATCCGCAGAAAAAGGACCGCATCCGCCTGAACCGCTTTGCGCACAGGATCATTACAAAAAGCGCGAATTCGCTGGATCAGCTTGTGGACCAGACCGCTTTGTTCATGCACCGCATACACAAAGACCTGCCGCAGGACATGCGTGAGCGGATCGAGACCTATTACCTGAAAGAAGATGTGCTGATCGGTAAGAAAGTGCTGATCGTGGATGACGACGTACGCAATTTATTCGCCCTGACAACTGCTTTCGAACGTTTCGGACTCGATGTCATGAGTGCGGAGAGCGGCCGGGAAGCAATCGACATCCTCGATAAGACGAAAGGGATCGAAATTGTGCTGATGGACATCATGATGCCGGAAATGGACGGCTATGCGACGATGAAGGAAATCCGCAAGGTGCCGAAGCACAAAGACCTGACGATCATTGCGGTGACCGCGAAGGCGATGAAAGGCGACAGGCAGCGCTGTATTGAATCCGGTGCGTCCGATTACATTACCAAACCGGTGAATGTAGAACAATTGTCGTCACTGATGCGCGTTTGGCTTAAAAAGTAGTGTACTGTACAACATGGAAAATAATTCAGAAAGATACCCGGTAAAAATCCTGATCGTGGACGACAAAAAGGAGAACCTGCTTTCCTTGCAGGTGATCCTGGCCAACCGCGGCTATCAGTTTGTGGAAGCCGCATCCGGCAAAGATGCTTTGCGTATCCTGCTCAAAAACCAGGATTTTGCGATCATCCTCATGGATGTACAGATGCCGCTTATGGATGGTTTTGAGACGGCAGAGCTGATCCGCGAAAGCGAAAAGCTGAAACACGTGCCCATCATCTTCCTGACAGCGAACATGGATACGCCGGACTATATCTTCAAAGGTTACCAGGCCGGCGCCGTGGATTACATGATCAAACCTTTGTCTGCCGAGATTTTGCAGGCCAAGGTCATGGTGTTTGCGGAGCTGTACCGGAAAAACCACGAGCTGCGCATGAAGGAAGAAGAAACGCAAATGCTGAATTCTGCCATCTTATCTGCGAATGCGGAGCTTGCTGCGCAATATGCCGAAATCGAAAGGCATGCGAAAGACCTGAATATGAAAAACAATGAGCTGGACGCATTTACCTATGTGTCCAGCCATGACTTACAGGAGCCGCTGCGCAAGATCCAGACTTTTGTCAACGTGATCATGGCCAGCGATTATGCGAACTTGTCGGACAACGGTAAACACAAATTCCAGCGCATCCTGTATTCGGTGAACCGCATGCGCGACCTGATCAACAGCCTGCTGGCTTTTTCGCGCACCAATGTGACCGACCGCAAATTTGAGCGCGTCAGTCTCAGCAGTATTGTCGATGATCTTAAAGAAGCACTGAGCGAGAATATTACCGAAAAAAATGTTGTGATCGAAACGGACCTGCCTGATATGGCGAACATCATCCCTTTTCAGTTCACGCAGCTGCTCCAGAACCTGATCACGAATGCGATCAAGTTCGCACGCCCTGAAATACCGCCGCACATTTCGATCAAAAGCCGCATTGTGAGCGCTGAATCGTTGCAGCACGAAAAGCTGAAGAAGGAGGGGAAATACTGCCACATTTCGATCCAGGACAACGGCATTGGCTTTGATCCGCAATACAGCGAAAAGATCTTTGCTGTGTTCCAGAAGCTGCATGACCGAGACACTTACGAAGGAACGGGTATCGGCCTGGCGATTGTCAAAAAGATCGTCGAAAGCCACAACGGGATCATTACCGCAACGGGAGAGCATTTGAAAGGAGCGCGGTTCGATATTTACATCCCGGATTGAGAATGATTCAGTTAATTTCATTTCCTACCAGCTTCCGGGAGAAACACTGTTTTTGAAGAGCAAACGTCAGTGCCGGGAGAGGAGGGAAGGCCATCGGATCGCCGCCGGCAAGTCCAATACATGCAATACCAACTATTCCGCGCATAGAGTCTTTATCCAACGATTTTCAAGGCACAAAAAAAGCCTTCCCGAGAGAAGGCCCGCCTTTTGGAGAGGCAACTTAGAATTTATAACTGATTCCCATACTTGGCAGGATAGGGAACTGGTAGATCTGTTCGCTGGTGATGCGGTTTACGTAGAAAATGTTATTCCGGTTGTAAACGTTGGTCACACTCGCAATGATTTCAAGTACATCTTTGTTCTTGAAAGTAAAGTTTTTCTTCACCGTCACATCGAGTCGGTGGTAATACGGCAAACGCTCGCTGTTAAAGGAGCCGAGCAGCGTTGAAACATTGTTCGGGTTGCTGGTCGTGTAATCTGTCGTCGGACCGCCTGCAAATGGCTCTCCCTGATAATATCCGCCGGTTGGCGTGAAAGGAAGTCCGGATCCGAGGTTCCAGCGGATGCTGAGCTCGAGGTCTTTTTTCTTTCCGAAGAGGTAAGTCGATACGATGTTGATGTTGTGTCTTCTGTCGAATACCGGGAAATATTCCTGGAATCCGTCCCAACGGGTAGATTTTCCGAGGGAATAAACACCCCAGATAAAAAGCCTGTCTTTCGAATACTTCAACAGGAAGTCGATCCCGACGGAACGGCCTGATTCGATGATGAAGTCTTTCTTGTAGACATCCGAGATGTTCGAGAATTGGGAGACATCGTCGTAGAGCTTGTTCTGGTTGAGGTTGCTCAATTGGGTAAACAGCTTGTAATATCCTTCGATGTTGAGACTCCAGTTTTTGTTCAGGTCATATTCCGTACCGATGATCGCATGCCAGGCATATTGCAAACCGTTGCGTACTTCTTTTTCCTTCCCGTTCTGGTCTACGAAAGTAGCCTGCACATTCGTTGGAGAGGACAATAAACCGTTGAAGAGGTTCACGACATCCTTGTCGGAAGACGCAGACGTAAAGTTCTGGGAGAAACGTCCCCCGGAGAATTTCAGTCTGAATTTCTCATTGACGTTGTATTTCACACCCAAACGTGGCTCAGGTGAAATGACCCCGCGGGAAGCGTAAGCCTGCAGGCGGATTCCCGGCTGGATCACCCAGCGACCACGCACAACACGGTAATTCAGGTAACTGCCGATCTCGATCGTAAAGTTCTCGTCTTCGATCTTGCGGGATGCTTCGTTATACGTCAGGTATTTGCTGGTAAATCCGCCGATGTTGACACCGAGGTCCAGCTGGCCTTCGTTTTTCTGGAAATAGGTAAAATCAAATCCGAGGTCTGCACCGCCAATGGAACTGGTTCGCTCCGGGCTGCCTGTTTCGAGGAAGCTGAGTGCGTAGCGCGACGCATTGATATGTCCACGGATAAATACCGGCGAGCCTTGCGGCACGAGTACAAAGTTCATCCCTCCGCCGGATTGTGTCCAGTTGAGATCTGCGAGGTCGGTGTATTTGACCTGGTCTGTATTGTTGAAGCCAAAGAAGCTGAATTTGGATCCGCCTGTGGAATTGACAGTGATCTTTCCGTAAAGGTCCGTGAAGAGGAAGGGCAATCCGTTGCCTTCGTTCACATTCGGATAAAGGCCTTTCGACGTGTAATCGAGCAGCGAGTGTTTCGCTGAAAAGATGTAGGAAGCATTGCTTGGCTTGCCGTCTTTCGGGCGCGAAAGCGGCCCTTCGAGCACGAGTTTTGCGAGGAAGGGGCTGACAGATACTTTTCCACCGAAATTTTTGCGGTTCCCGTCGCGGTACGTGATGTCCATGACAGAAGAAATCCGGCCGCCGTACTTGGATTCAAATCCACCGGTGTAAATGTCTACGTTTTTAACCAGTTCAGTCTCGAAGATCGAGAAAAAACCGATGGAGTGGAAAGGCGTGTAGATCGTCATTCCGTCGAGTAATACTTTGTTCTGGATCGGTGTACCTCCACGCACGTATAATTGTCCGCCCTGGTCGCCCGTCGTCACAACGCCCGGTGTCACGCTGAATGCGCCAACCACGTCATTTTCCGCGCCGACGCTCGGGATTCTTTCCAATGCTTTTTTGTCGAGCTTAATCGTAGAGATCAGGACTTCTGTTGTTTTGCTTTTTTGCTCCGCGCTGATGTTTACCGTGCCCAGCTCGCGCGATTCTACTGATTTTTCGAGGTCAAACTTGATATCGAGGATCATGACAGGTGTTTTCAGCACGACCGATTGCTCCGATTTCGCATACGCCTGGTTATCGATCACGACATTGTAGGTACCTACATTCAGTTTCGGAACAGAGAAAAAACCGTTGACATCCGTCAGGGCGCCATACAGCGTACCATTTTCAGAAATTACTTTAACTTTCTGGAAAGGAACGATCTCACCACTCGCTTTGTCGTAAACAAAACCGCGGATGGTTGCCGACTGGCCGAAGAAAAAGGAAGAGATGGATATAAAGGTAAGAAGCAATAAAATATTTCTAGTCTGCATAAGCGTAATCAAAAGTAATTTTTAAGCATTCGAAGTTACATATTTAACGGTTCTTTTCGAAAGGCAGGCCTAAAAAGTGATAAAGCGCCGGGATTATTGATTAAAGTGTTGAAATTTCCGCGCTTTTTTAATGATTCTTTAACAGTAATTTTGCTTTTTCCCAATAGACGTCTAATGCTTCCAGCTTTAATTCACCGATTTCCAGTTGATCTTCCTTCAGCAATTTTTCCATGCATTGAAAACGGGCGATGAATTTTTTATTGGTGCGTTCCAACGCATTTTCGGGATTGATGTCGATGAAGCGGGCGTAATTAATGAGCGAAAAAAGCACATCGCCGAATTCGCCTTCTATTTCTTCCGCATTGCCGGTCTGGATCGCTTCCGTCAGCTCGCCGAGCTCTTCCTGCACTTTGTCCCACACCTGGGAGCGATCGTCCCAGTCAAATCCGACGCCGCGTACCTTTTCCTGGATGCGGGCCGCTTTTACTAGGGCTGGCAATGAGCGCGGAACGCCTTCGAGCACAGAGGTTTTCCCGGCCTTCAGCTTCAGCTTTTCCCAGTTGGCTTTGACTTCTTCCTCCGTGTTGGCTTCTACATCGCCATAGATGTGCGGATGGCGGTAGATCAGTTTGTCGCAGATGCCATTCAGCACCTCCGTGACAGAGAAATCACCGGTTTCTGAACCCAGCTTACTGTAGAAAACCAGGTGCAGGAACAAATCACCCAATTCGCCCTGGATACCTTCCATGTCCTTGTCGAGAATGGAATCCGCCAACTCGTAGGTCTCTTCGATCGTTAAGGGACGCAGGGTTTCAAAGGTCTGTTTTTTGTCCCACGGACATTTCTCTCTCAAATCATCCATGATGTTGAGCAATCTTTCAAAGGCGACTAAGCGTGGATCCATCTGCAAGTTAAAATTTGAATGAAGCTTTGGGACGAAGTTAGATAGAATTCAGATTATATATACATTTGTCGCATGAGATTGATTGCCTTTGCCATTTTACTGAGGATCGCTGCGCAGGTTCCCGCCTTTGGTCAAACACACGAATGGGGAATTGAAGTCAAACCCAAGATCGGGTTCCTGATGGCACACCGCGGCGTCATGAGCCATTTGCCGCAACAGCACGCACTTGGCGGGGAAGTCAGCTTTTTTTTCAATACCGCCGGACAAAAAGCCTGGCACCAACCGTACAAATATCCGAAGTTGGGTGTGACTTTGTTTGGCAGCTCTGTAGGCAATTTTGACCTGCTCGGCACCTTCTGGGGATCTTATGGTTTTATTGAATTCCCTTTTGTGAAATCGGATCGCGCCGAATTTACCGGCAAGCTGGGCTGCGGACTGGCCTATGGCACCAGGATATTCGACCAGGAGCTGAACCCGAAGAACGTGGCGATGAGCACGCATCTCAACGCCTTAATCTGTCTGGGATTACAATACAGAAAGTTTTTTGGGAAAAACAGCATTGTTGCCGGTCTTGATCTCACACATTGCAGCAACGGTTCTACGAAAGTGCCAAACCTCGGCATCAACCTGCCTTATTTTTCCATCGGATATGGCCGTGTGATCCGTGCGTTGCCGAAGCAAACAGCACCGGCATCCACAGTTGCGCACGACTGGAGGTTTTCTGCGATTGGTATTTTCTCGGTAAAAGAAGTATTTCCGACAGGCGGTAAGAAATATCCGGTATATGGCTTCTCTTTTTTAGGCCAGAAGATCTACAACCAGAAAACAGGCTGGGAAATGGGCTTTGACCTGATTTATAAAACGAGCATCAGCGCTTACCGGTCGAATCTTGTGAAGACGAAGGAAAGCATTGCGCAGATTGGCGTTTATACGGGCTATGTGCTTCCGCTGGACAAGCTGCATTTCGTTTTGGGCATGGGCGGATACATCCGCGACGAATATTTCCAGGACAGCCGTTTGTACCACCGATTAGGCATGCGCTACCAGGTGACACCACACTTACTGATTAACTTTACCCTGAAAACGCATTGGGCGAAAGCCGATTATGTCGAATATGGGATCGGATATACATTTTAGAAGATGAAGAATTGGATTTGGATCTTTGCAGCCCTGCTGATATTGGCATCCTGCAAAAAAGCGGAAGACAGGAAATGTTTTAAAAGTGCCGGAAAACCGGGCACAAAAACGATTGCATTGCCTGCGTTCGACAGGCTGCTGTTGCACGAGCACGTCGAATACCTGTTGATCCAGGATTCTACGGACCGCGTGGTGATCACCGGCGGCGAAAACCTGTTGAATTTTATCAGCTGCGAGGTTGCCGATGGCCTGCTTGAGATCAAAAATGTGAACAAATGCAGTTTCCTGCGCAATCTCAGTAAAAAGGTCAAGGTGGAAATCCATTTCACGAGCCTGATCAACCTGCATTATGAAGGTTCGGAGCCTTTGCACACGCAGGACACGATCAACGCGCCTTATTTCACAATGATGATCCGCGATGGCGCCGGTCCGGTAAATATGACCTTGAATAGCATCCTGATCTATGCCGATATTTCGCACGGCTGGGGAGATTATACCCTGTCGGGCAAAACCAATTTTGCAAGAATCTCAGCGCGCAGCAATGGCTTCTGTAACACCTTCGGACTGGCGATCAGGGATTCTGTGGAAGTTTACAGCGATACGCCGGGAACGATCAAGATCAACGCAGATGGCATTCCGCTGCGCGGCCTTATGAAGGCTTCAGGTGATATCTGGTACCTGGGAAGCCCAAGCCTGATTGCGGTCGTGGAGAAATCTACCGGAAAGTTGGTGCAGAAATAAGCTGAAGCTTTAAATTATCCTGTAAGATTTTATTTTTGAGCGGTTTCCGGATCAATCTGCTGCGATCAGCTCGTCTTCAATGATCTCAATCAGGTCTTTTTTAGTCAACGCACCCGGTTGCATCATCGGTTCTTTGTCCATCGGTATGAAAAGCAAGGTCGGAATGCTTCTGATCCCGAACATGCCGGACAAATCTTCTTCCGCTTCCGTGTCCACTTTGTAAATGATGAGCTTGCCGTCGTATTTGGCTGATAATTCTTCCAGGATAGGCGCGATGGCTTTGCATGGACCACACCAATCGGCATAGAAATCAATGATCGCAGGCAATTTTCCTGCATATTTCCAATCTTCGCTTTTTTCGAAATCGAAAACATCTGACTGAAATTTATCCAATGTGAGCTGAACTGTCGGCATAGGGCTGCGATTTATGTTTTGCAATAAAGTTCAGTATATTTTCAATGCAGAAAAGTCAAAAAAGACTAAAACAGCAAGCAGATACTTGCAAATCGCATCGGGACAAATAGTAATTCCCCGAACATGTGTATTTTCCCGGATCTGTTGAATGAAAACAAAAAAGAGGCTAGAGGCCCCTTTTCAATTGCATCAATACTTTGAATGCTTTGTCTATATCGTCCTGATTGAAGATGATCGTGAATTCGTTGGCAGTGGAAACGATCTCAACAATGTTCAGTCCTTCCCAGGCCAGGTGCTTCAGGATGTAGTAATACAAGCCGTAGATCTCCGTGTTCACGCTGGGTAGCTGAACGGTGATCGAAGCGAGGTTGCGCGTATGTGATTTCAGTTTTTCCTGACGCATGACGCTCATCAGGCGCTCTGTAAATGAAGTATTGGTAACGATACTGGTTTCGGTTACACCTTTGCTGATCGTATAAAAGCTGTTATTTTCGCTTTCCAGCAACTGGATCAGCTCGGCCTGCTTGTTCTTCAGTGAGTCTGAATTTTCAAATGTAAAGTCCTCCAGGTTGCTGCGCACTAAAAAGTCACCCAGATCGCCCATGATGTTCACGATCTTGATGTTCAACCGGTGATACAATCCGGGTGTCATGCGTTTGATGGCCATAACAATCGCTCCTTCTTTGATCTCAGACCCGTAAATCTCTTCGATCTCAGGCTTGATCTTTCTCGCCAGTGCAGAAATATTGATCAGGTTTTCAGTCATGGCTTCTCTTAGGAAAGGACTGCGATTTATTATTTCTTCAGTGATTTTACCTACGGAATGCATATGCGTTTGGGTCTTTAAATTAAGGTCGTGTGTTCGAAATTACAGATAATGTTAATTTATGTTCATTTCAGAGCGGAAAAATACTTAAATAATCTAACTTAACGTGGGATAATCGTGATTATTGTTGTGTTTTTTTTCAAATCCCAACAGGTTTTCAACAAATTTGGTCACAGATGGGAAAGGCTATTTACCTGGTTGAGTGCAAATTCCAGTTGTTCGGCAGGGGTCATGTCGCTGTTGTCGAGCACAATCGCATCTGCCGTTTGGATGAGTGGGCTTTCTGTGCGTGTACTGTCGAGGTGGTCGCGCTCAGCCAGGTTTTTGCGCACGTCTTCCATTGTTACCTGCGGATCGGTAGCACGCAATTCGAGGAACCGTCTTTCGGCTCTTATTTCAGGGCGTGCAGTTACAAACAGCTTCAGGTCGGCATTTGGGAATACGACGGAACCGATGTCGCGTCCATCCATGACAACGCCGCCTTTTTGTCCCATTTTACGTTGCTCTGTGACCAGTTTCACGCGTACTTCACGTATCGCGGATACCTGGCTGACCAGCGAGCTGATCTCCAGCGTACGGATCTCTTTTTCGACATTTTCACCATTCAGGAAAATCTCCAGCTTGCGGTCGGCATTCCTTTCGAAGTGCAGCTCGATTGCTTCCAGCCCGTTGATGATCGCGTCCACGTCGATGTGGTTCCTGTCTACCCAGCCCTGGCGGGAACAAAAGAGAGCAACCGCGCGGTACATCGCTCCGGAATCGATAAAAATATAGTGGAGCTCTTTCGCCATGGCCTTGGCCAGCGTGCTTTTACCACAGGAGGAGAATCCGTCGATAGCAATGGTGATCTGAGGAGATGTTTGTGTCATGGTTCCACAAAATAACGCATTCTTTTTGAGTCGTACAACTGCAAAAGTCGATTTGTTGCTGCTTCCCACCAATGAAAAAACAAGGCACAAAAAAAGCCGTTCCCAATGGAAACGGCTTTTCGTATTGTCTTTCGACAAATGCTTAGAATCTCCAACCCAAACGGAAAGTTCCGATTACGTTGTTACCCAATGTTGTGTTTTTGTTCTCAGAGTTCAAAGTACCTGAAGTTGTAGTACCACCTACAGTTGTTTCGTATGTACCTTCTTTAACAGTAGTTTGGGTGAAACCAAAACCTACTTCCAATCCAAGGTAGAAGTTTTCAACGAAGTAGTAATCCATACCAGCAACGAGGTTTACGCCAAAGATAGAACGTGGAGCCTCAGTTGTTGCAGCGAAATCAGCAGTGTAAACACCACCGTCATCCTCGCTAGCTGTAGCGTTTGTAGCTTCTGTAGTCAATTTACCACCACCGAAGATGATGTCCAGACCTGCGTATGGAGACAATTTTTCAGTTCCTTCGAAGTGGTATTCACCACCGATGGATACTGTCCAGTTGTTTGATTTTGTGATGAATTCACCTGTTCCTCCTGAAAAATCCGGCAATTCGTAGAAATTGTCAGTTTGTTTTGTGTTGGAAACTCCTACAGTTACACGAGCAGCGATGTTATTCTGTACGAAGTAACGGAAACGCAAGCTTGGTGAGTTGAAAGAAAGTGTAGAAGCATTCCAGCCCAATTGACCTTCCAAAGACATTGGAGCAGTATCAACTGGTTTTTGAGCCATAACAGCACCAGTCAAAATCAAACCTCCGATTAATAAACTTAACTTTTTCATTTTATAAAAATTTGTTGGTTTGGCACGAATGTACTCATAAATACAATCAGAGAATGCAAAAAAGTATAAACATTTTTCGGTTAATAAGTGTTTCGTCCGGCCAAAACAGGTTTAAATCCTTCATATTTATGCGTTTGTAGATTTTTGTGTATTCAAAAAGCGCATGAATTTAACAGTTGCGGGAACATCGAAAAATCGGCTGGATCAGACCTGTACAGGGTAGTTGAAAAGCTGAAATGGAGGTTTAAAATTGGATTCTCAGGAGTTGCCGTTTACCTTTTCCACTTGTCGAAGCTCGTGGTAAGGGTCAGCATGTTGTTGTAACCGGCGGCGGAATAGACAATGAGCGCATAGTCAACGCTGAAGCGTTTGAAGTAGGCGCCTGCACCGAAAGAAAACCCGGAAAGCGCCGTGCGTTGCTCTACCCGCATTTCCTGCCTGCGGTGGTAATCAAAAGCAGCGCGAAAATGGAAGTTTTTAGAAAAGAGGATTTCTGTCTGGAAAGTCAGGTGCCGGAAAATCTTTTCAGCGGTCCCTGCTGATTTTACCGGAACGGTATCGCCGGTCAGCGGGTCGATCGTTGGTCTGAGGTTCGGATCGTTGTAAGTCAAGTCCCAGGTATTGAGGTGATGCATCAAAACCGTGAAGCGGAAAGGAGCGTGCATGAGCTTATGGGCAACGGCCAGTTGAAATTCGGCCGGCAGCGGCGCGCGGTTTTTCTTTGTGTAGCTTTTGAACTGGAACCCCGCATTTTTTACGACCGCAGTCACAAATAAATTGGCTTTTTCCAATTCGTAGCTTCCTGCGAGATCGATCGCTGCACCAAATGAATTGTAGCTTTCCAGCTGGGAATAGATCAGGTTCAGGTTGGCGCCTACAGAGATCTGCGGATTGAGCTGTCTACCCATACCGGCGCCAAAAATGAATTCCGCCGGGGAAAAACTACCGATCAGCGCGCCGGTTTCGTCGCGCCGGTCCATCCTGCCGTAATTGACGTAGCGGATTGATGCGCCGCCTGTTCCTACGTTTTTGATGTCGCGTGCATACGTCAGCATACCGTAATTGATACCGCCGGCGAGCAGCGCCTGGTTGAATCCGAATCCGCGGTTCATGCGGGTATTGTACAAGGAAGGATTGCCTACGGCAAGGTTCAGGTCCTGGTCTTTGGCCGTCAGGAAATCATTGCCCAAAGCTGCGGAACGTGCGTTGTAAGCGAGGTCCAGCAAAGCAAAAGTATGACCGCCACCTGTTTGGGACAGGGCAGTAAGAGAGGTGAAGAACAGGGTGCAAAGCGAAATAATTCTCATAACGAATACCTAAACGCAAAGTAAGGGATAATATTTTATATGGAGCTCAACCCCTGAAGATTCGTATTTGGACGCAATGGGATATCGCCATATCGCGATATGTACAACTCCACACGCCTAAACCCTTTTCCCGAGCTCAATGGCTTCGAGCCGCTGGATCTTGTCACCGTCGATCTCAAAGCGCAAAATTGTCTTCACGCTGTGAAAGCCTTTGTATCCACAGGCACCGGGATTCATCCACAGCATCTGGTATTTAGGGTCCATTTTCACAAGTAAAATGTGGGAATGGCCGCAAATGAACAGCTTCGGAGTTTTTTTCTCCAGTTCGTCCAAAGCGGGCTTGCTGTATTTACCGGGTTTCCCGCCGATGTGCGTCATCAGTACTTCCACATCTTCACACAGGAACCGGTTGAATTCCGGCAGTTCCCTGCGCAGCAGGTGGTCGTCGATATTGCCGTAAACGCCGCGTACAGGTTTGAATTTCCGCAATTCGTCGAGCACTTCCATGTTGCCGACATCGCCGGCATGCCAGATCTCGTCGACATCCTTGAAATAGTCGTAGATTTTAGGGTCGAGGAAGCTGTGGGTATCCGAAAGTAAGCCGATGCGTTTCATGATTACAAAGATAAGGAAGAACACGAAGCAGGCATTTTCCGGCGGCTTATTTTGAGATGGAGAAATGTTTTTTTATCAATAAAGGAGTACATTTGTTTGCACGCAAATCCCGCATGAACGAAGAACAGCTCCATAAATGGTTAAACAGCAGGCAGAAACGCAAGGCAGGTTTCCAGCCGGAACTGTTGTTGCAAAAAATCCTGTCCGGTGACCGGGCCGCACTCGCTTCGGGAATCACGCTGCTCGAAAGCACAAAGCCGGCTGACAAACAGTTGGGCAATCAGCTCGTACAGCATTGTTTGCCTTATTCCGGTAAATCGATCCGCATCGGAATTACGGGGGTTCCCGGCGTAGGAAAAAGTACCTTCATAGAAGCTTTCGGCATGCATTTGATCCGGGCCGGGAAGAAACTGGCTGTACTTGCGATCGATCCGAGCAGCGAAAAGAGCGGCGGAAGTATCCTCGGCGATAAAACGCGCATGCATGAGTTGTCTGCTGCACCCAATGCATTTATCCGGCCTTCGCCTGCGGGCAGCTCACTCGGTGGTGTTGCGCGCAAAACGCGGGAGAGTATCCTGTTGTGCGAAGCCGCAGGTTACGATGTAATCCTGATCGAGACGGTGGGTGTGGGGCAATCGGAAACGGTTGTACACTCGATGGTCGATTTTTTCCTCCTGCTGATGCTGGCCGGTGCCGGCGATGAATTGCAGGGCATCAAGCGCGGCATCATGGAAATGGCGGACGCGCTTGTGATCACGAAAGCGGACGGTGAAAATGTCCGCAAGGCGAACCTTGCCCGGCAGGAATATCAGAACGCTTTGCACCTTTTTCCGCCGAATAAGAATGGCTGGACACCGAAATCGATGACATGCAGTGCTTTGCAGGGACAAAGCATTGAGAAGGTTTACCGCACGGTGCTGGATTATGTGGCCCAAACACAGGAAAACGGTTTTTTCGATCGCCGCAGGCAGGAACAGGATAAATACTGGCTGCACGAAACGCTGAAAGAGCTGATCTTATCGGATTATTTTGAAAATGAAGCGCATCAGCAGTCCATTGCAGAACTGGAGCACGAAGTCGTATCGGGCACGATAAGCTCGTTTACTGCTGCCGAAATATTATACAAACAATTTAAAGAAAATAGCCATGACAACCCAGGAATTTAAGATCACCGGAGAATACATCGAACTCATCCAGCTGCTGAAAGCAACAGGGCTCGCTTCTACGGGCGGACATGCGAAAATGATCGTAGACGAGGAAATGGTGATGCGCAATGGCGAAGTGGAAACCCGCAAACGAGCCAAATTGCTTCCGGGCGAAACGATTGTCGTGACGGATGTAACGATCGAGCTGAAATAACACATGGAAACCACTTTTAGTTGAAATAACCTTGTTTCGGGGAAATATATCCCCGTTTATTGGCTTTTTCCTGGGGAAAAGCGAGATAAGCCGCCCAAAAGTGCTGGCATCGTATTTTAAGTGTTGAGACTACATTTTAACGTTTAAAACAAACAATATGAAAAGGCTCTTAGGAATTTCAACCATCTTCGCTCTGATTTGCACAACAACTGTTTCCGCACAGGACGACGATTCCAGAACACACATACACGGCGGTCTGAAAGCCGGTTTCAACTTCTCATCGATGATCCGCGAGGAAGAACCGAATTTTGATGTCGATACAAAACTGGGTTATGTAGCAGGTGCATTCGTCGCTATTCCAATTGGTAAATTCCTGGGTTTCCAGCCGGAGGTATTGATCTCTGAGAAAGGCTTTAACTCCAACGGTACTTCTATCGGTGGTAATTATACCTTCAGCAGAACAACGACTTACCTCGATGTGCCTTTGCTCTTGCAAATCAAGCCGTCACAGCATTTTACCTTGCTGGTAGGACCACAGTATTCTTACATCCTTTCGAAGAAAGACGAAGTACAGAGCGATGATGTCGTAATCACCGACCAGGTAACTTATGACAATGACGATATCACGAAAAACCTGTTGGGTGTCGTAGTTGGTGCGGATATTTACATCGGTCACCTGTTGATCTTCGGTCGCTACAACCTCGATTTGCGCAGCAACAACGGCGACGGTACGCAATCCGTTCCGGAATATAAAAACCAGGTGTTCCAGATAGGTGCAGGACTTGTTTTCTAAATCGGACCACTCGTTCCTGAAGGATTTACCTCAGCAGAACGTCTCTATATAAGCAAGAAACCCCGGTGAAATATTCATCGGGGTTTTTGTTTGAAATGATATTGAATGCGTTTCAGCAGTTTGTGGATGCATTATTCGGCATTCCTGTCGGCCCAGGCCTTTTCCAGTGTTTCTGTGAACAGGTGTGTAGGCTGTGCGCCGGAGATTGCATACTTGCGGTCGAACACGAAAAAAGGAACACCTTTCACGCCAATCTGTTGCGCTTCTGCAATGTCTGCTTTCACGGCATCGCCATATTTGTCGGAGGAAAGTACTGCCTGAATTTCAGCTAATGGTAAACCGGCTTCGAGCCCGAGCTCAGTCAACGTTCCGTGATCAGCGAGGTCTTTGCCGAGCTTGAAGTAAGCGTTGAAGATCAATTCTTCGAGTACATTTCCGAGGTTGTGCTTTTTTGCGAGGTGCGACAGTCGGTGCGCGTCGAAAGAATTCGCGATTACGGTTTTGTCGAGATGGTACTCGAGTCCAACCTGCTGCGCCTGGCTGGCGACATTGTTGTGCATTTCTTCTGCCCAGCTGCGGTCGCGGCCGTAACGTTTGGCGAGGTAATCTGCGGAGCTTACGCCCGGTTGTGAAGTCGTTGTCGGATCGAGCTGAAAGCTTTTCCATTCAATCTCAATGGCGTCGCGGTTTGGAAATTCAGCAAGGGCCGCTTCGATTTTGCGTTTGCCGATGTAGCAAAACGGGCACATGATGTCTGACCAGATCTCAATTTTGAGTGTGTTTTCGTTTTCCATGCTGTGGATGTTTTTTGAAAATGAGTTTGAAAATTATCGGCATAAAGATACGCAATTTTCAGTATTTCCAAATCATCGGAAAACAAGCTGATACCGGAAAATAAGTGTTTCCGGTATCAGCTACGGTAAAAAGTAGTCTTATTTCTTCCTGGTAAACACAGCTACTATCGCCGAAGTCACCAACCCCATCACAAGCGAACCCATCACTCCCATGACAATGTAGTTAGCCAGGTTGAAATGCAATTCGGCAGCTTCCCGGGTCATGAGGTTATTGCTTGTCGTGTACTGGATCACATTCGGGAAATATTCAGGGGAGATCATGGTGAGTGAAATGTATTGCGTCAATGGGGATAAGATCGTGGCGACGACTGTGATCACTACGCCCGACATGAATCCCTGGACGTAGTTCATTTTGCCAAAATAGTAGTTTTTCCTTTTGTCGAGCAGGGCCACGACATACAGGGCAATTGCAAAAAGCGCGAAGAAATTCGTGTACAAATAGTGCTTTTCGATATTCACACTATGCAGGCCGGATCCTTTTTCGATCAGCATCCAGATCAGCGTCATGACCATAAACAGGACGCCCCATTTGATTTCAGTACTGTACTTTTTCATTTTTTCAGTTTGAGGGTTGATATGCCTGCAAGATAGTTTTTTATCAGGACCCGTAAAGACAAAATACAGATTTTACAAATTATTAAGAACGTCTGTCGCAACTTCGCGCACCCTGTCCTTCAGTGCTTCGGGTTCGATGATCCGGGCATGAGACCCCATCATCAGGAACCAATGGGAAAATCCAGTCAGCGAATCGGAAAGAAAAGTCATTTCTACCTGCTGTCCCAGCGCGGTTTCAGATACAAATCCATGGTAATATTTCTGGCGTTGCAGGTAGGGGATTACCGAGCGGTCTACGCGGATCACAATCTTTTGCAGGTTTTTCTGCTTTTCAGGGATTTGTTCGAGGTATTCCTTCAGCGATGCATGTTCGCGCTGGAAAGTCTGGTCCAGGAGCTGGATGTGCAAAATCCGGTCCGTGCGGAATTGCCGGTACGCATTGCGCAGCTGGCAAAAAGCGATCGTGTACCAGAAACCGTTCTCATGGAAAATCCCGATCGGTTCGATTGTGCGCTCAGCGGTTTCCTGGGATTGGAAAGTCGTGTACTTGATCCGGGTGACTTTTTTATCTGCAATGCTGCGCAGCAAAATGGGCAGTGAGTTGTCACTCTGCGCGGGAATCGGTTCATACCTGCGCATGATCTCGACATTTTCCTCGATGCTTTCGATCATGTCTTTTTCCGTGCCGCGCAATACTGATTTGATCTTCAGCATCGCCGACGTATAGCTCTTGCGCGTCGCGATGTCCGTAAATTTCTCAACAAGCTTTTCTGCGGTGATGAAAGTCATTGCTTCCTCAGCGGTAAACATGACCGGCGGCAGGCGGTAACCTTCCATGATCGAATAGCCGACACCGGCTTCGCCCACCAACGGCACACCGGCTTCCTCGAGCGAACGGATGTCGCGGTAAACCGTGCGCAGGCTGATCTCAAAACGGTCGGCAATGTCCTGCGCTTTCACGACCTTCCGGGATTGCAGGTGGATCAGGATCGCATTTATTCTGTCAAAACGGTTCATGGCGCTCAAATTAGAAAAATGGCGGCATTGCAAACAGCCGCTTGCTGCAAAGAAACAAAGACCCTTTGACAAAGGTATGTCAGCAGGAAAAAATATTTATAAGGATGCGTTAGAACGTGACCAGGCACTAAAACCAAAAAAAGCGCCCCGGATTTCCGGAGCGCTTTGAACTGATAGAAGATCAATCAGTACCTTAATGCTGGATGGCAACCTGTAAAGTTGTTCCAAGATCTGATCGCAGGATGTAAACGCCATTTTCAAAAGCGGCGGTTGGAATTGTGAAGTTGGGCTGGTTGCTTACATCGAAGCTGGCTACTTGTTTGCCCGATACGTCGAACAGCGTCAACTGAGCGGCTGTATTGTTGCGTACTTCGAGTTTTTCATGTGCAGGGTTCGGATAAACTGCGAAAGAAGCATTGTTCAGCGTTTCAAGTCCGGCAGTGCTGTTGGTCACGAAAGCAAGATCGTCTACCAACAGGTCGCTTCCGGCCATCACATTGTCTTCATCTGCACTCGCTGTAATCATGACCAATGCGGTGTCTGGTGTGGCGTTGCTCAGATAAGTGATGCCTGCATGGAAACGTGCATAAGCGGCTGAAGCACCACCGATGAACATTGCGGATCCAACCTCTTCTGATTCATGTGTTACCGGGTTCCATTTCGTCAGCATCACACCAATGCGGTAATTGTCGTTCGCTGTAGTCACATATTTCGTCCAGCCTGTGAGACTGTCGGGTCTTGCTGTAAATGGAAATCCGGAAGAAAACTCTTCGGTAAGGATGTTGATATGGCCGGTAAAAAGTAAGCCAGCGAGGGTATCGTTGTCGCCGTCGTCGTTAAAGTCCCCGATCTGGTTGGCGACCCTGGCAGCATACATACCGGTATGCGCGTCTGTGGATTTCGAAACCGGTGCATCTGCATCCGGCGCGGCCATCAGCGCAGCGTTAAAAGTGGCCCAGTTCTCCGGCTCTTCATAGATGATCTGGTCTACCCAGGTTTCAAAACCTGCGTTTGGAATGGCTTGTGCGCTTGCCGATCCGGCAACGGTCAAAACAACCATGGAAGCGAGTAAGGTTTTTTTCATGAAAGTGTTTTTAAAGATTAATACGGGTTAGACTTTGCATATTTTGAAAAGTTACAGCAAGTGCTAACTTTTTTTAAAAATCAGCTGTTTGAGCCAGTTGAATCTTTTCAGGGATCAGGTCTATGAAAGAAGCCAGATCTACATTGTCGTCCTTTTTGCCATACAGATCTGTGTATATCGAACGTATCAAAGCTTTGACGAGATCGCCGGTTAGTTCTTCGGAACCGGCATAAGGGCCAACTAACAACAGCATTTCAATCGGTTGTATTGCGCCGAAGGACGGCAGTTTATAAGGAACGTCCTTTAGCAGGAAAGCCTGGTTGCGCAGGTAAAAATCCAGGCGCTTTTTTCTTTGAAGCCGGTTGTCGCCATGGGCTGGATGTTCAATTTCGAACAGCAGGTGCTGACGTGTGTTGCGGAGCCTGTTGAACAGGAATTTCAGGAATTGGCTCCCCATCTGCTGGTTGCGGGCTTCAGGTAAAACGGCCATGTATTCGAGCAGGTAAAAATCCGGATGTGCAAGCCCGGAATAGATGGCCATCAAAGAGACTTTTCCTTGCGCGATACCGATCCAAAGCTGGGATTTCCCTTGCGCGACCTGTTGCTTCAGCAGGAAAAAAGGCTTTTGCTCTTCTGCAGGGAAAGATGCGGTGTAAATGCGCTCAACATCTTTGATATAGGGATCGGTCGGACTATCAATGCGCAGGAAATGAACTTCCATATGGATGCGGTCGATTTAAGGATTATTGCGCTTTTTGATCTCGTCGAGCAGGTCCTGCAGGTAATCGGTTTGCAGCTCCTGAATCTCCAGCAGGCGTTTGTTCTGGTGTACCACGAGGTGATCGATCTTGTCGTGCAGCAACTTGATTTCCAGCTCGGCCTTCAGGTTGATCTTGTAGTCGTGCTCGCCGCGGCTGCGGTCTTTTTGTTCCTGCCGGTTCTGGCTCATCATGATGATCGGCGCCTGTATCGAAGCGAGACAGGACAAAATGAGGTTCAAAAGGATGAAAGGGAAAGGATCGAAAGCACCGCTGGCGAGGATCCATACATTAAAGCCGATCCACAGGAGAATAAACCCGAAAAAGCTGATGATGAAAGTCCAGCTGCCGCCAAAAACCGCAATCTGGTCCGCAACGCGCTGACCAAAGGTATTTGTTTCTTCCGCGTCTTCGCCGGTGCGCTCAGACAGGATGGAATTGTTCCGGAAAGCTTCGAGGACTTCGCGATCCAGATCGGCAACTTCGCCCTGTTCGGCCGCAATCAGCGCACCAAGGTAAATCCTGCGGTACCTGTTCAGCTCGTCCAGCGAGATAAAAGACTTGTCGTCTACCTGCGGATGATCTTTTCGGATCACGTCCAGGATTTCAGGTCGGATATAGTGCGCGCTGATGCAGGAAGCATCAGGCAATTGCTCGTTGGAAATGGCGCTTTGTTTCATGGTGTTCAGTTTCGCTGTTTCCGGAAGTGCGCAGTAGGACTTACCCGCTTTCCGGTCGATGCAGGAAAGGTACTTAATTTAATTGAAAAACAGATCCGACGCTGGCATGTGATTTGTGGCCGGAAAAACAGTATGATTTAACTAAAAAGAGATGCGAAAATTATGGATATTGGGATTACTGATGGCGATGACCTGTAATCCAGCACAAGCACAATGGGTACTGAACCCACAGGTGGGATCGAATATTGCCACGCCTTATAACCTTTCGGATGGATTGACCCGCGATTCGAAATCGGGCTGGCTCGTAGGCGCCGACCTGCGCCTGGGCGGGCGGCTTTATTTTCAGCCGGGGATGTTTTACTCACTCACGCAGGTGAAGTTTACTTACGATGACGGCGTCGCCGTGAGTTCGGATTATACCCGCCAGAGCGGAAAACTGAAGGCAATGCTCGGAGTCGTTGTCGTGCAGGGACTGTCGGCCAAGCTCCGCGCATTTGCAGGACCGACCTGCGACGTACATTTCAATATCAACGACCACGACAGCCCGTTTATCCGGGAGGAGGACGCGAAGCGCGCAGCTTTCAATATCGACATGGGCGTGGGGCTCGATTTCTGGCGTTTTTCCGGAGAGATCGGCTACAGCCGCGGTTTGACGAATGCTTTCAAAAATTCCGATGGACAATTCGGGGAATTTTATGCAAGTGTGGGGATTTTGATCGGGAACATCAGCAAACGCTGATTCAAAAGAAAACCCGGAAACTTCCGGAACTGTTGATTCCTTCGGCTTCCGGGTTGTCTGACTATGAAAAGTCTTAATCCTTTTGAACGGTCTGATCGATCTTCGGCGGGATGAGCTTGTAAATGATGGGTGTTACGATACGCGACAGTAAAGTCGAACTGATCAAACCACCGATCAACACAATGGCGAGTGGGGAGATCAATGGATTGGTTGAGATCGCGATCGGCACTAAACCTCCGATGGCTGTCAGCGATGTCAGTACGATCGGCAGGAAGCGTACTTCACCCGCCTCGCGGATCGCTTCGTCCAGCGACCGGCCTTGCTCGCGGAGCTGGTTCGTGAAATCCACGAGTAATATCGAATTCTTGACCTCGATGCCGGCCAGGGCAATCAAACCGATGATCGCAACAAAGGACAAGGAATTGCCGCTGATCCAGAGTGCGATGACCGCTCCGACAATCCCCAAAGGAATCACAGACAAGACGATGATCGTGCTTTTGAAAGTCTTGAACAGCAGGACGAGTACCGCGATGAACAGGAACACCGTAATGATGATCACCGTGTTGAATCCGCTGAAAGAGTCGTTGCGGGACTCAAATTCTCCACCCATTGCGTAATCGTAACCGGCCGGGAGCTGCATCGCGTCCATTTGGGCAATCACGTCGTTGATGACATTGTCGGCCAGGTAATCTTTCTGCACAAAAGCACTGACGGAAACCGTACGCACCTTGTTGAGGTGATTGATGAACAACGGTGAGCTTTCCAGTCTCAGATCAGCCACCTGTTTCAGCAGGATCGAACGGCCCTGCTGATTGTTGATGTACAGGTTGTCGAAAGTCGCGAGGGTTGCACGCTCGTTCTTCGGTGCTGTAAGGATAATGTCGCGCTCGACGTTCTCTGCATCGGAAAAACTACCCATGTTGAGTCCGGCAATGGACATACGCACCGTTCTGTCGATATCGACCGTATTGATGCCGAGCATGCGCGCCTTGTCTTTGTTGATCGATACCTTGATGTCGGATTTCAGGTTATTGACCGGGTTCGTGATGTACATCGTCCCGTCTGTCTGGCGCAGCATGTTCTCAACGCGCAAAGCCAAAGCCCTTAAGGTATCGAGGTTGTCGCCTGACAGCCTGACTTCGACAGGCGCTACCACCGGCGGACCTTGCTCGAAGTTTTTGACCTCGATTTTCGAACCGGCGTGTTTCGAGAAGATTTCGCGCAATTCGTCGGTCACTTCCTGTTTGCGGTGCGCAGATGTTTCCTTTTTCAGCTGCACAAAGATCTGCGCAAAGTCACTGCGTTCGTTTTCCGGCAATACGTTGTAGTAAATCTGTGGATTTCCTTTCCCTACATTCGTTGCGTAGTATTCGATATCGGAAATCTTCGCGAGCTCACTTTCGACATAACGTGTCGTTGCGTCCGTTTCCTCGATGTTTGTTTGCAGTGGGGAAATTACATTCACGAGGAACTGCGGTTTCTCCGAAGCAGGGAAGAGGCTGAACCCAATGACCGGGAACAATTGTAGTGAGCCGATGAAGATCGCGAGGGACACAACGAGTGTAATGATCGGTCTTTTCAGGGATTTATCGAGCAATACGGCGTAACTACCATGGATCATTTTCTGCAAAGCGCGCAGGAAGATGTTTCCTTCGTGCTGGCCTTCGTGTTGTTTCAGCAGGCGGCTGGACAGGAAAGGAATGATCGTCAGCGAAACCACCATCGAGGCGAGTACGCTCATGATGACCGCGATCGGCAGGCTGCGGATGAACTCACCGGCTGCTTCCGGCAGGAACACAAGCGGGAGGAAAGCGATAATCAGCGTTACGGTACAACCGACAACCGACAACCCGATCTGTTTCGTCGCCATCAAGGTCGCTTCCATGCGGGAATGTCCTTCGCGCAGCCAGCGTTCGATGTTTTCAACGACCACAATGCTGTCATCTACAAGCAAACCGAGTGCAACGACGAGTCCGACGATGCTCAACTGGTTAATGTTGTAGCCCAGCAGGTTCAGCAAAACAAGCCCTATTGCGAGTGAAAGCGGGATAGAGATCATGACGATTAAAGCTGCGCGTCCGCCGAGCGGGAGCAGGGTGATCGAAACGAGCAGGATTGCGATGATGAAATCGAAACCGAGTCCGCCAAGGCGTTGGTTGACATTGTCGGCCTGATCGAAACTTTGCACCATGTCGACGTTGGCCGGCAGCTTCGTTTTGAATTCCGCGAGCACCGGCAAATATTTCTGTTGTGTTTTCGAGATGTTGAACCCTTCTTTCTGCGCAGCGGTTACGAAAACACAGCGGTGTCCGTTGAGGCGCGTGATGTGCTTGTTTTCCTCGTAATCCATGTGTACGTCTGCGAGGTCGCGCAGTGCGATCGAACGGCCATTGACCGTGTAGACAACCGTATTGGCGATCTCCTCTATCGAGCTGTAGTTACCGCTCGTTTTGATGTTGAAGGATTTGTTGCCCACGAGCACACTTCCGCCGGGAATGTTGGCGATCTCGCTCTGCACGCTTCCGATGATCGCGTTCAGCGGGATGTTCATCTGAGCGATCTTATCGAGCCGGAGGTCTACGCGGACAATCTCTTCCGGCAAACCGTGGATCTCTACATTCTTCAGCTCGGTGATCTTCTCGAGGTCTTCCTGCAGGTTTTCAGCCTGTTCTCTCAGTACTTCGCGCGATGCATTTTCGCTGATCAGCCCGATCTGGAGAATATTTACATCGGTCGGGGAGTATTTGTCGACATCGATGCTGAGGATTTCTTCCGGGAGCTCGTCGCGCATGCCGTTTACCTCGCGGATCAGCTCCTGGTATTTTTCGTCGACATCACTTTCGTATTTGTATTCAACGACCATAACGGCCACACCATCCTTGATCGATGTTTTGATCTTTTTGATGTTTTCCAGGCTGTAGATCTTTTTCTCGAGTGGTTTCACAACGAGCTCTTCCATGTCTTGCGGACTCGTGCCGGGATAAACGATCACGACGGGGAATTGCGGGCTGTTGGTGACCGGATCCTCGCTGCGTGGCATATTGAACAGGGTGGTGATCCCGAGTGCAATGGCCATCACGAAAATCACCAGGGTGAACTGGTAATTTTTTACTGCGTATGCTGATATTCTCATGTCCAGGCTTATTTAGAAATAACGATGGTCGATTGTTCGTTCAGGTAAGCGCTTCCCGACACGATGAGGTTTTTGTGGTTTTCAAGCCCGGAAGCGATGCGCACCATCTGTTTTTCGATCGAAGCGATCTTCACCTGGACCTTTTGAACCGTTTTGTTGTCATCCGTCACAAATACATATCCTGTATTGGCATTGCCGTCGAGCAGCGCGTCGTACGGAATGGACCATACATTGCTTTTGCTTGCCGGTGTGATCGTTGCTGTTCCGAACATGCCCGAAGCGAAGCGGATATTGGCTTTCTGGTCCATCAGCAATTCAACCGTAAACGAGCCACTGTAGGGATCCGTTCCTTCGGATTTGCGCACCACTTTCGCCTTCGCTTTACTGTCTTTCAGTACATCTGCCTCGATGGTTGCCTGATCGCCCACCTGGATGAGGTTCCATTCCGCATCGCTGACCCCGACTTTCAGGAACCAGTCCGATTGTCCGGCACCGTTTGTCTGGAAGATCGGCGTTCCCGCCTGTACGAGCTGACCTGCATTCGCCATTTTGCGCAGGATGTATCCTTTTGCTACGGCACGGATCTCGGAATATTTGAGGTTGAAACGCGCGGTGGCCAGTTGCTGGTTCGCCAGATCGAGCCCGGTTTGTGCATTCTGCATTTGTTCGAGCGTCGCTACACCGTCGTTGAACAGGTGCGATACACGTGTGAAATCGCGTTCTGCTTTTTCGTGCCCGAGCTGCGCCTGGCTCACGAGACTTTTGATCTCCGTCAGATCCAGCGTTGCGAGCAGTTGTCCTTTCTGAACGAGGTCGCCTTCCTGCACGAGGATCTTGTTGATGATACCGCCGGTTTTGAAAGAGAGCAGCGTTTCGTCGTCTGTCGAGAATTGTCCCGAAGCGGTGATGTTGTTGCTGACATCTGCCTTGACGAGCGGCATGACTTTGACCGGGATGATCTCGGCAGGGATGGCTGCCTTTTCCGTTTCTTTGGATCCGCATGCCTGCAGGACCAGGGCGGCTGCCGTGAGCATGCCGATGGCGTATGTTGTTTTCATTAATTTCATAATTATCATGTTGGTTTGTTTTTTCGTAATTGTCTTCAATTATTCCGGCAGGACATAAGCTGCAGTTTCCCTTTCGAGCTGTGCCATCGCCGACAGGATCGTATAGGCATTGATGCTGACCTGCAATTTAGAGGCAGTAAGCTGGTTGTTTGCATCGATGAACTCGATCAGGGAATGCACGCCTTCTTTGTAGCCTTTGTCGACGAGGTTGAAATAGCTTTCCGCGGATTTCAAGCGTTCTGCCGCTGCGGCATGGTTTTGAACGGCTGTTGCGAGGTTGTTGCGCGCCACCTGGGCGGATAAGCCGAGCTGTTGTGTCGTTTGCTGGTAATTCAGTGTTGTGATTTTCAGGTCGAGGTTCGACTGTTGCACTTTTTGCGTGTTGCGCATTCCGTTGAACAAAGGGATTCCGAGGTTCACACCGACCATGTAGTAACGCGATTTGTCGCTGAATTCCCAGTTTGTAGCCTGTGATCCGAGGTCAAGGAAAGCATTCAGCTTCGGTACCCAGTATTGCTTGTTCATGGTCACGACATCCGACTGGATCATTTCCGCTTTTTTGAGCATTTCCAGCTCTTCGCGTTTGCTGACATCCGTTTGTAGCAGCAGGCTGCCTGCTTTCGTGATGTCATCCGTGTACGCCGTTTCATCTGCTTCAATCACGGCCGTTTGTTCACGGTTCAGCAGGAAATTGAAATAGCTTTGCGCATTGCGGACCTGGTTTTGGGCTTCGGTGATCTGTGCTTTCACGTTCTCCAGCTCGCTCTGAGAGCGCAACAGGGAAGTATTCAGTCCTTTTCCGTTGGAGAGCAGCGATTGGTTGACGGCAACATTCCGGTTGACCAGTTCAAGCGCTGCGGTGTAGATTTTCTCTGCTTCACGGGCCGTCAGGTAATTGTAATAAGCGACCTTGATGTTTTTGACGAGTTCCCTTTCGTAGATCGTGACCTCGAAAGCCTGTAATTCGATCTTTTTTTGTTCGATCTTCCGGTTTTGAATGAGGTCTGTGTTGATCAGCGGAACGCTTGTGCGCACATAGGCATCGTAATAATTCTTCGGCAGGAAGTTGATCTCTGAGTTCGCGATCGTCGGGAAATTATTGGTTCCCGTCATCTGGTTCAGCGTTGCATACACGGGATTCAAGAGATCCCCTACGGGCAGGCTTGCGTAACGACCGCCCTGCGCAGATGAAAACGTTGCGTTCAGGTTCACCGAAGGCATGAAATAGCTGTTGGCGGTTTTCAGCGACAGCATCGCTTTTTCCAGGGAAATGCCTTTCTGTTGCAGGACGATGTTGTTCTGCAGGCCGGCGGCGATGTACTGATCGAGCGGCTTTTGTGCGAAGCCTGCCAGCGGCAACAGTGCCAATCCCCAGGTGATGAGAGACAGAACTGCTCGTTTTTGGTTCTTTGTTTTCATTGTTAATTTAGTTTACACTGTTAAGTAATTAGCCAAAAAATTATTGTTTCAATTGGTTGAGCATGCCGACAAAGGTATTGAATGCCAGTTCGATGATCTGAGGTTGTTTGGCTTCGCTGATGATCTTGCAACGATCGCGGTCGTCCAGCGTACACATGCCATGCATTGTAGACCATATCAGGAAAGCAGCGACTTCCGCATCCTCGAAATTAAAATACCCCAGGTCCATGCATTGCTGAATTGTCATCTGCACGCCCTTGAAAGCATTGAGACCTTCTTCCCAGTCTTTGTCCTCCAGGGAGTCGAGCGGAGATTTCTGTACAAACATCAGGTCGTAAAAGTCGGGGTTTTTACGTGCAAAATCCAGGTAAATATGTCCCATCCTGATCAGTCGTTCGTAGGGATCTTCAATCGTGAACAAATCTGCCATCTCTGCATTGAGCAGGTCGAAGCCGTGTTTGTGCAAGGCCAGGAAGATCGCATCCTTGTCTTTGAAATACAGGTAGATGGTGGTCGGACTGTATTCGATTTTCTGTGCAATGTTGCGGATGGAAGTCTGATCGTATCCCTTCTCCAGGAAAACTTCGCGCGCTGCGTCCAGGATCGCTTTGTGCAAGTCTTCTTTCTCTCTCTCTTTTCTATCTGAAATTCCCACGGTATTCTAATTTACACCGCAAACTTAATTAACACTGTTAAGTTGTGCAAGTAAAAGCTTGATTATTTTTTTAAGCTGGCAGCTCGCGCAGTATTCAGGGAAACCTTTTTTCAGGCGGTCAGAATATCTTGTATCGTTATTTTAGGACGGGTCAGAAATCCAAGGATGCTGTTTTCATAAGACCCCCGTAAGATTCCTGCGACGTTCCTACGGGATTGCTATTTGATTGCGTCGGTAGTGTTATCACCGCCGAAGGCAGCACGGCAGGTAATGTGTTGATCTGGGTAGTGCAGCTTTTATTCCGCAAAATAATCCAGGAAATCATTCATCCTGCGCTGTGCCACGGGTATTTCAGTTCCATCCTTCATGACGAGCAAGCCGCTGCGGCCTTTTTTGAAGGACTGGATGCGCGAAATGTTCACAATGTAGGAATGGTGGGAACGGATAAAGAGCTGCGGATTCAGGGTTTTTTCGTAGAAACCGAGGTTGCGCGAGGAGATGTATTTTCCGGATTCGGTGGCCAGGGACGTATAGGCGCCGTCTGATTCGAGGTAGATGATGTCCTCGATCTGTATGGCCTGCTGCATGCCTTTGTGTGGAATGAGGATGAAACCGGAATCTTTCGCGGCTTCCTTCTGCTGGATGCGCGGCAGGATCACCGACATGCCTTTTTGGAAATCTGCGTCGCGGATCGGTTTCAACAGGTAGTAGGCTGCATTTTCGTTCAGCGCTTCGATCGCGTAATGGTCGTAAGCCGTTACAAAAACAGCTTCAAAATCGCGGCGCGTGCAGTCCTGCAACACGTCGAGCCCGGTTCCGCCTTTGATCTGCACGTCGAGGAAAACGAGGTCCGGCTCGTTGCGGTCGATGAACGCTACGGCTTCGCTGCGGTTGTCGACAATGCCCAACACGGTAATTTCCGGATAGTGCGTGTTGATCTTTTTGAGCAGCATTTGCTGGGCTGCAAATTCATCTTCTACAATTAAACACCTGATCATACAAAAGGGATATTGAGCCGGACGAGTGTCCCGCTGTGAGGACCATCTTCGAGGTCTATTATTTCCAGCTTGATTTCCAGGCCGTATTTCTGCTGCATGATGCGCATTTTTTCCAGTACGAGCCCGATGCCTTTCGAGGAATGGTTTTTCCGGTTTTGGTTGATCAGGGCTGATTTTTTCCTGCCAATGCCATTGTCCTCGATCGTGATCTGGATGCCTTTCGGGGTCGGCAGCGCTTCGATGCGGATGAAACAATCGCGGTCTGTGTGTGAAATACCGTGCTTGACGGCATTTTCAACGAAAGGCTGGATCAGTAGGGTCGGGATCTCGAGGTGGCGGATGTCATCGCCGTAGCTGATCTCGTAGCTGAACCGCTGATTGTAGCGTTTTTGCTCGATCCGCAGGTAGAGGTCGACAATAGCCAATTCTTCGCGCAGCGAGAGGAAGGTATGGTCGCTTTTTTCGAGGAACTGCCGCAGCAGGAGTGAAAAATCGTGGAGCAGGTCTTCGGCTTCCTGGTATTTTTCGGCGTTCAGCAGGTAGATGATGTTGTTGAGCGCATTGAAAATGAAATGCGGGTCCATCTTTGACTGGATCGCTTTCAGCTTGAGCTCGAGGATCGTGTTACTGATGTTATTCTCCTGTCTTTCCTTCCGACGGATCACGTAGTAGCGATACCGGTTGATCAGCACCGCGGCGATGACGAGCCATACGGTGAACAGGATGCGGAACCAGGTTGTTTCGTAGAAGTGCGGAAGTATTTCGAACGCGAAACGGCGTACCTGTGGCACGTCATCGTTGAACCCGTCTATCGCCCGGATTTTAAAAACGTACCTGCCCGGCGGCAGCATTTTAAAGCTGACTTCCCCGGTTGCCTGCATGTTGCTCCAGGTGTCGGGCAATCCGGGTCCATTGAGCTTGTACTGGTACAACACATTGAATTTGTCCGCATAACCCGGACATTCAAACTCAAACTGTATGGTGTGGGTCAGCCGCCCGAAGCTGTGCATGTGCAAAGGAACCAGCGTATCGTTGACGCGTACCGCCCGGAAAGCGGGCTGCAACTTGCGGAATTGCAGGGTTCCGGGTATTTTCAGCACGAGTCCCTGGAGTCCCGGGAAATAGAAGCGATCGTCGGCCGTATGCAGGTAATTGTTCTGGAAACCGCCATTGAACTCGGTATTCCAGATGCCGGTTTCTTCCCCAAAATAAAATGGAACGAGGTAGGGGATGCGCCCGTGGTAAAAGTCATTGAGCTTTTTTTCTGAGACCGCCCAAAGCCCCTTGTTGGAAGTCATGTAAATAAAACCTTTAGAATCCCGCGCGAGCGTAAATATATCCGTTTGCAGGTTGCTGTACGGCATGTTGTTGATGCTCGTCAGCTTTCCGCGGAAATAGCAGAGCAAACCACCGTTGTAGGTGCCGATCCACAATTTGCCTTCGGCGTCTTCGTAAAAGGAGCGTACTTCCTTGCCGCTGAAGCCGTCCTGTGCGCCGATGGTCCGCAGCAGTTTTCCATTCGGTGTGAGCAGGAAGAATTTTCCGCTGCCGCCGAGGCAGATCATGCCGTTGCGGCATTCGTAGATCGTGATGATGCAGTTGTCCAGGGATGTATCTGCCAGGGGCCTGATCGAGGCGGAATTCCTGCCCATGGCGGCACCGTGTTCGGTTCCCACCCAGATCTGACCGCGGGAGTCTTCAAAAACGGCGTGCACAATATTGCTCGGGAGCCGCGGCATCGAGACATATCCGCAGGCTTTCCTGTTTTTGACGAGCAGGATGCCCATGCCCCAGGTGCCTGCATACAAGGTGTCGCGCACGTCTGACAGCGAAGCGAAGGTTACCGGTGCTTCGAAATACATTTTTCCCGGATTTGCTGCTTTGTAGAGTGCGCCCCTGGATCCCATGGTCAGGATTTCACCCGCTTTGGTTTGGATCACAGAACCCAGCGAAGCGTCGCCGATACCGGGAGAATCGAAAAAGCTAAAGCAATTTTTGAGCTGCAGCTTCAGCAGGCCTTTGTCGGCCGTCCCCACAAACAGGCAGGCTTCTTCGCGGTTGTAATGCAAGCTTTGCAGGAGCTGGGAAGGCAAATGGTCTTTTTTGCTGTAAACGGCTGCCTGGCCGTCCCGGATATACAGCAATCCTTTCAGGCTGCTGATGAAAAAGCGGTTGGCATCCACAAAGGCGATATCTGTCAGGATTTGTTCCGGATCGCTGTGCTTCAGGGGCAATGGCTGTGGTTGGTGTGCTGTGGTCAGCTCCCAGATCTTTTGTGTGGACAGGGCATACAGGCGTCCGGAATACGGATTTTTACGAACCAGTATAATCGCTTCTTCCAGTACCGTTTGTTGCCGGTGCATGCGTTTATCGATGTATTTCAGCACCTTTCCGTCGCCGACATAATAACCGTTTGCATCTGCATAGACCACCTGTGCATCGTGCATGCCCGTCTGGCAGATGTCTTCGTATTTTGTTCCCGACCGGGTCGGTTTCGTGCGGAGCACGCCATCTCGCCCGATCCCGGTGATGGTGCCCTTGCTGACATCCACGGCCATGAATTGCTGTTCCCGGACAAATTGCGGATAAATGCGGTTGAACAGCACGCGCCTTTCGCTGCCGAAAAGCTGCTGCGTATGGTCATCCCAAAAGAGCTGGATGTGGAATTGCTTTTCGTATTTCCGGCTGTCGATAAAGTTGTAGAATGCATGTCCGTTGTATTCGACAATGCCATTGGCTGTGGACAGGATCAGGTTGCCGTTTTTTTTGGCGACGATGTCGATGACCTGGTTTTGCGGCAGGCCATGTTTGGTGCCGTACTGAACGATTGTAAACGGGAGCCGGCGGTCCTGGCTCTGATCGATGAACTGACCGCCCCGCTGGGCAGCAACAAATTGCATACCAGCTATCAACACGCTTATACAAGTGGTAACAGTTTTTCGACTCAGCTTCATCTTCGGATTGGATCGGGCGTGTAAAAATAGCACTTTATTTCCGGAATTTGTTGGATTCATCCCGCAGGGAAGATATTGTACTCACTTATTGGTGATATGCGCTCACTTGTTAAGTTTTTTACCGTAAAAGCGCGGGGTAAGCGTATGTTTGCATTTTTATTTTAAAGCCTTTTACAGGTGCAAGTGATTGATTATCAGCTTACTATTAGCAGAAACGCATCACCGGCATTTTTCGGGGCCGATAATACGTATATTCTTTTCAACCAGTTAATTGACCAGTCTATGATTATAAAAAGTTTACTGACGGGAATCTTCCTGCATCTTTGCGTGGCTTTGTTTGCGCAATCGACCGACGATGCCGTTAAAGTAAAGCAGGTTGTTGCTTATGGCGAAGACGTGCTTCAGATTTCTTATGACGGTACGCCTGCCCAGTTTGGTGTATTCACCGTAAAAGACGCGCAGGGAAATGAAGTGTACAGGGTAGATCCCGCAGAGCTTGCGCCGTCTCCGTACTATTTCTCAGTCGGCCTGGAAGGTTTTCCCCGCGGAACTTTTGTATTCGGGATCCGGACCTCTTCGGAAAGTCACCAAACCACTTTTACCATTCAATAGGACATTTAACAGACTATGAAAAAAATTCTATTCTCTCTCTTATTCCTTTGCATCTGTGCCCATTCCTACGCGCAGCTTGTTGCCCCGTTTACCCAGCGGAAACAGTTCTCGCAAAAAGGCGGCATTCGGTTCATTTCCAATGTATCCCTGAGTTGCGTCGGCGGATGTGGGGCAACTGCCCAGGTTCCTACCGGCGGAACGGGTCAGAACAACACCACTAATTCGGCCTACGTCGATATAGACGGTGTTGCTGCGACGTTCATGTCGAGCAGCGACAGCCTTGCGCTTCCGACCTGCAGCCAGATTTCCTGGGCAGGTTTGTATTGGGGAGGCGCTGCCAATAACGGTCAGGCGAATTACGCCAACCGATTCAGTGTCAAAGTGAAAGTGAACAATGGTGCTTACCAGACTGTAACTGCCTTGGTGGCAGACCGCAGGGACAATACGACGAGTTACACTTCCTATCACGGTTTTGCAGACATCACATCGATTGCGCAGGCTGCAGGTGGGAACGCCCGTTTTACGGTGGCAGATGTATTTGGCGAAACCGGTGCGATGAACAAATACGGTGGCTGGAGCATTGTAATCATTTATAAAAACGACTTGCAACCGATGCGTAACCTGACGGTATTCAACGGATTGGCTGCGGTACAAACTTCTAATCCTACGGTAGATGTTCCGATCTCCGGGTTTTTAACGCCTTTGAGCGGACCCGTAACTTTTGAGCTGGGTGCCATCGCTTTTGATGGTGACCGCTCCCAGACGGGAGATCAATTGCTCTTCAATAGTGTGGCTATATCAGACGGCATCCACAATGCTACGGATATGTTCAACAGTACGATCTCCTACAATGGCGTACTGACCCCATTCAGAACACCAAGCTTAAACAATACGCTGGGTTATGATGCGAACATTTTCCTGCCGGACAATACGGCTAAAAATTACATTGGAAACAGTGCTACATCGGCAACCATCCGCATTACAACGAGCAGTGAAACGATCCTGCTGCAAACGATTACTTCCGCGATAGACATTTACGAGCCGGACCTCCGTGCTGCTGTAACGGTGAAGGATTTGAACGCCGGTATTGTGCAGCCGGGTGACACCCTCGAATATTCCGTGCTTTGCAAAAACATCGGATCCGATCCATCGGTCAATACCTTTATCACGGATACGATCGAAGGGAATGCGCAGTTTGTACCAGGCTCGATCCGGGTTTTCCACGGACCGAATACCGGCCTGAAAACAGATGCAAGCGCCGACGACCAGGGAGAATACCTCGCAGCTACGAAAACAGTGCGTGTACGCATCGGTACGGGGGCGAACGGAACTACCGGTGGCCAGATGAACAACTCACCGGCGGGTAACGACAGTACGATCGTGAAATTCCGCGTGACGGCCTCGACTGATTGCGTTTACCTGCAATGCGATAACATTATTAATAACCGGGCCTATATTTTCGGTACCGGAAATGTTTCGGGAAATACTTTTAACAACGGAAGTAACCCGGGAATTTTTGACATCAATGGCTGTCCGATCCCCGGAACGACCGCTTCACCGGTTAACACAACGGCCTGTGTTGCGCCGGCGGCTACGAGCAATTCACCTGCCTGCCTTGGATCGACCATCAGCCTTGGTGCGACGAGCTCAACCAGTGCGACTTATTCCTGGGCAGGTCCGGGCGGATTTACCAGCACTGCACAAAACCCTACCAGGGCCAATGCAACTGCAGGCATGGCTGGAACATATACGGTAACGATCACGATCCCTGGAATTGCCTGTTCTTTTGCACCGACAACCAATGTGACGGTGTTGAACTGTGTACCGGCTGCGAATGACGATACTGGTTCCACGCTGACAGAAGACGGTGCCGACGGAACGATCAATATCCTGACCAACGATACAGATGCCAACGGAAATCCGGCGGCGCCTACCAATGGCGCGGGTCAGTTTACGGTGGATCTCGATCCGGCTACGGCAGGCATCCAGACCACCTTTACGAATGCGACAGGCGCGTGGACTTACAATGCCGCAACGGGTGTTGTGACTTTCGATCCTGCCAATGATTATAACGGAAGTGCGGTCATTACTTATGAGCTCTGTGATCCGACAAGCCGTTGCGATCAGGGTACGATCACATTTGCGGTTACCGCTGTGAACGATGCGCCGGTTGCAGTAGCGAATTCCACGACGATTCTCGAAGACGCGGTAGCTACATTGACAGCGATCCAGACCAACGATACGGATGTGGACGGATCAGTTGTAGTAGGCTCTATCGACCTCGATCCTGCGACAATAGGTCAGCAAACAATGGTGACGAATGCACAGGGAACCTGGGTTGTGAATACGACAACCGGGGATGTGACTTTCACACCGGTACTTAACTACGCCGGAACAGCAACGATCAATTATACAATCAACGACAACAGCGGAGCGACTTCCAACCAGGCAGCACTGACTGTAACTGTTACGGCTGTGAATGACGCGCCGGTTGCGGTAGCGAATTCCACGACGATTCTCGAAGATGCGGTAGCTACATTGACAGCGATCCAGACCAATGATACAGATGTAGACGGAACAGTTGTAGTTGGTTCCATCGACCTCGATCCTGCGACAATAGGTCAGCAAACGACGGTTACGAATGCACAGGGAACCTGGACGGTGAACACGACAACCGGAGAGGTGAAATTCACCCCGGTATTGAACTACAACGGAACGGCAACGATTAACTATACCATCAACGACAACAGCGGTGCGACTTCCAACCAGGCTGCATTGACTGTGACTGTGACGGCTGCCAATGATGCACCCGTAGCTGTAGCGGACTCAACAACGATCCTCGAAGACGCAACGGCGACTTTGCTGAACATCCTGGCGAACGATACGGATGCTGACAATACCTTGCTGGCTACGAACATCGACCTGGATGCAGGAACAGCAGGTATCCAGACATTTATTACCACTGCACAAGGTACGTGGATCTTAAATACTACCAATGGAACCGTTACATTCGCTCCGGTATTTAACTTCAGCGGAATCGCTACCACTCCTTATGAGATCTGTGATGGCGGTACACCCAACCAATGTGCACAGGCCAACCTGGTCGTAACAGTTACGCCGGTCAACGACGCGCCTGTTGCAGATGCCAATTCAACTTCGACGAATGATTATACGCCGGTTACTTTCAACATCACCAGTACCGATACAGACATTGACGGAACCATCAATTTGGCTTCTGTCGATCTCGATCCAGTAACTCCGGGTCAGCAAATGACGGTTACCAATGCACAGGGAACCTGGACGGTGAATACGACCGGTGACCTGACGTATACGCCTTCGATGAATTTTGACGGGATTGCTATTTTGTACTATACAGTTGAGGACAACGACGGATTGCTTTCCAATGAAGGAGAAATCACTGTTATCGTTACAGCTGAGAACGAAATGCCGGTGATCGACAATGAAAACATGACAACTTTGGAAGACACGCCTGTTTCAGGTGACCTGACAGATGCGGGCGATTTTGATCCGGATGGAAACCTCGTGGTCAACACAACACCGGTTTCAGGACCAGCACATGGAACCATCCTGGTCAACACGAACGGAACTTATACCTATACGCCAAACACCAACTACAATGGCAATGACATGATCATTGTACGCATTTGCGACGATGGAACTCCGCTTCCTGCCTTGTGCGTAAACGATACGATCTTTGTATCCGTGACAGCAGTCAACGATGTGCCGGTAGTCGACAATGAAAACATGACGACTTTGGAGGATACGCCTGTTTCAGGTGACCTGACAGATGCCGGTGATTCAGACCTCGATGGTAACCTGGTGGCGATAACGACTCCGGTTTCCGGTCCTGATCACGGAACGATCCTCATCAACACAGATGGAACATATACTTATACGCCGGATACAGATTACAATGGCAACGATACAATCGTGGTACAAATCTGC
>Ga0247806_10000147_pt1 | contig 46252 bp, 42 predicted proteins | sample UWRJL059202B1_FD_179935 | JGI IMG/M metagenome (GOLD analysis project Ga0247806, IMG submission 179935) | Plant litter microbial communities from Arlington Agricultural Research Station in Wisconsin, United States - UWRJ-L059-202B-1 | ecosystem: Environmental > Terrestrial > Plant litter >... | reverse complement strand
ATTTTATACGTCCTCATAAGGGGCAAATCATTACTGCACAACGCGTTAATGAATTTCTCGAAGGAAGTGAAATCATTGCTCAGGAGAAAAAACACGTTCAGGATCCCTATTCTTTCCGTTGTATGCCTCAGGTTCACGGCGCTTCAAAAGACGCGATCGATTATGTTCGAAAAGTATTTAAAACTGAAATTAACTCAGTTACCGATAACCCAAATATTTTTATTGAAGCCGATCAGATTATTTCAGGAGGAAATTTCCACGGGCAGCCTTTGGCTTTAGCATTAGATTTTATGGCCATTGCTTTGGCAGAATTAGGAAGTATTTCGGAAAGAAGAACTTATCAGTTAATTTCAGGATCAAGAAATCTTCCGGCATTTTTGGTTGACAATCCCGGATTGAATTCAGGATTTATGATTCCGCAATATACAGCTGCCAGTATTGCAAGCCAAAACAAGCAATTGGCAACTCCATCAAGTGTAGACAGTATTGTATCCAGCAACGGACAAGAAGATCACGTAAGTATGGGAGCAAACGGAGCTACAAAAGCGTTGCGCGTTATGCATAATTTAGAACGTATTCTGGCTATTGAATTAATGAATGCCTCTCAGGCAGTTGCGTACAGAGAGCCTTTAAAATCAAGTGATTTCATTGAAATGTTTTTGAGTACTTACAGAGAAGTGGTGCCTTTGGTAAAGGAAGACAGAATCTTGCATTATGATATTGAAAAGACCGTTTCGTTTCTGAATAGTTTCCAAATAGAAAACGATTTGTTAACAATGGCTTAACATTACCGAATAATAATGAAGTAATTTTGCACTATCAAAAATATAAAAATGTCAATAAACAGTATTTTCCAATTTTTAGTGCCGAAAGACAAGAAATTCTTTCCACTTTTTGAAGAGGCTTCAAGCAATTTAATTGAATTAGCTTCTAATTTACACGAAGCTGTAAATCTTCCGTTGAAAGAAAGAGAAGTTCTTTTTCAAAAAATTGACGAGTTAGAGCAAAGGGGAGAAGACATTACGCGTCAAACCAATCTTGAATTGAGCAGAAATTTTATTACTCCGTTTGATAGAGAGGACATTCACACACTTATTACTTCTATAGATAACGTTGCAGATTATTTGCACGGTGCAGCAAGCAGAATGAGATTGTATCAGGTTGATAAGATTACAAAATCAATCAGAAAAATGACAGAAATCAACCTTGAAGCTTGTCAAAACATTGACAGTGCCGTAAAAGAGTTGAGCAACCTAAAAAATATGAACATTATTAAAGATGCCTGTGCTAGAATTAACAAACTAGAAAACAAGTCTGATAATGTATATAACAAAGCAGTTTTTGAAATTTTTGAAAACGAAACAGACGCTAAAAATATTATTAAATATAAAGAAGTGTTATCTGTTTTAGAATCAGCAACAGACAAATGTAAGAGTGTTGCGAACATACTGGAATCTATTTCTGTAAAACATTCTTAATTCAATTTATTTCATTCTGAAGTTATAATTTTATGACGCTACTTATAATTATTATAGTATTAGCTTTAATTTTTGATTACATCAATGGTTTTCATGATGCGGCAAATGCTATAGCGACTGTTGTTGCTACAAAGGTTCTAACGCCTTTTCAGGCCGTGCTTTGGGCAGCATTTTTTAACTTTTTGGCTTATTGGGTTTTCGGATTTGGTGTTGCAGACACTGTTGCAAAAACTGCGCACACTATGGAAATCAATCTTGTAGTAATTCTTGCCGGTGTAATTGCAGCAATTTGCTGGAATTTATTAACCTGGTGGTTAGGAATTCCTTCAAGTTCTTCTCATACATTAATTGGCGGTTTTGCCGGAGCAGCCGTTGCGCACGCTATAGCTGTACATGGTTTTTCTGGTTATGTTGGTGAAGATGGAACGACACATTATTGGTACCAAATCGTAAGCTGGTACAAAGCCGGAAAAGATGGCGGGATGCCTTCGGGAGTTCTGATCATTATAGCCTTTATTGTTCTGGCGCCACTATTAGGAGCATTGGCTTCGTATTTAATTTCTATTTGGTTGCTTAATGCTTCGCGTAAGACAATTGGTCCTAAGATATTTACAGTAGTATTAATGATTGCTACAGTTTGGATTGTAGCTAACTTAATGGTTCCCTACGAAGAGATTGTTGAGCATGGAAAACCGCGTTTTGATTCTCATTTTTGGAGTGTAGCTTTTGATCCGCACAATATTAAATGGTTTTTAGTCGCTTTTATTATCTTAACGGTAAGTGCTTTTTGTTTAATATTCAGTAGCTTAAACCTACATCAGGCAGATGCTGCATTAAAAAAAATGCAATTATTATCTTCTGCAGCTTTTAGTTTAGGTCACGGCGGAAATGATTCACAAAAAGTTATGGGTATTATTGCTGCTGCCGTAGCAGTATTTATTCACACAAATCCGGGAGTTCAGATGGATTCGTGGTTAAATGTTGTTTTACCAAATGATGATTTAGGAATAAAAGGTGTAATGCCAGGCTGGATTCCATTAGCATGTTACTCTGCAATTGCTGCAGGAACTTTGAGTGGTGGTTGGAAAATTGTGAAAACAATGGGTTCTAAAATCACTAAGGTAACTTCATTTGAAGGAGTTGCTGCTGAAACTGCAGGAGCTTTGACACTTTATTTTACTGAACACTTAAAAATTCCCGTAAGTACAACACATACCATTACAGGTTCTATTATTGGGGTTGGATTAACTAAACGTGTATCTGCCGTTCGTTGGGGTGTGACTGTAAGTTTGATCTGGGCTTGGATATTAACGATTCCTATTTCGGCAATTTTAGCGGGATTAGTATACTTTTTTTTAAGTTTATTTATCTCGTAATAAAATAATATTTTTAGAATGAGAGATGTAAAAATCTACATTTTATTAAACAAAAAAAACGACTGGTTTCATTTTGAATCAGTCGTTTTTTTTGTGTTAATATGTTGTTTAAGAATGACTTAATGTATTGATTTTAAATCTTTTACGGGTTTGTTGTGAGGCTGTTAAAACTGATCTTTGCAAAATTATTGATAAAGATTTCAGTAATAGTTAGAAAAAACAACAACAAATGGAAAGAATTTTAAAAAAGCCACTAATTTTAAGTGGTGAAAATGACAATGTAGTATTAATTTATTCAAAGTATATTATTGGTGATATTTCTAAAGAAATTGCTGATTTATGCATTCAGGCAATTGATCAGGATTTACTAAATGATAAACGCCTTGAGTGTATTATAAGGATTAAAGAAATTTTTAAATATAAGTTTAAACCAGAGTACGATTCACAAATTAAATTTGGTATAAAAAATGTAACCGGAACAAGTTATGTTACGATTAATTTTAAAGATCCAGAAGCAGCAAAACAGGCAGAAATGTCATTTATGGAACATTTTAAAGAATGGGGTTTTACACGAAAAGAAGAACAGTCTACGCCGTTCAAAGCAGCAATTTTTCCATTACTATGTACTTTAATTGTATCAGTTGCCGGAGGTTTGCTTATCAGATTTGTTTATCGACTTGAGGGTTATGAATTAACCAGAAGTACAATTGTAAATGGTTATGTTTATTTGCCTGAAAAAGTATTGAAATTTCTTGGCTGTTATCCTATTATTATTCTAACTTTCCTGTCGTTAGCATATTGTTTATTTTGGACGTTAAAAAAAATGGCTAATATTCCTTTTAGGGTTATTTCCACAAGATAATAAATTATTTACTTTATAATATTTTTTTAGATTTAGCAGCTGTTTCAGCCTAAACTTGCTTTAGTGCTTTTCATTACTAAAAGATTTATTTTCTAAAATTCTTATGATTGTGTTTTCGTTTGTAATGGGTTTGTTTCAGCTTTTTTTTATCTTCAGAAATTATACTGATCGTGCCGTCAATTTCGAGCATACAAAGCTTTACATCGGTTAAATGTTCTAAACCATGCTCACGTGCCGCTTCTTTTAATTCGTCGTGTGAAATATCTAATTTGCTTAAAGCTTTAAAATCAAGTTTTCCATCGTGAATTAAAATTTGAGGTTTGTCTAAAAGTAAATCATTTAATACTTTGTATTTGTGTGTTAGTTTTTTGATGATGAAATTTATCACAAATAAAACCAAAGCTGCGACCAAACCGCCCCAAAGACTCGTATCTGGACCAACCATCGCATTTTGAACCGAATTGCTAATTAGTAAAATCAGAATAATATCTGCAGTATTTAATTGCGAAAGTTCTTTTTTGCCAAAAATTCGCAAAGCAATTGTCATAAAAAAATAGACTGCAGCACTTCTAAAAATAATATCTAAATAGGGAAATAGCATCATTTTTTCCAGGATTTAAATTTAAAAAAAGCTTTATCAAAGTTTTAAACTTTGACAAAGCTGCTAAAATAGATAGAGAGTATTAAGTTAGGATGAAAAACTAACTGATGATTTTAAAATTTTTCTCAATTGCGCGAATCATTTCTCCTGCAATATCCTTATTAGTGGCGCCTTCTATTCCTTCAAGACCTGGAGATGAATTCACTTCAAGTAATAATGGTCCTTTTGAAGAGCGGATAATATCAACACCCGCTACTTTTAAATCCATTGCTTTTGCAGCTTTTATAGCAATTTTTTTCTCTTCTGGAGTTACTTTTATGACAGAAGCAGTTCCTCCCAGGTGAATATTTGCTCTGAATTCGCCTGGCATTGCTTCACGCTGAATTGCAGCAACCACTTTACCATCAATTACAAAACAGCGAATGTCTTTTCCGTTAGCTTCTTTAATAAATTCCTGAACTAAAATATTGGCGTTTAAGCTTTTGAAAGCATTAATAACACTTTCTGCTGCTTTTTTTGTTTCGGCTAAAACAACTCCTTTTCCTTGTGTTCCTTCCAGTAATTTTACGATTAAAGGAGAGCCTCCAACCATTTTAATCAAATTGTCAGTATCCAAAGGTGAATTAGCAAATCCGGTTGTTGGAATGTCAATGCCACTATTTAAAAGCAATTGCAGTGAGTACAATTTATCGCGCGATTGTGTTATAGCCGTAGCCGAATTCAAAACGAAAACTTTTAAAGCTTCAAACTGGCGTGTTAAAGCACAACCATAAAAAGTAATACTTGGTCGAATTCTTGGAATAATAGCATCAAACTGATTTAATATTTTTCCGCCACGATAATGTATTTCTGGTGTTTTGGCATCCAGTTTCATGTAACATTCTTTGATGTTCAAAAAATGCATTTCATGACCTCTCATTTCACCGGCTTCCATGATTCTTTTATTGCTGTAAAGTTCCGGATTACTGGCTAAAAGTCCTATTCGTAAACCTGAAGTTGCTTTCTCAGAGTTTTGATATAATTCTTTTAATGTTTCAGTTGTTGGTTGTCCCAGCATGTATTTTTCTTCCGGATCAACCAATACACGTCCGCTCATTGCTTCACGGCCTAAAAGCATACGAAAACCCATCGAATCACGATTGGTCAATGTCATTTCGATTGGCCATTTTACATCACCAATTTTTAAGTTGGTCTGAATTACATATCGATGTTCTCTAAAGCCACTTGAGCTTTTTACGATTCTTTTATCTACCAGCGGAGCTTCACAATGAATAATAGTTTTTATATTATTTTGAATTGGGTTGATATCGAATTTTACCCAATTGGCATCATTTTTTATAAAAGGAGCTATGTTTATGGCGTGCATTGCCGAAGTTTTTGCGCCTGAATCGACGCGAGCCTTAATTGTAGGAATACCTAGTTCTGGAAATGAGCACCATTCTTCGCTACCTAAAATGACTTTGTTCTGAAGCATACGTTGTCTTAATTATATATTTAATATTCAAAAATAGTTATTTGCTTTTAATAAAGATACGATTTTACCTAAAGAAAAAACCCGTTATGTTATAAAAACGTAACGGGTTTGTTATCTATGTTATATAATTGAATTATTTATAGATTTTTAGGCTCTTCTGCTTTGTGAATTTCTACAGAAAGTTCCTGAGAATCATCTTTCAAATCCATCACGATTTCATCGCCTGAGTGTATTTTTGAAGTTATGATTTCTTCTGCTAACAAATCTTCAACATATTTTTGAATAGCTCTTTTTAGTGGTCTTGCACCAAATTGTCTGTCAAAACCTTTCTCAGCGATAAATGCTTTGGCTTTATCAGTAAGATTTAAATTATAGCCTAATTCAGAAATGCGTGAATATAGTTTTTTAAGTTCGATTTCAATAATCAGGTCAATATCATGTTTTTCTAATGCATTGAACACTATTACGTCATCAATTCTGTTTAAGAATTCAGGAGCGAAGGTTTTTTTCAAGGCATTTTCGATAATGCTTTTTGAGTTTTCATCAGCCTGAGCTACTTTTGCAGCAGTTCCAAATCCTACACCTTGTCCAAAATCTTTCAATTGACGTGCTCCAACGTTAGAAGTCATAATGATAATAGTGTTTTTAAAGTCAATTTTGCGACCTAAACTATCTGTCAAATATCCATCATCAAGAACCTGAAGCATCATATTGAACACATCCGGATGCGCTTTTTCGATCTCATCTAAAAGGACAACGCAATAAGGTTTTCTACGAACCTTTTCAGTCAATTGACCACCTTCTTCGTATCCTACATATCCCGGAGGCGCTCCAACTAAACGGGAAATAGCAAATTTTTCCATATATTCACTCATATCGATACGAACTAATGCATCTTCAGAATCGAATAATTCTTTTGCTAAAACTTTCGCTAATTGCGTTTTACCAACCCCGGTCTGACCTAAGAAAATGAATGAACCAATTGGTTTATTCGGATCTTTTAGTCCGGCTCTGTTACGTTGAATAGAACGTGCAATTTTAAGAACAGCTTCATTTTGACCAATTACTTTATTCTGAATCAACTCAGGTAATTTGGCTAATTTGTTGCTTTCTGTTTGTGCAATTCTGTTTACAGGAATTCCGGTCATCATCGAAACAACATCGGCTACATTATCTTCTGTAACTTCAATTCTGTTGTTTTTAGAATCTTCTTCCCATTGTTCCTGCGCAACAGCCAGATCTTTTTCAATGCGTTTTTCATCATCGCGAAGTTTGGCTGCTTCTTCATATTTTTGTTTTTTAACAACCATATTTTTGTTTTCACGCACTTCTTCCAACTGACGCTCCAAATCAAGAATTTGTTTAGGAACATCAATGTTAGTGATGTGTACACGAGAACCCGCTTCGTCAAGAGCATCAATAGCTTTGTCCGGTAAAAAACGCTCAGACATATATCTGTTTGTTAATTTAACACAAGCTTCAATAGCTTCCTGCGTATAAGTTACGTTGTGGTGATCTTCGTATTTGTCTTTAACGTTGTTCAAAATTGCAATTGTTTCTTCAACAGATGTAGGTTCCACAATTACTTTTTGAAAACGTCTTTCAAGAGCACCGTCTTTCTCAATATACTGTCTGTACTCATCAAGCGTTGTAGCACCAATACATTGAATTTCGCCTCTTGCTAATGCAGGTTTGAACATGTTGGAAGCATCAAGCGAACCAGTTGCTCCGCCGGCACCTACAATAGTATGTATTTCATCAATGAAAAGAATAATGTCATCATTTTTTTCAAGTTCATTCATAACAGCTTTCATTCTTTCCTCAAACTGACCACGGTATTTTGTTCCGGCTACTAAACTTGCCAGATCAAGAGTTACTACACGTTTGTTGAAAAGGATACGAGATACTTTTTTCTGAATGATACGTAATGCAAGTCCTTCTGCAATAGCAGATTTACCAACTCCAGGCTCTCCAATTAAAAGTGGATTGTTCTTTTTTCTACGGCTTAGAATTTGTGAAACACGTTCAATTTCTTTCTCGCGTCCTACAACTGGATCTAATTTTCCTTCTTCGGCCATTTCTGTTAAATCTCTCCCAAAATTATCTAAGACCGGAGTCTTCGATTTTTTGTTTGACTTATTGGCTGGATTATTGAAACTACTTTCTTTAAGACTGTCATCTTGTCCTGAATCGTCATTATAAGATTCGTTTCTTGGTAGGTTTTCTAAGAATTCTTCTTCGTTTGGCGTCATATTTAAATATTGTTCTTTAGCTATGTCATAATCTATTTTTAGCTTATTCAACAGCTTGGTTGTGGGATCGTTTTCGTTTCGTAAGATGCATAAAAGCAAGTGAGCCGTGCTAATCGATGAACTTTGAAATACTTTTGCTTCAAGAAAAGTGGTCTTCAGCGCCCTTTCGGCCTGTCGGGTAAGATGAAGATTTTTCTTTTCTGCATTTACTTCAACGCTCTGGTTGGCTGGACTCAGTATTTCTACCTTCCTGCGTAAATGGTCTAAATCGACTGCTAGGTTATTAAGTATATGAATAGCTTTTCCGTTACCATCTCTTAAAATGCCTAGCATTAGATGTTCAGTACCAATAAAGTCGTGTCCTAGACGAAGGGCTTCTTCCTTACTGTAAGTAATAACATCTTTTACTCTTGGTGAAAAATTATCATCCATAATATATAATTGGTATTGTAAATTTAATGAATTACTGTTTGAAAAACAAAAACCGTACCCTTCAATATCTCGTGTCAGCTAATAGACAAAAAAAATAACAATAAAAGCGTTAAAAAACGCTTAATTTATTAACTAAAAGAACAAATAAAGTTGTTAATAAATCATTGAAATAAGTGTAAGTAAATAGCTGAAAAAATTCCAAAAAACCGTATCTTGGCACGCTTTGAAACTAATATAATTATTTAAACATAACAACTTATGTCTGAAGGAGAAAAGTTAATTCCTATTAACATTGAAGATGAAATGAAATCAGCTTACATCGATTATTCGATGTCAGTAATCGTATCTAGAGCACTTCCTGATGTTAGAGATGGCTTGAAACCAGTACATCGAAGAGTTCTTTACGGAATGTATGACTTAGGAGTAACATCAAGATCTGCCCATAAAAAATCTGCGAGAATCGTAGGAGAGGTTCTGGGTAAGTACCACCCGCACGGAGATACCTCTGTTTATGATGCGATGGTACGTATGGCCCAGGAGTGGAGTATGCGATATTTATTAGTGGATGGTCAGGGTAACTTTGGTTCTGTTGATGGCGACAGTCCGGCAGCAATGCGTTATACTGAGGCCAGAATGCGTAAAATCTCTGAAGATATTATGGCAGATATCGAAAAAGAAACAGTTGATTTTCAATTGAACTTTGACGATACTTTATATGAGCCAAAAGTAATGCCAACAAGAGTTCCTACTTTATTGGTAAACGGAGCAACTGGTATTGCGGTTGGTATGGCAACCAACATGCCTCCACACAACTTAACAGAAGTTATCAATGGTACATTAGCGTATCTTGATAATAACGATATTGAAATAGACGAATTAATAACACATATTAAAGCTCCTGATTTTCCAACTGGAGGTGTAATTTATGGTTATGAAGGTGTTCGTGAAGCATTTAAAACAGGTAGAGGGCGTATTGTTATGCGTGCCAAAGTTGGTTTTGAAGAAGTGGACGGAAGAGAATGTATTATTGTTACCGAGATTCCATATCAGGTTAACAAAGCCGAAATGATCAAACGTACGGCTGATTTGGTTAATGATAAAAAGATTGAAGGTATTGCCAATATTCGTGACGAATCTGACAGAAACGGTATGCGTATCGTTTATATCCTGAAACGTGATGCTACGCCAAACGTAGTTTTGAATACCTTATATAAGTTCACATCATTACAATCTTCTTTTAGTGTAAATAATATTGCGCTTGTAAAAGGACGTCCTCAAATGCTGAATCTAAAAGATATGATTCACTATTTTATTGAGCACCGTCATGATGTTGTAGTGCGCAGAACGCAGTTTGAATTGCGTAAAGCCGAAGAAAGAGCACATATCTTAGAAGGATTAATTATTGCTTCTGATAATATCGACGAAGTAATTGCTATAATCAGAGGTTCTAAGAACACAGAAGAAGCACGTGAGAAATTAATCGAAAGATTTAAATTATCAGATATTCAGGCTCGTGCAATTGTTGAAATGCGTTTACGTCAATTGACAGGTCTTGAGCAGGATAAATTAAGAGCTGAGTATGATGAATTAATGAAATTAATTGAGCACTTAAAAGCTTTATTAGCAGATGTTGATTTAAGAACAGCTTTGATTAAGGAAGAACTGGAAGAAATTCGTGAGAAATATGGAGATGCCCGTCGCTCTCAAATTGAATATTCTGGTGGAGATGTAAGTATTGAAGATTTAATTGCTGATGAAAATGTAGTAATTACAATTTCACACGCTGGTTATATCAAACGTACTAACTTAACAGAATACAAAACGCAAAACAGAGGTGGAGTTGGACAAAAAAGTGCTGGAACCAGAGATCAGGATTTCCTTGAACACATGTTCGTTGCAACCAATCACCAGTACATGATGTTCTTTACCCAAAAAGGGAAATGTTTCTGGATGCGTGTTTATGAAATTCCGGAAGGAAGCAAAACGGCAAAAGGTAGAGCAATTCAAAACTTAGTGAACATTGAAAGTGATGATAAGGTAAAAGCTTTCATTTGTACACAAGACTTAAAAGATAAAGATTATATCAATAGTCATAATCTTGTAATGGTAACCAAACAGGGCCAGGTTAAGAAAACATCTTTAGAGAAATATTCTAAACCTCGTGTAAACGGTGTTGCTGCTATTACAATTAAGGAAGGCGATGAATTATTAGAAGCTAAATTAACAAACGGAGAGAGTCAAATTATCTTAGCAGTTAAGTCTGGTAAATTGGTTCGTTTTGAGGAAACTAAAACACGCCCGATGGGAAGAACAGCTTCCGGAGTTCGTGGAATTACCTTAAAAGATGATACTGATGAAGTAATTGGTATGGTTACTGTAGATAAAAACGATATTAATGATTCACAAATTTTAGTTGTAACTGAAAATGGATACGGAAAGCGTACCAAATTAGTTGACGAAGATGGTGAAGATGTATACAGAATCACAAATCGTGGTGGTAAAGGTGTAAAAACGCTTAATATTACTGAAAAAACCGGAAAATTAATTTCTATTAACGCAGTAACAGATGCTGATGATTTGATGATCATTAACAAATCTGGATTAACTATCAGAATGGCAATCGAAGATTTACGCGTTATGGGTCGTGCAACACAAGGTGTTCGACTAATTAATCTAAAAGGTAAAGATTCTATTGCAGCTGTAACAAAAGTTATGAAAGATGATGTTGCAGAAGTTGTTGTTGATGAAGATGGAAATGTTATCGAATCTGTTATTGAAAGAGTTAAGCCTGACTTAGAAGTTCTTGAAGATGACGGAACTGTAGAGGAAGATGATGAGGATGATGCTGATGAAGAAGTAGAAGACGATGAAGATGATTCAGAAGAAGAATCTGAAGAATAATAAATAGATCCACGAAAATTAAAATTAAATACACAAATTGAATATTATGAAAAGTAAATATGTAATACTTGCGTCAGCATTATTGATTTCAGTAGCTACTTTTGCTCAAAAAGATCAAATTAAAAATGCTGAAAAAGCATTAAAAGGCGGAGATGCTCAAGGAGCAATTACGATATTAAAAGATGCTGAAAACATGGTGGTGAATGCCAAAGATGTTGAACAGGCACAATATTATTTTGTAAAAGGTAATGCATACCTTGACCTTGCAAACAAAAGTGTAGAAACTGGTAAAAACCTTTCTCTTGCTGCAGAAAGCTATAAAAAATTAATTGATGTTGAAAAAGCTTCCGGAAAACAGAAATATTCAACTCAGGCAGCTACTTCAATTACTGAAATTAAAGGAAAATTGATTAATTCTGCAATTGAAGATACTCAGGCAAACAAACACGCTGACGGAGCAAAAAAATTGTATGATGCTTACCTGTTAGACAGAAATGATACTATCAACTTGTACTATGCTGCTTCAACAGCTGTAAATGCTCAGGATTATGATACAGCTTTGCCTATGTATGAAGAGTTGAAAAAAATAAACTACTCAGGTAAAGGAACAAGTTATACTGCAGTTAACAAAGCTTCAGGTAACGAGGATGGTTTTAATACTGCAAAAGAAAGAGATTTAGCAGTAAAGTTAGGAACTCACGAGAAACCAAAAACAGAAGCTATTCCTTCTAAAAGAGGTGAGATTTACAAAAACCTAGCTTTGATTTTAGTTCAAAAAGGACGTATCGAAGATGCTAAAAAAGCTATTGCAGATGCAAGAAAAACGAATCCGGAAGATTCTTCTCTAATCCTTTCAGAAGCTAATTTATATTTAGAAACTAAAGATTTTGAAACTTACAAAAAATTAGTTGGTGAAGCTTTACAGCAAGATCCAAACAATGCTGATTTAGTTTTCAATTTAGGAGTTATTAGCGCAAATGCTAAAAACAATGCCGATGCTGAAAAGTATTATTTGAAAGCAATCGAAATTAATCCTAACTATACAAATGCTTATCTTAACCTTGCAGCGTTAAAACTTGAAGCTGAAAAACCAATCATTGATGAAATGAATAAATTGGGTACTTCTGCTAAAGATATGAAACGTTACGATGCATTAAAAGCACAAAGAGAAGGTGTATTTAAAGGAGTTATTCCTTATCTTAAAAAAGCAAATGAGTTAGATCCTAAAAATGAAGATGTTTCTAAAACATTATTAGGTGTTTATAAAGCATTAGAAATGACTGCTGAGGCAAAAGCATTAAAAGCGACAATGAACTAACTAGGATTTTCTATTTATATAAAAAAACCTTCGCGAAAGCGAAGGTTTTTTTATGCTATATAATTTTCAAACTACAATAAAGTAGCAGATAAAGTAATTGTTGTATTTAAAAGCTTTGAAATTGGACAAACTTCTTTTGCTTTTGCAGCCGTTTGCTCAAATTCTTCTGCTGAAATAGAAGGTACTTTTCCTTTTAAATCTAAATGAATTAAAGTTATAGTTCCGTCTTCAAAAGTTACAGTAGCTTCTGTAGATAAATCTTCTGCAGTAAAACCTCCTTCATTTAACAGAAAGCTTAATTGCATCGTAAAACAGCCAGAATGTGCAGCTGCAATAAGTTCTTCAGGGTTTGTTCCAACACCATCAGCAAATCTGGTTTTAAATGATAATTGAGCATTATCTAATGTTGTACTTTGTGTGCTGATTTTTCCGGTTCCTTCCATACCGGTTCCTTCCCAGTTGGCGTTTGCTTTTCTTGTAAATTTCATTTTATAAAATATTAAGGTTTATAATCTTTTGATACTCAAATATAATCAATATTTTACAGAATAGTTTTATAGAATTATAATAGAATGTTAAGTTTGCGATGTTAACCGTAGAGCACGTAAAGTTTTAAATATGAAGAAGTTTATAAAAAGGCATCCCGAAGCTTTGGGACGCAAAGTTATTAATCTAGCTCTGCGAACTTTGCTTAACTCTTTGTTTGCTTTACGGTTAAAAAAATAGGAATAAAAAAAGGTGCAATGATTACTTTCATTACACCTCATTTATCTTTAGGATTTAAATCTTATTCCTGACCTAAATTACGCAATTGTTTCAGCTTGTCTTTCCAAACTTCAAGGCTTTCTTTGTGAATAGCAATGTTTTTTCGAACTTCAAGGACAATTGAATTTTCTTTTTTAGCATTTTTAGTATTAGTAAAAAACTGAATATTATTCTCTAACTGAAAAATTTCGTTTTGTACTTCTTCAATTTTACGCATTAGGAAGATTTTTTCATTATCCAGTTTTCTAGTATCGTTGCTTTCTGATAATGAATCAATTCTGTTAGAAAAGCGCATCATATCTGTTTCTTTTTTACTCAAACTTAATTTTTCAAAAAGAGCATCTAATATTTTATTGAATTTCCCTTCGATATGGCGTCTTGAAAAAGGCACTTTTCCAAAACCTTTCCATGTTTCAATATGCAGTTTTATAGCGTCTAAATCTGTTTTGTGATCACCAGTAAGCTGGTAAGCTCTTAAGATATCCAGATATGCTTTTTTGTTATCAAAAGCAGCAACTTCGTCACCATTCTCTTCGGATTTATGTTCTTTTAATTTGTCAAAATAATGATTACAAGCGTCCTTAAATTCTTTCCAGATTTTATCTGAATATTTTTTCGGTACGTGGCCAATTTGCTTCCATTCGTCCTGAATTTGCTTCATGATTGGCGTTGTAGCAGCAAAATCTGTACTTTCCTGTAACTCTTTTGCTTTTGCAACAAGAGCCATTTTTTTATTTAAATTGTCGTTTTGGTCTTTTTTAATGTCTTTGTAAAATGAATTTTTAAAAGAATTAAAGTTTCTAACGGCAGTTTTAAACGTAGCCCAGGTTTCTTCGTTTACGTCAGACGGCACTTTACCGGCTGCGAAAAACTCATTTCTAAGCGCTTCTACTTTTTGTATTTGCAGTAGCCATTGCGAGTGCGAATTTACTTTCTCAGTTCCCAAAACTTCGATTTTGGCAATGATCTCCTTTTTAACTTCAAGATTTTGCTGTTCGTTTGCTCTTTGGCTTTCAAATAACAATTCTCTCTTATCGTGAATTTTTTTAGTCAGTTCGCTAAATTTATTCCAGATAGTATCGCGGTGTTCTTTAGAAACCGGACCAATATCTTCTTTCCAGATTCTGTGCAAATCCTGCAATTCACGAAAAGCTTTGCTAATATCAGCTTCATTTGCTAATTCTTCAACGCGGGCAATAATTTTTTGTTTTTGATCTAGATTGTATTTAAAATCTAAGTCTCTCGCTTCGCGGTCTAAATGGAGATAGTCATAGAAATTTTCTACGTGAAAGTGATAATTATTCCAAACGTGATTGTATTTATCCTTAGGAATTGATCCTGCGTTTTTCCATCTCTCTCTTAAATCATTAAAATGTTTAAGCGTGTCTTTAATGTTTTCCTGCGGATTTATAAGTTCTTTTAGTTCTTCAACAATAGCGAGTCGATTTTCTAAATTTGTTTTTAGATTGGTTTGTAAATGTTTAAAATGAACATTTCTTTTTTCTCTAAATACATTATAATAGTCATCAAACTTAGATTTTAATGGAGAATGATATTCAAATTCTTCATTCGGATCCTGTTTAGTTGCATTGAATTCTTCTTTTTTCTCCTCAATAAGATGATTAAATTGTAATAAAAAAGATTTTTTTATTTCTTCTATATGATCTTTTACAGACATCACTTTGTCTGTATTTACCAATTTTTTTAACTCATCAACCAGCTCATCTAATGAAAAAGTATCATAATCCTGCATAGGAAGGTCATGGCGCTCTTTTAGCGTCTCATCTTCACTCTCTTCAGCATTCGAATTTGTTATAGCATCTAAAGCATTCTGATGGCTTGTTTCCTCAGTTTCTTCAACCCTATTTTCAGGAAGTGAAATTTCATTTTCAGATGTTGCTTCTGCACCTTCGATTGCATCGTTTTTTATAGAATCACTAATTTCGATTCCAGATTTTCCGTCTGCTTCGTGCAGGTTATCATTCTTTTCTTCTAACATTTTAAATGTGTAAGTTTATTGATTTAAACATTGCGAAAGATAGTAAAGGTGTTTCTAACTACAAAATAAATCGTTTGTTTATGCACTATTTTGCGATGAAATTCTTATTTATTGCTTTGATTTAAGATTATCATCCTAGTTTTTTTGCCGAATTTTTGAAGTAAATTTAAATTTAAAACAATATGGTTTTAAAAAAAAATACTTTAAAAATATTATTCGAATAATAAAAATCTTGATTTAATTAAATATTAAAATAGAATCAGCATGCCAGCTTCAATACCAAATATATAGGTTTTATGGCTTCCAAAACCGACACTCGGATGTATGTATGCCATATCATTTTTGGTTATTTTTCGCCCAAATTCTAAAAAAGCATTATTCGGAAATCCTTTATTGATAGCATTATATCTAAAAGCTGCATCGGCTGCGATCCAGTTTTTTCCAATAATGAGCATGAAATAATTCTCGATAGCTGTCGTATTGATGTTAGCTCTATTGTTTGAACCCGCAAAACTAAGCTGATTTTCTAAAGAAGAAATCCATAATATTTTGTCCTTTTTTAGGTATTTTCCGTAAAAAACTGCGGGAGCAAAAACCCATTTTCCGGACCCTCTCGCACGATCAGTTGCAGAGTTTGAAATGACTCTCGCACGAAATGCAACTCCGCCGGTCTTATGATTTAAATAGGGAATGTAACTGATGCCCGCTCCAATATCGCCAATTCCGGTTTGGTTTTCCGAATTTGAATTGGTTGAAATCAAAGGAAGATCAAATCTTAAATTCCAGGCTTTATTGGCAATAGGATGTAAAAACCTAATTTGAGTTGTGTTAAACGACCCCGCATCAGTATCCAGATATTCATTAAATAGTAAAATTGTTTTTAAGTAGTAATGGTACCGTGCTTCTGTATATACATTTTTGGATGCTTCTGCAGTATCCTGAGCTTTTGAGGAAAAACTAATAGAAAAGTATAGCAGAAAAAAAAGGTAATTTTTATTCATAACTACTTAAAAATGAGTAGACTAAATTACAAAAATTATCTTTATCTTTTATTTTCCGGCTTCTTTTTATTTATTCCAGATTTTCCAGGCTTTTTCTGCCTGAAAAATAAGCATATCGTAACCATTTTTTATTATGGCACCTTTTTCTTTGGCATTCTTTAAAAACTGAGTTTCGCTAGGATTGTAAATTAGATCGTAAGCAATATGCTTATCTGTAAAAAACTCATAAGGAAGAGTAGGGCAAGCCGTAATATTAGGACTTGTGCCTACCGGAGTACAGTTTATTATAATTTGAAAATTGTCGAATGTAGTTGCATTTATCAAATCGTAATCAATTATATTTTCTTTTGCTTCTCTTGAAACAAAAGTATAAGGAATATTAAGTTCGTCAAGTGCAAAAGCAACACCTTTTGATGCCCCGCCTGTTCCCAAAATTAGTGCTTTTTTATGATGAGGCTCTAATAGTGGTTTTAATGACTTTTTAAAACCATAATAATCAGTATTGTAACCTTTTAGTTTTCCTTTTTTAGTAAATTTAATGGTGTTTACTGCTCCAATTAAGGTTGCTTTTTTTGACAATTTATCCAAAAAAGGAATAACTTGTTCCTTATAAGGAATTGTAACGTTAAGTCCTGTTAAATCAGGATTATTTTTGATTAAGTCCTTAAAATCATTTATTTCAGAAATGTCAAAATTTTCATAGGTATTGCCTAAAAATACTTCATCATTAAACTTTTCAGTAAAATATCCTTTTGAAAATGAGTAACTAATATTACGTCCTAATAATCCAAAACGTCTTTTTAAAATATCAATCATTATTGTTTTCTGTATTTTTCAATATAATTTTTAACCGTTTTTTTTGACCAAACCACCGGAAATAAATCTTCGATCAAAATATAGTTTTCAAAGTTTAAGCGTAATCCGTTGCTTAGGTGAAATTTAGCTTTTGTATTATCCTGAATCATAAAGTATAATCCCGCCAAACGGTATTCGATTTCATTTTCTTCAGGAAAATACTCTGAAGCTTGCAATAAGGTTTGAATGGCACTTTCAAATTCTCCCAAAAATTGTAAGATATCAACCCAGAATAACCAGGTGTCCAAGGCATAATCGCCAAATTCTACGGCTTTTCTGTATCCAAATTCAGCTTCTTCAAAAAAGTTCATTTGTTTGTTGATCGTTGCATAACGTTTCCAGTACAAACGATTTTGATTGTCGATTGCCAATGCTTTATTTACAAAAAATAGTGCTTTTTGAAAGTTTTTCTGGCGAACATGAAAATCAGTAATTGCAATCCATCCTTTGTCTAAAAGGGGATCTTCATGTACAGTTTGATTGTAATATTGAAGCGCTTTTACAGAATTTCCCAGTTTTTCGTAACATTTTCCAATTCGCAATAATGCATAAGAAGTGGCATCGTCAAGCTCAATCGTACGATTGTAGCTTTCAATTGCTTCGTTGTATTTTTTAAGGCGTTCGTATGCTTTTGCTTTTTCCATAAAAGCACCCAAAAACTCATCGTCAATAAGTGTTGCATAATCAAAAGCTCGAATTGCATTTTCGTATTCTTTTACTCCATAATGCAAACGGCCAAGCTGATGCCAGGCGATTTCGCTATATGGGTTTTTATTAATATAATCGTTAAGATAAAGAATGGCTTCCTGATTTTGATCTAAAAATTCAAAACAGTAAACCACATTATACAAGGCGGACTGATCTTCTAAATCTTCTTCAAGACATTTGATAAAACTGTCTTTTGCCAGCTCAAGGTTATCCATAAAAAGATATTCCATTCCAATCAAGTTATACACGTCAGCATAATCGTCAGTATATTGCAAGGCAATTTTAAGCAATTCAACTGCTTTTTCGTGTTGATCTCTTTTAGAACAAATATTGGCTTTCTGAATATAAATTTCCTCGTTGTTAGGTTCAATTGCATACAACTCATTCAATAGCTTTTCAGCGATTTCAAGTTTGTCGTCATAGACCAGCATTTCTACTTGTACTAATTTTAAGCCTGTAGATTTTGGATGTTGGTCTAATGCAAGCTTTAAGGCCTTTTTTGCTAAATTAGCCTTACCTATATCTAAATAGTGAAGAATAATTTCTTCAAATTCTTCAGAATCAAAAAAGAGTACTTTGTTAGTTTTTAACATCGACTCAAATTTAGATAGGGATAGGTTATAATCTTCTTCTTCGTTGCTTAATTGCATACTTTGTTTATTTGAAATTAGCCTGTTATAAATTTAGGCAACCATATTATTGTTGTGAGGAATGGAAATTAATTGTTGTGAACAATTTAATTAACAATATGGACAGAATTTTATATTCTGTTTTTAACATAATCTTTAATTCATCAAAGATTATTTAGTTATTACTTTTTTTCATGATTTCATCCATAACATTTAAAATTATGGAGCAACCTTCTCTTATTTCATCTTCAGAAATGGTTAATGGAGGTGTGATTCTTATAGCACAACCCTCAAACAGTAACCAGAATAAAATCAGCCCTTTATCCTGACAATTCAAAATAACTTCATTGGTTATTTCTGCAGTTTCAGTCATCGCGGCAAGCATTAATCCTTTTCCTCTAACTTCCTTTATCAAAGGATGTACCAAAAGCGATCTGAACAGTTTTTCCTTTTCTAATACTTCTTGCATCAAATTAGTTTCAGTTAATTCCTGCAAAGTAGCCAGACAAGCTGACGCAATGACAGGATGGCCTCCAAATGTTGTTATGTGGCCTAATTTGGGATTTTCTGTCAAAAGGTCCATTTTTTCATCAGAAGCTGTAAATGCACCAACGGGCATTCCACCACCCATTCCTTTTCCCATAACAACGATATCAGGAACAACATCATAGTTTTGAAAGCCAAAAAGTTTTCCGGTTCTGCCAAAACCAGGCTGGATTTCATCAACAATCATCATGGCACCAACTTCATCACAACGGTTTCGAACTTTTTGTAAAAAATTATTTTCAGGCTGAATAAACCCGGCGCCTCCCTGAATGGTTTCTAATAGTATTGCTGCCGTTCTGGTAGTTATTTTTTGTAAATCTTTTTCATTGTTAAAGGTAATAAAATCGACGTCAGGAAGCAAAGGACGAAATGCTTGCTTTCGTTCTTCAAATCCCATAACGCTCATAGAGCCCATTGTGTTACCATGATAAGCGTTATGGCAGGAAATTAGCTGGGAACGGCCCGTTGTACGTTTTGCCAATTTCAGTGCGCCTTCGATGGCTTCTGTTCCTGAATTAACCAAATAAGTTTTGTTTAAAGATTTTGGCAGAAGAGAAGCCAGCAATTTACAATATTGAACAGCCGGACTTTGCGAATATTCGCCATAAACCATTACATGCGAATACTTGTCTAATTGATCTTTTATAGCCTGATTTACCCTCGGATGCTGATGGCCAAGTGTACACGCCGAAACACCGGCCACAAAATCTAAATACTTTTTATCACTGGTGTCGTAAATATAGGAGCCTATGGCGTGAGAAACTTCCATTCCTAATGGATAAGGAGAAGTTTGTGCCTGGTATTTTATAAAATCTGGATTCACTGTTGTTTTTTTAAAGTTTCAGGTTTCAAATTCAAGTTTTGGAAATGAAAACTGTTCTAAAATTTACTGCAAAGATCACTAAGATTTGCGCAAAGTCCGCTAAGTTATAGTTAAGATTGCATTTACTGTAAGCATCGCAAAGCTTTCTAAAAATTGTGAATGAAGACGGATTTTTATTTCTTAGCTTTTGCAGTTGTCTTTGCTGTGTTTTTTGCAGCCGGTTTCTTTTTGCCGTAATCGCTCGTTTCCTTCCTGACTTTCATCGGAACGTTTTCTTTTGCGTTATCGTCTTTTCCTTCCTGAATTAATTTTTCGTTCATTTCGTTGTCTTCGTCAGTAAAAATATCATCTTTCGATTTAATTCTTTCTTCGCCGCGCCAGACTAAACCTCTTAATTTACGGGCATTTTCAGGTAATTCAGCTTCTGGGTAAATGTCACCGTCTACTTTATTAAAAAATGTAATGGTTTCAACGGCATTATTTTCTAAAATAAGATTGATTTTACTGCTTACATTTTTATTAATTCCAATAAGCTCTTTCGCGTCATTTCGCATGTAATAAATCACTTCGGTATTTTTTATGACATCAACATCATGGAGTTTTCCTTCTTTGAATTTTCCAAATAAATTGATACCCTTAACCTGATTAAAACCGGTACTGAGAGTGTCCCGCGAGACGAGAAACGTGTTGTTGAGTACTTTTAACGAATCTAGCTTCTTGGTTGTATTATCACCAATTAAATGCATAATATCTCCTGTAATTTGATTTTCGCCATTCCATAAAATGGGATTTCCAATTAACTTTGTCAAGGCGGTTTTAGAATTAGAATGAATCGAATCACACTTTCCGCTCATATCTATTTTAAAGAAACGAACATTATTATAAGCTCTCAACACCCGTTCACCTTCTTTTCCGGTAACCATCAATTTTTTTCCGTGAATGTAAACCGAATCATTTTCGACCAAATTAATAGCAACGGCTCTCTTTGTCACAAACATCGAGTCCTTTAGTTTGTATAATTCCGCATAATGTCCTTTTACAACTCCTTTATTGATTGAATCTGTAATTTTTACATTTCGCGTTGCCGATGCAAATTCGATATTTCGATTATAAAATAAACTGTCACCCTCTATGCGCCTGTCATCGTATTTGATGTAAGAGTTGCGGACAAAATGTGCCAGGTTTTTTTTGGTGTCATAAAAACCTTTTTCAGTATATATATAATTGTTTTTACTTGTAATTGTTGAAGGCCCAAATAAATAGGAGTGTCCTGAGTTACTATAATAATCTAAGTGATTGGATTTGATAACATATTTTGGGTTTGTAATCGTAACGGCAGTTAAAAACTGGAACTTTTTTTGTGCGACATAATATCTTCCCGAATTGCTTACAAGTGTGTTGTCTTTGTTTACAATAGTTCCTTTTGATTTGTAAAAAACCTCCTGAACATTACGGTCAAAATTAATCGTATCCGTTTGTAAAGTAGCATCGGGAGAACTCATAACAGCGTCTCCGGTTGCAAATGCTTTTTTAAAATTTCCGTTATATTCAGCATATTTACTATTTAGAAACAAAGTATCCCCTTGTACTAACTGCACATTACCAAAGGCTTTCAGATAATTTTCTTTCTGAAAAAAGTAAGCTTTGTTGCAAGTAAGTACAACACCATCATGATTTACTTTTACGTTTCCTGTCAGCAAAAGCGCATCTGGCATTAATTCCTGATTGACATCAGAATAGTCGGCATTTTCTACAATAATTTTTTTAGGTGCCTGTGCAAAAATGCTCTGAACACATAAAAGGAGCAAACAATAAGATATGAAAAAGAGTGATTTCTTCAATTGATTAAATTTTTGTCAAATTTATGAAAAAGGTTACAACCTTTACTGATATTAGGATTAAATTATAATTTTTTATAAAGGTTCACAGGTTCATAGGGGCAAAGGTTCAAAAGTTTTTTAAGAGGTTCAAATTGAAAGGATCAAAGGTTTGTTAGATTATTATCAAAATTATTTTTTACATGAGGTAATCGTAAATGCACATCATGGGTCTAAGACTGGCTAGTGGGAAAAAACCTCTGCAACTTTGAACCTACTTTTTAGTTACGAACAAAAGCAAAAACTATTTCGTTGTAGTTTTGTTTTTCAGTTTTAAATTAAAATGATTTCTTTTGATTTTTAAAAATTAGTCTAAATTTAAAAAATGGTTTTAGTTATTGATTTAGTTTTTAATTCAATGAAAGTTTAACAATTATGAAAAGCAATAGAATTTTGGTTGGGGGAATGGCTGCGACAATGCTGTTTTCGGCATGCAAAACAAAAGATTTAAGAATGAATACAAAAGAAGAAAACGCTACAAATAAGAAAGTTGTGGTGTATCAGGTTTTTACGCGATTATTTGGAAATAAAAACACAACCAATAAACCATGGGGAACAATTGAAGAAAATGGAGTAGGGAAGTTTAATGATTTTACAGACAAAGCACTGCACGAAATAAAAGATTTAGGTGCAACTTATATTTGGTACACTGGAGTTCCACACCATGCACTAGTTCGTGATTATACAGCATACGGAATTTCAAATGACGATCCAGAAGTGGTAAAAGGCCGTGCCGGATCGCCATATGCGGTAAAAGACTATTACAACGTAAATCCGGATTTGGCATTAAACCCTGCAAATCGTTTGCAGGAATTTGAAGCTTTAATCGATCGCACGCACAAAGCCGGTTTAAAAATTATTATTGATATTGTACCCAACCATATTGCAAGAAAATATGAAGGTAAAAATAATCCGGAAGGCGTTAAAGATTTTGGTGCCGATGATAATATCAATGTAGAATATAGCAGGGACAACAATTTTTATTATATCCCAAATAATCATTTTGAAATTCCGGATGGAGATATTCCGTTAAACGGAGAAAAAAATGTTATGATTGACGGTTTCTTTGATGAAAATCCCGCAAAATGGACCGGAAATGGTTCCCGAAAAGTGAAACCTGACCAAAATGACTGGTACGAAACAGTAAAAGTGAATTACGGAATTCGTCCGGATGGTTCAAAAGATTTTCCGGAACTTCCAACAGGATTTGATCAGAAAACCTATAAGGAACATTTTACGTTCTGGCAGGATAAAGATGTTCCTGATTCGTGGAAAAAGTTTAAATCTATCGCTTTATACTGGACATCAAAAGGCATTGATGGTTTTCGTTATGATATGGCCGAAATGGTTCCTTATGAATTCTGGAGTTATATGAACTCGGCAATCAAAATGAAAAATCCAGGTGCTTTTTTGTTGGCAGAAGTTTATAATCCAAATGAATATCGAAATTACATCCGTTTAGGAAAAATGGATTATTTGTATGATAAGGTCGAAACGTACGATAAACTAAAAGATATTATCCGGGGAAAATCTTTGCCAGATGGATTATCAGATATTCAAAAAGGAATGTCGGACATAGAACATCACATGCTTCATTTCCTGGATAATCATGACGAACAGCGTTTGGCAAGCCCTGAATTTGCAGGATCTCCAGAGAGAGGAAAACCTTTAATGGTAGTATCGACCACAATTAGCACTTCGCCAACAATGGTTTATTTTGGTCAGGAAGTAGGAGAGGCCGGAAAACAAAATGCAGGTTTTGGAACACATTCCAGGACTTCAATATTTGATTATATCGGAGTTCCAAATCACCAAAAATGGATGAACGAAGGAAAATTTGACGGAGGCCAACTTTCTGAATCAGAGAAAAACCTGCGCGATTTTTATAAAAGGTTACTGAATTTTTCGATTAATAGTTCAGCATTGATGGGAAATTTTGAGGAAATTCAATCTGTAAACCATCAAAATAATCAGGGTTATGACGAATTAATTTATTCTTATGTGCGCTGGTCAGAAAATCAAAAACTGATAATTGTAACCAATTTTTCTTCTGATAAAACAAGTGAATTTGATTTAAAAATCCCATCTCATATTATTTCAAAATGGAATTTAAAAGATGGAGAATATAAACTAACCGACCAATTGTATGGAAATAATACAGTTTCCTTAAAAGTAAATTGGGGACAAGGAGTTGCAAGAGTAAAACTTGCGCCTTCAGAATCGTTTATTTATGAAGTGAAATAATTTTTATAATTATACCCGAAAGGTTAAAAAAACCTTTCGGGTATAACGTAAACATATTAAAATTTTGATCTTTTAGATATTAGCCGGTTTTAGAAGTGAAATAATCTCTCTAAGTGAAAATTCTGCACCACAAACAAATTCATCAGAAGCTCCATAATAAACCGTAACAGTATCTCCATCCGGTTCAATGATATGACCATTTGTAAACACTACATTTCCAAAAAATCCACTTAGTTCATAATTGGTTGTTGGTACCATGATTGGTTCTTCTGTTCTTGCTATTACCTTTGTTGGGTCTTCTAAATCCATTAAAAAAGCACCTAAACAATATTGATGTTCATAATTTGCTCCATGATAAATGGCTAACCAGCCTTTATCTGTTTTTATAGGAGCAGCTCCGGCGCCAACTCTTTTATTGTCCCAAAATCCTATTCGTGTTCTGATAATACAATGATGATTTCCCCAGTGAACACCATCGGGAGAAGAAGCAATCCAGATGTAGTTTCCACCAATATCAACACTGCTCGGGCGATGTAAAGCATAGAATAAGCCGTTTATTTTTTCTTCAAAAATGGCGCAGTCTTTATTATGAGCCGGCAATATCATACCATGCTTTTTAAAATTTTTCCAGTCTTTCGTAGTTCGCAAACCAACGCCAACGCCGTTGCTTGAAACGGATGTAAAGGTAAGATAATAGGTTCCTTCAATTAAAACCACACGACAATCTTCGATTCCAAAAGCTTCTAAAATTCCTTCGCCCGCTAAAGAAGGATAATCTTCAGGTTCATAAAAATCACGTCCGTTTTCGCTGCATAATAAGCGCAAATGCGACAGCGTAGTTAAATAATCATTTCCTTTATAATTAATTACCCGAGCATCTCTAGCAATCAAGTCAGGATCATCTGTTGGAATTTCAATAATTATAATACCTCCAGTTTCTGTTAAAATTGGAAATGAAATTACATTTTCTTTCTGTTTAGGTCTTTCTGCTACCCGCACAATCAACCAGGTTTTGTTTTGGTACTCAAAAACACCCGGATTTAATAAACAGGTAATTTCTAATCCTTCCCTGCTTGCAGGTATATCTATAGGTGATAGTAAAGGATTTTCCGCAAAACGTTTTGCTATATCTATCATGTTTTTTATTGCTAAGTTGTTCTAAATAAAAAGGTAAGACAATTTTCTTTTGAAAAAAAATAGAAATTGATTTTTGTTTAGAACTGATAGTGAGAATTTGTTTACCCAAAATTCAGCAAAAAAAAACTGATACTTATTTGTATCAGCTTTTTGATTTATACTTTTCGAACCTTTTTTAAAGCTTCTATATAGTTTTCGTTTACTTTTTCCCAATTAATATGTTTATAAAAAGCATCGATATAACTTCCTTTTCTGTTTTGATAATCCAGATAGTAAGCATGTTCCCATAAATCAATTCCTAATAATGGAGTTCCCGGAACAAGTGCATTTCTCATTAGCGGATTATCTTGGTTCTCGCTAGTCGTTACCTGAAGTTTTCCTAGTTTATCGACTACGAGCCATACCCAGCCCGATCCAAACTGCTTTTCGGCCTGACCTTTAAACTGATTGGTAAGATTATTAAAAGAACCAAATTCTTTATTTATCGATCCGGCAAGCGTATCTTTAGGAGTTTGTTCTTTTTGTGTTAAAAGATTGAAATACATGGTATGATTGTAATATCCACCTGCATTTTGACGAAGCTTAGCATTATTAAGATCCAGCTTTTTCAAAATATCTTCAATTGGCATATTTTCATATTCAGTAGAAACAATTTCCTTATTCAAATTATTTGTATACGATACATAGTGTTTGGAATAATGTGTTTCCAAAGTAAGTGAACGAATTTCCGGAGCTAGTCCATCATAAGGAAAAGATAATTTGGTAAGTCCGAAAGATCCCGGCTCAGCTTTTACTTCGTCAGGAGAACCAATTGTTATTTTTTCTTCTTTTGTGGGCAAAGGAACTTCAACTACCTCAGTTAGCTTATTATTATCATTACAGGAAAATAATAGTAAAAATGAAGCCAAAATAGTCAAGCATGTGATGATTTTCTTCATGATAGAAATTATTTTATTGTTAGAGACGTAATTATAGCGATGTAATTTTCTTTTGCTTCCTCGGCTGATATGTGGCTGATTTGCATCCATGCATTTGTTTTAAACGCATCACGCAAATCAAAATTCTCAGATTGATTATAAACTGCGGTTCCAAAAGTTGCCTGTTTGTAATACGCATAAAGCCTTAACTGCACATCTTGCGGCAGCGAGGCCTGAGTCATTTTTAATGCAATGTCTACAGCCTCTAAAAAGCGGGTATCTAAATCTTTTTGAGTCATTTATGCTTTTGTAGCAATAATTGTTTTACCGCCAATTGCTTTTTGATTCAATTCTACATTAATTTGTGTACCTAAAGGTAAAAATAAATCTACTCTTGAACCAAATTTAATAAATCCGGCATCAGTACCCTGAACAACCTGCATTCCTTCCTTAGCATAGTTTACAATTCTACGCGCCAGAGCACCTGCAATTTGTCTGTACAGGATTTGACCAAATGTTTCATTTTCAATAACAACAGTAGTCCTTTCGTTTTCTTCGCTTGCTTTTGGATGCCACGCTACTAAAAATTTACCGGGATGGTATTTGCTAAATTTAATCACACCGTCCATCGCGTAACGCGTAACGTGAACATTTACAGGCGACATAAAGATCGAAACCTGTAAACGTTTGTCTTTAAAAAATTCGCCTTCATAAACTTCTTCAATTACCACAACTTTTCCGTCAACCGGAGCAAGAATGTGTTCGCTGTTTCTAACTGCGATTCTGCTTGGATTTCTAAAAAACTGCAAAATAATGATCAACACTACAACGCCGGCAATTTGTACCAGCATTCTCAGCCAGGTGATATCAATGAACTTGTCAGCAATTAAAAGTACAGCGACTGCAAAAACAGTACCTAATAAAATGGATGGGCCTCCCTCTTTATGAAACATAATATAAAATTTGGTAAAATAAATATATAACTGGTGCTACAAATATAACACTATCTAATCGATCTAAAACACCTCCGTGTCCCGGCATTATCGAACCGCTGTCTTTTACACCGGCAATTCTTTTAAATTTTGATTCAATCAAGTCTCCTATTGTTCCAAAAATGCTAACAATTAAGGCAATTATCATCCATATTAAAATAGACTTACTGCTAAATTCAGGAGTAGGCTGAATGTAAAATTTAGAAATTAAAAAGCCTGCTAAAGCAGCAAAAACAACTCCTCCAAAAAATCCTTCTATGGTTTTTTTAGGAGAAATGCGTTCAAATAACTTATGTTTTCCAATAGATTTACCTACCAGATAAGCAAATGTATCATTTGTCCAGATTAAAATGAATAATCCAATGATTATCTTCGGATTATAAGTTGCGATTCCAAAAGAAATTTTGACAATAAATAGAAAAGGCAGCATAATATATCCAATTAGATAAATATATTTGGATAGTTTGCTGATGATCTGGGTGTCATCAAATAAAAATACGATGCATTTTATAGCTACCAGTAATGTAATAACAAGTAATACAGAGAAAAGATTATCTGTGTTTAGAGTAATTAAAATGCTTTCATTTAAAAGTTTACTGAGGTAGTTTTCAGTTTCGGGTCTATAGAAACTGATTAAAGAGACAATGGCATAAAAAAGTGAAACAAAAAGTATCGCAAAATACTTATTGATCTTAACTAAGTTGCAAAATTCATAAGTTGCTATTACCAAAAAAATGCCAAAAAGAATGATAAAGCTCTCTGTAGAAAACAAAATGGAAGTTACAAGTAAAGCGATATAAACAGCACCAGAAATGGTTCTCTTCAGTGTTTCATTCATCTTAAAGGTCCTCTAAAAGCAATAAATAAAGATTTTTAGCAACACTTCCGTATTGTGTAAAATCTTCTTCTTTGGCTTTTTCGAAATATTTTATTGTGGTAATGTTGGTTGGATAGTCTCTTTCATACTTGCGTTTAATGGCACTTAGACCATCACTTTTCATAGGCTGCATTTGGCTCGTTGTTGCGATAATGACAATGCTTGCCGGAAGTTCGTTAGGTTTGTTTTGTTTTATTTGTTTTGATGAAAATAAAATAGAACCTTCATCAGCAATTAAATTTTCGCAGGTTGCTAATAAAAATTTGGGATTTTTAGGAGCGATATAAGGTAATTTATTTTCTTCAAGTAAACTAAACAGACCAGGTTCATAACATAAAACTTCATTTTCAAACCAGTCATTTTCTTCAAGAATGTTTTCAAACTGTTCTGCTACTTCCTGCTTGTTTTCACAATACAAAAATTTACCGCCGTTTTTCTTAAAATTAAAAATGAATCTTTCATCTATAGACAAATGGCTATCCTGAACAGAAGAGCCTGCGTATTCACTTTCGTTCTCTTCATCAGAAGCGGCGTCGCTGGAACCAAATATTTTTTTGAAAAAATTCATTTTTATATGAAATACTTTACATGTTAGTTGAAAACGTTCAAAGATAAAAAAATCTTAATTCAAAAGGCTATTTTGAATTAAGATTTTAAAAAATAATACATATTTATGTACAATTTACGAAACCACTTCTTCCAAATTTTTGTCAAAAGTACGTTTTCCGAAAATCGTTTCTAAGTCATCTTTAAAAATAACTTCTTTTTCAATTAAGATGTCAGCCAATTGATTTAGCTTGTCTTTGTTTTCTTCAAGAATTTGAATTGCTCTTTGGTATTGACCTTCAATTAATTCTGAAATTTCTTTGTCAATTACTTTAGCAGTTTCATCAGAATATGGTTTAGAAAAGTTGTATTCACTTTGTCCGCTTGAATCATAATAAGTAACATTTCCGATTTTGTCATTCAAACCATAAATTGTTACCATTGCACGAGCCTGACGTGTTACTTTTTCTAAATCGCTTAACGCTCCGGTTGAAATTCTGTCAAAAGTTACTTTTTCAGCAGCTCTTCCTCCCATTGTAGCACACATTTCGTCTAACATTTGATCTGTTCTTACGATTTGTCTCTCTTCTGGTAAGTACCATGCAGCTCCTAAACTTTGTCCACGAGGCACAATTGTTACTTTAATAAGTGGTGCAGCATGCTCTAACATCCAGCTTACAGTTGCATGACCAGCTTCGTGAATTGCAATTGCTCTTTTCTCTTCAGGAGTAATAATTTTATTTTTCTTTTCAAGACCACCAATAATTCTGTCAACAGCATCAAGGAAATCTTGTCTGTCTACTGCAGCTTTATTATTACGGGCAGCAATTAGCGCAGCTTCATTACAAACATTTGCTATATCAGCACCAGAGAATCCCGGAGTTTGTTTTGCTAAGAAATCTAAATCAAGTCCTTCAACTTTTTTGATAGGAGCTAAGTGTACTTTAAAGATTTCAGCTCTTTCGCGAATATCCGGTAAGTCAACAAAAATTTGTCTGTCAAAACGACCGGCACGCATTAAAGCTTTATCAAGAACGTCAGCTCTGTTTGTTGCAGCCAAAACAATTACGTTTGAGTTTGTACCAAAACCATCCATTTCTGTTAATAACTGGTTCAAAGTGTTTTCTCTTTCGTCGTTTCCACCAGACATATTGCTTTTTCCTCTTGCTCTACCCACAGCATCAATTTCGTCAATGAAAATAATAGCAGGAGATTTTTCTTTGGCTTGTTTGAATAAATCACGAACACGTGAAGCACCTACACCTACAAACATCTCAACAAAATCAGAACCTGATAATGAAAAGAACGGAACCTGAGCTTCGCCGGCAACAGCTTTTGCAAGCAATGTTTTACCAGTTCCCGGAGGTCCTACAAGTAAAGCACCTTTCGGTATTTTTCCTCCAAGATTAGTGTATTTTTCAGGGTTTTTAAGGAACTCTACAATTTCTTGTATTTCCTCTTTCGCACCTTCTAAACCAGCTACATCTTTAAATGTAGTCTTGATATCTGTTTTTTCGTCAAACAATTTAGCTTTCGATTTTCCAATGTTGAAAATTTGTCCGCCACCGCCACCGGCGCCGCCTGACATTTTACGCATAATGAAAATCCAAACACCAATAATGATGATAATGGGCAGTAAGCTGATTAAAATATCGCTCCAGTTGTTTTTTTGAAGGAAATTGAAATCTTTTAGTTTGCCTTCGCCAACTGCTTTTTCAAGTTTAGTTTGAAAAATTTGGTCGTTACCAATTTCTAAAGTATAATGCGGACCTTTGTTTGGTCTGTCAAAAATATCTTTTGCTACTTTTTTATTAGCAGCATCTTTAAGAGCTGCAGCGTTTAAGTATACTTCAGCTTCAGCTTTATTATAAACGATAACTTTTTCAATTTGCCCTTTTTCTAATAATACATTGAATTTAGAAGAGGTTAGTTGAGCAGGTTCGCTTAAGTTAGATCCACCGGTTGCAAAGCTTATAAATAAAAAAACTAGAAGTATTGCAGTATATATTAACCAGGGACTTATTTTAAATTTACTCGGATTTGGATTATTATCTTTAGCCATTAGAAGAAATTTTCTTTAGTATTTGTTTTCGATTGTAGTTATTTTGGCGTCACCCCAAAGGCTCTCGATATTGTAATATTCACGAATGTGTTTCTGGAAAACATGTACCACGATGTGCACATAATCCATAAGAACCCATTCCGCGTTATCGGTTCCTTCTACATGCCACGGTTTATCTTTTAAATCTTTTGAAACTGTTTTTTGAATTGAATTCACAATGGCGTTAACCTGAGTGTTAGAGCTACCGTTGCAGATAACAAAATAGTCACAAACAGCCGTGTCTATCTCTCTTAAGTCAAGAATATCGATATCATTTCCTTTTACTTCTTCAATTCCTTTGATTATGTTCGCCAATAGAACATCGTTATTAATAGTCTTTTTCGCCATGAATTATTTTATATGATTTTGTAAAGTTACCAATTTTTGTCATTAATTTTGAACCTTAACAAAATATTAAATTAAGTATAAATAAATTATTTTAATGAAACTAATCAAACTCGATGCCATAGATTCAACAAATGATTTCCTGAAAGCACTAGCCAGTCAGGAAGAGCTTGATAATTTTACCGTGGTAACGGCTGAAAATCAGACAAAAGGCAAGGGGCAAATGGGTTCTAAATGGCAATCTGAATCGGGTAAAAACTTAATTATGAGTGCCTTGATAAAGGATTTTCTATATGATAACAAACAGGTTTTTAATTTAAGTATTATTGTTTCATTAGCCGTAATCGAAACGTTAAATTCTTTTGATATTCCTAATTTATGTATAAAATGGCCTAACGACATTATGTCATACAATAAAAAAATTGGTGGCATACTTATCGAAAATAGCCTAAAAAGCGATGGCAGAATCGTGTCAGTCGTTGGCTTGGGCCTAAATGTAAATCAAACAAATTTTACAGAATTACCGCACGGCTCTTCATTGGCAGTAATTACCGGAAACTCTTTTGATAAAGATCTTCTTCCGGCTTTGATAGTCGAAAAAATGAAGAAAAAAATAGAATTGTGGGAAAACAGTTCTGCCGTTTTCTGGAATCAGTATTTTAATTCCCTATTTAGAAAAGGTATTCCAATGCCGTTTAAGAACCTTTCAGGTCAAAATTTTATGGGAATCATTCAGGGTGTTTCTTCCACAGGAAAAATTCAAATTTTATTGGAAGATGATTCTGTTTCAGAGTTTGATATCAAAGAAGTTCAGATGCTTTATTAGAAAGGTTTTAAGATTCTGAGATACTAGGTTCTAAGTTTTTTTTGAATAATCTTGCAAAGACGCAAAGTAGAACACCTTTGTCACATAAAAACTTTGTGACTTTGCGACTTTGCGCGAGATAAAAATCTGTTTCATCTTCAAAATATGCTGGAAATAATCTTTAAAAAACTCTTCAGTCTTTTGAATAAAAAAAGCCCGATCATTTCGATCAGGCTTCTGTAATTTATAATTAACAATTATAATTTGCTCATATTGTTTGCCAAAGTCTCAATGAATTTGCTAATCGGACCTTTAATCATCATCGCCATCATCGCATTAAATTCTCCCTCAAATTGCAATTGAACAGCGCTTGAAGCTTCAGAAAGACTTTCGATGTTTGATACTAAAGTAAAGGGAAGTTTATCGCTTGCAGCACCCAAAACAATTTTGTTAGGTGCAACTTTGTCTTTCATTTTAAGTTTTATTTCCGGCATACCTTTCAATCCAAAAATAAAAGCATCTTCGCCAATTACCTCAAATTTAGCAATGTTATCCGGCATTAATTTCTCGAAATTCTTTACATCAGTCAACAAATCAAATAAATCCTGCGCTGATTTTTGAACAGTAACTTTTGGACTTTCTAAGTTCATATTTTATTTTTTTATTTTTTGTTTAAATCAAAGTAAATCTAAATCTACTCTAAAAATATTTAACCGCAAAGAACCGAAGGGTTTTTAATTTTACAACGTTTTATAAACGCAAAAGTTTGCTAAGCTTTATCTTAATGAGTTCAATCTTTAATCAAAAATCTTGCATCTTAAATCTTGCATCTTGCATCTCCAATCTAAAAAATCACTCCTCTTCCTGCATCCAAATCGATGGTTCTTCGCTCCATTCCTGCAAAGTCGATTGTTGATCTTCGGTAATGTATTGTTTTTGAACGGCTAAGTCTAATAGGTTTTCGTAATTGCTAAGTGTAAACAAGTTGATATTTGCGTTTTTGAAGTTCTCTTCAGCTACACCAAAACCATACGTAAAAATCGCAGCCATGCCTTTAATGTTGGCACCTTCGTTGCGTAAAGCCTCCACAGCCATCAAACTGCTGTTTCCTGTGCTAATTAAATCTTCAACAATAACCACATTTTGACCTTTTTGCAAAAATCCCTCAACCTGATTTTGTCTGCCGTGTTTTTTCGCTTCCGGGCGCACATATACAAAAGGCAATCCAAGGCTTTCAGCAACAAGAATCCCAATTCCTATAGCTCCGGTGGCAACTCCGGCAATTACATCTGGTTTCCCAAATTGTTTCTCAATATTCTTCGCAAACTCGTCGCGAACGTAGTTTCGTATAACCGGAAATGAAAGAATTAACCTATTATCGCAATAAATAGGAGATTTCCAACCAGATGCCCAAGTAAAAGGATTTTCTGGATTCAATTTAATTGCATTTATTTGCAAAAGCAATTCGGCTGTTTTTTCGGCAGTATCTTTATTAAAAATCATACTACAAATGTATAAAGTTTTTGTGAACGACAAACCACTTTTTTTGACAAATGAGATCTCGAAAGAGACCGATTTTCAATTGTTCTTATTAGAGAGTATTGATATCGAGCATCTTATCGTCAAAATGTTTCAAAATAAAATTCAAAAGGCTTATTTGTATTATCCTGACGAAAAGGAAATCATGAAGACTTTAAAAGCTAAAATTCCCGTAAATAAAGCCGGCGGAGGATTGGTTTACAACAAAAAAGGCGAAGTTTTATTCATTTTCAGAAACGGAAAATGGGATTTACCAAAGGGCGGAATCGAAAAAGGCGAAGAAATTGAAGACACCGCCATGCGCGAAGTCGAAGAAGAAACCGGCGTAGGCAAACTCCGAATCACAGAAAAACTCCAAAAAACCTATCACGTTTTTAAACGAAATGGAAAATACAAACTCAAAATCGTACATTGGTTCGAAATGCAATCAGATTTTGAAGGAACTCCGGTGGGTCAGGAAAACGAAGGCATCGAAAAAGTAGCCTGGCTAAATCCTGAGCAAATTAAAGAAGCTTTGAAAAATTCTTACGAAAACATCAAGTTACTTTTTGAAGAAGAGAATACTTTTCAATAACAATATCAACTTCAAAAATCAATGTCAATTGCAATACGAAATTTGACATTGATTTTTGAAATTGAATTTTGATATTAATGTGGGCATGCCACCAATTAAAAAAAGGCCTAATCAACTTTGCGTTCATTAGGCCTTTTCTTAACTGGTGTCGGGCTATCCGCGCTACTTCGGTAGCCAGCTTCTATCCCTCATGCGGAGCTGCGGTTTGAGAGTATAATATAGCTAATTTAGAAAATTAGTTACGAACAAGACATTTATCCTGACATTGAATAAATTCAAGGCTAAAAAATAGAATTTAATTTGTATTTTCGTTTGTATATAGGTTTAGCAACTAAAATACACAATTTATGTCATTTCAAGGATATTTAAAAACAATTAAAGAAAAAACAGGCAATGGTCCTGCCGAATTTAGAGCATTAGCCGAACAAAAAAACTTTACACAAGATGGAAAGCTCAAACCCGAAGTAAAAGCACAGGACATTGTAAACTGGCTTAAAGCAGATTTTGATTTAGGACAAGGGCATGCAATGGCAATTTATGCATTACTAAAAGGCACAAAAGATGAGAATAGCCAGTAATAGTTTTAAAATAAATACTTTTGATCACTCCGTGGAACGGTTGAATTATATTACAACTTATTTAGATCACTAATATTGATCCATCCTTTTGTTAATTTTTTTCCAAAATAGGTGCAAAATGCTTTGCCATTTTCTATTTTCTCAATACAAACGACATCTCCTTTTACTAAATATATTTTTGTTTGATTAGCATCTGATTGATCTTTATAAAAGAAAGATTTTGCTTTGTCAATATATCTAATTTGTTTCCAATTTGTTTTTTTATCTAAAGTAAATTCTTCAGGTTTATCTGCAAAATGCTGCACATTCCAGCAACCTCCATGTTCTTCGGGAAGTTTGATTTTAATTGTTTTATTATCTATTATTTCAATGATACCAGAAATAACATCATCTTTCTTGTCTTCTGGATAATAGGTTTTAATCGAGAATTTCTTTCCTGTAACTTTTCCTTCAATATAAAAAATACAGGAAAACTTAGGGTTTTGGGTTTGTTCATCTAAACCCGTATAACTTTCAAAATAACCGGTTAGCATATTCGAAGACCCATCATACGAAAGTTTCAGGCCAGAATCATATTCTCCTGAAATTAATTTTTGTCCAGATGATAAAGTTGCAAAAAGTAAAATCAAAAAAGTTAATAAAAGTTTCTTCATAATTTGAATAATGTTTTGTGATTTAGGTTTGAAAATTATTTGTTTAAGCTTTTCAAATGTTTAATGTAATTATCAGCAAGCCTTGAATTTGCTGCGCAGCAACAGGATTGGCAGAATGAACATTAAATTTTAAATTCTGTAAATCAAGTCCAGATTCATAAACTAACCATTTTGCTGCAGCGTAACCATCTTTGGCAATAATATCCTTTTCATCTAAGCCTAAATCATTATCAAAACTAATTAATTCCGGAAGACCATTTTCAATTATTGTTTTTTTGAAATCGTGAAAATTTCTAACCACAATAAAGTCGTCATTAGTAAGCTTTTTGTAAACCATATTTACATCGCGAATGTCGTCTAGAAAGAGTTTGTATGTCATAATTTGTAATGTAAAAAATGTATTTTAATCTAATTCAACTTTGTCAAAGTTTCAAACTTTGACAAAGTTCTATGCGTAAAGCTTTGCGATCTTTAAGGTCTACAAAAAATATTCAAAATAAAAAAAAACTTAGCGATCTTTGCGGTAAAAAAAAACGCACCGTTTTAAAAACTACAAAATACGATAAACCGGATATTGCATATGCGCCTTTTCATAATAAACAGAATGCTTATAAATCCAGTCCAACTGTGCTTCGGCGTTTTTAGCAAATTCGCGATCGTTTTGTTTTTTAGATTCTAATTCAGCTCTTAAAGTTGAGTTTTCTTGTAAAAGTTTCGCTGCCGTATCTTCAAAAATATATTCAGAATAATGTTCTTTTTGCTGTAAAATAGGATCGAAGAAATTCCAATTAAAGAAAGAATCAACACCTTCCGGTTCAAAAGCTTCCACTAAATATTTTACGCCTTTTTGGTTTGTCAGAACCAAATAATCTCCTTTAGCAAAAGCCATTTTTATAATTTTAGAAGTAACCTTTGTATTTCTATGAATATAATGTCCTTCATAAGCATTTGTAGCTGTTTTAAAATCGGCAATTCTATAACTTTCAACCTCAATAATGGTATCGTTTTTAAGTTGTTTAAACGAAATGTTATTGTTCTTCAAAAGGTCAATAATATTCCAATAACCTCTCGGAATGATATAAGCAGAAGGTATAACAACATCTTTTACCGATTTGAATTCTTTGATATATGGGACATCTTTTTTATACGGTTTGCTTCGGTCGTAATACAAACGATTTCCCGTTGTGGCTTCGCTTTTTTTGTAACCCGCTTCATATCCTAAAAACGAAAAAGTAGTTGCTTTTGTACTATCCAATTCCCATTGCAAAGTGTATGGTTTTTTGGGCTGATATTGTTCGAGATTTTTCACTCGAAGTTCTTTTATCTTTTGATAATTGGCATCGGTAAAATCCATTGTAGATTTCATGTATTCATAGGTCATTTTTACACGTTCGGCATATTTTTTCAGCATATGCGTTTCCACCACAAAACCAATTGTATTAAACAACGACGTATATCCCGTTGTATAGCGCGGACTATCCACAAACTGACCGAAACCTTTGTCCGGTGTATCTTTAAAAGAATCTACATAAGGCGTTGTTTCGATTTTCTTTTGCTGTAAATCTTTGACCAAAGCCGGCATCATTTCGTTATTCATAAAATCGCCCAAAATGGTTCCTAACTTATTGTGCTGTGTCATAATATAGGTTAGTTTATATTGATAATCAGAACCATTACTTACGTGATTGTCGATAAAAACATCGGCATTTATTTTCTGGAAAATTTCTACAAAACTCTTTGTGTTTTGGGTATCAGATTTCATTAAATCTCGATTCAAATCATAGTTTCTGGCATTTCCTCTAAAACCATAAATTTCCGGTCCGTCCTGATTGGCTCTTGTTGTTGAATTTCTGTTTAAAGCACCGCCAATATTATAAACCGGAATACAAACCAAAACAGTATTTTTTGGAGCTTTCATTTTTCCGGTTGCTAAATCTCTATAAAATTGCATTGTAGCGTCTATTCCGTCAGGTTCGCCGGCGTGAATGCCGTTATTGATAAAAAGTACGGCTTTGTTTTTCTGGATTTTTTCGAAATCGAATTCCTTTTCAGGATTATAAATTACCATATGCAAAGGTTCGCCAGAATCCGTTAACCCCATTTCTTTCATTTCAATCGTTGCAAAATCATTGGCTAAAAGCGTATAGTGAGCAATAGTTTCCGGATAAGAAGCCGATTGATTTCCGTTTCCTTTCTCAAAAAAAGTATCGTATTTTTTATTGTTTTGTGCAAAAGTTGTGATGGTAAAAAGTGAAATGAGAAATGTAAAAAGTTTCATGATTTTGGGTTTAATAGAAAAATCAAATATAAAGTTTTATTTGTTTCAGGTTGAAGTAGAGTAGAGCAACTTTGGCATTTTACCGCAAAACACGCAAAGATTTTTTAATTGAAAGGGTTTATAAAAACAAAAGAAAGTTCGCAAAGCTTTATGAATATAACTTTGCGTCTTTGCGTCTTTTTGCGCGATTAAATAGGAAAACTTTGTGAACTTGCGAAAAATATTAGCGAACTCTGTGGTTAAATTTTTTATTTGCATTTCAACTTGAAACCTGAAACAAAGAAAACTTGAAACAATTTTAACTACTTTTGCAAAATGAATAAAAATCACCATTCCAATAATATACTTTTGAATTTAGGCATTGAAAGCCTAAATGAAATGCAAGAGGTTGCCCAGGACGCAATTTTAAACGATAATAATGTTTTACTTCTTTCTCCAACTGGATCAGGAAAAACACTTGCCTTTTTATTACCGGTTTTAGAATTATTACAGCCGGAAATTCTTTCGGTTCAATGTTTAATTTTAGTGCCTTCGCGAGAATTAGGCCTGCAGATTGAGCAGGTTTGGAAAAAAATGGGAACGCCATATAAAGTAAACATCTGCTATGGCGGACATTCAATTGATACTGAAATCAAAAATCTAAGTAATCCTCCGGCAGTTTTAATTGGAACACCAGGCCGAATTGCAGATCATATCGACAGAGATACTTTTAGAACAGATAAAATTCAGACTTTAATTCTGGATGAATTTGACAAATCATTGCAATTGGGTTTTCATGAACAAATGTCTTATATCATTGGAAAATTAACGAAACTGAACAAACGTGTTTTGGTTTCAGCTACATCAGATATTGAGATTCCTAGATATACACGCGTTATCAATCCAACAGTTTTAGATTTTATTCCGGAGCAAGAAGAAAAAGCGAATCTTTCGATGAAAATGATTGTTTCGCCGGCAAAAGATAAACTAACGAGTTTGTTTAACTTGATTTGTTCCTTAAGATCAGAATCGGCCATTATATTTTGTAATCATCGCGATGCTGCAGAACGCATTAGTGATACTTTAAACGAAAAAGGAATTTATTCCACGTACTACCATGGCGGAATGGATCAGGAAGAACGTGAACGTTCCTTGATTCAGTTTAGAAACGGAAGTATGAGTTATTTAATCACAACAGATCTTGCCGCGCGTGGATTGGATATTCCGGAAATGAAGCACGTAATTCATTATCATTTACCTTTAAAAGAAGACGAATTTACACATCGTAACGGTCGTACAGCGCGTATGCAGGCGACAGGAACGGCGTATATTATCATCCACGAAAGTGAAAAAAAACTGGATTATATTGATTACGAAATGAAAGTTTTGAATGTGGAAAACACAACGAATTTACCAAAACCACCAGAATATCAAACGATTTATATTAGTGGCGGAAAGAAAACAAAACTGAATAAAATTGACATCGTTGGTTTCTTTTCTCAAAAAGGCAAACTCGAAAAAGGTGATTTAGGTCTTATTGAAGTTAAAGATTTTATTTCGTTTGCAGCCGTAAGATACAATAAAGTAAAAGAATTGCTTAACAATGTAAGAGACGAGAAAATGAAGGGCAAAAAATTCAAAATTGAAGTTGCTCGTAAAGTTGTGAAGAAAGAAGAGGAGCGTTAGGTATTGATTTTAGTTTATTGTTTCAGGTTATAGCTTTACAAAGTTTTGTATTTGTCATATTTTTTTTTAAAGTAAATTCTTAAATTATCGACTGGTTTTTGTTGTTTTAATCTTTGCTTTTGAGAAGGTTTTTGTTAAAATTTATTTCAATTTAAATAGTTTTTTATATTTTAATTTATTGATAATTAGAAAGTTGCGATTTTTTTTATTAGAATAAAAATCAATTTAAGCAAAAATCACAATTTAATGTTAATAAAAGAGTGTTTTTAGAAGTAATTTTTCATAATTTCGGCGTTTATTATAGTAGTAAAAATTAACCCCAAATTAGTTATGAAAAAGATTATTACCCTTGCCACTTTGTTCATTAGTGTCGTTTCGTTTGCGCAGATTAAAGTTCTTGAGACTGTACCAGTTGAGAAATTAGGAAAAGTAAATAACAACTATATTCAAAAAATTGGAGATGAATATACTGTTTACTACACTAGTATTCAAAATGATGATGACTCTTCACCTTTAAGAAAGTTTTCATTTAAAAATGTAAACAACGATTACACAAGCCTTTATAATATTATTATGGGAGGTTTTACTGCAAGCCCTTTGTATGATATTAAATTAGAGTTACCTAACAACTACATTTGGTTGCATTACACAGGAAGTGTTCTTCCTGAGAAAGCTACAGTTCAGTTCATGGTTTCATCAAAAGAAGCTGCTTCTGCAACAAGCAGTGTTTCTGAGCCATTTGTAAAAGAGCAAATCAACAGATTATTTCAAAAATAATATTCAGCATAAGCATAAAAAAAGCTGTTCAATTGAACAGCTTTTTTTTATGCTTAAAAGTTATGAAGCTAAGGTTTAGGAGTTCTAAATTTTTCCTTGTAAAATTAAACCTAGTCCCGAAGCTTCGGGATAGCAACTCAGTACCTTATTCCCCTAAAATTATATTTTCTTAACGTACTGCGTGATAATTACAATTTGCTGCCCGTCTACTTTTCCTTCAATGTATTCAGCATTTTCGTGATCTAAACGTATGTTACGAACCGCCGTTCCTTGTTTAGCAACCATGCTTGATCCTTTTACTTTTAAATCTTTTATTAAAACGACAGAATCTCCATGTTCTAAAATTACACCATTACTATCACGGTGAATGATTTTGTTTTCGTCTTCTTCGCCTTCGCCAGTGGCTTGCGCCCATGCCAGCGTGTCTTCGTCTAAATAAAGCATGTCAAGTAATTCCTGTGGCCAGCCTGCTGAGCGCAAACGGCTTAACATTCTCCAGGCAACAACCTGCACGGCAACATTTTCATTCCACATGCTGTCATTAAGACATCTCCAGTGATTTAAATCTACATTATCAGGATTTTCAATTTGGTCAATACACGTATTACAAGCTAAAATTGCTTCATCAATTCCGCCTTTTTGAGTTGGCAGTACCTGATACACTTTTAGGTTTTCTTCAGCTCCACAAAGTTCACATTTAGATCCGCTTCGTTTGTTTAATTCTCTTTCGATGCTCATTATTTCTGTTTATTTAAAATGCGAAATTACTTATAATTGCTTTCGCTTGCAAGTTTATGTTTTGGATTAGTTGTCTTTGCGAGGAACGAAGCAATCTCATATAGTTTGTCAGTTGCAATTATCTCCAACGTTATTATATTAATGCGGTTGCTTCGTTCCTCGCAATGACTTAATTGCGCTTATTTCTTTATCCTAACCGCATCCGGAACCAGCATTTCATATTCACCGCCATTTCGCAAAACATCACGAACAATGCTTGAACTTATAAAAGATGTACTTGCAGCGGTTAATAAAAATACTGTTTCTATTTTTGAAAGGGTTCTGTTGGTATGTGCAATGGCCTTTTCAAACTCGAAATCGGCAGGGTTGCGTAAACCTCTTAAAATGAAACTTGCTTTTTGTTTTTTTGCCAAATCTATTGTTAATCCCTCATAAGTTACAACCGAAATTTTAGGTTCGTCTTTGAAAGTTTCTTCAATAAAACGCTTTCTTTCTTCTAGTGAAAACATGTATTTTTTTTCAGCATTAACTCCAATGGCAATTACGATTTCATCAAAAAGCGAAATGCCTCTTTTGATAATATCTTCGTGACCAAGTGTGATTGGATCAAAAGATCCGGGAAATATGGCTTTTCTCATTTTTTTAAGGTTCAGAGGTTCAAAGTTGCAAAGGTTCAAAGTTTTTTAAAACCTGTCGAAACTTTAGCTTTTAGAATTTAGAATTTAGAAATTTATTTTAAGTAATTCTCAATGTTTTTATCGCAGGAACCCATTCCTCTTTTTGACAGACTTTGCAAATTGCTGTTCCTGTTTTTAATTCTTCGGTGTGGCCGCAAAAGGTACAGGCGTAAATTCCTTCAGTTAAAATATTTTTACTTTTTTGGTGAAACAGCAAAGGTAAAATAGGAAGTCCCGGTTTTACTTCTTCGTCTTCGTAAAAAAATACGCTTATTTCACCGCTTGTTTCTATAAAAGCGTGTTTTACCTGTCCTAAATGTTCGATTGATTTAATTCTTAATTCAGAGAAAAATTCGTCCTGGGCTAAAGTTTCTTTTTTAAAAGTTGAAACAGAAAATTTTCCGTCATTTATGAGACATTCCGTTTTTCCTTCGATAAACTCTTCAAATTTTTTGCTTTTTCCGGTAAGCCAGGTTACAGCGCGGTACAAAAATATGATAACCATAAAAACAATTATTGCAGGAATAATTCCAACATCTTCATAAAACATCGGATCGCCGGCTGCAGAGCCTAATGCTATCACAATAACGGTTTCAAAAATTGATAATTGTTTGACACCTCGTTTTCCTGCCAGTTTTAATGTTAATAGCAAAACAATAAACATTACAGTTGAGCGAAATATTACTTCCAGAATAAAAATTTCCGGTAATTCATTAAAAAATAATCTATTCCATTCGAAGATTTCTTTCATTTTTTTGAGGTTCTGAGTTGCTAAGGATCTAAGATACTAAGGTTTTCTTTTAAGAACTAAGATTTTAAGTTTTTTGTCATTTCGACGGAGGAGAAATCACATTAAAGGAGGAAACACAGTCCGTCGCTCACTCAGTACGGCTTTAACTTCGTTCATTCTGATAATACTGGTTTACAAAATAAGGTTCTGAAATCTTAGAACCTCAGAACCTTAGTGTCTTAGAGCCTTAAAGAAGCGCTAATTCAATTGCATTGGTGAACAAATCTTCAAGTGAAATTCCCGCCGCTTTGGCTTGTTGCGGAATCAGACTTTCTGTCGTTAATCCAGGGATTGTGTTCATTTCAAGCATGTATGGTTCGTTGTCTAAAATAATAAATTCGCTTCTCGAAAAACCTTTCATTTTCAGCACTTCGTAAGCACGTTTGGCAGTTTCACCCACTTTTTGCGTTAGTTCATCAGAGATTCTGGCTGGCGTAATTTCTTGTGACTTTCCTTCGTATTTGGCTTCGTAATCAAAGAAATCATTGTCTGAAACGATTTCTGTAATTGGTAAAACTTTAATTTCGCCTTTGTAATTGATTACTCCAACAGAAACTTCTGTTCCGTCAAGGAAACTTTCGATGATGATTTCGTTGTCTTCTTTGTAAGCTACTTCAATTGCGATTGGTAGCTCGGCAGCGGTTTTAACTTTTGAAATTCCGAAGCTTGAACCGGCTTTGTTTGGTTTTACGAAACAAGGCAAACCAACCTTTTTTACAATTTCATCTGTATTAATAGCATCACCTTTGTTTAGGTAATATGAAATCGCCGTTTTTATTCCGTATGGTTTTAAAACCGATAATAAATCCCGTTTATTGAAGGTAAGTGCCGATTGGTAATAATCGCAAGATGATTGCGGAATTCCCAGCAATTCAAAATAAGCCTGCATTAGTCCATCTTCTCCAGGAGTTCCGTGGATAGCGTTGAAAACACAGTCAAATGTGATTTTTTGCCCGTTTACAGTAACAGAGAAATCATTTTTGTCGATTGGAAATTCAGCGTCTTTTTCGTCTACATAAACCCACTTTTCTTTGAAAATATGAATACGAAATCCGTTGTATTTTGTTTTGTCCAAATATTGGTGTACTACGTTTCCTGAAATAAGTGATATTTTATATTCGCTTGAATATCCGCCCATTATGATGGCTATGTTTTTCATTTTTTATCGTTTATATGTTTTGTTTCAAGTTTTTATTTGTTTCAGGTTTCAGGTTTTTGCCACTGATTTATTCTCATTTTTTGTCATTCCAGGGAACGAGGCATCTCCACAAGAAAATCTGCAATCAAAATTGCCAATCTTTGACGGGCTACTTTACATGGACTTCCTCCGAAGCCTCTGGACGCTCAGCCTGACAAAACGGTGTCTAAAAAAGAACGTTCTTATGAAACCTACAGCCCTAGCCCTGATGGGAGCGGCATCCTTTTATGGTGGGGTTCACCATAAAAGATACAGCGGACAGCAGGAAACAGCTCCTGAAAATTATCCTTGTCCGGATGGCTCGGGACACTTTGGATGATAATCACAACACTTTCTTGCTTAAAACAAAATTATCATTTTTTTTGAAACGAAATAGCTTTATCTTTGCCACAACTAAAAATAAATTTATGAGTTTACGTAAGTATTTAACTAGTCGCGTGTTTTTTTTACAAATATTGGGTGCGGCTGCTATTATTGCCGTTTTAGGTTATTTGTTTATGCATTGGTTGACTTTTACAACGGATCACGGACATGAAATTACGGTTCCGAATTTGTCTAAATTGACTGAGGAGCAAGTAGAATCAAAATTGGATGAATTAGACCTTGATTATGTGCTTTTGGATAGTGTTGATTACCGAAGCGGATTTCCTAAATACAGTGTTGTTGAGCAAGATCCTTTGCCGGGAACGAAAGTAAAAGTAGGTAGAAAAATATATATTAAAATTAATGCATCTGGATTTTCATCTGTTAGAATTCCGGATTTAATTGAGAAAACGTATCGTGAGGCGGTTCCAACTTTAAAGGCTTTAGGGCTTCAGGAAGGAACGATTACTTATATCCCGAACTTAGGAAAAGATATGGTTTTGGAAATGCGTTTGAAAGGAAGAAATTTAAAAGTAGGAGATCGTGTGCTTAAAGCTTCTAAAATTGATTTGGTTTTAGGAGACGGAAAAGCATCGTATGTAGATGAAAGTCAGGCAACAGACAGTTTAGCAACGCCTGCAGAAACCCCACAAGATGAACAATAATATTGAAAATTTAGATCTGGAAGACGAATTATTCGAACATTTTAGATTTGAGGTCCCTAAAGGTCAGGCGCTTTTGCGTATTGATAAATATTTAATGAATTTGATTCAGAATGCGACTCGAAATAAGATTCAGAATGCCGCAACTGAAGGAAATATTTTTGTAAATGATATTCCGGTAAAATCAAATTATAAGGTTAAACCTTTTGATGTCGTGACGGTTATGTTAACGCATCCGCCGTTTGAAAACCATATTCTGCCGGAAGATCTTCCGATTAATATTGTATACGAAGACGACGCACTTTTATTGATTAATAAAGAACCGGGAATGGTGGTGCATCCGGGTCACGGAAATTATACAGGAACTCTGGTAAATGCTTTGGCGCATCATTTTGATAATTTGCCAATGAACAGCAGCGAACGTCCGGGCTTGGTTCATAGAATTGATAAAGATACTTCCGGACTTTTGGTTGTTGCCAAAACGGAGGCTGCTATGACGCATTTAGCGAAACAATTTGAAGCCAAAACTTCTGAACGTGAATATATTGCGCTTGTTTGGGGAAATGTTACCGAAGAAGAAGGAACGATCGAGGGAAATCTAGCCAGACATTTAAAAGACCGCATGCAAATGGCAGTTTTTGCTGATCCCGAAATTGGAAAACCTGCGATTACTCACTATAAAGTTTTGGAGCGTTTTGGTTATGTAACCTTGATTTCATGCAGACTAGAGACAGGGAGAACACACCAGATTCGTGCGCATATGAAACATATCGGTCATCCGTTATTTAATGACGAGCGTTATGGCGGTCATTTGATTTTGAAAGGAACTACGTTTACAAAATACAAACAATTTATTGAAAATTGTTTTAAAGCCTTGCCACGTCAGGCTTTGCATGCTAAAACACTTGGTTTTGTGCATCCCAACACGGGCGAAATGATGCGTTTTGATACTGAATTACCTCAGGATTTTCAGGATTGTATCGAAAAATGGCGCAATTATGGAAAGACCCATAATATGGAAGACGAAGAGTAATGAATTTTAGAATTTAGAATAAAGAGAATAGAATAAAGAGAATAGAATAAAGAGATTCCATTAATTTACACCAAAATAATCTGTGTAAATTAGTGGAATTCGTGTTTTAGTTTAATTCAAATGTATTTATCGAATGGCATTAATCGTCAAATCAATTATTTTGACTTCTCCGTTTGTTATAAATCCGAGCTTTCCTTTTTGGCTCAAATTACTTTTTTCAAGAGAACATTCTAATGCAGTTTCATTATTTACAGAAAAAAATAATTGGTTGTTTAAAACTCTTATTTTTACATCGTACCATTTGTTGTTTTCTATTTTTATTGGTTTCTTAAACAATGTTGGTCCTCCACGTTTGTTGTATTCATCGCTGTCTTTTTTGTATTGTCCTTTACCAACTACGATATTTTGATCAATTTTATAAAGATAAGTTCTGATGTAATTTTCTTTATCGATGTTGAGCATGATTTCAAATAAAGACTCTTTGGTCATGTTAACTTTTACATTGATCTCGTAATTTACAGGAAGTTTCTTTTTAGATTCGATAACGCCCCAATGCATTGGACCTCCTTTTCCGCTTAAAGTATCATTGGCAAAAAGCCATTCATTTGATTTAAAATTCCAATCTGATTTTAAGGTAGGGGCCTGCGTTATTTTGTATTCTTTTTTTGCTGTAGAAATTGTGCCCGAACAAGAAATTATTACAAGAGTTAGTAGCAATAATGCACTATATTTTATTTTCATTTTATTTATTAATTCAATTCTGAATGGTATTTTATTGTGCCAATTGAGCCTGTTTCAGTTGGTATAAGTTCGAATACAGAAGTAGGAGCGAGGCCCGGTTCTATTCGGTGAGAAACGTATAAAAT